>Ga0181520_10000978_pt1 | contig 60457 bp, 41 predicted proteins | sample PEATcosm2014_Bin_29_FD_132451 | JGI IMG/M metagenome (GOLD analysis project Ga0181520, IMG submission 132451) | Peatland microbial communities from MTU Mesocosm Facility, Houghton, MI, USA - PEATcosm2014_Bin02_30_metaG | ecosystem: Environmental > Terrestrial > Soil > Wetlands > Peat | place...
AGCAATACTGCCGGAATGGCGATCAGAAGCCAAGCCAGTAGCGCCTGACCGGTCATCTGCGCGATCATCACCATCCAGGGCGAATGAAGCATCGATCCCGCCACTGCTCGGCCCGGAGCGAAGATGCGCCCGCCCAGATGGACAAAGGGCACAATCAGCAGCAGTTGCAATGGCATGACCGCGTAGTTGGCGGCTTGCATCGCCGGCAGATTCAGCCTGAGCGCAAGGGCCAGTGCGGCGCAGATCAGCGTGGGAATCCCAACCACAGGGATGCAGCCCACGGCTGCGCCCAGCGCCAGAGTCAATGCCAACCGCCGCGGCGAAACGCTCTGCCGCAACCACTCGGCCGACTTCCGTTTGATCCACGCCATGGATTTACTGTTCATCACAGCCATCTTATCGGCGTGTCAGACGTAGATTGATAGTTCCAAGATGAAACTTTGGTGAAGAAACCGGATGGGAACCAAGTTGATTAGAATCATCCAATCTGGGAAGAACGGAAGAATTTGGCCGTGGCAAAATGCTACAGTTGGCCGTTTTCCACAGACCCGCTCTCTCCGAGCGCCGCGATCCTAGGCACCAGCCTCTCAAGCAACCGGGTGAGCTGTTGCTCCACCAGGCGTCCGGCGCGGAAGACCTCCTCATGGCTCAGCGCCTCGGCGCCCAGCCCGGCTGCCAAATTGGTAACGCAGCTTAGCCCCAGCACTTCCATGCCCATGTGGCGCGCAACGATGGTCTCCGGCACGGTGGACATGCCCACCAGTGTTGCTCCCAACGCGCGGAAGGCGCGAATCTCGGCTGGCGTCTCGAAGCTCGGTCCGCTCACCGCCAGATAAATGCCTTCCTCAAGCGGGAAGCCATCCTCCCGCGCCGCCTCACGGGCCAGAGCGCGCAGGCGTTTGGAGTAGGCCTCGGTCATGTCGGTAAAGCGCAAACCAGCGCCGGGGTGGACGGCAAAGCGCGGCTCATTGGGCCCAACCAGCGGGTTCCAGCCCATGAGGTTGATGTGGTCGCTGAGTGCCACAAGCTGGCCGACGCGCAGGCCCTCGGCAATCCCTCCGGCGGCGTTGGTCAAGATCACGGATTGAACGCCCAGCGCGCCTAGCACACGCAAGGGAAAGGTGACCTGGGCGGGCGTATAGCCCTCGTAGAAGTGAACGCGCCCTTGCTGAACAAGGACCGGAGAGCCGGCCAGCACACCGGCCACGATCCGGCCGGTGTGGCCCTCGACGGTGGATTGAGGAAAGTGAGGAATCGCGCCATACGGGACGATGACCGGCTCGGCGATAGCCTCAGCCACCGCGCCCAGCCCGGAGCCGAGAACGATGGCCGTCTTCGTTTCGAGCTGGCCCAGCTTGACTTGCAGGAAGCGGGCCGCTTCAGAGACTTGGTCGTAGCAGGTCATTGGCATTCCCCGTTGCTTTGCAGAAAAGCAACAACCCTTATCCGGCAGCCAGTTGCTTGGAGCGCTCGGTGGCGGCCATGACAGCCTTGATCAGCGTGACGCGCAGTCCGCCCTCTTCCAGGGCCATGATGCCGTCGATGGTGGTTCCGGCGGGGGTGGTGACGGCGTCCTTGAGCATGGCCGGATGGTAGCCGGTCTCCAGCACCATTTTGGCCGCGCCGTAGGTAGTCTGGGCGGCCAGTTCAGTTGCGATCTCGCGCGGCAGGCCCACCTTGACACCGGCCTCGGCCAGGGCTTCGATGATGATGTAGATGTAAGCGGGGCCGGAGCCGGAGAGACCGGTGACCGCGTCCATGTGCTTCTCTTCGACGGTGACGGCGCGACCGACGGTCTCGAAGATGCGCTCGGCCAGTTCCATCTTTTCCTTGCGGACAAATCGTCCGCGGCAGAGCGCGGCAGCGCCGGCGCCCAGCCGCGAGGGCGTGTTGGGCATGGCGCGGATCACGGCGATCTCCAACCCTGCGGCTTCTTCAATCGAACGCGTTTTGATTCCGGCGGCAATCGAGATCAGGGTCTTCTCTTTGGTGAGGACGGGACGTATCTCCTCGATCAGCGCGGGCACCTGGAAGGGCTTGACGGCGATCAGAATCAGATCGGCCTGGCTGGCGGCCTCGCGGTTGTGGGTAGTCACGTCCACGCCCCACTGCGTGCTCAGCGCCAGGGCGCGCTCGGCATGGCCAACGGTGGCGTGAATCTGTTCGGCAGCAAAGAGATTCTCTTTCAAAAAGGCCTGCAACAGGATGCCGCCCATCTTGCCCGCGCCCAGAACGGCGACGCGCACATGGGGCAACTGCGCGGGAGTTTCGGTCTCTTCAACGGGTATTTCCGCCATGATCTTCCTTCTCTTGATTAAATGAGGTGCAACTCTCCAGCATACGCGCAAACGGCGCGCGGAGGCCATCCCCGCGCGCCGTTTGAATCCTCCTGCAGTTCTAGCGGGTCAGCAGTTCTTCCTTGGCCAGAAAACTCTTAATGCCGTCCACCAGGTTCTTGTCCATATCGGCAGCGGGCCAGGCGCGATTCAGGATGAGGTAGCCGCCGGGCAAGGTGAGTGTCTTCAGTCGATCGCCCAATGCGGCGACCACCGAAGTCTGCCAGGCGTAGTACTCAAAATCGTAGGTTCCCGCGTAACTCGAGGCAATCTTCGGATCGCGTTGATCGGCGATGATCGATCCCGCATACGCAATCACAATCGAGGGACCAAAACCTTTCAGGGCATCCTTGTTCAGTTTGAGATTGAAGAGCACGCCGTCGGGGGAATCTTTGGCGCCTTTCCCTTCCTCTGCCGCAATTGCCTGATTGCCAATGCCATAGCTTAGCCAAACGCCGTTGTCTTCGCCTTTTTTACCAAAGGCTTCGACGGCGCGCTCCAGCTTGGCTCCCAACGGACTGCCCGCAGGGAAGGCCGAAGCCGTTTTATGGGCATCGGTAAGCGGATCGCTGCTGCCGCCTCCCACTCTTTCTGCCTGCATCTCGCCGGGTTCAGCGTGAGACTTGGCCATAGCATCGCCAGGATCAACGATGACATCTCCTTTGGTTGCCGCGGCGCTCTTGGAGTAGTCAATCTCCTGCTGCGTGACGCCTGAGACCGATTGCAGCACCAGGCGCGCGCTATAGGTGTTCAGGTTGCCAAAGCCGTTGATGGCTGTGATCTTGCCTTCCTTGTCGCGCATGATGCCGGCCTTGACGCCGTCTAGGCGGCCAACCAGCGTCGCCGTTACCGTGTAACGACCGCAGCCGAGGCAGAGTCCATCACCCTTGAAGGGAGCCGAAAGCAGCGAGTCGAACTGCTTGAAGTCCTTGCTCTTTTCCAGCGTTACCACGGCGCGCTGTTCGGCGTCGGCCACGGTTCCGGAAAAGTTCTTGGCTGGCTGAAGTTCCAGAACCGCTGCCGGTCCGGCCTTAGCCTTGGTTCCCTCAGGATAGGAGAGCCAGATGGCGTCCACCTTCTGGCCGCAATCCGCGCCTTTGATGACGAACTGATCAAAGCCGGCCGCAACCGTGCCGGTGATCTTGACGATCTTGCCGTTGAAGGAGACGGGATTCTTCAGAATCTCGCAGACAGTGGTATCGACTGCCTGAGCATGCAGGCAGCAGGAAAATGCGCAAAGGAGCGCAAGGGCAAAAAGACGTTTCATCGATTTCTCTCCTCTACCATCATACTTCCGCATTTTGCCGCCGCATTCGATTTGAAACGTACAAATACAGATTGTTTTTGGCTGAAAATGACGAGAAAGGGAGGGATTTTGGATCAGAAACAGGGCTAAAACAGGGGTTTGATATGAATGAAAAGTAAACATGTCCAACATTTAAATTGTTCTTTCTAAATGTATTATTTGAGTTTACCGGCCTAAATCCGTGCTTCACAGGGTGGTGGGGGGGGGTGGGGGTACCACGCATTTGCTTACGGATCAGCCCCTTGAGACAGAGCTGATCCGATTTCAGGGTAGCAGGAAGCAGGAAATAATCTGCAAGCAGTTATGGCGCGGCCAGCAGCTCGCTGAGGTTCGTGGTTCCCACCCATCCACAAAGATCGCGGATGGATGGGGCACCTGGCGGAGAAAAAGATGGGCGCGGAAGAATCCGCGCCCGAAGGCAGTGCAATGGATTGTAATCAGAAGCGGACGGAGATGGTTCCGCTGATGGTGCGGGGCGCGCCCACTTGCAGGGTGTTGTTGTTGACCGATTGCGGATCGCTGTAGATGAATCCGTTGGTTCCGATGGAGGCCCAGTACTGCGAGTTGAGCAGGTCGCTGGCGTTGGCCTGGAGTTTGATGTCCTTGAATGCTCCCAGTTGGGTGCGTTCGTAGCCCAGGCTGAGGTCGGTGAGGAAGCGGCCCGAAACGCTACCGTCGTTGGAGTAGGTGAAGTAGCGCTTGGACATATAGTCTGCGCCGAGGCGGGTGAAGAAGCCGGTTTTTTTGTACTCAAGATAAGACTTGTAGAGTTTTTCCGGCGTGTCCACAACGATGAGTCCTTTGAGCGGCAGGCAGACGCCGCCCGTGCCGGAGTAAATGCAGGAGCCATTTGCGCCGGTGTTGCTGTCGTAGGCAGACTTGTTCCAGGTGGCGGCGTTGTAGAGGGTGATCTCCGGGGTGATGCGGATGCTGGCCGAGCCATCGACGCCGTTGGTGGTGACGCCGCCGGCGTTGGCCAGGATGGATGCGTTGCCGGCGATGCCGGCGCCCTGCGAGAAGGCTAGCAGGCGGTTTTCAAAGTTGACGTGGAAGATGCTGGCCTGGGCGGAGACGCGCTTGGCGGTGAAGCGATAACCGCCCTCTTCGGTCCATGAGGTTTCAGGGTGGGTGGTGGACTTGAGAGCGTTGAAGCCGGCCTGGGTTGTGCCCCAGGGAGAGGTTCCGTAGCCGTAGCCGCCGGGGACGTAGGAGCGGACGTTGTAGGCAGCGTCGCCGAAGATTTCGTTGTTCTGGTTGAGCTTGAAGTTGACGCCGACCTGGGGCAGGATGGGCTTGCCGGAGGTGAGTTCGCCCTGCGCGTACTGGCCAGGCGTGTAGAAGGGCTGCGGCGTGTTCAGGTAGGTGTTGGAGAGGTTTCCGTTGGTGGTCATTTCGACGGTCTTGAAGCCGGCCGAGATGGCCAGATTGTTGGTGAGATGGAAGACGTCTTGCAGGTGGAGGTGATAAAGCTCGGAGTTGAAGACGTACTCCCACTGCGTATAGAAGGGGTTGGAGGGGAAGGAATAGAGCGAGTGGAGCGGGTCGGTTTCGCTTGTCGGGTAGAAGCGGCGGGCGAGATTCCAGCGTTCGCCCTCGAACCAGGCGCCGCCTTCGAGCTTGTTTTTTGCGGTCTCGTAGGCCAGCGAGACGATGCCTCCAGCGCGGTTGATTTGATACTCGGAGGTGCGCAGCGAGATGGGCGAGAGGATGTCTGCCGGGTTGGTTGAACCGTAATCGGCGTAGAAGTTTGCATAGGTGGGAAGATAGGGCGTGAACCAGAGGCCGCGACCATCGTCGTGATGGCCGTAACCGATGACCTTGAAGGTGAGGCGGTTGGTGAGCGCGGTTTTGTAGCTGACGCTGCCGATCTGATCTTTGCGCAGGCCGCTGCCGCCATAGTAACCGGCGTCGCAGGCGTCGTTATTGCTGTAATCGGCGGCAGTGGGGCCGAGAGGGGCGAGGACGGCGGGATATGGGCCAGCACCGTCGCATGCCCAGGCGGCCTGAATCGACTGCGACCAGACGCCGTAGTTATCCCAGTTATAGCCGAGGCGCTGCTCCCAGACCATATTGTCGTCCTGATAATCAACCTCGCGGCGGTCGCCCACATTCACAAAGACCGAAAGCACACCCTTCTCGCCGACGTAATGCACCAGCTTGCTGTTGAGCTGCCAGTACTTCTGGTCAATCTGTCCGTGACCGCGCCACTTGTCGGTGAAGTTCCAGGCACCGGTGAGATAGAACTTGGTGTGGCCGATCAAGCCGCTTTCAAACTTGACAAAAGTGCGATAGGCATTCCAACTGCCGAGCGTCTCATTGGCGGTGTAGCTGCGCTTGTCAGAGGGATCGGCGGAAAAGAACTGGAGGGTTCCGCCGAGGTTGCTGGTGGAGGCGGTCTCCAGCGCGCCGGTGCCTTGCGAGATAAGAATTCGGCCCACGTTTTCGTCGGTGATGGCGCGGCTGATGTGCAGGCCGTTCCAGTTGCCGTAGGACATGTCGCCGAGCGGGATGTCGTCGAGGGTGAAGCCGAGCTGATTCTGATTGAAGCCGCGCAGCGAGATGCGAACGGCCCACTCGTAGGAGCCGTAGGGGTCGGCGGCCTGGAAGTTGACGCTGGGCATTTCGGCGATGCTTTTGATGGGACTGGTGCCGGGAACTTCTTCGAGCAGCGCAGCCGATTGCATCTCCTGCTCGACGCGGAACTCTCCTGGCGCGGTGACGACGACCGTTTCGGTGTTGGAGATTTTGGGCTGGGCAGCTTCGGTGGCGGGAGCCTCCGCCGCCGGACCCTGGGCCGCGGCAAGCGATGCGCCAAGAAGTATCAACAACGACAGAGTGGATGGGATATGGCCTCGAATCATGATTTCACCTTTCATGCGATACGCATCCGCGCTGCATGCGCAGTCTGCGAGGGGGCGGGAGGCGCGATGACCTTGCGGCAGGCGCGCTCCATCTCTAGCCCGGCATGGACGAGCCGATGCCAGACGCCGCGCGAACCGGGTTGAAAGGAGAGACAAATCGGCGCGCGCAAACTAGAGAAGCTAGGTCTGATTCTGAGGAATCATCAAGAAAGGATAGTTAGAAGCAGATTAAGAATTGGCGAATTGGCGCAAGCGAATTTCGATAACTAGAGAATGGGGAGATCCCCCGGCTCTGCCGGGGTGGCAGTAACAGTTTGACATTTATGGGAGTCGTTCCAGGCTTGTGTTTTTCTCATTTGCCCCTCGAAATACGGCCTCAACACATATATGAGGCACCGTCCCTACGGGACTCCGGCGACCATCTTGCTGTTCCTTTCCCACCGTTAAAACGGTGGGCTAATGACCACTGCGCCTACGGCGCGGGCGAGCTGGCATTGTCCACGCTGTTGCTTTAGCAATGCACTCATGTTGGCCCCTTTGAGGGGCCACAAACAGTAAAGCCCCCGGCTCTTCCGGGGGATATTCACAGGAAAAACCACAGGTCCTTCAACTCGCTTTACTCGCTCAGGATGACAGGGAATGAGAGAGTACAGCGTTGCTCAATTCTTATAAACAAAATTGCAGGATGAAATGGGTTGGGGACAAAAACAGCAAGTTAGCTTCCGCTGCGCGGAAATCGCAAGTTAGCTTCCGCTGCGCGGAAATCACGAGTTAGCTTCCGCTGCGCGGAAATCGCAAGTTAGCTTCCGCTACGCGGAAATAGCGAGTTAGCGAGTTGGCGGCAGTTCATGCTGGTCTTCCTTAGTCGCCGTCTTTGCTTGATGCGTCGAGTCAGTCTGCTCATGAGGCCAGAATGATTGTTTCACTGATCCGCAATTCGCATCATTGGAGTGAAAGGTTCAACGCAGGCTGCTTGGCGGTGGGCAGGCTGACGCCAAGGATTTCCGCGACCGTGGGAGCAATCTGGCGCATGTCGATGACGCCCAGATCGCGTCCTTGCTCGACGCCCTGGCCCATTGCAAAGAAGGAAGCGCGCATTTCCGGATACGAGGGCAGATAGCCGTGCGTGCCTTTCACCGGCGGCTGATCGCTGACCAGCGGGCCGGAGAGAGCGCCGGCCATGGTGAACCCAGGCTGCAAGGCGAGGAGGAAGGCGGCATTGGGAAAACCGCCCGCCTGCTTGACCTCGTCGGGGTTGAGAATCCGGGCGATTCCGTTGGCTGGATCTGCCGCCAAACGGTCGAGTAGCACGCGCACCTGCTCGCGGGTCTTTGAGTCCGACGGGTCGCGCAGGATGATTGCGGCCAATCCGCCGGTGGCCCAGGGCTCGGCCTTCCAGCCGGTGACGGTGACTGCGCCGTCAGCCGCGGTTTTGGCCTCAATCAAACCGGCTTGCAGAAAGGGAATGGCGATATTCAGGGCGTGATGGACGTTGACAAAACCATGGTCGGAGACGATGACGATGACGGTTTTGGGATCGTTCTTCAAGGCTGCGTTGATCAGTTGGGCGACCATTCCGTCTACGGCTTCGAGCGTCTGGTTGGCCTCAAGGCTGTAGACGCCGCTGACGTGCTCGGACTCGTCCAGCGCGCTGAGATGGACGGTCATGAATCCCGGCTTTTGGCGGGCGAGGATATCGAGCGAATAGCGGGTGCGCACGCGGTCGCCCTCGACGGTGGTGTCATTGCCCATCATGTAGGGACCGAGGCGCTTTTGCAGATTGAAGAGCAGGCCTTCGGGGCGTGAGATGGCGGCCATCAATTCGATGTCCTGGGGGTTGGAATCCTCCGGATCGACCGAGTCGCTGGAGGTGCGCCAGTACTCGGGAATTAGGGTATCGACACTGGTGGCGTTGACGCTGACCGGCCAACTGACACTGGCTGTGGCAATGCCCTTCTGATGCGCGGCATCCCAGAGCGTGGGCACGCGGATGTCGCCCGCATACCAGTACCAGGCGCCATCCATGGTGCGCTTGGGATCGAAGACCGTGTTGTTGACGATGCCGTGCTCGGCGGGCCACACGCCGGTGATGAGCGTGGTGTGATCGGGATAGGTGACCGTGGGCAGAACGGCGACGACGCCATCGGCATAGGTTCCTTCGGTGAGGAAGCGGCGCAGCGTGGGCACGCGCAGGCCATGCTCGGCGGCGTGAGTGACACACTCCGGCTTCAGGCCGTCGATGGAGATCATCAGCACCGGCGCGGCATGGACCACTGCCAGCGGAGAAACGAGTAGAGTGACAAAGATCAGGATGCGGGAGAAGGTACGCAAGAGCCAAGCCATGCAATCAGTAAACAACACGGCGCGGCTGCGAAGGTGAAATGGTGATAAAAATCGGCGGCGTCTTGAATAAAATGCACGGCATTGATCCAGCCCTGAAAAGATGCGATAGCTCCTCCCGCTTATTCCGCAGGATGCGCGGAATGAACGGGGCTCAGGTTATCAACACTTCATGGCCAGATCCATCAAAGAGATTGATCAACAAGAGCGGCGAATTCGCTTCCGCTGCGCGGAAATCGCTAGATCGCGGATTGGCAATCTCTATCGCATTGCCTTTGAAACGGTCAGAGAAGCGGATTGTGATGACCTCCAATAGACGCCTTTATTGCGGTTTTGCCGCCTTCTGAAGGACGATCCAGGCGTCGATGCGGTCGCTGAGAACATCGAGCGGCAGCGCGCCTGAGTCAAGCAGTTGATCGTGGAAGGCGCGCAGGTCGAATTTGTCGCCGAGGGCCTGCTTGGCGCGGTCGCGCAATGCGAGGATTTTGAGCTGGCCAACCTTGTACGCGAGCGCCTGACTGGGCCATGCGATGTAACGATCGACCTCGGATTGAATGCTGGTCTCGTCGATGTTGGAATGGGCGTGGAAGTAGTCGACCATTTGCTGGCGCGACCAATGCTGGGAGTGGACGCCGGTATCGACGACGAGGCGAATGGCGCGCCAGATGTCGGCCTCCAGGCGGCCGTAGTCGGAATAGGGATCTTGATAGAAGCCGATGTCTTTGCCCAGCCGCTCGGAGTAGAGGCCCCAGCCCTCGGTGTAGGCGGTATAGAACTGATGCTTGCGGAAGGTGGGGATGCCGGTGAGCTCCTGGGCGATGGAGATTTGCAGATGATGGCCGGGCAGGCCCTCGTGGTAGGCGATGGCCTCGACCGAGTAGAGATTGCGGCTGGCGGCGTTGTAGGTGTCAATGCGCAGGCGTCCGGGGCGGCTGCCGTCGGGCGTGCCAGGCTCGTAGTAAGCCGGCGGGGAGGTCTTCTCCATGTACTCCGGCACGGGAGCTACTTCAAACGGCGCTTTGGGCAAGCGTCCAAAGTAGGTGGGCAGCGCGGCCTGCATGGGGCCAAGATAGCCGCGATAGGCGGCGAGCAGCGCCTCGGCCGATGCCGGATGCAGCTTGGGGTTGGTCTTGAGGCTCAAGCGGAAGCTGGTGAGATCGGCAAAGCCGAGCTTCTGCGCGATGGTAAGCATCTCGGCTTCGTCGCGGCTGACCTCGTCCAGGCCGATCTGATGAATTTGCGCGGCGGTCAGCTCCGTGGTGGTGGTGCGGCGGATGAGGAACTGATAGTACTTGGCGCCGTCGGGCAGCGCCGCCACGCTCGGATCGGTGCGCCCGGCGGGAATGTAGCTGACCTCGAGGAAGCGCGCAAAGCGCAGGTAGGCGGGCAGAACTTCTTTGCCGATGGCGGCCAGGGTTTCGCTCTTGATGCGTTCCTGCTCGGCGGGCTTGATGGCGGCCGGGAAGCTCTTCAGGGGCAGCGCCAGGGGTGAGTCTTCCGGCTTTTGATGGGCCAGCTCTTTGACCTGATCGAGGGCTTTTTCCAACAGATATTTGGGCGGGACGCGTCCGTCGTCGATGCCGATGGAGAGGTTTGTCGTGACCTGTTCAAAGGCTTTGGGAAGCGCGTGCAGGCGGGCGATCCAGTCGTCGTAATCCTTGACGGAGGTGAAACTGAGCTGGGTAACCAGTTGCGGGTAGGTGGTATGAATGCCGCTCATCTGATCGAGCGACAACTCCCACTGCTTGAATTGCGCGGCCTCGGCATCGTCGGCAAACTGGCGCAGCAGCAGGTCGCGGCTGATCTTCTCCTGATCGGTGAAGCCGTCGGGGTCAATGACCGCCAGTTGCATGAGGAAGTTCTGCTCGCGGGCGAGCCATTCATTCTCGGACTTAATGGAGTAGTCGGAGATGCGGTCGTTGTAACGCGCGTCGCCGAGCTGCGAGGCCAACTCCGGCGAGCGCTCGAGGTAGGCTTGCCAGTACTCTTCGAAGAGCGCGCTGAGAGCCTTGCGGCGCTCGTCCAGCGGCGCAAGGGGGTTGGATTGCGCGTGCAGGGCGGGCAGAAAGGCGAGCATCAGCAGGATGGGAGCAGCCAGAACGGGAAGATGGAAGCGAATCAACGGAGCGGACCTCGAGGTGGAATCAAGGACGGGAAGCGCCCTCACCTAGAGTGTAGTGGATGGGTCCCGAGGCGGTCGCGCAAAAGGCATTGCGGAGGAGATTGATCGCGGTGAAAGGCGAAGGGAATTGTTGGCGTGGCAGAGCAGTGCGTGGACCGGGAGGTCGGCGCTTGCATCTATCGGGCGCAAAGTTGGCTTCCATAGTTCAGGGGGTCTCTAAACAAGTCCTGATTTTCCGGTAAAACATCCCTCAAGGGCTAAAGCCCGTTATTTATTATCAGTGTCTTACGGCACGACTGAAGTCGTGCCCTGACACAAAACAGACTCGCTCATGAGTTTTTCCGCGCGCTCTGAAGTCGTGCGCTTTCAAAACTTGGACTTCATCAGAGGTACCTTGGGGCTAATTGGCCAAGACGGCGCGGTAGCGGACTTTGTTCTTTTTGACCTTTTCGATGGCGGCGTTGGCCTGGGCCATGGGGAAGGATTCGATGGTCGCCTTGACGGCGTGGCGCGCGGCAACATCGAGCATCTCCTTGAGCATATGCGGGCTTCCGGTCGGGTTGCCGCTGATGGAGCGCAGACCGCTGATGAGCGGAAAGGCATGGACGGTGAGCGGCGAGGGCGGAACGCCGACGAAGCAGAGGGTTCCGGTGGGGCGCAGAGCGGCCAGATAAACGCCCCAGTCCTGATCGGCGTTGATGGTGCTGAGGATGAAGTCGAAGCTTCCGGCCACTTCGCGCAGCGCCTTGGATTCACGACTGTTGACGAAGTGGTGCGCACCGAGCGCGTGGGCCTCTTCTTCTTTGGCGGCGGAGGTGGAAAAGGCAGTGACCTCGGCGCCGAAGACGCGGGCGAATTGGATGGCCAAGTGTCCCAGGCCGCCGATTCCCACAGTGCCGACGCGCGAGGAAGGGTTGATGCCGTGGGTGCGCAGCGGGTTATAGACGGTGATGCCGCCGCAGAGCAGCGGAGCGGCGTTTTCGCTTTCGAGCGCATCCGGAATGGGAATGACAAAGCGGGAGTTGGCGCGCACACGGTCGGCATAGCCGCCATGGCGATGGACGCAGGTTCCCTCGGCATCCGGGCACAGGTTCTCCATGCCGCGGGTGCACCACTCGCAAACGCCACAGGAGTTCGATTGCCAGCCGAGTCCGACGCGCTGGCCAACTTCGAGCGATTTGACCTCGGCGCCGATGGCCACGACCTTGCCGATGATTTCATGGCCGGGAATGAAGGGATACTGGCTGATGCCCCAGTCGTTGGAGATGAGATGGAGATCGCTGTGGCAGACGCCGCAGTGTGAGATGGCGATCTCGACCTCCTGAGTTCCCAGCTTGCCCGGGTCATACTTGAACGGCAACAGTTCTGCTCCCGCCGCATGCACTGCAAGTCCTTGAATCTGGCTCATGAAAAGTCCTAAATCCTCGCGAAATGAAGAACCCGCAGAACGGTAGCCGCTCTGCGCACAGGCCCCCAAAACTTCCTGCTACCCCTAGTCTAACCCGCCTCCCGGCTCAATGCGTATGTTTAACAGTTGAAAACCGCTGAGGATTCCTCCGGCGGGAGCATCGGTCTCCCGTTCGGCCGACTCGCCGTTCAGGGTCGCATCCTGCGCGGCGCGCTGCGACTCGAGGGTATTGGCCACGGAAAGCGGAAGACTTGAAAGGGTTTGGCCATCGAGTCCAGCTTGGGTTTCGGGCACCAGCAGGCTGACATAAATACGATCCTGGGGCAGGCGGCGGCTGATCTGCGTCAAAGCGGAGTTGATCTCCGGGGCATGACTGGGCTGACGGGGCTGGTTCTGGGCGCGCTCCAGCGTACCGGCATCTGAAACCAGCAGCCGCAACGAGCCGGCATCCAGGCGGGCGGGTAGTTTGACATCGAGACGGAGATTGCGGGCGGGCTGTCGCCAGGGGCGCAGGGTGGCCTCGACGGTGACCGTGTCGCCGGCGTGAACAATGTTGCCGGAGATGAGGCGCGCCGAGACCAGTTCGACATCCACGCGATGCGGAATCTCTTCCACATCCAGATTGATGGAGCGCACCACGCCCTGACGGGTGCCGTTGGCGTAGAGGCGCGCAAACTGGTCGGCGGCGGAGATGGCCGCATCCATGGGAGCGTTCGACTCTTCGGCGGAGGTCCACTGATCGAGCGGCGCGTTCGGGTAGCCTTCCAGGTCGATGCTTCCGGTCAGATGGTAGCTGGTCTCGGCGGTGCTTTCATTGGTTTGCAGAAGCGCATTGTAGAGGACGACCATCATGGCCTGCGGGGTGAGCGCGGGCAGGTCGAGGATTTCGACGTTGAGACGGCGCTCGATGGCTTGCGGCTGGCCTTCGGAGGCCTGCTCATGCACAGTGATATGCATTGGGATCATGCGCGCGCGGGCGTTGAAGAGGCCGCGCAGAGCCGCGTCGCGGTCTTCGGTGAAGGCCCCGATGGTGTCGCCGGTATTGATGATTTTGAAGGAATTCAAGGGCGAAGCCAGCGTGGCGACGACCTCGGCGGTGGTCATGGGAAGCGAGATGGGGCCGGATTGCAGCAGCGGATGGCCGCAGGCGAGCAACTGTTTGCGATCCACATACGTCACCGTGCAGGTAGCGGCGATCTCGACATCGCCGCGCACCAGCAATGCACTGACGGCCGAGCCTGGAATCACGTCAGCAATGGCCTTGGCCGAGGGCGTGGCGCCGGCTGCCGCGCCGGGAGCGCCGGAGATTCCGCCAGTCGCAATGAGATCCAGGCCGGTTCCGGACATCTTCCGCTGCCAGAGCTGGATGGCCTCGGGATGAAAGCCGCCCATGATTAGCGGCGTCTCCATCCATTGCATGGTGTTTTGTGCCGACGATTGCTGTGGCAGTTCACTGGCTACTGCCGGCTGTTGACTATTGACCGGCAGGTCACGCACTTCCATCATCTGCTCGATGGGCGTGATGCCGGCGATGGGATCTTTGCTGAACTGGCCGATGCGGTAAGAGAGCGCGCCGACCAGCCGGTTGCCGATGTAAACCGGGCTGCCGCTCATGCCGGCTACGACGCCCGTGTATTCGGGCTTGGCGCCGCGCAACTGGGCAAGGATCATATCGTGGCCGGGGCCGCGCGCGCCTTTGAGCACGCCCAGAATCTCCAACTGCATCGGCTCCGGAGTGCTGCCGGAGAAGACCGTCCAGGCGGTTCCGATCAGCCCGCGATGAAGATCTTTAAGCGGGAAGAAACCGCCGCCGACGGGCGGCCTGTCAGGCGCGGCGGTTGTCTGGGACGCTGTCTGAGCCGCGGCCGGCAGAGGGATGAACAGCAGGGCCAGCGCCGCGCAGAGGTTCAACGCAGCCCGCCGGGAGCAGGAGTGCTTTTGGGAAGTTTCCACAACTACAAGAGTACAACCGGCTGGGCGGATTCGGCTTGCCGGCGCTGATGGAGGCGGTTACGAGGGTTTGCACGGATTGATCGCTAAAGAATACAAGTAAGACTCAAAGTGAAACTAAGAAGTATTAAACATCTTACTTAATTCCTATTTCTTACTTTTGTTTTCTGTCTTACCTGTGATACGATGTAAGCCATGGAGCCGGTATACACAACCGTCAGCAGCAAAGGCCAGATGGTGATTCCGGTCGAGATTCGCCAAACTTTAGGCATTGAAGCGGGAACGCGGATTGCCATTCGGCAGGAGGGATCGCGGTTGGTTCTGGAGCCGGATACTCTAGCGGGCAGACTGCGCTTGATCGATGAGTTATGTGGATCAACAGCAGGTGGTCCTTCGGGGTGCGATATGCTGCTGGAAGAACGGCGGCAAGATCGGGAAAGAGAATTGGCCGAAGAGGGCTGGTAGGACCATCCAGTGATCATGTTTGTTTTTGATGCTTCGGCAATTTTTCGATTTGTTGATCGGGAGGCAGGCGCGGAGCGTGTGAGAGCCGCATTTCAGGAGTGCGCCCGAGGCATGGCTGAGGCTCAAATCTCCGCCGTGCAGTGGGGAGAGGTGGCATCAGTTCAGCGCAAGCGTTTCGGTGCGCAGGCTGAAAAGCGACTCTTAGCTGACCTGATCGAACTCCAGCTTCACGTTATTCCCGTCTCCGCCGAACGAGCAGAGCAGGCTGCTGCGATTCATGTAGACCGAAAGATTCCCAATGCAGATTCTTACGCCATTGAACTGGCGATGGACTCGCCTGAGCACGTGCTGGTGACCGCCGATTACGACTTCAAGTACGTGGCCGATTTGGCGCGGATTGAATTTCTGCCTGCGAAGTAAGGCTGGTATCCTGACCTCGTGATTAGGTCATCCGCAGAATGTAGCGCCGGTCTCCAGACCGGCTGTCGTGCGGACGTCCTCGTCCGCGCCCGTTCATGGTTCATTCTCCATTCAAGCGGTCTATGCGCCAGCTTGGTAGGCGCGAAGGCTTTTATCTTCTTCTGCTGCCCGCCGAGGAAAAACCGCCGCCCAGGCCGAGCGGCATCGCCGCCTGCGTCTCCCTGGGATAAAGGATGGTGACGCCTGGATTGCGCAGGTTCTCACCGGGCAGGAACTCGCCGAAGATCTCCTGGTGCGCTTTGAGGTACTTGCGCAGCTCCTCGCGGATGACTCCGCCTGTGCCCGACCTTCCATAGCCATGGATGACCTCCAGGCGTCCGCGGTAGCCGGAGCGCACGCAGGCGTTATAGAAGCGCACGAACTCGCGGATCGCCTCGGCAACCGTGCGTTCGTGCAGATCGATGGACCGGTTCTCGCTCATGGTTCTGCTTCAACTCATTTGGTTCGGAGACAACAAAAAGATTACTCCGCCCCAAAGAGTTGGCGGAAGAATTTTCCAACCTTCGAGAAGAAGCCGTGCTTTTTTTGGGGCGCGGGCGGCGTTGCGGCGGCGGGCGCTGCATCAGGCGCGGGCGGCTTGGGAGCGGTATAAACCAAAGGCGCAATCGGCGACGGCGCGGCATTGGGCGGCGCCAGTCCCGGCGCGGGCTTGGGCAGCGGCGCCAGCCCCGCGCTCTCTGCCAGTGGGAACTCGTTGGTGCCGGGATGCAGCGGCGGCGGGCAGCCGCAAGGCTCCTTTTCGTTGTCCACCACCTCGCTGACGCTGCCGTGCTGGAACATCACATGCTGACCGGCCTGGACGCGATAGTCGCCACCGTCAAAGACGCTGGTGACGAGCACGTAGGGCGCATTTGCGCCAACATTTTCCACACAGGTGTCGCCGCGCTGACCCAGGCGGACTCTGACCTCTGCCGCGCCCGGAGCGCCGATGAGAATGCGGAAGTCGGGGGTGAGCAGAATGTCGGCGTTGTGGCTGGTGGCAAAGCTCATCTCCAGCGCGCCGTGATCCATCACCATCATCAGCCCCGGCGTTTCGCCAGACGGGACGCTCGAGTCGGCGGCCAGCTTGACGGTGGTCGAGGCGCAGACGCGCAGCGTGCCGCGATGCGGCAGAAGGACTTCGGTCGTCTCGGTGCCGGAGGTGACTTCGCCCGAGGCCGCGATGATCGCCTTGCCGGAGGTGACCTCCAGCGCGCCGGTCACCTTGGCCGCCGCGTCGGGATTCTTGCTGTTGAGCGGAACGATGGCGATGGGGCCGGAGGCTGTGACAGTCTGAGCCTGAAGGGCTGGCATTGTCAGAAACAGAAACACTGCCAGGCTCAAGGGATGCAACCGAATTTGCTCAACATTCGTCATGGATGCCTAGTGTGGTGTCTCTGAAATACTCTGAAAAATCAACCGCGGATTCTTCGACTCACCACCCCCAAACTGAAAGACGTTTGGGGCCCCGTTCGCTCAGAATGACAGCTATTTTCAGAATGGTACCTCTCTAAAAAACGACAGCACTTGTGAAAGGCACAGATTTTGTCAGCGTCACATCTCCAAAAAGTTGCGGATCATCTGATGGCCGCCCTCGGTCAGCACGCTCTCCGGATGGAATTGCACGCCCTCGATGGGCAACGAACGATGGCGAAGGCCCATGATGATCGTCGATTTTCCATCCGCGCTGGCGGTGCGCGCGCTCACCATCAGCTCGGCAGGCAGCGTCTCTTCGGCGACGATCAGAGAATGGTAGCGCGTGCAGGTAAGCGGCGAGTCGAGTCCCGCGAAGACGCCTTTGCCGTCGTGCGCAATGGGGCTGGTTTTGCCGTGCATCAGGTGGCTGGCGCGCACCACATCGCCGCCAAAGGCCTCGCCGATGGCCTGATGGCCCAGGCAGACGCCCAGAATCGGCGCTTTGCCGGCCATGTGGCGGATCAGCGGAACCAGTATGCCGGCCTCGCTCGGCGTGCATGGACCGGGCGAGAGCAGAATGCGGTCTGGCTTGAGCGCCTCGACCTCTTCCACCGTCAGCTCATCGTTGCGGCGCACCTCAACCTCAGCTCCCAGCTCGCCCAGGTACTGCACAAGGTTGTAGGTAAACGAATCGTAGTTGTCCAGAACAAAAACCATGGTGAATTCCAGCGTACCACCTGGCGGGGGACCCATGTCTGACCAACCCAAAAACCCTGGGCGGCTGGCGGCACGGTCATAGCTGCGAAGAATCGCGATGAACGTGGCACAGCTTTTCATAGGACATTGGAGTGACGGATGAAAGATCGATGACTGGGGCACGTGCCCTTGGTCGATCCCAGGTCTCAAAGTCGAGACCTGGGGCACCCATTGTTCGTTGAAGATTTAGATGTGGATTACTCGCCTTTTTACTAACCACTGTCCACTGACGACTGACGACTGACGACTGACCACCAACCCTGGTTGCGTTTGGGCGGCGGGTCTGAAAGACTTTGATCGATGGTTCTTCATTTTCTGATTCAGGGGCGCGTGCAGGGGGTTGGCTTTCGCTGGTTTGTGCAGCGGGAGGCGAGCATGCTCGACCTGCGCGGCTGGGTGCGCAACACCGAAGAGGGCGAGGTCGAGGTGGTAGCCTCAGGCGCGGCGGCGGAACTGGACGCGCTGCGCGCCAAGTTGCGCCAGGGGCCGCGCGGCAGCCGCGTGGATCGGCTGAACGAGCACCAACTGGCCGACTCCGAGGCCGATGAACTGGATTCCTTCCGGATTGATGGGGCGTGGTGAAAAAGCAGCTTTCAGCTATCAGCTATCAGCTATCAGCTTTCAGCTATTAGCCGTCAGCTATCAGCTTTCAGCTGTCAGCTTTCAGCTAAAAGCTGCCAACTGCGCTACTGCCGCTATAATTGATCTCGAAGCCAAACAACCAATTTAGATTCAGGAGCAATCCGCCTTATGCCCGAAACTGCCAAGCCCGTCAATGTGGAAGCGCTGAAGGCGCTGGTGCGTACGGTGCCGGATTTTCCCAAGCCGGGGATTTTGTTTTACGACATTACCACGCTGCTCAAGGACAAGACCGGCTTTGCGCAGATGATCGACGCGCTGGCGGCGCATTACATCGAGCACAAGATCGACCTGGTGCTGGGCATTGAGGCGCGGGGATTCATCTTTGGGCCGGCGCTGGCGTACCGGTTGAATGCCGGCTTTGTGCCGGTGCGCAAGCCGCGCAAGCTGCCCGCGCCTGTTGCGCGCGTCACCTACGACTTGGAGTACGGCTCGGACACGCTGGAGATTCATCTGGATGCGATTCAGCCCGGTCAGCGCGTGGTGCTGGTGGACGATCTGCTGGCCACCGGCGGAACCATGGAGGCGACCGTCAAGCTGGTCAAGCAACTGGGCGGCGAGATTGCCGGGCTGGCCTTTGCCGTTGAACTGGACTTCCTGAAGGGCCGCGAGCGCTTCACCGAGTTTGACGTCTTCAGCCTGCTGCACTACGACGAGTAGGCACCTGCGGGCATTGCATGCAGCAGAGGCTCGCTATCCGCTCGCAGGAGGTTTATGGTTTCCCAGGTCTCAGAAGCGAGACCTGGGGCACCCGCCACCTGCGGTGGGGCCAGTCGCTCGCTATTCGCTCGCAGAAGGTTTGTGGTTTCCCAGGACCGAAAATCCGGACCTGGGGCACCTGGCAAACAAGCCGCCCCGGAGGACGGCCCACTATCACTTCCATTGCACGGTTATAGGGATGCCGTTAACAGGGTTTGCCAAGTATTGATACTTTTCATGGTTCGCCAGTGTCACCACCAGATTGCTGTCTCTCCAATTAATGGACGGCTCAGGATCGGGATAGTTCACTGGTAAGTTCATGACCAAATCGCCTAAACGGTCCTTCTGCGCTGGCCCTTTCAACCGTACCGCGTAGACTGCATCATTCACAAAAGCGGGCGCACTGTAAACTTCCATCTGAACTATCGCCGTCCATTTCCCATCGGGACTCCATTTTATATCGAGAACTTGAATCTCCGAGCGCGGCCAGACGAAATGAATAGTGAGCGCGATTATCAACCCGAAGAAGGTTAATGCTGCCAGGATGACTTTGTTCCTCGTCCTCATAGAACTCTCTCCTCTGGGCTGATCGTGCTCGTTTGTACGAAATGTAGCGCTGACCTCCAGATCGGCTATAGCGCGGACGTCCTCGTCCGCGCTTGTTTATGATTCAATACCATTTCATGTAGTCAAACACTATTAAGAATTCCTATTTCGTCTCATCCACAGCGGACTGGCTTACTGCCGCATTCTTGCCGTTGGCGATCTCCGGCTCTTTCAGTGCCTTGATGGCTTGTTTGCCGTGGCGGCTGTCGGGATCGTACTCGGCCACCTTCTGGTAGTTTGCGCGGGCGTCGGCCAGATTGCCCAGATGCCGGTTCGCCTCGGCCAATCCCCAATAGACATCGGGATTCTCCGGGTCCAGCACGAAGGCCGACGAGAAGCGCGAGAGCGCTCCCTTCCAATCCTTGGTATCCAGATAATAAAGGCCCACTTCGATGTCCTTGGAGGCTGCCTCCTGGTGGGTCTCCTCTTTGGCCGGCTTTTTCTTCTTGCCGGGTTGGTCATCCTCGGGCTTGGGCAACAGGCCTTCCAGGCCAGCCTGACTGGAACTGGAATCAGAATTGGAATCCGCATCCGGAGTGCTGGCCGTCTCCGGCGCTGGGTCATCCGGCGAGCGTACCGGATCAGCCTCATCGCCGGAGCCCGAAAGCGGAGCGCTGGCGGCACCGTCGTGGGCAATATTCTGCACCGGTGCATTGGTTGAGGGCATTACAGGAACATTGCTGGTGTCTTCCGGAAATGGATTGGCGCTGGAAGCTGGGGCAGGCGGCTTTTGGCTGGCGTCAGCCGGCTTGTCCGGAGACTGCGCCAGCAGCCAGGGAGCCGACAATAAACCGGCCGCCATCAGCAGCACAATCGAAAGAATCCGTTTCATCTCAATCGCCCTCACTTCTCTACTTTCACGCCGTCCCTACGGGACTCCGGTCTCTGTGGTGTGGCCAGTAATCCCACCGTTGAAACGGTGGGCTAATCACCATTGCGCCTACGGCGCAGGTTGTTTCCTGTTCCTTTTCTCTGTTCCCTTTCCCACCGTCGAAACGGTGGGCTAATTAACCTTGCGCCTACGGCGTGGGCTGTTCTCTGTTCTCTGATCTTTGACCCCTGAACCCTGACCACAGACCACTGTTCTTTGTTCCCTGTTCCCTGTTCCCTGTTCTCTGATCCCTGAACTCTGATCCCTGAACCCTGATACCTGTTCACTGTCCACTGTCCACTGTTACTATGCCAATGATACCGCTCTAAAGGAAAGCATCGCACACTCGCATGGCATTGATCATCCGCTCCTCCGCCATCCACGCCGCCGGCTGCTACACTACCACGCCCATCCGCAAGGGCGAGCGCATTGCTGAGTACACGGGCCACCGGCTCAGCAAGGAAGAGGCCGACCACGCCTACGAGGCCTCGCCGATCACCTATCTGTTTGGACTCGGCGACGGCTCGGTGGTGATCGACGGCCACTGCGCCACGATGTTTATCAACCACAGTTGCGACGCCAACTGCGAGAGCAGCGAAGAGGATGATCGCGTGTGGGTGACGGCGATCAAGAACATTGCGGCGGGCGAGGAGATTACCTACGACTATTGCCTTTACGACGGCGACGAGAACGACGAGGCGCGCTGCAACTGCGGCGCAAAGAAATGCCGCGGCAGCATGTATTCGCGCGCCGAGATTCGCCGCCGCAAGGCCGCTGCCCGAAGAGCCATCAAGAAGGCCGCCAAAGAGATGGCTGCGCCGGTGGAAGGCGGCCAGGAAAGCTCTGAGTTAGTTTAATTTCTCAAGGAAACTTCCCTCAGGGGCTAAACAAGCTGCGGAAAAAGGGCTGAATTTGGGTGAATAGCTAGAAATACATCCCGCAGGGGCTAAAGCCCAACCTTTATTATTAGCATCTTGCGGCCCGACTGAAGTCGTGCCCTTGTTACAAAACCTGCCCTGATTGAGTTTTTCCTCAGCCTGTAAAGCCGAGCCCTTTCAAAACTGCGCCGCCACGATGGAACAACTTGTTGAAAGATCACAGGCACCCAGCAGTTATCTTCAAAACGGCAATTGATCTTCCTTGATAGTCACATACGCACTCTGCGATGATGCGGAACAAGATGCCAATAGAGAGAGTTTTTTGTGAACAGAATCAGCGAGTTCGCTTCCGCTGCGCGGAAATCGCAAGTAAGCGAGTTGGCGGCAGTTTTCAGCCGTGCGGCTAAACTGCGCGCGGCGGTCTGCGCGCGGCGGTCTGTGAGGACGGATAATTTTGGGTGATGGATCGGGGTTCAAAAAGAGTCAGGGCTTCCCAGCCATACAGCAAAGAGCGCTGCATGGATGGGTGACCAAATTTCATCGGCATTGAAATCAATTGTTCGGGATGCACTGGATGTGCTTTACTGTTGGCGGGTAGTTATGGCTGACTTTGAATCATATCTCGCTCGCTGGCAGGCGGCCGGCCTTTTGGACGCGGCGGTGGTGAGCCGCATTCGCGCCTTTGAAAACCAAGAGAGTACGCGAGCCGGCCGGAGTGCGAAGAGCTTGGGCTGGCAGGTGATTGTGGCGCTGGTTCTGAGCGCCATCCTGCTGGGCTGCGGGGTGGCGCTGTTTGTCTCCGCGCACTGGGACAAGATCGGCCCGCTGGCGCGTTTGACGCTTGTGCTGGCCATGGTGAGCCTCTTTCACCTAGGCGGCGCGTGGGCGCGCGGGCGCTTTGCGGGGCTCGGGACGGCGCTGCACGCCGTGGGCACGCTCTCGACTGGCGCGGCGATTGCGTTGGTCGGGCAGATCTTCAACATCGAGGAGCATTGGCCGGCGGCGGTGTTGATGTGGGCTGTGGCTGCGCTCTTCGGCTGGATGCTGCTGCGCGACGAGGCGCAGCAGACGCTTGCTCTGCTGCTGTTTCCGGCGTGGATGGCCTCTGAGTTCGCTTACTTCGCCGAAGACCACATTGGCGAGTACGTTTATTTTGGCCGCTTCCTCGTGGTTTGGGCGGTGCTTTACCTGACGTTTTTCATCGGCTCCAAGCGCAAGGCAGTGCCGATCATTTTCTTTATCGTTGGGGCGATAGCAGCCTCCATTGGGATTGTCATATTAATGTTCGGATGGGAGTGGCGGAGCGATCAGACCTTTTTGCCGCTCGGACTCCGCAGCTGGGGATGGGTGGAGATCGCTGCCATTCCGCTGCTCATCGCTCTTTTCAAAATCCGCAAGTGCGTGCTTCCTGTTGCTTTGGCGATCTGCTTCTCGATGGCGCTGCCTTTTTGTCAGCGCGTTTGGATGGACCATGAGAGCTGGGGCAACAATTACCACAATGAACCAAACCTTGTTGCCTACCTGCTATTGGCGACATTTGCGATCTTCATGGTTTGGTGGGGATTTCACACTCATTTTCAAGTGCTTGCCGGTCTGGGCGTAGTATGGTTTGCAATCACGGCGATTGCCTTTTCTTCGAGCCAACTTCTGGGTGATTTCAGCCGCGTGCTGATTGCGCAAATCTTCGAGGCAGGAGCCGCGATCTTTGTGATCTGGTGGGGGCTTCGGCTTTCAAAATGGCTGGTGAATATCGGCATTGTTGGTTTTGCAGTGACCGTTATCTGGTTTTATTCGGCTGACATCTTTGACAAGCTGGACCGCTCGCTGGGGCTGATCGGGCTGGGCATTTTGTTTTTGGCCGGCGGATGGCTGCTCGAAAAAACTCGCCGCAATCTGATTGGCGGCATGAAAAACACTGAACTTTCCTCCCAGGATTCTCAGGAGGCGTTATGAAAATCTCCAAAACTTCCATCGCCTTGCTGCTGATTCAACTGGTGATCGTCTCGTCGATTGCAGCCAAGTACTATTATCAGCGCGTGCATTGTCCGCGCGTCTGGGTGAAGGCAGCGGCCTATGATCCTGATTCGCCGATGCGCGGGCGCTATCTGAGCCTGCAACTGACGGTGGACGGTTGTGAGAGCACATTGCCCAGCGCCTTCCACGCTGAATTTCCGCGCAAATCAGACGGCAGCACGCGCCAGGGCCGGTACATGGTTCGAGCTGGAGATAGGGTCCATTTTCGCGCCAAGCTGAAGGTGGAGAACGATCAGCTACTCGCGATTCGCATTCCGGAGGCCGACGAAACTTCCAAAGGCGTTGAAGTGACGGCGATACCGGATACCAGTTGCGACGCGATGCGCCTGCGGGAGCCGGTGGACTTTTACATTGCCGAGCACGCCGCGGACCCAAGCCGGCTAAAGAAGGGCCAGGAGCTTTGGATGGAGGTGACTGTTCCGCCTATCGGCCCGCCGCGCCCGCTGCAACTGGCGCTGAAGGAGAACGGCGCGTGGAAGCCGCTGGCCTTTCAATAAATACTTGCGGGTTGGGGACACTGATATGAAATGATCAGGCATCGTCCCTACGGGACTTAGGTATCATTTTGCATGATCTTTTCCCACCGTTGAAACGGTGGGCTAATTACCAATGCGCCTACGGCGCGGGTGTTGACTGCTTGATCTTTTCCCCACCGTTGAAACGGTGGGCTAATTACCAATGCGCCTACTGCGCGGATTCCCCGGTCCCCAAAGGCGAGGGACCGGGGGCACCCTCAAGTTGATTTAACGATGGATTTGACCAAAGACAACCGGTAGCGTCCCTACGGGACTTAGGTTTCATTTTGCATGATCTTTCCCCACCGTTGAAACGGTGGGCTCATCACCAATGCGCCTATGGCGCGGGCGTTGGCTGCCATTCGGGCAACCGGCGCCGGGGAGCCAAGGTTATCCGTTTTATTCAACTGTAGATTGGCATAGGCCGTTGGTGAACTAAAATAGAGGCTTCAAGGGGCTTAATTGGCGGATCAGGCGAAACCAGGCAGCCTGCATCGCATCCAACCATGGAAAGAGACACTTGCATGAGCGTTGTCGCATATGACCTGATCGTCGTCGGCTCCGGTCCCTCCGGGCAACGGGCCGCCGTGGCCGCCTCAAAGATGAAGAAGCGGGTTTGCGTAGTGGAGGCGCGGTCGGTGGTGGGCGGCGTCTGCGTGAACACCGGAACCATTCCCTCGAAGACGATGCGCGAGGCGGTGCTGCATCTTTCCGGTTACAACTACCGCTCGATCTACGGGGTCAATTACCGGGTGAAGGAAAAGATCACCATGGAGGACCTGGCCTTTCGCGTGCAGGCGGTGATCAAAAACGAGATTGACGTGACGGAGGCGCAACTGGCGCGTAACGGCATCGATGTGGTGCACGGCGTGGCTCGCTTCGTTGATCCGCACCATCTGCGCGTGGAAGGCCCGCAGGGCGATGGAACGCTGGAAGCCGAACATATCATTATTGCGGTCGGCACCAAGCCCGCCACTTCAGAGAAGGTAAACATCAACGGCCGAACGATTGTCAACAGCGACCAGATCCTTGACCTGGCGAAGCTGCCGCGGTCGCTGATCGTGGTGGGCGGCGGCGTGGTGGGCGTGGAGTACGCCTGCATGTTTGCCGTGCTGGGCGTGCGCGTGACGCTGATTGAAAAGCGCGACCGGCTGCTGGATTTTGCCGACCGCGAAATTATTGAGGCGCTCAGTTATCACTTGCGCGACAGCCGGGTAACGCTGCGCATGGGTGAAGAGGTGGAGAGCGTGGAAGAGCTGCCGGGCGGTATTGTGGTGGCGAATCTGGCGAGCAACAAGAAAGTCTCCGGCGACGCGCTGCTTTACGCCGTGGGCCGTCAGGGCGCGGTGGAGGAGTTGAACCTGGCCGCCGCGGGCCTGGAGGCGGATGCGCGCGGGCGCATTCCCGTGGATGCGCAATATCAGACCAAGGTGGAGCACATCTACGCGGTGGGCGATGTGGTGGGCTTTCCGTCGCTGGCCTCGGTCTCGATGGAGCAGGGGCGGATTGCCGCAGCGCGCGCCTTCAATGATCGCGCCGCAACCACCAATCCCAGTTTTTATCCCTACGGGATTTACACCATTCCGGAGATCAGCTTTATCGGCAAGACGGAGGAGCAGTTGACCGCCGAAGATGTGCCCTACGAGGTCGGCATGGCTTATTATCGCGAGACGGCGCGCGGGCAGATTCTGGGCGATACGACAGGGCGGTTGAAGCTGATCTTTCATCGCGATACGCACGTGCTGCTGGGCGTGCACATCATCGGCGAAAATGCCAGTGAACTGGTGCACATCGGCCAGGCGGTGATGGTTCTGGGCGGCAAGATGGATTACTTCATCGACAATGTCTTCAACTATCCGACGCTGGCCGAGTGCTATAAAGTTGCCGCTTTCAACGGGCTGGGACGGCTGCATCGGTATCAGGCCGAGTGAACCGAATGAAGAAGTCAGGTTGCTCGGAGATGGACTGCCGCTAAAAACGAAGAGGCCAGAGACTTTCGTCCCCAGCCTCTCAATCACGATGATCCCGCAACGAACTGAAGCACGCATCAACCCTTACCGGTCTTCGGTTGAGGCTCCGGGTTTCCCCGTCTCCTCGACTTCCAACCGTGCCGGCGACGGTTCTCCGAGTCTCCTCGAATCTTCCGTCCTTCAGCGGTCGCTCGCCGCAAGCCTCCGGGTTTCCCCGGCCTCTCACTTCTGCGGTCCCGCCTTGCGACGCCTGCGCGGGTCTCCCCGCATCGGGCATCTTCCAGCTATGCTTCCGGCTCAAGAATCAGGCCTTCAAGTCTTCCCGTTTCCAGGCTTTCTCGAATCTCCAATCCCTGTTCCTTCTGCCGCACCGGCGGCCGATCCCCGAGTTTCCCCGGCTTTCGCACCCTCCGACGCTCCCGGCGACTTGGCTCCAGGTCTCCCCGGCGCCTTTTGTCCTCCGGCTTTGCCAGCTTCAAGCCTCCAGGTTTCCCTGAAGTTCTCTCCTCCAGCTCAGCCAGCGATGCTTCTCCAGGTTTCCCCGAATCCGGCATCCTCCGGTTGTGCCGCCTCCGCGTCTTCGAGCGTCCCCGAATCCTGCTTCCACGGCTGGGTCGATGATGACTTCCTGACTGGTCTCGAACTTTGCATCCTCGATCCTAGGTCGCGGATGAATCTTCGTGTCCTGCCAGGCCTTGCACATTCCTGCCAAACTCTGGATGCATTCTCAATTTGATCTTGGCCTTCGGCTGCCGTTTCCAGCTGCGTATTGCCTTTTCAATTTAATTCCGCATCGTACTTTCCGGCGGGAACTGCGTTTCCAGAACCCTACTGGGTCATCAGTTGAATAAGACTGTAGGACGGAACAAACTGTGGAAGCAAGTGCAAAAAAGGGAATTATCTGTGGATTTCACCATTCATAGTGCATAAATCGATTTGTTTTGCGACAGGTGGCCGGCATTTCAATGCACAGATTGCATGGGTGACAGATCTCTCGACTTTGAGAACTTGGGCCAGGGGCTAAAGTCCCGTTGATTCTATTGGGAATTATCGGCACGTCTAAAGTCGCACCCCGACGCTTCTGGACTCTTTATTTAGTTTTTCCGCAACCTCTGAAGCCGTGCACTTATTGCAAAACCGGCAGGTCGAGGTTTGTGGTCTCAAGACAGTGGTCAGAGATCAGAAATAGATAGCGGGGTGAGGTTCGTGGTTCCTACCCTTTCACGATAAAACTGTGGAAAGGATGACACCAAGCTTTGTGGATTGGTTAAGTTTTGAAAAACTTTGGGTGCACCACTTGCTCCATTTTGGCTTTCTTCCCCGGTCCCCAAAAGCTAGGGACCGGGGGCACCCTCATTTGGTTTTGGAATACACTATGGGACCGGAGCCATCCGCCTAAGTGTGTATTGCTTGAATGTCTCACTTTCGGGGAGCACTCCAGTCAATCCCAGGTCTCAAAATCGAGACCTGGGGCACCCAATCTTTTTGGGTTGGTCAGAGATAGGACACTCACCTGGGGACGCTTTCAGTTGCCGGGGGCGGTGGATGGGGCCATCATCAGGCGGTCGGAGAGGGTGAAGACCAGGGTGGTTCCTGGCTCGAGGGTGGCTTGGGGATGGCTGATGAGCAGGTGAGCGGAGACTACGCCGGCTCCGATGAGTCCGCCGGCAGCCGCGCCGACCGGGCCACCCACCGCCGCGCCGGTGGCTGCGCCGCCGCCCACCGCGCCGCCGTATTCGATGGTGTCGCGCTTGATGCGCGAGGCGGGCAGGACCGCGCCCTCGGAGCCGACTCTGGTTTTGACGCCGGGCGTACTGCTCAAGGTGGCGTGCAATTGGAAGCGCGAGCCGTCGGCCAGGATGATGGTCTCGGGGCGCAGGAGCATGGAGCCGTGGCCTCCGGGATGGCCGGTGGAGACGGAGGCTACCTGGCCGTCGATCTCAGCGCCGGCGGGGATGAGCACCTGGCCGTCGCGCACCACATCGGAAGCCACGCGCCCGCGGAAGGCTTCGCCCTTTTCGCTGCGAGTGGTGGAGAGTTCGTCGAGGAGCGTGACGCGGATGGTGGCCCCTTCGGGCAACTCGCCGGGGCGCAGCGGCATGGGATGGACGATGTCGCCATCCGGATCGATGGAGGCGCGCCTGGAGAGGGTTGGCTCGGCGGAGGGCTGCACGGCGACAGTTGCGGCGTCGGGGTCTGTTGCGGCGGTGGCGACCGCGGCGGGCTGAGTTTGCGCAGTCACCGGAGCGACCGCGGCGGGCTGAGGTTGCTCAGGCGCCGGAGCGGGCGCGGCGACGACCACCGGCGACGGCTTGGGGCGGTTGGCGGAGACGATGGTGCTGTCGGGAGGCGGGTTCGATGTGCCCTCATAGGGGTTGGATTGCGCGCTCAGAGCAGCGGAGGCAGCGAGCAACAGAGTGCAGATCAGTGTGAGCCGGATCATCCAAGTCTCCTCAGGAACAATAAAGTTGGTGAAAACCTTTGACAAACAAAACGATCGAGTTCGCTTCCACTTTGCGGAAATAGCACGTTAGCGAGTTCATCTCCGTTGCGGCTTGACGCGGCAAGTCCGACGGGTCAAATTTCCTGGTGCGGGAGAAACTCCTCAGTCTTTCAAACCCCGCCGAAGGGATTGAGTTGCGCGACGATCCCTAGCAAAACAGATTCGGGATGAAAAATTGTCATGGACTTCCATCTATTCCGCAAAGAACGCGGAATGGATGGGGCACGCAAGATCATTGGCCAACTCACCCAATCTAAGGCTAACGCGAAAAGAGAGCGAAGAGGCAACGGAATGGCGCGGATGAGCCTAGTAGAGTACGAATCAATTTAGGCAACCCGCGCAAAGTGGATTCCCTTGCCGGCAATCTTGGGTGCAACGGCCGTGGAATTCTATGGCGCGAGGGCTGGATTTGTTAGAATCCTTGCGAGAGAGTGAATTTTCAAGAGATTGGGACGGAGAGGAAACCGCAATTGCCAGAGCTTCTGAGCACGATTCACAGCGCCGCCGGGGAAGCTCTTGCCGTAGATCGCCGTCCGCGATTGAATGACCGGCTGCATCACCGCATTATGAGGAGCGAAATGACTGAGATAGTATCGATCCGCGCCCGCGAGGTATTGGACTCGCGCGGCAATCCGACCGTGGAAGCAGACGTGATTCTGGAGAGCGGCGCGCTGGGCCGCGCCATTGTGCCATCCGGCGCATCCACCGGTGAGCATGAGGCGGTGGAACTGCGCGATGGCGACAAGAGCCACTACATGGGCAAGGGCGTTTTGCAGGCGGTGGAGAATGTGGAGACGGTGATTGCGCCGGAGCTGGAAGGCTTTGACGCGGCCAATCAGCGGCTGCTGGATCAGACGATGATTGCTCTGGACGGCACGCCGAACAAGAGCAAGCTGGGCGCGAATGCGATTCTGGCGGTATCGCTGGCCGCGGCGCGCGCCGTGGCGCAGACGCTGGAGATTCCGCTGTATCGCTATTTGGGCGGCGTGAATGCCAGCATTCTGCCGACGCCGATGCTGAATGTGCTGAACGGCGGAGCGCACGCCGACTCGAATGTGGACTTTCAGGAGTTCATGATTATGCCGGTGGGAGCGGAACGCTTCAGCGATGCGCTGCGCTGGTCGGCGGAGACCTTCCACACGCTGAAGAGCGTGCTGAAGAAGAAGGGATACAACACGGCGGTGGGCGACGAGGGCGGCTTTGCGCCGTCGCTCAAATCGAACAGCGAAGCGATTGATCTGATTCTGGAAGCGATCGAGTTGGCCGGTTACAAGCCGGGCGAGCAGATTGCCATTGCGCTGGATCCGGCATCGAGCGAGTTCTATGACAAGGACAAGAAGAAGTATGTCTTCAAGAAGAGCGACAAGCGCGAGCTGTCGAGCGAAGAGATGGTGGCCTTCTGGGATCACTGGAGCCGTCAGTATCCGATAGTTTCACTCGAAGATGGATTGGCCGAGGATGATTGGGAGGGCTGGAAGCTGCTCACCGACAAGTTGGGCGGGCGGATTCAGTTAGTCGGTGACGATCTTTTTGTCACCAACACCAAGCGCTTGCAGCGCGGCATTGAAGAGGGAGTGGCGAACTCGATTCTGATCAAGGTAAATCAGATCGGCACGCTGACCGAAACGCTGGAGGCCATCGACCTGGGACGCCGCTATGGCTACACATCAGTGATGAGTCACCGCTCCGGCGAGAGCGAAGACACATTCATTGCGGACCTCGCGGTAGCGACCGGCGTAGGGCAGATCAAGACCGGCTCGGTGAGCCGCACCGACCGCATTGCCAAGTACAATCAGTTGCTGCGCATTGAAGAAGAGCTGGGCGGCGGCGCGGTTTATCTTGGCTTGGAAAGCTTGAACTACGAGGACTGATCAACTGCGGTGCTATGAACGAAGGGAGGAGGCTTTGGCTTCCTCCCTTTTTTTAATGCGCTAATTATTGGTGAGCGGTATCGGCGGCGCGCACCAGCACGGCAAAGCGAGGAAAAGCAAAGCTTGCGGCCGCGTCGTCAATCACATTCAACTGGCAGATATAGGCGCCGGGTTTGAGCGCGGCGAGCGGCACATCCAGCTCAATGGCCACGGCATCGCGGCCTTCCACATTCACGGCGCGCGCTTGCACTTGAGGCGTCTCGTAGACTTTAGTCGAGCCTTGAATCAGCTCCAGACTGCTGAGCAGATTAATGGCAGGCTTGGTTCCTTTGGGCGCATCGGCAGCGGGTTTTTCGCGCATCGGAGAATAAATTTCATAGAGCAGATAGAGATGCTGATCCTGGCGGAAGACGTGGCTGATGTTGGGCACATACTCAAGGCCGTTGCGAATGAGCGGACTCTGCTGCTTGCTTGGCTGACGCATGGATGAGAGCAGAATCGAACTGATTTTAAGCGGCTGTTTCTTCATCTCCGGCAGCGCGATCTCCGCCTCGAATGAACCCATCTGCCCGGTCTGATTTTCGCGCACCACAAACTTCAGCCGATACTTTCCCGGCGGCAGATTGAAGCTGGTGGTGTATTGAATATTTTTTTGCCGTGCTTGCAAACCGGGATCGAGATTTAGCTTCACGGTTTCGCGCGCGTGGCCAATGGGACGCTTGGCTTCGTCGATCACAGTGCCGATGATGTCCAGCGTCGCTTTGTCTTTGTCGCCACCTTTGATGAAGGGAATCTGCGAGCCGGGAATGATCAGCGAGACTGGCACAAAGAAGCGATTCTCATCCAGGCGGAAGTAGAGCGCATCCAGATAAACGGCCATGTCGGTGGCCGGCAGGTCGCTCGACAATTGCTCTTCAAGATCGCGCTCGCGGTCTTCCTTGCCGCTGTGCTGGAAGTCCGCCGGAGCATAGTAGCCGGGGCGGAATTCTAGTTTGATGCCGGGCTTGTTGATCTTGATGGTGAGCTTGCGATAGCGCCCGTCGCGCGCCGTGTCGGAGGAGTGAAAGCCAATTGCATAATAGGCAGATGTATCGCGCTGCACCTGCGCAAAGGCCGGAGCAAAATCATTTGAATCGAGGAAGGCTTTGCCGCCGGTGTCGGAGCTGAGCGTGCCCATCAACTCTTGCGTGGCGAAGTTGGCGTTCATGTTGTTGGTGAGCGAGGCGCCACTGAATGATGCATTGCCACGCAGGCTTCCTGCTGATGCATCGCCCATCGGAGTGACGGCTTGCAAGCCGCGCGTATCCACACTGTAGATGGCAAGGTTGGCGCGCACCGCTGCATTGATGGCTGCGCGCAATGATGCTTGATTCTCAATGCCGTCACGCTGGATGCCGCCGGAAAAATAGAGCAGCGATTTCTTCTCGGTGATTTTTTCAAGCGACTTGGCGATGGCGCGCAAGGCAAATAATTCGCGATCAGTATTCAGATCGTTGTACTCGCTCTCATCGGGTGTGTAGCCGGTTGTGTCCTCCACCTGATTCGAGTTTGCCGTTGCGCCTTGCGCGAAGCCCTCGCCTTCAGTGCCGTTGTAGACAGCCACTTGATGCAGCAGCGCATTCTTGTCGGCGGTAAAATCCTGATCGACTTTGAGCGTGTCGCCGAGCGAGATCAGCGCCACCAGATCAGCGGGCTGCATCTTCGCGCGCAAAAAATCCTCGGCCGCTGCAACGCTGCGATCCAAGTCTTCGGGCTGCATTGAGGTCAGATCAAAGAACAGTACGATCAAGCGATGATTGCGCAGCTCTTCGGGCTTAGCGACTACGGCTGACTTCGCGCTGCTTGCGGCAGCGGCCGGTCCGCTAATGGTTGCTTCGTTGAGCGGCGCGGCCATATCGACAGTTTGAAAATCGAAGGAGGCAATGCGCTGCGGCTTGCCGTTTTCGAAGACGGTGAAGTCGCTCTGCTTGAGTCCGCGCACCAGCTCGCCGGTCTTTGCGTCGCGCGCCACTACGTTGGTCAGAACCAGTTCGCTGTTGGCTTTGAGCACAAAGAGGCCTTCGGTCGGCTGCGTTTGTTGCGCACAGCACTGCGCGCACGGCAAGGCAAGCGCCAGCGCCGCAACCACCGCTCCGATCTTGTGCGCCCAATTCGTCATCGTTGTCCTCTAAAAAAATCTCTCATCCTGAGCGAAGCGCAGCGTAGTTGAAGGATCTGCGTTTGCTCTTCGCTTTATAGACTCTAAAACCGAAATCTTCCCGTGAATTGAAACGAGCGCATCGCGCCTGCTGAAGTCACTTGCCCAAAGGTTGGCGAAGCGAAATTTGTATCCACGCCCGTATACTGCACAGTGTTGAAGACATTGTTCGCAGTAGCGCGCAACTCCATGCTGCGCGTTCCGCCCAACTGCATTGTCTTTGCGAGCGACATATTATTTTGAATTGTTCCCGGCCCAGAAATTGAGTTGCGCGATGCCGTGCCGTAGCTTCCCGCGGGTGCTGCAAATGCCGCGGTGTTGAACCAGTGCTTCAGAGATCCGCCGCCGGCTGTGAGTGAAGAACCTGGAAGACGGTCGGGGCGCAATGTGCCGGCCGTGCCGCGCGCCACATCGGCGGACGCAGCCTGATAGCTTGGCGTGAGCGGCATTCCCGTGGCAAATGTAAAACTTCCTGAAACAGAAAACCCTTCCAGAATATGCGCGCCAACTCCGCTGGTAAACCAAAATTTATCTTTGCCGAAAGGCAATTCGTAGAGATAATTTCCGGTGACTTTGTGGCGCACATCAAAGCTGGAGTTGCCTTCTTCGTGATTGAGATGCTGCCAGTCCTGTGCGACCACGGTTGAAGTTCCACCCACTGATCCGGCGTCGTCAATCGAATGTGAGTACTGATAATTCGCGCCGAATGAGATGCCGTTTGAGAGCCGCTTATTCACGCGCAATGTTCCCGCATTGAACTTTGAGAATGCGGCGGACTGCTCGTAATTGAAGATCAAATTCGTCGGGTCCGTGTTGCGACTGCTTGGCGTTGCGCGCGGCGCGCTGGTCACGTCCAGATGATTGCCGCGCGATCCGTTGTAGCCCACATTCAACACCACGCTCCACGGCAGTGTCTTCTGCACATCGAGGTTCCAGGCCTGCACGTAAGGCAGATGATAATGCGCATCAAGCTCGTAATTGCCGGGCACAACATTCGCATTTGCTGAATGGAATCCATCGGCCAGCGTAAGCTCTCCTGCAACTGTTGCTTCATTGGTTTGCTCGTTGACGAACGACGGCTGATCGGCGATGGGCTGGCGCGCCATCGTCGATGCAAACGTGGCGTATTGACCGACCGTGTAATTGACACCATAGCCCGCGCGCAAAACAATTTGCCGGGGCAGCCGCCACGCAACGCCCGCGCGCGGCGCAAGAGCTGTGCGGAAGCGATCAACCAGGGAGTCCGGCAATCTTCCGCCTGAATAACTTCCACCGGGCGCAACCTCGACCGGCGGATTCAAATCGAAGGAAGCGTACGGATCAGTGTCCACCATGCCGAGGCGGTTGAACTTTTCGGTGTACGGCGCGAAGTATTCGTAGCGCAATCCGTAGGTGAGCGTGAGATTGGTTCGCGCGCGCCAATCGTCGGTAGCGTAGGCGTCCCACACATTGTCGCGCAGATAGCTCTTGCCGGCCGAGGCATCGATGGTTGTCTCCTGCGGCAAGCCGAGCAAGAAATCGGCCAGCGATGAGCCGGTGGTTGCATCGTGCGCGGCATCCTCTGTGAACAGGCCGGAAAAAGTGAATGTGCCGGTTGCATTTGAGCTGCCCAAAAAATCGCGATGCACGCGTCTGTAATCGCCGCCGAAGCGCAGGTTGTGCTTCAAATGAATCCAGCTCAGTGTTTCGCTGAATGAGATGGTTTGCGAGAGTGAAAATTTGGGCTGCTGTTCACTGAGTCCCTGAATGTTGTTGAGTACGATATTCGGCAGGCCGTAGTTTAGCGGTGAACTGTCTGTCCCGGCAATGCCTATTCCATTCACGCCATTTGCAATATCGTTCTTGCTCGTAAAATAATTTACCGCCTGGCTGGTGCTGCGGTTCCAATTGGCGTTGAAGATGCTCGTGATCTTGTGATAACCCACCGTGTAGCCGGCCTGCAAGCTGTTGGCATTCGATGCGTTCTTGCCGCCCAACTGCGGAAAGACATTCACATTATCGGCAGCGCTACCGCTCCAGTTGTAGTTGACGTTGATGCTTTGGCGCAGCCCTTGATTCTGCGTGCGCCGTCCGCTGCCAAAGCCTCCGCGACTGCCTCCGGGCTGCGTGGCATTCGCGCCCAGGCTGCGCATATAACGCACGCCGGCTTGTGTCGAGTTGGATTGCTGCGTGGCGAGCTGCTCATAGTTGCGCGCGTAGCCGGGAAGATTGGGCGCGGGAAAAAATTGAGGCAGAGTTTGCGTGGCGGAGGTTGTTCCAAGCAGCAGTATTGCGGCTTGCGAAACGATGCAGCCTTGGGGAATCCTATTCCCTGGAAAGGGTTGACCCGGCGTTGGCGAAGGCTCTGCTGGAGCGTGGAAATTGACGCAGGTGGCGTCATTGGCTGGATCGTAGATGGTTGGCTGTCCGGTGAAGTCGCCCGTGCGCTCGTCGTATGTGCCGAAGCTGCCGTCCGTGGGAACGTTGGCGAACTGGGTTAAAGGAGTGGATGTGCGCGTGCCGCTGAGTGTAAGAAAGATTGTGTCTTTGCCGCTGGGCTTGGTGACTCCCGGCAGGTAGGGCGCGCTCATGAAAGTGATGCCGAAGCGATTGCTGCCGGAGGGCGGTTGCTGTTGCTGCGCGCCGCCGCCAATGTTGAACGGCTCCGCATTGAGTGCCGAGTTGCTGCCGATCCAAAAGATGGCGCCGTGCGGCTGGCCCGGATTGAAGCCGCGAAAGTTGCCGCGCCCGCCGCCGCCAAAGCCGCCTGCTCCGCCGAATCCGCCGCCCATGCCGCCAAAGTTTTCGCCATTCAATACGCCGTTCGGGATCAATCCCTGCACGCGCGCTGATTCAATGGCGTCGCGGATGCGGTCCATGTCCAGCCCAGCCATCGGGCTGACCGCGCCTGACTGGCCGCTGATGGCCACTGAATCCGAGCTGAAATCGGAGTTGCCGGCAATCGAGGGCAGCGCCGCGCCCGCTGCGCAGGATGGGCCTGCTTGACTTTCTGTTTCAGTGGAGAGTGTGCTCGCCAGGTTCAGGTTCTGCGCGCCGTTGGCCATGAGTTGGCGGATGGAGGTTGCGCTCGACTGCTGCGACGTGCTCTCCGTCTGCTGCAGCGCGGCGGCACGCGAGGCCAGCAACAGATCAAAGCTGATGGTCTGATCGTGGCTTGCGGCGTTGAGCAGCGCCTCTTGCGCTGCGGGTGCAAAGCCGGCGAATTGCGTGCGCAGCACGTAGCGTCCATTCTGCGGAATGGTGAGTGACCAGGCGCCGCTGATCTCGGTGGTGGTGGAGTAGCGCTTGCCGGTGAGTGTGTTCTGCGCGGTGACGGTGACGCCGGGCAGGGGAATGGCGCCGCTTTTGACTACGCCGTGCAGCCTGCCGCCGACCTGCACTTCCGCAACAGGCTGGGGCGCGGGCGGTTGGGCCAGCGCGATCAATTCGCAGACCGCGAAAGCTCCCGCCAGGATTGTCCGCCGCATGATCATTCGCTTCTTCACCGCTCCCTGGCCTTTCGCGCTCGCACTCATTGAGACGGCCAATTGCCGCAAGAGTTTACGGATGGATGCATTTCTGCGGAATTTGATTGTTTGCAAAAAGAAGAATCCGTTGTATATTCCGGGTTGACTGTAACAGTTTGGGAAGTACGGGAGTCTTGCCGGATTTTACCTTCCATTTCATTTAATAATATAGTTGGCGAATGTGGAGCCGGAGCGCCGTCCCATACGGGACTCCGGCGGCATTGTGATTCATCTATCCCCACCGTTGAAACGGTGGGCTAATGACCGTTGCGCCTACGGCGCGGGCGCGATGGCGTTGTCCGTGCTGTTGCTTTAGCAATGCACTCCTGTTGGCCCCTTTGAGGAGCCACAAACAGTAAAGCCCCCCGGCTCTGCCAAGGAATATTTATTGACCGTTGCGCCTACGGCGCGTGATTCAAGCTGACGCGAGTCACACTCTAATTCGGTCCATATCAATCGATGCGTAAAAAAGCTCTTGCAATCCGCTTTGAAATCTGTTTACTATAATGCTAATAATGGATTGGTTGCTACCAAGCGAGTAAACCCTGGCAACAATCGAAGAGGATCATTTCATGTTGAAGATTGGCACCGCCATCCGCTCGCACCGTTTGCAAAAGGGGCTTTCCCAGGGAGACATCGAAAAGAAGACCGGCTTGCTGCGCTGCTATCTTTCGCGCGTGGAGAACGGTCATACGGTTCCTTCGCTGGATACGCTCTCGAAGATTGCGCAGGCGCTTGATCTGCCCATCACCGTCTTCTTTTCGGAAGACACCAGCATGGGCAAGCAAGCCAATCTGCAGAAGCTCTCGGACGAGGAGCTGCGCTTTTTGACGCAGATCCGCCGCTATTCGACCAACCTGAATGAGAGCGACCGCAAGTTGCTGCTGGCCATGGTGAAGAAGTTCGCCGCCACGGCGACGCGATAATTTCCGGACTGCATGAAATTGTGTGCGGGGATGGAGATGCGCGGGCGGGGACGCCCGCGTTACAGCCGGTCTGGAGACCGGCGCTACAATCTGCTCAACGGGGCAACTGCGCCAGATAGAAGCCGAAGAGCACCAGGATTCCAACCACCAGGATCAGAGCCACGCGCAAGCGGAAGAAAAACAAGTTGCGGGGTGAGCCAATCCGAGGAACCATTGGAGTTGCGAAGAGCAACCCGCAGAGAACGCCGCCCAGGTGAGCGGAGTTATCAATGCTGACGCCGGTGTGTTTCACGACGGCGCCCAGGCTGATGGTGAATCCGATCCCGAGATTAATGGCAGCAAAGTATATGACCGACCTGCGCAGCTTTTTCAATTCCAGTTGCGGGACCGGCAGGCGATGCGACTTGAGCAGAATGATCAATGCGCCGGCGATACCGAAGACCGCGCCAGAGGCGCCCGCGCCGCCTGGAAAGACGGCGGTGGGATCGAAGATGGTTCCGGCCACATGATGGCTCGCCCATTCACTTTGGTAAACCAGCCAGTCGGTGTAGTGATGGCGCCAGTTGAAAAGCGTGGAGAGCAGGTTGCCCGCGGCGCCGGTCAGGATGTAGACCGCCAGAACTCCCGCCGAACCCATCAGCGGCTCGGCCAGCAATCCGAGATTCCACAGGCACCACATGTTGGTGGCCAGATGCAGAATTCCCACGTGGACAAACATGGCGGTGAAGATGCGCCACCACTGTCCCTGAATCAGCACGGAGCCGGCGTTGTCCGCGCCCCAGAACATCAGTTGCTCGGGCGCGGGATTCCACCAGTTGACGCCGCGCGCCACCATCACCAGAAAGACCAGGCAGTTAATGCCGACCAGTACGTACGTTGCCGGGGCATAGGACCATGACGGCCTGGGCTTGCGCTCCGGCTCGTGCTGTGGAGTGAACTCCGCGTCCGGATCTGGATACTCCGGTTGGATCGTGGGGGAGGAAGTGCCCATGCTTTAACTTTAAAGCATTTCAGGCAACCTGGCGGGCGGAAAGACGGAACAAGAAGAACCAATGTGTTTCATTCCACGATGTGGAATGCGGTGGATTGGCGCGCGGAGGAGGCCGCTCTGGATTGGCTTTCTGCAAAGAAACAAAAAAGATGCAGGAGTTTGGCGTGAACGGATTGTTGGAATCAATTGAGCGAGTTAGCGTCCGCTCTGCGGAGATGGCGAGTTGGCAAGTTAGCGGCGGCATGGGCAAGGGAAAGGTTTTATCTTCTGCGGGATGGCGAAACCGGTTGGGAAATGGGAAGAAGCAGGCGTGGACCGGGAGGTCCACGCTTCAGCCGGCCGGGAGGCCGGCGCTACGGATTTATTTCTTGCGGATCAGAATTACCGATGTAAACCCAAAAAACTATTCTCGGTCCCCTCCCATCCCGTATTCTTGAATTTGACTAGAGGTATTTGGGGGATCGAGGAGCGAGAGATGAGTGCGGAAAAGAAGATTCGGCGGGCGTTGCTGAGTGTGACGGACAAGGCCGGGCTGGTGGAGTTTGCGCAGGCGTTGGCGGAGTTTGGCGTGGAGCTGATCTCGACCGGCGGCACGGCCAAGGCGTTGCGCGCGGCGGGCCTCGCGGTCAAGGATATCAGCGAGCTGACCGGCTTTCCGGAGATGCTGGATGGACGCGTGAAGACGCTGCATCCCAAGGTCCATGGGGGCTTGCTGTATATCCGCGACAATCCGGAGCACCAGGCGGCTGTGGCCGCGCATTGCATTGATCCCATCGATATGGTGGTGGTCAACCTGTACGCCTTTGAGAAGACTGCCGCGCAGCCCGGCGTCGCCTTTGGACACTTGATTGAAAACATCGACATCGGCGGTCCATCGATGGTGCGCTCGGCAGCCAAGAACTTTGAAGATGTGGCGATTGTGACGCGGGTCAGCGACTATCCGGCGCTCAGGGAAGAGTTGAAGGCCAACCACGGCGCGCTCTCGCGTGAGACCCGGTGGAAGCTGGCCAAGCAGGCCTTTTCGACGACGGCGGCCTACGACACGGCCATCGCCAATACGCTGGATCAGATTGTGGATGCTCCCGCACCGGAAGCGGCAGCCGCGCCGGATGCGGGCGGTTTGCCATCGACGCTGCGCATCAACATGGCGATGGTTCAGTCACTGCGCTACGGCGAAAATCCCCACCAGCGCGCCGCGCTTTACGCGGACGGAACGGGGCAGGGAATTGCCGGCGCTCGGCAGCTTCAGGGCAAGGAGCTCAGCTTCAACAACATTGTTGATCTGGATGCCTGCTGGGAGCTGGCCAAGGAGTTTGACGAGCCGGCGGCGATCATTATGAAGCACACCAATCCCTGCGGCGCGGCCACCGGCGCTACGATTCTGGAGGCCTACACCAAGGCTTTGGCTTGCGATCCCGTCTCGGCCTTTGGCGGCGTTCTAGGGATCAACCGCGTGGTTGACCTGGCCGCTGCCGAGGAGATCGCCAAGCTCTTTGTGGAGGCCATCGCCGCTCCCGGCTTCAGCGCAGAAGCCCGCGAGCGCTTCAGCGCCAAGAAGAATCTGCGCCTGGTTGAAGTTGAATCGGCGCTGCCGCGGCCTGTGGTCAAGAACGTCTCCGGCGGGCTGCTGCTGCAAGACGCCGACACCGGCTGCGTGACCGCAACCTCGCTTGATCCCGGCTTGAAGGTGGTCACCTGGCGTCCTCCGACGGCGGTGGAGTTGCGCAGCCTGCTCTTTGCCTGGCGCGTCTGCAAGCACGTCAAATCGAACGCCATTGTCTATGCGCGCGAGGGCCAAACTCTGGGCGTTGGCGCGGGGCAAATGAGCCGCGTGGATGCGGCTAAATTCGGCGCGATGAAGGCCGTCCTGCCGCTGAAGGGCTGCGTCGCGGCTTCGGACGCATTCTTTCCCTTCGCCGACGGACTGGAAGCCATTGCCGCCGCCGGAGCGACGGCCGTCATTCAGCCGGGAGGATCGATGCGCGACGAGGAAGTGATTGCCGCCGCTGACCGGCTCGGCATGGCCATGGTCTTCACCGGCATGCGGCACTTCCGCCATTGACCACCTGCGCGGTGGGGCCAGCTACTCGCTATCGGCTCACTGAAGAGTGGGGAGATCCCCCGGCTCTGCCGGGGTGGCAGAAACAGTTTGACATTTACGGGAGTCGTTCCCAGTTTGTGTTTTTGTCATTTGCTCTTCGAAATTCGTCCTCAGTAAAAAATTCGAGGCACCGTCCCTACGGGACTCCGGCGACCATCTTGATGTTCCTTTCCCACCGTTAAAACGGTGGGCTAATGACCGCTGCGCCTACGGCGCGGGCGAGCTGGCGTTGTCCGCGCACTACTGCGCCTACGGCGCGGGCGAGCTGGCGTTGTCCACGCCGTTGCTTTAGCAATGCACTCATGTTGGCCCCTTTGAGGGGCCACAAACAGTAAAGCCCCCGGCTCTCCTAAGGAACAACTCTTATCCTTGTTCCTTCCCTGATTGTCCAGACCTTCGGTCTGGTACCCCACTGCTGGGGGATATTTACAGTTTTGTGGTTGCCTTGCACTTGTGTCAGAGATTGATTCAAGAACAGGGCAACCGGTAGACAAGAACGCCCCAGCTCTGATCCTTTGAGCTGGGGCGTTTGTTGCGCCAAGAGATCGAGCGCGCGGTTATTGCACGGTGAGGTTGATGGAGGTGGTCTGCGAAAGGCTTCCTGAAGCGCCGGTCACGGTGACGGTATAAGCGCCGCTTGTGGTGCCACTGTTACCACTTTTACCTGGGGTATTGTTGCAGCCCATGCCGGCAAAGGAGATCAGGAGAACCAGGACTCCCAGCATGGCAAACCAGCCACGCCGCCGCCTGGGCAGACGGAAGAGGAAGAGCAGGGCCAGAGCTGTGGCTCCCGTGGAGGGCCAGAAGAGAGGGTGCGGGCTGATCATACGGGCAGTTGCCGCGGTTGTGTTCACGGTGAGAAGAACTGTGGCTATGGTTGTGGGGTTGACCTGGGCAGACGAGGAGGCCAGGGTGCAGGTTGGCGGATCGTTGGGAGAAGCGATACTGGTGGTGACGGCGCAGCTCAGATTGACCATGCCGGAAAACCCATTCATCGAGGTCATGGTTACGGAGGAGGTATTGTCGCTGGTTGCGCCGGCCGAGACGGTGATGTTGCCGCCGTTGGTGAAGACAAAGTCCGGGGTTGAAGCGACGTGCGCGCCGACGACCGCGGTCAGGCTGAGAGTGTGCACGGTCTGGCCGGTGGAGTCCTTGCCCACTACTAGCACGTCATAGCTTCCCTCGGGCGCGGTGGCCGATGCGGTGAGGATAGCGGATGCGCTGGCGGTTCCGCCGCTGGTCAGGTTGTAGGTGGGCAGGATGGCGCAGGCGACCTGGGATGGCCCGGTGCAGGTCAAATTCACCGTGCCGTTGAAGCCGTTCACAGATCCCAGATTGATTGTCTCAGTCGTGCTGTTGCCCTGCGCGACAGAAACTACGTTTGAATTCGGAATCATGGTGAAGTCGGAGAGCGGATTGAGGATGGGATTGCCCAGCACAAAAACGGAGGGGTTGTAATTCGCGTCGCCGGCATAGGCAAAGCTCAGGTAATTGGCTCCGGCTGCCAGCGATTGGCTGTTGAGTGGAAAGATGAGAGTTGAAACGCTGCCGGAATTGCTACTGACCCAATAACCATGCAAAAAGACTCCAGCGTCAATCACCAGCAACTCGCCGGTGGGCGCCGGATGTCCTGTTTGTCCAGCGACGGTGACGGTGACAGTGATGGACGTGGTGGGCGATATGCTGCCGCTCAGGGCGACGCTGGTGGTGGAGGGGAGCAGATTGCCTTGCGCTGAAACTGCAATGGGGTTTCCGGCGGGCGTGACAGTTTGTGAGGTGGCTTTGTAATTGGCATCGCCGGAGTAGCTGGCCATGATTGCATAGCTGCCGGGAGGAGCCTCAATGGAGAAGCTGGCCACACTTTGGCCGATGGATGGGCTCAAGGTAGCCGTGCCGGTGATGCCTGCCGGAACACTGCTGATAGTGATCGTCCCGGTGGGTTCGACGGTGCCGAGATTCGAATTGAAGAGGCTGCTCCAAGCCTGAATGTTGAGGTGGGCCGTCCCATCGGTGACGTTGAGAGTGGGCGCGCCATAGGGAGTTTCTTCGGTAAAGCCAAGGGTTGGGGTTTGCTGAACGATGCTGAATGGGAAGGCCGCCGAAGCGGATGCATTGTAGCTTTGGTCGCCTGAATAGCTGGCCGTGACCGAGTGAGCTCCCAAGCTCCATGGGGCATCGAGTTCGGCAGAGCCTTCGGCGTTCAGCACAGCCGTGGCGATGACCGTTCCGTTGTCGGCGAAGGTGACCGTGCCGGTGGGCACGGTGTAGGAGTTGGAGTTGGAGGCCGGCACCGGTTGCGCATAGACAGTCAGATCCGAGCCATAGGGAACGCTTGTTCCGGATTGAACATATTGCGGGCCAGAGTAGGATTCCAGATTCTCAACAATGAGGCTGGTGGTACTGGCCTCAGGTGTTACGGTGATCTGGACCGGAGTGGAGGAGCTGAGGCTATTGGCCGTATCGCCGCCATATTGGCCCCAGATGCTGTAGCTTCCGCCGGGCAGATAGTTGACGCTGCCGGAGAAAGAGCCGTTGCTCAGGGTAAAGAAAGTCTGGCCCTGCTGTGCCGATTCGGTGGAATTGGCGATCAGCGCCACATCGCCGGTTGGCGTGCCGCTCGATGAGGTTACCGCGCCGTTGATTTGGATGGTAGTGCCGTGCGCGAAGGTGGTCTGGGAGGGCGTAAGAGTCGTCTTGGTGGCGGCCAGAACAATCTTGTTCCAGTTGTTCACCAGATTGCTGGCATCAACGGTGCCCAGGCCAGTGGCCAGATCGTAGCCGGGACCGGCGTTGTAAGAGGGGGTGCTTCCATAGCCGATCTGGCCTTCGACGACGCTGCCTCCCGTCGACCAATTCTCGACCGTGGGTGGATCGGGGACCGGGATGCAGTCGATGGTGGTGATGTCGCAGGGCACCGAGTTGGTTCCCACCGTGACATCGTTGAAGGAGTTGGGGAATTGTGTTGCCAGCGGATAGAGCACGAAGCCGGCCTGACCCTGGCGGCCGTACTTCTGATTGACCAGCGCCATGATGCCGGCAAAGGAGGGAGTGGAGGCCGAGGTTCCGCCGACGCCGGCGAATTGCACGCTCTGGCCGCTCGACACCGGCTGGCAGTCTCCATCGTAATAACAGATGGGATAGTAAGTGTAATTGACGCCGTTGGAGGCAAACAGCGACAGATCCGGCAGATCGCGCACGCCATCGGCTGGCACGCCGCTTCCGGACTGCCATGCGGGTTTGGGATAACCGGAGAGCGAGCCGGTGCAGGCGTTGCTGGAGTTGTAGGTGCTGCTGCAGAGCGCGCTGTTGCTGGCGCCGCCGCCGCCGCCGGCGATGGTGGTTATGAGACCGTTGGTTTCGCTAAATTCGTTGTAGGCATTCAAGCCGAATTGGCTGTTGTTCCAGGGCTGCTCGGGAATGACGCCCAGGATGGACACAGCTGGAGTGGCGTTGCTTGGCGTGAAACTCCAGTAGCTCGCCACCTGGTTGTTCAGCGCGGTTGAAGAGGCGTTGTAATCGCTGTAATATAAGTCGGTTCCACCGATGCCGAGGTTGTAGGGCGTGGAGGCCAACCCGTTGACCGCCTGGCCATTGGAGGCATATTCGGCGCCGGAGCTGTCGCAATTCGCCGAGCCGCTGTCCCCGGTAGAGACCAGCACTGTGATGCCCTGGGCCGCGGCCTGCTCGTAAAGACTGCTGAAATACTGGTTATAACTGCCGAGCGAAGCTTCACAACTGCCGAAACTGAGGCTGATAATGGGCGCGACATTGCTGTAAACCGCGTGTTCCAGGGCCAGAGTGAGGCCGTTCTCGAGGGCGGTATCGGCTCCAATGATCAGATCGACTTGGGCATTGGGCGCAACCGCACCAGCCCACTCGACGTCGAGGTAGGCTTCAATCGACGCGCCATTCGCGCCGTCTGGATTATTGATGCCATCCACGCCCGGATCATTGCCGTCGATAATGATCTGAGGCGGGTTGTAGGGCAGGCCAAAGAGAGTGCGGAAGCTGTTGACCTTGGCAATGTCGATATTGGATTCGTTGACAATGGCGATGGTTTGGCCGCTGCCGTCAACGCCTGCTTTGTAAAGCGGATTCAGGTCGTATTGAACGGCGAAGTCCTGGGGCGCGAGGACAAAGCTGTAGCCCTCGGTGCTGTTGCCGACGGTCCATTGCGGAGTGGCTTTGTCGGTCTTTGGATCGTAACTGGCCTTGCCCAGCAGATGGGCATAGCTCTTCAAGCGGAAGTTGTTCAGCGAGACGAATCCGCCCACCACTGGAGCCAGCGCGGCGGGGATGCTGGGATTGCCGGCGGCGGCATAATGGCTTTCGCCATTGACCTGGTAGTTATGAATCTGAGTATGGAAGGCTGAGCGCATCTGCGCCACGTTGCCGCTGAACTCGATGGTCTGCTTGCCGGCATTGACCTTGCTCACGCTGAAGCCGTGGCCCTGCAACCAACTCGTAACTGTGGCAATGTCCTGATCGGATGGGCCAAAGCGCATGCCGAAGTCCTCGGCGGTCAGCCATTTGTGGTAACTTGCCGAGCCGGGGCTGTGCATCTCGGAGATCAACTGGCGCAGCGCCGCCTCTTGACTCGGGCTGCGCTTGAGCACCAGATGCATGCGCTCCAACGGCATGGCATCGGGCGCAGCGCCGCGGTCGTTGGCGGCGTTGGCCAATGGGTGCGTCTGCCCAGTGAGCGGGACCAGACGGCTCTCGTCGATCGGTTCAACAATCCGCGTGGCAGGCAGGTAACTCTGCGCCGTCAGCCCCGCACAGCAGAATAATCCACATGCGATCATTCCGAGTAGAAGAAATACCCGCTTCAGATCCAACACCATATTTTCTCCCGCCGTTCAATGAATAATGCCAGGGAAAACCGCTTCGTCAATTAAGTGAGCTGCAATCCGTAGTGAAGGAATGCCGCCGGGGAAAGATCATTAGTAATGACGTGTGAACAGAGGGAAAGTTAATACACTCGCATTATATATACTGATCCGGCATGAAAAGAAAATAAAATTTTTCCCGTCCATTTTGTTCTTCCGCGCGATGGACGGGAAAGGCGAGTAGATACTTGTGGGGCGGATCAAACCTCAGCGGCTTCCCAGGAAACCTCAATTTCTCATTGCGGCACGACTAAGGCACCTCTGATTAAGTTCTTTTTTTGCTGAAACATCCCCTCGGGGGCTAAAGCCCGCATTTATTTTGTACCACTTATGGCGCAGCTGAAGCCGCGCCCTTTCAAAACATCGACTTATTCAGAGATTCCCTAAAGTCGTACCCTTTCAAAACATCAACTTATACAGAGGTTCCCTAGCGTGAGCCGCCAGCCTGGGATGGCGCATAGAGAACCAGAAGCGGCTCTTTGAATCCGTCGATTTGCTTCTGAAGTTCACCCGTCTTTCCGTTCAATAGAAAGACAGAGCCTTCGGTCAGCACCACCGCGGTGCGTCCGTCCGGTGAGAAGGAAAAATCATTCAGTTTATTGTGGAAGGCAACATCGGGAAGCGCCAATTGAGTGGATGTATCGATACGACTGATGGAGTCGGACCCGATAAGAGCGAGGACGCTTCCACCGTGCAGAGGCTGCAGGCGTCTTCCTCCAACAGGGATTTTGGCGAGAATTGAAGAGTCTTTTGTGCTGACCGCGGTAACATCACCTGTTTCGTGATTCAGCACATACACCACCGCGCCATCCGGCCTGACTGAAATTAACGTATTGGCTGGGGAGAACAAGAATGCATTTACGGAGGAGAATGCTATGCTTGCCGGTGGGCGAAAAAAAGGTTATTGATATGCGCCATCTATTTGAATTGATCCAATAACAGCCTGTTTTTCGAGGCTGATGAACTGCAATTCCTGCGGCGTAAAGTGAGCATACGCAAGCTTATTATTGGCAAAAAACAGAACGACGGCTTTTCTTTTCTTGGAAATCAACGAGATTGTCAACGGACGCGGGATTGGAATCTGTTTGATCAACTGCCTGCTGGACAGGGAATGAATCGATGATAACCAGAGGCCAGGAGGCCGGCGATGAGAAGCTCTCCGTGCGCGCACCCAAGAAAAGTTAAAAACTATCCTGCATAACTGGCCGGCAATCACCGTTGTTAGATAGACAGGAACAAACGCCCCAACCCAGAAGATTGGAGCTGGGGCGTTTGTTGGGTAAAAGATATAGACCGTAACTCTATTGCACGTTTACATACACAATCGTCTGTTGTGAAAGGCTTCCTGAAGTGCCGGTCACCGTAACGGAATACGCGCCGGCCGTAGTGCCGCTGTTCCCACTCTTGGACGATGAACCGCCGCAGCCCATACCTGCAAAGGAAATCAAGAGGACAAAAACACCTAGCATGGCAAACCAGCCGCGCCGCCTTTTTGGAAGCCGGAAGAGGAAGAGCAGTGCCAGAGCAGAGCCTGCCGTGGAGGGCCAGACGAGGAAAGGCCAGTGGTTCATCCGGGCGGATGCCGTGTTTGTTGCCGCGGTGGTGTTCACGGTGAGAACAACCGTCTTTGCAGATTTGCTGCTGACCGCGACAGAGGAGCTGGCCAGCGTGCAGGTCGGCGGATCGATGGCATCATAGGGACTGCTGGTGATGGCGCAGCCAAGATTGACCGTGCCGCCGAAGCCATCGGCAGAGGTCACGGTGATCGAGGCAGTATTTCCGTTGGTTGCGCCGGCGTTCACGGTAATATTGCCGCTGTTGGTGAGTACATAACCCTGCGGTCCGGAATTGGCAGTGCCAACGACCGCCGTCAGGTTCAAGGTATGCATATATTTACCGGAGGAGTCCTGACCCGCAATCAGCACGTTGTAGCTTCCCGCAGCCCCTGAGGGGGGAGTGATGGTTACGTTTGCTGTTGCAGTGCCTCCGCTGGCCAGAGTGACCGACGATGGGATTGTGCAGGTGGTGGCCGCTGGCACTGTGCAGGTTAAAGATACCGCGCCGTTGAAGCCATGAATGGAAGCCAGGTTGATGGCAGTGGTTGCGCTGGAGCTTGTGGCTATGGGAACAATGCTGGAATCAGGAATCATGGTGAAGTCGGAGAGCGTGTTCACAACCGGTTGGCTCACCACGAAGATGGAGCCGTTATAGACACTGTCGCCAGGGTAAGCAAAGGTCAAGTAATTATTTCCCGGCCCAAGTTTCTGACTATCCAGAACGAAGGAAAACGTTGAAGAATTACCGGATCCAGGCTCAAAGCCGAACCCGTCCAACAAGATTCCAGCGTCAGCCATCCAGACGTAGCCAGTAGGCGCGGGATGCCCGGTTTGTCCGGCAATCGTGACCGTGACCGTGATGGATGTGGTGGGCGAAATGCTGCCGGAAAGAGTGGCGTTGACGGTGCTGGCCAGAAGGGCGCCTGGAGCACTCATCACGAGTGGGGCTTGAGGAATGGTAATGGTCTGCGTGGTGGCGCTGTAATTTGCATCGCCGGTGTAACTGCCATTCAGAACATAACTGCCCGGAGCGGCTTGAATATAAATATCGCCCACACTCTGCGTGGCCGATGGATTCAATGTGACCGAACCAGTGATCCCCGCCGGAACGCTGCTGAGAGTAACCGTTCCAGTTGGTTGCACCGTGTAGGCATTGGTATTGAAGAGGCTGTTCCACCCACTGATGGTGATGTGCGCGGTTGCCATTCCAGGGCTGGTTGGCGGAAGTGCGGGAGATTCCGCCGAAAGCCCAAAATACGGAACTTGTTTGACAATGGTGAAGGGGAAGGCAGCGGCGCTGGAGGCGTCATAACTCAGATCGCCTGAATAACTGGCAACCACTGAGTGGCTTCCCAGACTCCACGGAGCGTCAAGTTGGGCGGTGCCTGTCGAATCCAGCGCCACCGTCGCAATGGCTTTTCCGTTGTCGGTAAATGTAACTGTGCCCGTGGGCTTGGTGTGTCCACTTAGGTTGAAACTCGGAGTGGGCTGAACATACAGGACAAGATCCGAGCCATAAGGTATACTCGCCCCGGATGAAATATATGCAGAGCCGTTATAGGTCTCCAGATTCTCGACAATGAGTTGCGTCGTGCTGGCCTCCGGAACAACGGTAATCTGCACGGGGTCCGATTTGCTCGATGCATCTTTCGCATCGCCGCCATACTGGCCCCAGATGCTATAGCTTCCGCCGGGCAATGTGTTGGTGCTGCCAGAGTAAGTACCGTTGTTCAGGGTAAAGAAGGCCTGCACCTGCTGAGAGACTTCGGGGTTATCCGTCATCAGCGCCACATCACCTGTAGGTGTGCCGCTGGATGCAGTGACCTCGCCGTTGATATCAATCATTGTGCCATGAGCAAAAACGTTCTGGGAGGGCGCAAGAGTGGTCTTGGTGGGGGCCAGAACAACCTTGTTCCAGTTGGCGACCAGATTGGCGGCATCGATGGAGCCCAGTCCGGTAGCCAGATCATAGCCGGGACCGGCATTGTAGTTGGTGGTGCTTCCAGAACCGATCTGGCCTTCGGTGATGGTTTTACCCGTAGCCCAATCCTCGATGACGGCTGGATCGGAGACTGGGATGCAGCCAATCTTGGTGATGTCGCAGGGCACCGAGTTGGTTCCCACAGTGACATCGTTGAAGGAGTTGGGGAACTGAGTTGCCAGTGGATAGAGCACGAAGCCGGCCTGACCCTGGCGGCCATATTTTTGATTGACCAGCGCCATGATGCCGGCAAAGGAGGGAGTGGAGGCCGAGGTGCCACCAACGCCGGTGAATTGCACGCTCTGGCCGTTTGACACCGGCTGGCAATCGCCATCGTAAGAACAGATGGGATAGTAGCTGTAATTGTCGCCGTTGGCGGCAAACAGCGATAGATCCGGCAGATCGCGCACTCCGTCGGCTGGCACGCCGCTTCCGGACTGCCATGCGGGCTTGGGATAACCGGAGGGTGTGCCCATGCAGGCGTTGGAGCTGTAGGCGCCGCTGCACAGCGCGTTGTTGCTGGCGCCTCCGCCGCCGCCGGCGATGGTGGTATCCTCGTCCTCGGTCTCGGTGTAAAGGCTGAAGATATTCAGGCCGTATTGGCTATCGTTCCAGGGTTGCTCCGGAACGATGCGGAGCAGGGATTCGGCCGGAGTGCTATTGTTCAGATTGACTCCCCAATAGGAAAAGAGCTGGTTGGTGAGTGTAGTTGAATCCGCGTTGTAATCGCTGTAATAAAAGTCGGTTCCACCGATGCCGAGGTTGTAGGGCGTGGAGGCCAGCCCGTTGACCGCCTGACCGGCGGAGGCATATTCGGAGCCGGAGCTGTCGCAGCCCGCCGAGCCGCTGTCGCCGGTGGAGACCAGCACCGTGATGCCCTGGGCGGCGGCTTGCTCGTAGAGATAGCTAAAGAACTGATTCGAGGCGGCCAGCGTTGCTTCACACTGACCGAAACTAAGGCTGATAATGGGCGCGACATTGCTGTAAACGGCGCGTTCCAGCGCCAGGATGAGCCCGTTTTCGAGCGCCGTGTCGCCTCCGATCACCAGATCGACTTGGGCATTGGGCGCAACGGCTCCTGCCCACTCCACATCCAGATAGGCCTCGATGGATGCATCATTCCAACCGTCTGGATTGTTGATGCCGTCCACGCCCGGATCATTGCCGTCGATGATGACTCGCGGCGGGTTATAAGGCAGGCCAAAGAGAGTGCGGAAGCTGTTGACCTTCTCGATATTGATATTGGATTCGTTGACAATGGCGATAGTTTGGCCGCTGCCGTCAACGCCCGCTTTGTAAAGCGGATTCAGGTCATATTGAACGGCGAAGTCCTGGGGCGCAAGGACAAAGGTAAAGCCGCCGTTGCCGCCGATCGTCCATTGCGGAGTGGCTTTGTCGGTCTTTGGATCGTAACTGGCCTTGCCCAGCAGATGGGCATAGCTCTTCAGGCGGAAGTTGTTCAGCGAGACGAATCCGCCGACCACAGGGGCCAGCGCGGCGGGGATGCTGGGATCGCCGGCGGCGGCATAATGGCTTTCGCCATTGACCTGGTAGTTATGAATCTGGGTGTGAAAGGCCGAGCGCAGTTGCGCCACATTGCCGCTGAACTCGACGGTCTGCTTGCCGGCATTGACCTTGGTCACGCTGAAGCCGTGACTCTGCAACCAGTTGCTGACCGTCGCAATGTCTTGGTCAGATGGGCCAAAGCGCTTGCCGAAGTCATCGGCGGTGAGCCATTGGTGGTAGTTGGGGGAGCTGGGGCTATGCATCTCGGCGATCAGTTCGCACAGTGCCGCCTCCTGGCTCGGGCTGCGCTTGAGCACCAGATGCATGCGCTCCAGCGGCATGGCATCGGGCGCCGCGCCGCGGTCGTTGGCGGCATTGGCCAGTGGATGCGTCTGCCCGGTGAGCGGGACCAGACGGCTTTCGTCGATTGGTTCGACGATACGCGTGGCAGGCAGGTAACTCTGCGCCATCAGCCCCGCACAAAAGAACAACCCACCAGCGATTGTTCCAAGAAGAACTATCCGCTTCCGATCAAGCGCCATATTTCCTCCACCGTTTCCAATCAACCAGAGCCTTCCGCTCCGCTGATTCATGCCGTCATTGGTTTTTTGGATAAGAAGTATCCGCGTCAAGGCGCAGTCTTCTCCGTGCCCGATGAAGCCTGCTTCCACGTTAGACAATTTTTTTCTCAACAGGTTAGGTCAAATAATTAAAGAATATTGATTGTGTGTGAAAATGAGTTGCTTTTGGATTCCATGAGAACGCTAAAAATGAGGGAAGATAAAACGTGTCGCCGAGTATATCTTTGGTTTAGTCTCGAATGCAATTCAATATTTGTACACGGGCTAACCCCGATCGTTTTTTTGAGCATTATTCGGCACGACGAATATCACCGGGAGATCCCTCGGCTCTGCCGGGGTGGCAGTAGTAGTTTGACGTTTACGGGAGTCGTTATTGGTTTGTGTTTTTCTCGTTTGCCCCTCGAAATACGGCCTCAGCATAAATTTGAGGCGCCGTCCCTACGGGACTCCAGCGGCCTTCTTACTGTTCCTTTCCCACCGTTGAAACGGTGGGCTAATTACCGATGCGCCTACGGCGCGGGCGAGATGGCGCTGTTTGCTCACCACTGCACCTACGGCGCGGGCTAGCTGGCGCTGTTCGCGCTGTTGCTTTAGGGAACCTTTGATTCATTTCTTTCTTTGCAGCAAAGATTCCCTCGGGGGCTAAAGCCCGCATTGAATGAGAGCCACTTGCGGCGCAGCTAAAGCCGTGCTTTTTCAGAACTTGGACTAAGAGCTTATCCGGAAATTGAGGATATTCTCTTTCTGGTTTCAGGCCTGTTTGGATTGAGCGATGGCTCCAGCCTATTTCTGAATGGTTTGAGAATCAACGTGGACCAGGAGGTCCACATTACAGCCGGTCTGGAGACCGGCGCTACAATTCAGACCGGCGCTACAATTCCCGGATAAGCTCTGAAGCCGCGCCCTTTCAAAACATCAACTTTATTCAGAGGTTCCTTGGCAATGCACTTATGTTGGATTCTTTGAAAGGCCACAAACAGGAAAGCCCCCGGCTTTGCCGGGGGATTTTTACAGTTGTTCCCTGTTACAAAGCTGAGTAATTTTTGAACGAATGCCGCTACTCGTTGTCGGCGATCAGCAGGCGGAGGTCGCGGAGGTTTTGGCCGGTGGGGCCGGTGACCACGGCGTCGCCCAGGGCGGTGAACATGGGGCAGGCGTCGAAGTTGGCGAGCGACGACTTGAGGTGGAAGCCGAAGGCGTGGGCGCGGGTGACGGTGGTGGGGTCAGCCACCGCGCCGGCGGACTGGGTGTTGCCGTCGATGCCATCCGAACCGGCGCTGAGCACGGTGAGTTTTTCGCGCGGATAGCTCTCCAGTTCCAGGGCGCACTGCATGACGAATTGCTGGTTGCGGCCGCCGGCGCCGGGGGTTCGGTCGAGGGTGACCGTGACTTCTCCCACCGAAATGAGGCAGAGGCGGGGATGATTGGCGCGCAGCTCATGGAAGCGCTCGAGCAGGTAGCGGGCGGCATCGGCGTAATCCCAGTCGTCGGGGGTGTTGTCGATCTCCACATGGAAGCCTGCCTTTTGCGCCAGCAGGCGGGCATTTTCAGCCAGATCGTGGCTGGAGAGCAGGATCTCGTAGACGGAATCGCGGAAAGGGGCGTCCTCATCCTTCATGAAGGTGGCGGTTGTGATGCGCCGCATGGGCAGGTTGCCGAGCTTGGGAAACTTGGGAAAGAAGGGCGGACGCCATCCTTTGTTGCCCGGCGATTCGGGCAGGTCTTCGCGCTCAAAGAAGGAGCGGACGGAGGGCGGGAGCTTGGGCGCGAGGTTGTATTTTTCCAGCAGGGCGCGAACCTCGGCGACGGTGGAGTGGTCGGGCGAGGTTGGTCCGGAGGAGAGTGCGTCGAGCGAGCGCAGCGGCACGTCAGGCACGAGCAGGCTGATCTTGGCGGCTTCGGGCGCGGCGATGGCCAAGCGGCCTCCCTTGACGGCCGAGAAGTGCTTGCGCAGCGTGTTGACTTCATGAATGGGAGCGCCGGAGGCAAGCAGAAGCTGATGGAAGGCGATGGTGTCGTCGAGCGAAATGCGCGGGTCCAGAGGCAGGTCGAACATGGCCGAGCCGCCGCCGGAGATGAGGAAGAAGACCAAAGTCTTTTTATCGGCGCGGCGCAACATGGCCAGGGCGGCGCGGGCGGCGGCAAAGGATGCTTCATTGGGCTGGGGATGACCGCCCTCGAAGTAGCGGAAGCGCCAACTGCGTTTTTTAGGCAGTTGATTGGAACAACAGATGCCGCGCAGGCCCTTGCGGCGGTTCATGCGGCTGAGCAGAACCTCGAGCATGGGAGCGGCGGCTTTGCCCAGCGCAATAACCATAATTTTCTTGTAACAGGCTAGATCAATGGTGTCCGGCCCACTGCCATCCGGCAAGAGGCGATAGAGGACATCTCCATGAAAACAAAGGCGGCGATCAAAGGCCGAGGCGATGCTACATTCTTTGACGGCGGTGGTAAAGATCTCCGTAGCCGCATCATGCAGGGCATCCAGAGCGTAATCGTTTGCCGGAGTCATCGTGATTGCTCCTTGAGTTTGGCATCCCACTCACTTTGCAATGAACGCAATATGGATGGGGCACCCGGCTTGATTGCGCCAAGCAGTTTATCGGCGCAAAGGAGGAGCGCGATCCGGGAAGATGATAGTTCGGGCGCTTGAGTCGTGGTCATTTCTCTTTTCATTTTACGCGCTGGAGATAAAGATTTCTTTATCTCCAGAGAACAAAAGCTGCGCAAAAACGGTACAAAACCGACGAAAAGCTACGGGGGCCTTTAAGGTATTCTGTCAGTATCATGATTGATCTTCCGCCGCAGGCCGCAGCTCAGCATCCACTTGATCCCATCCTCTTTACCAGCCAGTTGTGCGCGATCGAATCCACCACGTACCACGAGGGCGCGGTGGGTGATTTTCTGGAGGATTTCCTCACTCGGCGCGGCTGGGCGGTGGAGAAGACGCCAGTGGAGCAGCCGCGCGAGAATGCGGGCGGAGGCGCGCGCTGGAATATCTATGCCGGGGCGCCGGGCGAGCAGCCCGACCTGGTCTTCTCTACGCATATGGATACAGTTCCGCCCTATATTCCCTTCCGCGAGGATGGCGAGTTCATCTATGGGCGCGGGGTCTGCGACGCCAAGGGCATTTTGGCCGCGCAGGTGGCCGCCGCGGAGGCGCTGCGTGCCGAGGGATTTCGGATAGGGTTGTTATTTGTCAGCGGCGAGGAGCGCGACTCGGCCGGCGCCAAGGCAGCCAATGAGGCCTCCAAAGGCAGCCGCTTTTTGATTAACGGCGAGCCGACCGACAACCGGCTGGCGCTGGCCTCGAAGGGCGCTTTGCGCGCGGCCTTCCGGGCGAGTGGCAAGATGGCGCACTCGGCGTATCCCGAGTTGGGCGATAGCGCGATTCATAAACTGGTTGGAGTGCTGGCCAAGGTGCTGGCCATGCCGCTGGCCGAGCAGGAGGGAATCGGCGTGAGCACGGTCAATATTGGACAGATCCACGGCGGGCACGCACCCAATGTGATTGCCGACAAGGCCGAGGCGCAGGTGCTGGTGCGCACGGTGACCGATTCCGGGCCGGTGCGCGCGCAGTTGACGGAGATTGCCGGCGGCGAGGCCGAGGTGGAATTCACGCTGGATATGCCGTTTGTGCGGCTGCGCGCGGTGGAGGGGCTGCCGACGATGGTGGCCAAATTCTCGACAGACATTCCGCAGCTCACCAACTGGGGCGAACCGCTGCTGCTGGGGCCGGGCTCGATTCACGTGGCGCACACGCCGGACGAGCGGCTGGCCAAGCGGGAGCTGCTGGAGGCGGTCGAGCTTTACATCAAGGTGGCCCGACAGTTGCTGGTCTAGAACTATTTCATGTTTGTGAGGAGTTCTCCATGGACCGGGAGGTCCACGCGACAGCCGGTCTGGAGACCGGCGCTACACTTTTTCCCCGGCCACTAGGCAGTTTGGGCGGATTCAACGTAAGGCGCCGCGATGGGCGCAGCCGAGCCGAGCGCCAGTTCGGCGACGCTGGATTCATTCAGCACCGTCATTACGGCCTTTTGCGCCTTTGCCCAGACGGGATGAGCCGGGCAGAAGCTTTTGCGCTTGCAATTGACTTGATGGTTGACGCAAAGATTCAGGCAGATGGGGCCGTCAATGGCCTCGATGACCGCGCTGATGGAGGTGGCGCGTCCGGCGGGCAGAATCTCAAAGCCGCCTGTCTGGCCGCGCTGGGAGACGATGAATCCGGCTCGGCAAAGGGCTTGCAGAACCTTGGATAGAAAGCTCTCCGGGGCGCCGGTGGCGCGGGCCAGTTCGGGAAGGCGCACGCGTTGTGCTCCGGGCAGTGCGGCCAAGTGAATCATCACACGCACGCCATAATCGGCGGCTCTTGTCAGTTGCATGGTGGAACTGGATTGCGCCATCGTCTCGCTTCTTTCAAATTACTTTCACATTTATCGTAGCGCGGATTACTGTCCATGGACGGATGAAATAGGAACAAAAGTATCTAAATAGTTCTTTTCAGGTCCGCGGCCAGAGGGCAGCCAGCGCATTGGGCGCTTCGGCGGCAGTGCGCCTTGCCCACCGCAACCGTCAGGGCATGGAATTCATTCAAAAGCTGTAGCTGATTTTCCTGGGGATCGCGGGCGAAGGCGGCGAGGGTCAGCGCGGTCAGCGCGTCATAGCCTTTGCGGTTGCGGCCTGGCGGAAGGGGCAGCAGGTGATGGCGCTCGGCGATGCGGCGCAGATACTCGTCGGCGACGGGAACCGGATGAGCGAGAGCGTAGAGCAGGATGGCGTCGGCTGTTTCCGGGCCCACGCCGGGCAGCGCCAAAAGGCGGGCGCGCAGGGCTGCCGTGGGCTGCGCGGCCATCGCATCGAGCGAGCCGCCAAACTCGCCGTCGAGCAGGGTGACAAAGGCCTTCAGCGCGGGCGCCTTGCGGGTGGTAAAGCCGGAGGGCTGAATCAGGCGCTGCAACTCGGCGAGCGGGAGGTGGCGCAGGCCATCGACAGTGAGCGCTGCCGCCGCGCGCAGATTTTCAAGCGACCGCTCGACGGCCTTCCATGCGGTGTTCTGCGTCAGATACGCGCCCAGGATCATCTCGAAGCGCGTCTCCGCCGGCCACCAGTGCTGCGGACCATAGGCCGCGAAGAGCTGGTCGTGCATCGTGCGCAAGCGCTGGGCGGATGTGGGCGGCCTGGGAGTCATGACTGCTTCAGAATAGCGGAGTTAGCGGAGTTTTGGCTGGGGTTCGCGGCTTCCCATCCTTTTCACAAAGAACGTGAAAAGGATGGGAACCGGGCAAATAAAATTTGCTGATTACCAATTCCGAAGATCCGGATCTGGGGCATGGGGAGCCTCTACACTTTGGGCACGACGATCTCGTCAAGATATTGGCGCAATTTGTCACGGTGCTGCTCACGATAGGCGACATAGTCCTGAGCAATCCCCTGGTCGGCGGCAGAGATCAGGATGTAGGCTTCGACCAATCCGGAGTCTTTTAACTTAAGCAGCATGGCAAGATTTGGGTCGAGATTCTTGACTTTCTTGTCTTTGATCATCTGCTGTAAAGATTCCACTACGAGATCGAGCCTCTCCGTTTCTTCTTTCAGTGAATGGCGATATTCCTTTTCGTTAGGGTATTCCTTCTTGAACTTTTCACTTTGCCAGAGCATATGGCTCATGTCGGCGATCATCCAGGCGGCGCTGCCATCCTTGCTCTTCAAAGCATTGGAGTCCAGAGTCAACGTCATGCCTTTGTCGTTTGGCTGCACCGAATTCGGCGACTGAATGCGCGGCACAGTGAAACGCACATTATTCCGTTGCGCCCACTGCTGGATACCGATATTCGACCTCTTCCCATATGGCTCGGCCACGACCGCATCAATGAACTTTGCCCGCGCTTCGCTCATCTTGCCTTCGGCCATCAGCGAATCGCCCCAGTAACGATAAGCGGTCTCGACGTTTGGATTGATCTGTATCGCCTGAGTAAACCAGTCGCCTGCCTTGTCGTACTGCTTCATCTTGAAGAGCGCGTCTCCGCCGAACAGAGCCGCTTCATATAGCTTGGGGTCAAGCACCAGCGCTCGAGAGTAGCCTTCCAGAGCCTTGCCGAGGTCGCCGGACTGGAATGCAGACTCGGCCTCCCGCATGACCTGTTCGACCTTGGCATCCGAAGAGAAAGAGGAATCGCCTCCGTTTGGCGGCAACTCATCCAACAGAACCTGGATCAGATTACTATTGTCTCCCAGTTCTTTCGCGTGAAGCAGCAGCGCACGGGCGCGCGACACTTGTTGTTTGCGCCGTTCTGGATCCTCAATGCCGCTCGACGTAGCGAGAACCGAGTATGCCAACCGTTCTTGTACCACTAAATCCTTGGGAAGCTCAACGGCGAGCTTTTCCAGCAGGGGCAGGGCTTCGGTGAACTTGTTCTGATCGTACAATTCGAAGGCATGTTTGCGGTCGTCTTCAGTTGCAGGCGACGCATTGGTTTGTGCGGCAAGTCCGCTCAGGAAAAGAAGCAGGAATATGGGAGCAAAAACAATTCGTAATCGAAGCATTCGATCTTCCTCGTTTACACCGGAGTATACACCCGAATTGTGATGGATGAGGCTCTGGATCAATTCGCGCGTGTCAGCGGAGCCTGGATAGGGTACCCGGCGAGTTCGCGAATTAACGGGTTCATCGCAGATATATCACGATGCGGCGAGTCTAGCTTCTCTTTATGATGTGTTCAAGGAGGCATGGATGAAGAGTCACACGGAGTATCTGGTTTTTGAGACGCGGAAGCGGCGGGAGATGGTGCATATTACCGATCAGGTGGAGCAGGTGGTGCGGCGCAGCGGAGTGCGGGACGGGCTGTGCTTTGTATCGCCGATGCACATTACCGCGGCGATTTATGTGAATGATCTGGAGAGCGGGCTGATTGAGGATATCGGCAAGTGGCTGGAGGAGCTGGCACCGGCGCGGCCTGATTACAAGCACCATCAGACGGGCGAGGACAACGGCGACGCACATTTGAAGTCTCTGCTGCTGCATCACGAGACGACGCTGCCGGTGACCAATGGCAAGCTGGACTTGGGAACCTGGCAGCGGGTCTTCTATGCGGAGTTTGACGGGCAGCGGCGCAAGCGGGTGATTGTGAAGGTGCTGGGGGTGGAGTAGCGGAGTTAGCCGCGCTGCGCGCGTGTTCGCGGAGTTGGCGGAGTTTGCCGGGCTAATATCAACGGGAGATCCCCCGGATTTGCCGGGGTTCCAGTCGCAGAGGCGCCGTCCCTACGGGACTCCGGCGACCTTCTTGCTGTTCCTTTCCCACCGTTGAAACGGTGGGCTAATGACCGTTGCGCCTACGGTGCGGGCTAGCTGGCGTTGTTTGCGCTGTTGCTTTAGGGAACCTCTGAATGAATTCTTTCTTTGCAGCAAACAATCCCTCGGGGGCTAAAGCCCGTATTGAATGAGAGCCGCTTGCGGCGCAGCTAAAGCCGCGCCCTTTCAAAACCTCTCCATCATCAGATGTTCCTTAGCAATGCACTCATGTTGGCCCCTTTGAGGGGCCACATGCAGTAAGGCCCCTGGCTCTGCCGGGGGTATTTACCACCACTCACTCCGCTACCACCACTAACTCCGCTCACTCCGCTCACTCCGCTATCTCCGCTCACTCCGCTAACTCCGCTAACTCCGCTATCTCCGCTATCTCCGCTCACACCGCTTTATTGCGGCTTGGTGGCTGGCGGCGCATCGTCATCGGTGATCTTGCGCCAATCGCCGGTGGGATGGGTGAGTCCGGGGATGGAAAGGTTGGTTTTGGTGCGCGGCAGGACGACGATATCCACGCGGCGGTTTTCGGCGCGGCCTTCGGGTGTTTCGTTCGAGGCGATGGGGTGAAATTCAGCAAAGCCGGCGGCCGAGATTCGGTCGGGAGAGATGGAATTCATATCCAGAAAGAGCCTGGCGATGTTGGTGGCGCGGGCTGAGGATAGCTCCCAGTTGGAGTCAAACGCGGCGTTGTGGATGGGGATGTTGTCGGTGTGGCCCTCGATGCGCAGATCGTAGGGCGTCTGTGCCAACTGGGTTGCGATCTCTTCAAGAATAATGCGGGTTTGGGGCTTGGGCGTGGCTGAACCGGAGTTGAAGAATCCGGCCTCGCGCAGGCTGATGACCAGGCCGTCGCGCCCCATCTTCATGGAAACTGTATGGGTGGCCACTTCGTTGGAGAGCTTTTGTTCCAGGTCGTGGTGAATGCGCTCCAGATCATCTTTGACGCGAGCCGGCGAGAGAATATCCTCTCCCATCACGATATTCATGGGAATGGCCGCGGCGTCGGTGCCAGCGGCGCCGGCGTTTCGCTTGGAGGGAAAGCGTGTGGCGTCGGGAAAGATGCCCAGGGAATGGAAGGCGGCGTCGATGGCTTCGGAGACCTGCAACTGCTTTTTCTGGTCAGCTTTGGCAAAGGCGAACAAGACCACAAAAAGGCCAAAGAGCAGAGTGATGAAGTCCGCGTATGAGACCAGCCAGCGATCTCTGCTGATATTGCCTTTGCGCCGTTCTCGCATCATTTCTGGGGCCCTTTTTGCTTCTTTTCAGGGGTTTGGATGAAGCCTGCCAGTTTGACTTCAAGCATGCGCGGATTGATGCCTTCGAGGATGGAGATGATGCCCTCCAGCATCATCTCGCGGCGCATTTGGTTGTCGTGCATACGGATGCGCATTTTGCCGGCGAAGGGAAGGAAGAAGAGATTGGCGACGCCCACGCCGTAGATGGTTGCCACGAAGGCGACGGCGATGCCGCGGCCAACCTCCTGGATGTTATCCAGATGCTGCATCACCTGAATCAGTCCCAGCACCGCGCCCAGAATGCCGATGGTGGGCGAGAAGCCGCCGGCGGATTCGAAGACGGCGGGCAGGCGTTCGTCGTTCTCCGCGCTGGTGTCCAGGCTGACGCGCATGATTTTGCGCAAATCGCTGGGTTCTGTTCCATCCACGGCCAGCGTCAGGGACTGTTTGAGGAATGGATCCTGGATGCTCTCCAGATCGCTGTCGAGCGAGACGACGCCATTGCGCCGTGCCTTGTTGGCGAAGGAGACCAGGAGATGAATCAGTTCATCATTCTGCTTGCGCGGCGCGTTGAAGACATGCGCCAGATTGCCAAAGGCGGCCACCACCGTGGGCAAAGGAAACTGCAAAAGCACGGCGCCCATGGTTCCGCCGAAGACGATCAGGGCCGCGGTCGGCTGCAGGATTTGGCCGAGATTGCCGCCTTCGATCAGCAATCCAGCCACGATGCCCAAAACCGCCAGCAAGACTCCGCCCACACTGCCTTTATCCATGAGTCACTCCTCGGGTCATCAACTGCGGAGACCTGTGTTGCTTGCGCATTATTCCTCCAGCGTCCCGCGAGCGGACAAAGCTGGCGCCGGTTTGGATTTGTCGGAGAGATCCAGACTGGTCAGTGAAACCGCTCTCTGCAATTCGCCGTACGTGGGCAGGCGTTTGGCCACCGAAGCCAGCAAGCGGGAACGATAGGCCAGGATGCGTTCCATGACTTCCGAAGTATCCTCGCGCACGATCATCTTTTCTCCGGTGATCAACGTCAACATGGTGTCGGGTGCGGCCTCGGCCGTTTTGATCAGGTCGCTATTGAGAACAATGGGAGTGCCGTTGAGCCGCGTCAATTCGATCATCGCCTCACAACTCCTTTGAAGGGGTTATCGGCGGGAGGGAGAAAAGGATAAGAAACGGGACAATAAATTAGAGGATTCTAACAAAGAGTGTCCGGTGGCGGGACAGTAGTGCCTCAGAATAAAGCCATTGCCCCGCAAGCCGAAGAAGTGGCCAGATGCGACGGATTAAAGCCGGAGGCAGCGACCCAGGGTAAGCAAAAAAAATGGGCGCACATCCGGGGCGGTCCGCAATTCCACGCGTCTAAAAGGAGAACCCCATGTCCCTGGGTGTCTTGAATAACCTCTCTGCCCTCTATGCAGAGAATAACCTGAATAACAGCAATAACAGCCTGAACACCGTGTTGCAGCAGTTGTCGTCAGGGTCGAAGATCAACTCCGGCGCCGACGATGCAGCCGGTCTTTCACTGGTGGATGGCCTTCAGGCCAACCAGATGGCTCTTACCCAGTCGGTGACCAATGCCACGGAAGGCGTGGGTCTTCTCCAGGTCGCTGATGGCGCACTTTCGCAAGTGACAAGCCTGCTTAACCGGGCCGTGACGCTGGCTACCGAAGCCTC
>Ga0181520_10000979_pt1 | contig 60443 bp, 43 predicted proteins | sample PEATcosm2014_Bin_29_FD_132451 | JGI IMG/M metagenome (GOLD analysis project Ga0181520, IMG submission 132451) | Peatland microbial communities from MTU Mesocosm Facility, Houghton, MI, USA - PEATcosm2014_Bin02_30_metaG | ecosystem: Environmental > Terrestrial > Soil > Wetlands > Peat | place...
TCAAAAAGTACGAAGAAAAAGCGGCCAAAACCGAACAATGGTTGCTCGAAAAGCTGGCCCGCAAATATCATTTTCGCCTCCAGCCTGCAAAGGCCTGAAGAGAGACGGTTCATGGAAAGAGGGCCGGGGTGAGGTGTTTCGTCCTATTCTTTGGCTTCTGCCAACATACTTTCCCCCCGCGGGATTCCGACCAAGAACAGTGTCAAGCTGCGCCCCTCCGGTCTCCGCCTTCGCCGCGCAATTCCCGATTTAATTGCTTGGTTTCTTCCTTATGTTCTATTTAATTTGCCCTCATGGAGCACGGACTCGTCACCGACATCGCCATTTGTATCATCGCCGCCTGGGTGGTGGCCGTGGTGTCCCAGGTCGCCCGGCAACCCTTGCTCCTCGCCTATCTCGTCGCCGGCTTCGCCATCGGCCCCTGCGGGTTTAAATGGGTCACCGACCCCGATTCCATCCAGACCATCTCCGAAATCGGCCTCGCCCTTCTCCTCTTCATGATCGGTCTGGAGATTGACCTGAAGACCATGCTCAGCGCCGGCCGCGTCATCACCCTCACCGCCGGCGCGCAAATCCTCGGCTGCGTCCTCCTCGGCTGGCTGGTCTTCGCCGCTGTCGGTCCCGCCCAAAATCATCTCGAAGCCCTCTACCTCGCCGTCGCTGCGGCCATGAGCAGCACCGTCATCATCGTCAAAATCCTCTACGATAAGCGGGAGCTCGAAACCCTCGCCGGCCGCATCACCTTGGGCGTCCTCGTCCTCCAGGATGTCGCCACCATCCTGTTCCTCGCCGTCCAGCCGGACCTCAAAAATCCCTCAGCCAACGTGCTCTGCTTCGCCTTCTGGCATGTCATCCTGCTCCTGGCCGTGGCCTTTCTCGCCAGCCGCTTTGTCCTGCCGCCCATCTTCAAACTTGTCGCCCGCCTGCCCGAACTCGTCCTCGTCGGCGCCCTGGCGTGGTGCTTCGCCCTGGCCGGTTTCGCCGATTACCTCAAGCTTTCCCTCGCCATGGGCGCCCTTATCGCCGGCGTCATGATGTCCACCTTCCCCTACACGCTCGACGTCGCCGCCAAGGTCACCAGCCTTCGCGATTTCTTTGTCACCCTCTTCTTCGTCGGCCTGGGCATGAAAATCCCCCTGCCCACCGTCGCCTGCATTTTGTGGGCCCTGTTCGTCTGCCTCGTCCTCATCGCCACCCGCTTTCTCACCGTCTTCCCCGTCCTCCAGGCCCTGCGCCAGGGCCACCGCGGCAGCCTCCTGCCCGCCATCAATCTTTGCCAGATGAGCGAACTTTCCCTCGTCCTCCTGGCCCTCGGCCAGAACCAGCACGATGTCTCCGACTCGGTCGTCGGCATCGCCGCCTTTGCCTTCTCCTTCCTCGCCATCGGCTCCACTTACGCCATCCTCGGCAACGACGCCCTGTTTCGCCTCCTCGCCCCGCTCCTCGGCCGGATCGGCCTCCACGACCTCGATCACACCCGGTTCCTCGCCCGCCCCGACGCCGCCCCCCGCCGCATCTGCCTCCTCGGCTTCTCCTGGACCGCCAGCTCCCTCCTTGCCGAACTCGAGCGCTTCCGGCCCGACCTCCTCCCGGAAATCTGCGTCATTGATTTCAACCCCGTGGTCCACCAAAAACTCCAGGCCCGCAACATCTTCGCCGTCTATGGCGACATTACCGCCCGCGACGTCCTCCACCACGCCGGCGCCTCCCATGCCCAGATCATCATCTGTTCGCTCCCCAACATGGTCCTCAAAGGCGCCAACAATCTCAAAATCCTCCGCCAGGTCCGCGAGCTCAATCCCCGCGCCCGCATCGTGGTTCACGCCGAAACCCTCGCCGACCTCCCCGCCCTCTACGCCGCCGGCGCCGATTACGTCACCGCCCCGCGCCTGCTCGAAGCCGCCGACCTCCTCCGCGTCCTCGAAGCCGCCGAGCAGGATTCCCTTCACCACAAACGCACCGAGCAGGAAATGCTCCTTCAGGAACGCCACGAAGTCATCTCGTAACCCCCCCCCCAAAAAAAAACCGCCCGTGATTCCAAAATCACGGGCGGTCTCTTGAACTTCAAATCTTGCCTCGTCAGGCCACTTCCGCGCCTTCCAAGAAGCCCTGCAAATGCCGCACGCGCGTGGGGTGGCGCAGCTTCCGCAGCGCCTTGGCCTCGATCTGCCGGATGCGCTCGCGCGTCACGTTGTACATCTTGCCGATCTCTTCCAGCGTGCGCTCGTAGCCGTCCGCCAAGCCAAACCGCATTTCCAGGATCTTGCGTTCGCGCTCCGTCAGCGTTGTCAGCACGTCGCTCAGCTTCTCCCGCAACAGGCTGTAGCTCGTCACGTCGGACGGGTTCTCCGCCGACTTGTCCTCGATGAAGTCGCCCACGCTCACATCACCGTCGTCGCCCACCGGCGCGTGCAGCGAAACCGGCTGCTGCGCCATTTTGAGCAGCGCATGGATGCGCGCCACGGGCATGTGCATCTCGTCCGCCAGTTCCTCCGGGGTGGGTTCCCGCCCCAGTTCCTGCGTGAGCTGCTTCTGCGCCCGCCAGAGCTTGTTCATGATCTCGATCATGTGCACCGGGATGCGGATCGTCCGCGCCTGGTCCGCAATGCTCCGCGTGATCGCCTGCCGGATCCACCAGATCGCGTAAGTCGAAAACTTGTACCCGCGCCGATACTCGAATTTCTCGACGCCCTTCATCAAGCCAATGTTGCCCTCCTGGATCAAATCCAGGAACGACTGGCCGCGGTTGGTGTATTTCTTGGCCACTGACACCACCAGCCGCAAATTCGCCTCCGCCATGTGCGTCTTCGCCTTCAGTCCCCGGTCGGCCGCGGCCTTCAGCGCCAGAAACGCCTTCGCAAACTCCTCGCGCGGCATCCGCACAAACAGCTCCAGCGTCTGGATCTTCTGCTTCTCGGCCTCGATTGCATCGCGTCGCTCGTTGCTGATCCGGTGCCCTTCCAGCTCCTGCAAATGCCGCGCGCTGGCCTGGAACTTCTCATGGATGTTCCCCGCCACCACGATCATTTCCTCGATCACTTTCTGCTTGTAATAAAACTTGGCAAACAGCTCCTGCAGCTTGACGCCCATCTTCTTCAGCTCCTGCTCCAGCGCCTCCTTGCGGGCCTTCTGCTGCGCCTTCTGCCACACCAGGTATTTCTCGTCCACCTTGCGGTCGTGTTCGTGCACCTTCTTGATCAGCTTCCGCAGGTCCCGCAAATGCCCCTCGCGATTGGCAATCTTCTTGTCCACAATCACCCGGTCAAAACGCTCCTTCGGCGGCTCCGAAAGCAGCTTCTCGGCGATGGCAATGTGCTCCTTCGCCGTGAACCCGAGACCGTACACGATGTTCTTCATCTCCGTCTCGGCGTCCTCGATCTTCTTGCAGATCTCCACCTCCTGCTCCCGCGTCAGCAGCGGCACCTTCCCCATCTGGTTCATGTACATCCGCACCGGGTCGTCCAAAATCTCCAGCCGCGCGTCCTCGTCCACCTCGTCCGCTTGCCCCTCTGTCTGCTTGGTCCGCTCCGCCCGCTCTGCCTCCGCCTGGTCCATCACAATTTCCACGTCCATGCCCCGCAGCTTCGACAGCACCGAATCTAAATCTTCCGGACTCAGATTATCCGGCAAAATGTCGTTGATGTCGTCGTAGGTGATGTACCCGTGCTCCTGCGAGAGATGCAGCAGCGTCTTGATGGTCTCCGCCAAATCCAACAGCGCGAGCCCGCTTGCCAACGGCGCCGGCGTCGGCGTCTGCCCGTTTGTCGGCGGTTTGGGGGCGCCGACTTTGGCCGGTCCACCGACTCCAGCCTGCGGCGCATCCATCTTTACGGCCTTGCTGGAAATGACAAATCGCCGCCGCGTCGGCGGGGCCTTTAACTTCGGCGCTTTTGGACTGCTGCTGCGAATATGCGACGTGTTCTTCAACGTCGTGCCTTTGCGTTTCAACATAATAATTCAGACAAACGCGTCGCCTGTCGGTTCAGAAAATCACTCATCAACTACCGCGCAAATCTGCGGCTTCTGACGAAACGACCGCGTTCTTGGCTGTGAGCTGGAACTGCGAACACCAGAAGACTGACGCCCGACTATCCTAAACGCTTTGGGCGAAATTTCAAGGATAATCTTTCCCTTCAACGCACCGCAAGCCCCATTCTAAGATTAATCTAAGTTATACAACTGTAGCACATTATAAAATGATCACTCCCCCGCCCGCACCGCCGCCACGTCCCGCGCAATCTGCCCCCGCAATTCCTCCGCCGATCCAAACCGCCGCTCCTCCCGCAACTTCACCCCCGGCTCCAATTCCAGCTCCTGCCCATACAGGTCCCCGCTGAAATCCAGCACATGCGCCTCCACCCGCAGCTCCGGCTTCCCCGCCGCCACCGTCGGCCGAAACCCGATGTTCAGCGCCGCCCGGTAAATCTGGCCCTGTAATTTCGTCACCGCCGAATAAACGCCGTTCGGCGGCAAGACCCTCCCCGTCGCGTCCAAATTCGCCGTCGGAAATCCCAGCCGCCGCCCCAGCCGCTCGCCCTCGACCACCCGCCCGCACAACCCATACGGACGACCCAGCATCTGGCTCGCCCCGTCGAGATCCCCCGCACCCACCGCCTCCCGGATCCGCGTGCTGCTCACCGCCTGCCCGTCCAGCGCCACCGCCGCCAGCCCGTGCACCAGAAAATGCAACTCGCCCCCCAGCGCCTTCAGCAGCTCCACGTCGCCCGTCCGCCGGTGCCCAAACACAAAATCCGCCCCCACGCAAATGCTGTGAATCCGCCCCAGATCCCGCGCCAGCTCCCGCACAAACGCGTCCCCCGGCTTCTGGCTGAACGCCTGGTCAAACCGGATCTCCAGCACCGCGTCCGCCCCGAGCGATTCGATCGCCCGCAGCTTTTGCGACCGCGCATAAATCTGCGCGGGCACCCGGTGCGGCGCCACCACGGCGTTGGGATGCCGGTCAAAGGTCACCACCAACCCCACCGCGTCGTGCTGCCGCGCATCCGCCACTGTCTGCCGGATGATTTGCTGGTGCCCCAGGTGCACGCCGTCAAACACCCCGATGGCCAGGCAAACCTTCCGGTTGCCCGGTTGCAATTCGCTGGCGGCCTGGATGACTTTCATTCGCAATGGTGCCGCCGGATCCCCGGCAACGCCGGCCGCTTCCACTGCCGGCGGGCTCACACGAGGCTGCCCCCGGACAGTTTCAGAAACGGAATCACTCTCTTTTCCAATTCTGCCTCGCTCATTTGCAGGATCGCTTCCAGCGGCAAGGCGTCCGCTACGTCAAATTTCCCCGAAATCGTGCGCCGCAGCGTCGTCAGGTGCGCGCCGCAGCCCAGCTTCTGCCCCAGATCATGCGCCAGGCTCCGCACATAGGTGCCCTTGGTGCATGCCACCCGGAATTTCCCCAGCGGCTCGGTGTAATCCGTGAACCGGAAACTGTAGAGGTGAATCAGCCGCGGCTCCCGCTCCACTTCGATCCCTTTCCGCGCCAGCTTGTACAGCGGCACGCCGTTCTTTTTGATGGCCGACACCATCGGCGGCATTTGCATCTGGTCCCCAATGAACGTCGCCGCCTCCGTGTTCAAATCCTCCACCGTCATCGGCAAAATCGGCAGCGACCCCGTCAGCTCCCCGTCCGAATCGTAGCTGTCCGTGGTCTCCCCAAACTTCATCGTCCCCTCATAGACCTTGTCGTCCCCCATCAGCCGCTCGGATAATTTCGTGCCCCGCCCCAGCACGATCACCAGCAGCCCCGTCGCGTTCGGATCCAGCGTGCCGCAATGGCCCACTTTCTTCAGGCCGAACTTCCGGCGGATCGCGTCCACCACGTCATGCGACGTCGGGCCGGACGGTTTGTCAACGAGTACCGCGCCATCAAAGGTGGAAAACTCTTGCATGGGAAAATATTACTTGGCCGCGTTCAGCGCCCGTTTCACCGCCGCAATCACCTTGCGCTGCACCGCCAGCGGCGTGCCGGCAATGCGCGCCCCCGCTGCCGCCGGATGCCCGCCCCCGCCAAACGGCCGGCAAATCTCGCTCACGTTCACGTCCGCGCTCTTGGACCGCAGGCTCAGCCGCGTCAGCTCCGGCTCCACTTCCTCAAACACGCACGCCACCACCACCGGCTTGATCGCCCGGATGTGGTCAATCAACCCCTCCGTGTCGTCGCTCTCCGCCCCCGTGCGCACAAAATCCCGCTTCCGCAGCCAAAACCACGCGATCCGGTCGTCCGCCGTCAGCCGGAACGTGCTGTAAACATGCTTCAGCAGCCGCGCCCGCGACAGCGGATACGATTGGTAAACTTCGTCGCAAATCTTCGCCAGGTTCGCGCCCCGCGTCACCAGCTCCGCCCCCACGTGGAACGTCCCCGGCCGCGTGCTCGAATACTGGAACGACCCCGTGTCCGTCGAGACCGCCGTGAACAGCAGATCCGCAATCGGCTTGGTGATGGGCCACCGCGCCACCTTGAGCAGCCGGAAAATCAGCTCGCCCGTCGAGGCTTCGCGCGGCGACACCCAGTTCACATCCGCATACCGCGTGTTGCTCTCGTGGTGGTCAATGTTGATGAACACCTTCCGCTTCCCAATGCACTCCGCCACCCGCCCCAGCCGTTCAAAATTCGCGCAGTCCGTCGCAATCACGCAGTCGAACTCCTCGCCCGCCCGCGGCTGGCCGAACAGCCCGGCCGTGTTCAAAAACTTGTATTTTTGCGGAATCGCATCGTGGTTCCACACCGTCACCCGCTTGCCCAGGCTTTGCACCGCCAGCGCCAGCCCCAGCTGCGACCCAATGCAGTCGCCGTCCGGCCGCACGTGCCCGACAATGCAAAACGTTTGCTGTTCGCGGATGATTTCAATGATCCGATCAATGACTTTCGGATAATTCTTCACAGATCAAATTTCATGGGATGATTTTGCCTCGCGTCGTGGCGGCGCCGGCGGTTTACTTCGCGCCCGACACGCCGTCCGGAACCGGCCCGGCGCCCGTTTCCGGCTGGTTGCCTGAATCCTTTTCCAAATCCTCGATGATCTGCAGCACCTTGTTGCCGCGCAGGATCGAATCATCCCCCACAAATTTCAGCGTGGGCGTGTACTTCAACACCACCGACCGGGCCACCAGGCCTTGCAGCCGCACCCGGTGCTCTTCCAGCACGTGCAAACCGCGCTTCTGCTGGTCCGTGCTCCCCAGGATGCTGACAAAAACCACCGCCGACTTCAGGTCGCCGCCCACATCCACGTCGTTCACCGTGATCAGTCCCACTTCGTTCACGTTGAACTCGCGGCGAACGGCCTCGCCTATCGCGCGTTTCAACAGTTCGCGCACACGTTCATGTCGGAGGCTGGGCATAAGACAAATCGAATCACTGGATGGACGAATCCACGGACGGACGGCGCCCGGCCGGTCGCCGGTGCCACTCTGCCCCGCGCTGTCGCCCATCCCTGAATCCAAGCTTCATAGTTTGGCCGCCACTTTTTCAACCGTGTAGCACTCAATGACATCGCCCACCGCGACTTCGCTGAAGCCCTCGATGCGAATGCCGCATTCCATGCCGGCGCGCACCTCGTTCACCTCGTCCTGGAACCGGCGCAGCGATTGCGTCACGCCCTCGTAAATCACATCCTTGTGCCGGCGCACCCGCACCTTGCCCCGCGCCACCCGCCCGGCCGTCACCGCGCAGCCGGCCACCGGCGCACCCTTGGACAGCTCGAAAATCTGCCGCACCTCCGCCGACCCCACCACCACTTCCTTCAGCACCGGATCCAGCAGCCCCGCCATCGCCAACTTCACCTCGTCTATCAATTCGTAAATGATCGCGTACAGCTTGACCTGCACCCCCGCGTGCTTCGATTTCTCCGCCGCCGTGCTGTCCACCCGCGTGTGAAATCCCAAAATCACCGCCTTGGAAGCCGAGGCCAGGGCCACGTCGTTCTCCGTGATCGTCCCCACGTCGCTGTGCAGGATTTCCAGCGAAACCTTGTCCGACTCGATCTTCTGGAGCGCCTCCACAATGGCCTCCACCGAGCCCTGCGTGTCCGCCTTCACCACGATCCGCAGCACCTTGCTCTGCGCCGCTTCCAGCGACGCAAACAGGTTTTCCAGCGTCACCTTCGAGCGGTTTTCCAAATCGTGGCTCTTGGCCACTTCCGCCCGTTCCTCCGCCAGCGCGCGCGCCGCCTTTTCGTCGTCCACCGCGCTGAATTCCCACCCCGCTTCCGGCACTCCGTTCAGACCCAGCACGCTCACCGCCACCGCCGGCCCGGCCACCTTCAGCCGCTGCCCTTCCTCGTTGATCAGCGCCCGCACCTTCCCGTAGAACTTGCCGCAAATCACCACGTCGCCCAAGTGCAGCGTCCCCTTGCGCACCAGCACCGTCGCCGTCGGTCCGCCCGCCGATACGCCGGACTCAATGACGTTGCCCTTGGCGTGCCGGTTCGGGTTGGCCTTCAATTCCAGCAGGTCCGCCTGCAGCAAAATCATCTCCAGCAGCTTGTCAATGCCCTGCTTCGTCAGCGCCGAGCATTCCACGTAAATCGTGTCCCCGCCCCAGTCGTCCGGCACCAGCCCTTTCTCCTGCAACTGCTGCCGCACCATCAGCGGATTCGCGTTCGGATGGTCGCACTTGTTGATCGCCACCAGGATCGGCACTTTCGCCGCCTTGGCATGCGCCAGCGCCTCCAGCGTCTGCGGCATCACGCCGTCGTTCGCCGCCACCACCAGCACCACCAAGTCCGTCACGTTCGCCCCCCGCGCCCGCATCGAGCTGAATGCCGCGTGGCCGGGCGTGTCCAAAAACGTGATCTGCGCCAGGTCCTGCTTCCGCTCCGGATGCGGCACCGAAATCGTGTACGCGCCAATGTGCTGCGTGATGCCCCCCGCTTCCCCCGCCGCCACATTCGCCTTGCGGATCACGTCCAGCAGCGACGTCTTCCCGTGGTCCACGTGCCCCATGATCGTCACCACCGGCGGCCGCGGCTTCATGTCCTCCGGCTTGTCGTCCACGTCCAGCTCCACCTTCAGCTCCTGCTGGTGGATGATTCCCTCGCCCTTGGCCCGCTTTTCCGCCTCAAACCGGTATCCAAAATGCGCCGCCACCTGCGCCGCAATCTTTTCGTCAATCGACTGGTTCACCGTCGCCATCACCCGCAGCTTCATCAGCTCCGCGATGATCGCAAACGGCTTCTGCTTCAATGCTTCCGCCAGCGCCCGCACGATGATCGGCGGCTTGATCGTGATTACCTGGGCGTCGGACGGCAAATTAATCTTCGGCTGCGCCGGCGCGGACGGTCTGGCCGCCGGCACCCCCGGCAGCGGACGGCCATCGCGGCCACGCTGTCCCGGACCCCCGCGATGATCTCCCCGGACCGGTTGGCCCGGTCGCCCATGGCCCCGTTGCTGCTGTCCGCCACGATCCCGGTCGCCCGGACGCGCCGGACGCGCGGGCAATTGAATTCTGCCCACCAAATCGCCCACTTTCGGCCGCGGCGGCAGCGGCGGCGCCACTGGCGCGGGTGGAACCGCGGGCTTCGCCGGCGGCGTCACCGCCGCGGGCGTCGCGGCCGCGGGGGCGGGGGAAACCGGGGCAACCGGCCCGGGCGCCGTGACCGGCGCCACTGGCGTGGCCGCACGCGTTGGCGCCGCCGCCGGGGCGGCAGTCGGTGCTGGAGACGGGGTTGGTGACAGCTTGGCGGCCGGTGCGGCCGGAGCCGTCGGGGTGGCCACTTTGGCCGACACCACCGGTTCCGGTTTTTTGGCTTCCACCGCTGGTTGCGCCGGAGACGGGGGAGTTCCCGGAGCCGGCGCGGCGGCCACGGGCGCGGCCACGGGTGCGGCGGCCGGCGCCACCGCTGGCGCGGGTGTCGCTGCCGGGGCGTGAATCACTACAATCGGCTCCTCCGGTGCGGCCTTGGCTTTTTCCTCCGGGGGCTTGGCCAGCCGGGCGGCAACCGCCGGGTTGGTCTTGATGATCTCCTCTTCCAGAACCTCGGCGCTGATCTTGTCAATCGAGCTCGACGGCACCTTGGCGGCGGCAATGCCCAACTCCTTGGCCTTCACGAGAATTTCTTTGCTCTCGAGTCCAAGTTTCTTCGCTATATCGTAAACACGAACGGGCATATGTATTTTTCACTGCCGCCGACCGGGATGTGCGTTTCGCCGTCATGGCCTAAATCGCAGGCAACCAAATTATTTCGGTCCGCGCCATAAATTTCTCATTGATCCGCCGGCGCGCCGCCCACCGGCAACGTCCGGCGCGCGGCTTCGGCCCGCGCGGCTTCCAAAACCCCCGCCGCGCCGGCGCCAATCTGCTCAATCTCCGCCAAGTCGCCGGCTTCCGCTGACAATAAATCTTCCAGCCGCGTCAAACCGTGGTGCACCAGGGCGTCCGCCTGCTCCCGCGTGATGCCCGGTATGGCCGCAATCTGCGCCACCGCTTCCGCCACTTTCTCTTCAAATCCCTTCGTCACCACGTGCTCGGCATCTATGTTCACTTCCCACCCCGTCAGCCGCGCCGTCAGCCGCGCGTTCTGTCCGCGCTTGCCGATCGCCAGCGATAACTGGTCTTCCGCCACCAAGATGCCCAGCGTCTTCCGCGCCTCATCCACCTCGATGCTCTTGATCTTCGCCGGTTCCAACGCCTTCGTCACAAATGATTTGATGTCGGACGACCACGGGATCACATCCACTTTCTCGTTGTTCAGCTCGCGAACGATGTTCTTCACCCGCTGCCCCCGCATCCCCACGCACGCCCCCACCGGATCCACCTTCGAATCCCGTGAATATACAGCCATCTTCGTCCGAAATCCCGGTTCCCGCGCGATTCCCTTGATCTCAATCGTCCCGTCGTTGATCTCCGATACTTCCAACTGGAACAGTTTAACGATAAATCGCGTGTCCGCACGCGATAAAATGATCTCCGGCCCGTGCGCCCCCTCTTGCACGGCCTTGATATAACACCGGATGCGCTCGCCCACCTGATACTCCTCCGTGGGCACCCGCTCTTTGTTCGGCATCAGCGCCTCGTATTTTCCCAAGTCCAAAATCACATCCGACCGGTCAAATCGCCGCACCGTCCCGCTCACAATATCTCCCACCCGGTCCTTGTACTCCGTGATCAGCATCGCCTTCTCCGCCTGGCGCACCTTCTGCATCAGTGCCTGCTTGGCGTATTGCGCCGCAATCCGCCCAAACCCCTGCGGCGTCACTTCCTTCTCAATCTCATCCCCCACTTTCGCGTCCGCCTTCAGCTTCCGCGCGTCAAAGACCGAAATCTGATCGTGCTGCGAAACCACCCGGTCCGCTACAATAAGCTTCGCAAATGCCTTGATATCACCGTTTTTTGGGTCCATCGCCACGCGCAACTCCCGCGCCGGCCCCACCGCCTTCTTCGCCGCTTGCAACAATGCGTCTTGAACGGCAGCCATGAGAGTTTCACGGCTGACGCCTTTCTCTCGCTCCCAAAATTCAAGTCCGGCTATAAAATCTGCATTCATAACTGTTGCACGTGCGGCATCGGCGTCGTGTCAGGCGAATAAAAAAGTCGGAAAGACCATTTTGTCTCCGACTTTTACGCGCTGGTACTTCCAGCCAATTCCGCTTTCCCTTACAAGATAAATTTTCCTATTCCAACGTCAAGCGTAAAACCTAGGGGAAAATAGGCTCTCGCTTCCGGATAACCCTATGCTGCCGGGCATGCTTAACCCGCCACCTCCGGGCGCCGGCGTGAAATTTTCGCCCCTTTTGCGTGAAATTCACGCGCCCCCCCTTTCGCCACCGCTCGGTTTCCACGATTTCAACTCAAATCCCGATGGCACCGCCGATGCTAACGACAATTCCATGAGACCGGCCGCTTCGCCTCCCGCCAGTTGGACCCACAAGCTCGTTCCCTGGCTCGCCGTCCTCGCCACCCTGGCGTGCCTCCTGGCGTTGCTTCCACCCCTGCCCAGACCCAGGCGCGCCGCCCAGCGCATCAGCACGGTCAACAGTCTTTCCCACGTCAGTTCACCTTGGATCATTTGCCCGCCGGCCACCAACTCTGCGGCCGGATGCCTGCCCCTCCTAACCGCGACGAACTCCCTCCCATGAACTGTGGCCGCCCCCGCCGGAAAACCTGCGCCTTCACGCTGGTGGAAGTCGTGCTCATTCTGTTCTGCCTGTGCATCCTCGCCGTCACCCTCCTGGCCGCCGTCAATGCCCCCCGCTTCCGGCGCGATGTTGGCTGTGCCAATCAGCTCAAACAGATGGGATTGGCCATGCGGCTCTGGGAGGGCGACCATGGCGACAAATATCCGATGAACTTTGGGGCCACCAATGACCCTGCCCGAGCCGCCGCCCCCGGATACGCCGAATCCATTTTCCAAGCCATGGGGGGCCGTGCAGGCAATCCTCGGATCCTTGTCTGCCCCGCCGACCGGCACCACCACCCCGCCCACAATTTCAACCTCCCGCTCACCTCCAGCAACCTCAGCTATTTCGTCAATCCCGACGCTCAGGAAAGCGATCCGCAGGATTTTCTCTTCGGCGATGATAATTTTGAGATCCGCGGCGTTCGCGTCAAATCCGGCCTCCAGGCCATCTCCAACCAGCCCATCGCTTGGTCCCCCGACCGCCACGGCTTCCGGGGTAACTTCGCTTGTGCCGACGGCAGCGTCAGTTCCCTGAACAATGTTTTCCTCGCCCGGGCTTTTCCCCCCACCAACACCGTCACCCTGCGCCTCGCCATCCCGTAAAACGCCATTCTCCCTTAGCCTGACTTCCGCGTTCACGGCTGCACCGTCACGCCCCGCACAAACGTGTTCGTCGTCACGCCGCCCAGCGTCAGCGGCCGGCCATTGATCTGCACCCCGTCGAACATCACCCCGTCAATGCCGTGGTCCGCGTCAAATCCCTGCAGCTCCACCCGCGGCGTCTCCGCCGTCACCGCCCAGATGTCGTGGAACGTCACGTCCCGGATATGTCCCCGCTCCGCGTCCCGCGACCACACCGCCTGGTTGATCCACAGCGAAATCAGCTTCCGCGACTCCTCCACCCGGATGTTCTCAAACCGCACGTTGCTCACCGTCGCCGCGTCGCAATGATACACCCGCAGCGTCCATTCCCGCCCCGTGTCGTGAATCACATCGCAATTCGTAAACAGCACGTCGTCCACGTCTTCCCGCAGCTCCGCACCCACCGACAGCGCATGCGCCACCTGGTTCCACAGCACGCAATTCCGCACCACCACGTGATGCACCGGCCCCCGGCCAATGTCGCTTTTCACCACAATCAAATCATCCAGCGTCCGCAAAAAACACCCGTCCACCGTCACGTCCGTGCAATTGCAGATGTCAAACCCGTCCGAATTCGCCCGGCACCCGAACACCTTCACGTTCGTCAGCGTCACCCCGTGACACCGCCGCATCGGCACGTTCCACCCGCTCGAGTCCCGCAAAATCACGCCCTCCACCGTGACATCATCCGCCTTGATGGACAGCAAACTCCGCGCGTGAATCGGGCAGCCGCTGCCGTCAATGATGCCCCGCCCCCGCAGCGCCACATGGTTCCCCGCCAGCTCCACCACCGGCCCGTTGCGCCCCACGCCCCGCAACACCGCCCCGCCCGCCAGATACAGCGTCCGCCCCGACCCCACCGTGACCGGATTCGTCAGCTCGTACGTCCCCGGTCCGAAATAAATCGTGTTCGTATCCTTCGCGTCCGGCACGTTCGTCTCCGGCGGATTCGCGAACAGGTGCAGCGACGACGTCACCTCGCCGTTCACCTCGATCGTCAGGTTCGCCGGCCGGTTCAGGGCAAACGTCACCTCCCGTCCCGCGATCTGCGGCGTCAGCCCGTAGGACGTGGGCAGAATCTTCGCCTGCTCCACCGCGTCCCGGTACGTGATGCGGATCACCTTCACCGGCCCGCTCATGTCAAAGCTGGCGAACGACGCCAGGCTAAAAAAATCCCCCGAATGCGGAATGTCATCCATCGCCTTCCACCGCCGCTTTTCATCCGCCGGCGCCACATGCGTCACCGCCACGAATACCGGCTGACCGTCCGCTTCCACCTTGAAATCCTTCGAAACCGGCTCGTCTGCCGGCATTGCCCACACCCGCACATTTCCCCCCGCCGGGGAAGCCGCTTGCGCCACCACCCCCGTCGGCCACAACGCCAACGCGGCCGCCATCGCCCACAACCCGGCGGGAAACGTCTTCAAAATGCACATAAGCGCATTCTGCCCCACCCGCCCAATTCCTCAAGGCTGAAAGCCTGTTATGTTATAGCCCCGGCTGAAGGCCTGGGAACTTCGTCCTCAAGATTTCCTCAAGGCCTGTAAGGCCGGCCCAGCCCGGGCAAAGGCGTCAGCAAGAGTCAGGCTCTTCGACGTGTCAAAATTCACCGTGCGCCGGGTTGACACCGTCCCTATGGAGCGGACATTTCGTCGCCACCTCCGTAACGCTCCGTGCCATTCCGTCCGCGTCATGGATTGCGCCGGCAAAGCGCCAGCGTCCCGACCTGTCGCAATGCCACCTGTCGGGATTTCGCACGCACTCGCGCCCGCGAGCTTTTGAGAGCCGTTGCCCGCTCGAAAGCGGCGTGGCGCTTCCCGCCGCAATCCAAATTATCCCGCTTTGAAACCCGCCATGAACGGGGCAGAGAGGTGTTTTTCGTTGCACGGCGTGCCCAGGCGGAACATTCTTCTAATGCCGTTTGCTTTGAGTAAATATTTATAGAAGATGCGTTTGATCAACACCTTCGTCGCGTTTGGCATTTTTTCCTTAACGAACTGCCTGGCGGCTGATGCGCCGGCGCTGTTTTGCGACCCAAACCAACCCGTGGATCAGCGGGTGGCGGACTTGATTTCGCGCCTGACCCTGGAAGAAAAGGCAATCCTGCTAAATCATCGCGGACCCACCATTGAACGGTTCAACATCCGTTCCGACCAGTGGAATCAATGCCTCAACGGCGTGCAATGGGACCGGCCCACGACGCTTTTCCCGGCGTGCATCGGCCTGGCCGCGACTTGGGACACTAATCTCGTGCATGCGGTGGCGGGGGTGCTTTCGGATGAAGCGCGCGCGATTTACAACGGCTGGCATCTCGACCCGCACGCGCCGGGCGGCCACAAGGGGCTGATTTATCGGGCGCCGGTCATCAACATCGGGCGCAATCCGTATTGGGGCAGAAACCACGAGGCGTGGGGCGAGGACCCGTTTCTTACCGGACGCATGGCGGTAAGCTACGTCCAGGGTTTGCAAGGCGACGATCCGCACTATTTGAAAATTGCCGCGACGTTGAAACATTTTGCGGTCAACAATGTGGAAACCGACCGCCAGCAACTGAACGCGGTCGTCTCCGAGCGGATGCTGCACGAGTATTGGTTGCCCCACTTCCATGACGCGGTGGTGGAGGGCAAGGCCTGTTCGCTCATGGCCAGTTACAATGCCATCAACGGGGTTCACAATAACATGAACCGCTGGCTGCTCACCGACCTTCTCAAGCACGAGTGGCAACATGCAGGGTTTGTGGTCTCCGATCTCGGCGGGGTCAAATCCATGATGGCGGACAACAAAATGACGGCGGAGGACGCCGTCGCCCAGTCGCTGATGGCGGGCTGTGATTTTTCGGACCAGGAATTTCAGGACAATATTCCCGCCGCCGTGCGGGATGGCAAATTGACCATGGCGCGGCTGGACGACGCTTTGACCCGCGTGCTCCGCGTGCGTTTCCGCCTGGGGGAATTTGACCCGTTTGCTTCGGTGCCTTACAGCAAAATCTCCCCCGCCGTCATCAACAGCGCGGAGCATCGCGCCGTCGCCTTGCAGGCCGCGCAGGAATCCATCGTTCTGCTGCAAAATCGTGACGGGCTTCTGCCGCTCGACAAATCCCAGCTCAAGCGCATCGCCGTGATCGGTCCGCTGGCCGACCGGTTGGTGTTGAATAATTACAACGGCAAGCCGGGTCAATCTTTCACCGCGCTGGCGGGCATCAAGGATGCCGTCGCGCCCGGCACCGAGGTGGTTTATGCCCGCGGCGGCTCGGTGACAGGTGAAGATTCGCCCGGCAAAACCAATGCTGTGGCCCCTGCCGTTGACCCGCTCGTTGAACAAAACAAAGCCGTTGAGCTGGCGCGCGGCGCGGATGTTGCCATCGTCTGCCTGGGCACCACCGCGGCCGTCGAACAGGAAGGCCGCGACCGTACCAAACTCGGGTTGACCGGCTCCCAGGAAAAACTCGCGCAAGCGGTTTTTGCCGCCAATCCGCGCACCGTCGTCGTGTTGCTGAGCGCCGGGCCGCTGACGGTTCCCTGGCTCAAGCAGAATATTCCAGCGATGCTTCAGGCCTGGTGGCCGGGCGAAGAGGGCGGGCACGCCATTGCGGATGTGCTTTTTGGGGCCGTGAATCCTGCGGGCCGTCTGCCGCACACCATTTATGCTTCCGCGGAACAAGTGCCGCCGGTGACTGAGTATGACATTACCAAGGGGTTCACTTATATGTATGTGCATGGCGAACCGCTCTTCCCGTTCGGCCATGGCTTGAGCTACACCACCTTCAAATACAGCGACCTGATGCTGTCGGCGGATAAAATCAAACCGAATGGCAACGTGAACGTAAGTGTAAAAATTGAAAATAGCGGCGGACGCGCCGGTGATGAAGTGGTGCAGCTTTACGTTCACCAAACCAGGTGCAGTGTAAAACGACCCGCCCAAGAGTTGCGCGGCTTCCAACGCATCCGTCTGCAACCCGGCGAAAAGAAAACCGCGGCGTTTTCTTTGCCCGCCGCGAGCTTGGCGTTTTGGGATGAAAAAACCCATGGCTTCCTCGTCGAGCCGGGCGCGTTCGACGTGATGATCGGGGCTTCCGCGTCCGACATCCGGTTGACCGGACAGATTGAAGTAATTCGCTGATCCACTTGAGCCCGTTGTGGCTTCGCAAGGTTCATATTGGGGGAGAGCCAGCCGTGTTCAACGGTTGAGTAGCAGTGACGGCGCTTTCGCCCGCACGGCGGAGATTTCACTGGAAGTTGGGGCCGGGAGACGGGATGTTAGGAGCCATGGCGGCATTCACACATACGAACTCACTGGCGCGGGAGAAGTCGCCGTATCTGTTGCAGCACGCCCACAATCCGGTGGATTGGCGGGCGTGGAACGGGGAGGCGTTTGCCCGGGCGCGGGCGGAGCACAAGCCGATTTTCCTGAGCATCGGCTATTCGACGTGCCACTGGTGCCACGTGATGGAACGCGAAAGTTTTGAGGACGAGCAGGTGGCGGCGTTCCTGCGGGAGCACTTCATCAGCATCAAGGTGGACCGGGAGGAGCGGCCGGACGTGGACAAGATTTACATGACGTTTGTGCAGAGCACGGCAGGCGGGGGCGGGTGGCCGCTGAATGTGTTTTTGACGCCGGACTTGAAGCCGTTTTTCGGCGGGACGTATTTTCCGCCGGACAACCGGCACGGGCGGGCGAGTTTCCTGCAGGTGCTCGAGCAGATCGCGCAGCTCTGGCGGGAGCAGGCGGGGGAGATTGCGGCCAGCGCGGAGGAATTGCGATCGCGGCTGGAAACGGTCATGGCGCGGGAGACCCAGGAGAACCCGCCGTTGACGCCGGCGGTGTTGTGGGAGGCGCTGGGGCAGTTCAAGCGGGCGTACGACCCGGAGGCGGGGGGCTTTGGCGGGGCGCCGAAATTTCCGCAGCCGGCCATGCCGGCGTTTATCTTGCGGGCGGGCCGGCGGTTCGGCGACGAGGCGGCGGTGCGGATGGTTTTGCACACGTGCGACCGGATGGCCGCCGGCGGAATTCACGACCAACTCGGGGGCGGCTTCGCGCGCTATTCGGTGGACGCGAGTTGGCGGGTGCCGCATTTCGAAAAGATGCTCTATGACAATGCGCAACTGGCGCAGCTCTACCTGGACGCGCACCTGGTGTCCACCGAGCCGGCGGCGCGCAGCGGGGCGGCGGGGGGAAAATCGCGGTTTGCGGCGACGGCGCGGGACATTCTCGATTATGTGTTGCGCGACATGACGCATCCGGGCGGCGGGTTTTATTCGGCCGAGGACGCGGACAGCGAGGGGCACGAGGGGAAGTTTTATTGCTGGACGCAGGCGGAGCTGGCGAAGCTGCTGGCGCCGGAGGAATACCTGGTGGCGGCGAATTATTTCGGCGTGACGAAGGCGGGCAATTTTGTGGATCACAGCCATCCGGAGCCGCTGCCGGGACAGAACGTGTTGTACGTGGCGCAGCCGGAGGTGGCGGCGGGCGACGCACCGCTGCTGGCGTCCGCCCGGGCGAAAATGCTGGCGGCGCGGGCCGGGCGCGTGCGACCGCAGCGGGATGACAAAATCCTGGCGTCGTGGAACGGGCTGATGCTGGGCGCGTTTGCGCGGGCCGGAGCGGTGTTGAATGAGGAGCGCTACCGGCTGGCGGCGGAGCGGAACCTGGCGTTCATCCGGGAAAATTTGTGGGACGCGAAGGGGCAGACATTGTCGCATCGCTGGCGCGACGGCGAGCGCGACGGGGTGCAGTTGCTCGAAGGCTATGCGTTTTTGCTGGACGGGGTGATCCAGTTGTACGAGGCGACGCTGGAGCCGGGGCACCTGGACTTCGCGGACGAACTGGCCGGGGCGATGCTGGCCAGGTTCTATGATCCGGCGGGGGGCGGTTTCTGGCAAAGCCCGGCCGGGGCGGGGGATTTGATTTTGCGGGTGAAGGATGATTACGACGGGGCGGAGCCGAGCGGCAACGCGATGGCCACGCTGGCGCTGCTGAAGCTGGCCGCCATCACGGGCCGGGCGGAGTTCGAGCAGGCGGCCGAAACGACGCTGCGGCTGGCGGCGGCGCGGCTGCAAGCGCAGCCGGCGGCCATGGCGTGCATGCTGCAGGCGCTGGATTTCCGGCTGGCGGAGCCGCGCCGGGTGGTCATCGCCGGGGACGCGGCGTCCGCGGGTTTTCGCGAGCTGCTCCACGCGGCGCACGCGGTGTATCAGCCGGACAAGATCGTGCTGGGAAACACGGGCGCGGTGGAACCGTTTGCGCGGACGCTGGCCGCCAAGGGCGCGGCGACGGCTTATGTTTGCCGCGGGAACGCCTGTCAGCCGCCCACCCTCGACCCGGCGCAGGTGCGCGAACTGCTACGGGAAGCCGTTACTTGAGGCTGACCACCAAGATGACGAGGTCGATGGCGAACAGGGGCAGCACAGCTTGCCCCTCAATCAGTGCTGATTAATAACTTGGCAGCCTATAGCCATAAGTACGGCCAGCACCCCAAGAATAATGCTGTGGATTGAACCGCACGGGAGAAGTAAAAACTAATTGAACTTCCGGATGCTTCCGCCAGAATAAATATGCTGCTATCGCTTGCATCTTGCTGCACTGCCCTGCAATTGCCACATCGTATTGGTCTCTTATATTAAAATATTCACGTTCCAATTGCTCTAAAATCTCTTCCAAATATAAGGTAGAAACATCCACTTCTCGCGTATGCCATTGTGCAAAAAGCTCAGCGTGCAACTCTCTTGATAGTTTTGTGCGCCAATCAAATGTCCTATGTGGTGAAAGACCGTAAAATACTATTACGGCGCTTGGCGCATAGCTATCAACCAATCCCTCAACACGGTTCGGCTCATGACCCACGAAAACAATCAAACACGTCTGTTTACCTGGCCGAAAGTTTCCACTAAACTCAGGCAATATCTGGACCGACCCAAGGCCTGAGCTCTGCAAATACTCAGATGCACTCTCATAGTCCCTTTCTCTCCAGGCCTTAACAACCATGCGTCTCTTATCCTTTGGAGGATAATAAGCCTTCGATTCCGTATAAATGATAGTAGTTTCTAGGCCACACCCAATACATGTATGAACGGTTGCCAATGCCAACAAATGAGTCATTCCCGAGATATCTACAATAGCTTTTCTGTTCTTCAGTCTCGCTGCGACTGTTCCAATTTCTACCGAGATTCTCCTGCAAGAGTCAATGGGGCGTTCCGCATGTACGTGAATAGTACCCCGGCGCTTAAAATCTAACTGTTCCAATCGCATCCAGAGATAATTAAACTTGTCTTCATTGCTAACACGTTGGCTATCATAATGCAGAATCAAACCCTCCTCGACGTGAATGCGATTTTTCCGAACACGTCGAAGAAAAGCATTGGCCCTGGCTTCAAAGCCGCCGGCGCAAACAAACAGGCCCGCGGTGGTGTTCAATTCAAAGTTGAATTGAATCGGTTCTTTTTGCTTATAAGGGCTCATTTTCCTTGAATAGCAACGGTTGCGAAACGTGATTTTCTCGTTGTGTCAGATCCTCCAACTTATGCCGGTGTTTAGCAACAAAAGCATCGGGTTGATTAAGCAGCAGCTCCAACCTTCCCTTGCTTAAATACAGATGATTACGAACACGATAGGTAATCGCAAAGGCGGGGGAAAAGATCTTGTTTAAATCGTACCGTCGGCTTAGCCCGAATTGCGCCCGTGAAAATGTGGCTCCATCGTCCAGCAGCAGACCGTTTTTTATCAGTTCTTCCAATAATATTCGCGATTTTGCGCTAAGCTTTCCAATATCCAAACGTTCAATGGAAATTGTTTCGTACCATCGTTCATTCGAGTGCGTATCGTATCGTTCTAGATAAAGCCTTGAAACCTCTCCAATGGCGCTGATAATGGCTTGAAGTTTTGGACCAATAGGCTCATCGTCCACCTCGCCTGGTGTCAGTATAAGTGCCTTAAACTGCCGGCGTGAATACTGCCAGATGGCGTCATCCTGCTTTTCAAGAGAAACACCTTCAGTGTCCACTGTTACATGATTTTCATTAAAGATATGCTCTACGATTTCTAAAAGAGACCGCACACTACCGTGCGAAATGCTCCATACAATATTCCAGCCCCCGAAATAAGCGCGCTTTCTAGGCGTATTCGACCTCGACTTACCATTCATTGGGCGCCTCGCACCGGGTTGCGATAAGGCCGAGAGAAATTCACGAACGTCCTGCGATTTTCCAAGTATTGACTCGATGCCGAATTTAAAACCGGCTGCGCGCAACCGCCTGTCTACAACCCTGGCCATATATTGGGACAGCTCAGCCGCTGAAGCTCTCAGCGTCTTAGCTGAAAGTTCGCCCAAACTCACATATGTAACCTCATGACGCGGGTCAATGGATTTCCCGTCAGCCGTGTCGAGCGTGTACATGAATTTCTCACAAGTAAGCTTAAAACAATGATTTGCGCTTGTTGATCTGACAAGTGAATTTAAAATCTTCTGCATCTCGAGGTGGACGTTCCCCACACCCGCGTCGTCGACCAAAATGTAAAATTTTGTATTAGTTAGGTCTGGAAACGTTCGTTTTAGCACTGCAAAGAACTCATCTAGGACCTTTTCGTTGAGGAGATTTACATTGATTCGCTTCGCTGGATCATACCAGATTGCGGATGCTGAATTCTCCATTGCAGTGCATGCGCCGAGGCATTGTCGAAAGACGTTCAGCTTGTCACCGTCATCAAATACAGCAACTTTGCCCAGACAATTGTCCAGAAAGGCAACTAAATCACTAAAATCGCCGGGTAATGTAAGTACAGAAGCGCCTGTCTTTTCGTCTCGATACTCCAATCCTTCTCGTATTGTCTGCAGTGTTTTGGTCCAGATTTTGAGAACGACAATATGCTTCAAAAACCTTTGCGTTAAATTATCAAACGTGCCCCCCCCCATCGCTTCGGGAGTAAATGCTTTAAATTCTCCTAGGCGGCAGGCAAATAAAACACCAAACGCCTCCCGAAAATCATACTGGACCGCATTCAGACACTGGTCGAGTTCGGCGTCGTGGTTTCTATCAATGATGACTTGAGGATGAAATTGCAAAACTCTCAAATAATGCGATTTGCCGCAACCGCGTGGTCCAGAAATCCACGTATTTCCAAAACGTGCTATTACTTTAAAGCGGGAGCTGTCGGGTTCAAACAGCTTAAACAATTTATCCGCCGTCGGAATGAATTCAACCCGAAGCCATTCAAACGGCTCCTCTGCGGGCGCCTTAAAATGGGATTTTGGGACAACGGTCCTTGGGTTCTGGAAATCGTGCATCATTTCAGCAAAGTTTTTATACCTCCGAGATCGCAACCCATCCAAAACACGATACGCACGTTCACCCAACAACAACCTTGAAGAATAACCGGGAAGCTTTTCACAGGCCACCACAGCAGCCTGCAACAAGTGATTCCTAAAATGGTCGAGGTCCGACGAAACCTCCATATTTCGCGATTTAATAGAAGGCGTACCAATAAAATCAATTACCCAGAAATTCGTTGCTGCGGAACCGGACTGATTTGGAACAACCAAGATGTTGCCCTCATGCAGGTCTCCATGCGTCAGGCCGACACCCTCAATAGCAGCCAAAGCACCGCCTACACGTTCGATGAACCTATCAAAGATTATCTCGGTGAGATTCGGATGCTGCTTGAGAAATGAGGAGAATGTCTGTGCGCATTGATCAACGTACTCTAAAACGACGCAGCAAAGCGTCTCCGTTTTCCCGTCTGGAAAGGTGACATAAACCTGGCCAACATCAACAATGTCTGGCAATGCAACATCGCTCATTATGTTAGCACGCTTAGCGATGGCAGCCTCCAGCTCGTCGTAAGTTACATACCCAGGTAAAAATATTTTTACGGTCCTATATCGGTGCGTTTTAGACTGTTTTGCGCGAAATGTGAAAGACGTTGCTCCCCGCCCAATACATCCTTCCACCTGATAACTGTAGGCCAATGGATGCTCCACTGCTTCTGAGTTCGCACTAAGCTCCGAGCCGACAACAAACTCCAGTGATAAAGACACATAATCCAATTGCCTTGCAACCATTGGTGAGACCGATACGCTTCCCCCAAGATTTATGAGAAGCCCAACCGCGCAAAGTTTTGCCAGAATTTCATGTGTGCGCTCGGAAGATGAGTCAATTTGACTCGCAATCTTTTCGACGGAGCACGCGCCTTTTGAATGTAAGAACTCAATTATTGAGCAATTAATAGGATCATCAAGGGCCTCAACAGCAGCGCGACTTTCTGCCGCCAACTTATTTGTGTCTCGCAGGGTACCGGTAGATGTCATATCAAATTCGGTGTCTTAACTCCCACTGTTTACGATAGGCAACGCATCTAATCTGTTCAATCACACGACCGGCCAAATGGCATTCATCTAAATCATTAGGTGACCGAAACCAGTCCAATTTTCCATTCATTCCCTGAAAAATTTTAAGAACGCCATTCGCACTGTATCCGTGCTTGTGTCGCCTATCAATGCAGACCATCATCTTTGAGGCAATCTTCGGCTCTGTTCCAAAATCATGAACTTCGCCGATGCTTCCTGGGCTTGCCATCAAACAAACAACATAATCGTAGGTTATTGCTTGAACAAACTCGCCGACTGCCAGATTTAGCCCACTTGACGCGAGAACGGCTGGCTTCCAAACATCTTCGCAAAAATCTGCCTCATGTCCCATGTTTTTGACCATTTTACGGATATCGCAGCGCTTTCGATAAATCGCTCCCCCGGTCGGACCGGGACCGAGAATAAGGACCTTAAGCTTTATTCCGCAAAGTAATCGCTTTAGCTTTGAGACTGTCGGATTAGATGTTTTTTTATTTGGCATCTTGTCTTTGCCGTTGTGAAGTTTGAATTCTATAATTTGTGACAACAACTTCGCGGACCCGAAAACGGTCGCCGTTTGATCCAAGCCATCGAACCACGTTCAGCCGCGCGACGTAATACTCGGAATATAATTTTAGAATGCTCTTCTGACCCACGTTTGACAACATAATCAAACACCCTCGCTTGGAGAGCGTGTCAACAACTCGAGCCAACCGTTCTTGCTGCTCCCAGTCAAAGCGACTGGCAGAATAGTGTGTAAAGTAAGCCGTCTCACTTCTTGGCGGATACGGAGGATCTAGATAGACAAAATCTCCCCTCTTCGCGTCTTTTAATACATGCTCGAAATCCCCGCATTTAATTTGGGCGCCACGAAGCACCCCAGATGCCACTTTCAGTTGCTCTACGGTTGGAAGCGCCGGGCCATTTGCGCTTGGACCATAGGGCACATTAAACTCCCCCTTGCAGTTAACGCGGTAAATTCCGTTGAAAGCCGCCTTGTTCAAGTAAATGAATTTAGCCGCGCGCGCGGCCTTCGAATCGGCTTTGGCATTTAATGACCGCCTGACTTTATAAAAGAATTCGGGTGTGTTTTTTTCCCTATAATCACTAAGCAAGCGGCCTATGGCCGACGGATTATTGGCCACCTGCCGATAACAATGCATTAGATCCTCGTTGACGTCGGAAAGCACTGCAAGTTTAGGCTGACATGCAAAAAACATGGAACCTGCTCCGAAAAATGGTTCGAAATAGGTCCCGAAGCTTTGCGCCTCTGGCACAAGGGGTAATAGGAATTTGATGATCTTCTGCTTGCCGCCGGCCCAGCGCAGAAATGGGCGAACCAGACCTGTTGCACTCTCGCTGCGTTCAGTGTTGAAAATTGTCAAGTTTTTTGAGTTCCGGAGATTGCTAAATGAGGCCGGTCCACGGGAAACGGTTCCCGGCGACGGTTGACCAACTAGAGAAAGCACAGAGATATCCATAATCAGACCTCGGCTGTTCTGGCCCTAGTCATTCCTTGTCGGCCGAACCTCTTGTTCCTGCGGTGCAGCCAAATTTGCTTGTGAGATCCCGACTACGGGCGGCTGAGCCGTCAGGTCCTTTGCTTGGGTCGGTAAATTTGTGTGAAACGTCGGAGGGCGAACGTCGGCCACATGCGCCTCAAACTGTTCCTCTGATATGGGGCTGCGAGATAAAACAATTATTGCTGCGAAGTGCCCGCCGTCATGATAGTTGAAGCTTGAAATGACGCCGCGGAGACGAGTCGGATCATCCAGCGAATTCGTATAGAGCTCGGCTGCAAACAGACTTGGCCTCTCACTGTGCTGGTCGATCAGGGCCATGCCCCCAGGGAACGCGTTGCCTCTCACCAACCACTTCGTCTCCGCGTTGATTAAGCCGTCTCGCATAGTTCCACTGATCCTTCCGTCTCGGGTGACTGCCAAATCATACTCGTGCAGACTCAAGGCGAGCACGCCACTCTTTGCATGGTTAGCCACATGCATACCATACCAATGGCCCGAAAGCCGGGTGTAATTATCCTTACCACCAAAAATGTTGTTTTCGCAATATCTCTGAAAAAAGAGAACACCAAGCCCGCCGGTGAGCGCAGTAACAACCGGTACTGCAACATCCTTCAGTATGTCTATCGCCATGAGTGTCCTGATGCTGAAAGCCTTCCCGCTGAAATATCGCGACGAAACACGTCGCTGATGGCTAAGGACACTTTATTGTGGAATGGGCAATTTGTCCAGCGTATTAATGACAAATGGCCGTGCAAATCCCCATCAATAGGCACATTTCATTTGATGGTAGAACCATCAGCAACGGCCCGGCGCGCGTGCGGGAACTGGTGGGGGACAGGACCGCACAATCGGGTGACACGCGTTGAGCGGAACCGGCGCGCGGCGTTCACGCCGCTTCCGCGTGCAACCTCAAGCGGGCTGGGCAGGTCACGAACCGCGTGCCTTTGGACACTGAAGCGGGCTGAAGCCCGCGGTCCGTCACCGTATTGCGCGAGTCTCAATAATTTATTCCCGGATCTTACTTGAGGCTGACCATCAAGATGACGAGGTCAATGACGAACAGGAGCACGATGGCGATTTCCAGCCAGAGCATCACCCGGTAGTTCTGGTCCTGCTTGAGGATCTGATACAGGTCGTCGAGCGTCTTGAGCTTGCCATCAATGGTGCGATGCCAGTCGGCGAGGTGGAAGCGGGAGGAGATTTTTTCGTAGATGCGGGCGAGGTGCCAGTCGCCGAAGAACTTGGTGGTGTTGGACAATTCGTCGTTGAAGCGGGCCATGTCTATGCGGATTTCACGCAACTCATGGAGGATATCACTGCGGGAGCGGAGGGGGCGTTCGCCGAGGTCGCGATAGGAACGTTCCAAGGCGTCGTCGAGGAGCCGGTCGTAGGCCTCGAGCTCGGCGAGCTGGAGGTTGGCGAGTTCCATGATGAACAGCGCCTCGTCGAAGTCATGGGGCTCATCCACGACCAGGGCGGCGTCCCAGTCAATCACCACGAGATCGTTGTCGTAGTAGCTCAGGTGGCGGGCGGTGGATTCCTCGGCCTCCTGTTTGGAGAGGCGCTCGACCTCCTCCTCCTGGGTGAGCAGGGCGGCGACACGGCGGCGGTGGGCCTGGAACCAATGCTCGGCGTTCATGGGCTGGTTGTCGGCATCCAGCACGGGCGAGTTGATGCAGAAGACGGTGTAGGCTTCATCCTCGGAAAGCTGCGACTGGGGCCGGACGAGGTGGCTGCGGAGTTCGGCGGTGACCTCCTGGGCGAGGTGGTAAACCTCGTCGTGGAGCGAGCCATTGCTGAACTGGAGATCATGGAAGGCGACGAGATCCTCGAAGTGGGCGACGGCGAAAGGCACGCGCGCGGTGATGCTGATGGCGCCCACGGGGAGGAGCTTGATGGTGCGCTCGACGCGCACGGCGCCGAGCGGGCCGATGCGCTCCATGGGCGGGAGCCGGACCATCTGGGGCCGCTGGAAAAACAACTGGCGGGGGTTGCGTTTGCTGCTGTCCATGGAGAACTGGGCCACCGGCTGGCCGAGCAACTCGCGGATGGGTTGGCGGGAGGTGTCGTAGGCGACGTCGAAGGCGTAGATGTAAACCACCTCGCCGCGGTAACGCATGACCGGGTTCGGATTCATCGTACCGCACAGTACTCCATGGGCGGGGAATGCGAAATCCCAATTCCGGACGGCACGACGGCGATTCCCACCGCGCACCGTTGCTGGACCCGCGCCCGGACCGCGGCGGTGTCGCAGACCAGCCGCAGCAGCTTCGCAGGAATGACCGCGTCGGAAATACTCAACCCGCCCTGAGCGCCCGACGCGTTGCGGCTGATCCCGCGCTGCGCGGGACACAGCCGCGGTCCAGGACGCTCCGCGCAATTCCGATGCGCCCCGCAAGTCCGCTCGCGTCTTGGACTGCGCCGGCAAAGCGCAGCGGCGACGGCGCTTTCACACGCTCGCATGAGCCGCGAGTTTTCGAGAGCCGGTGCCCGCACGAATGCGCCGTTTTGTTTGCGTGTCATCCGGGCGCGGGGCGGTTAAATTTTGGCGGCAGATGAGCGATTTTGAAACCAGGTTTGACGGCATCGCGCGGCTTTACGGCCGGGGCGGATTGGCGAAGCTGCGGGCGGCCCACGTGTGCGTGGTGGGCATTGGCGGCGTGGGCACGTGGGCGGCGGAGGCGCTGGCGCGATCGGGCGTGGGGGCGCTGACGCTGGTGGATCTGGACGAAGTCTGCGCGAGCAACGTGAACCGCCAGTTGCACGCGCTCACCGGGACGATCGGCCGCGCGAAAGTGGAGGTGATGGCCGAACGCATCCGGGCGATCAACCCGGATTGCCGGGTGACGGCCGAGCAACAGTTTTTCACGGGGGAAACGTCCGCCGGCTTGCTGGCGACGCCGTTTGACGTGATGCTCGACGCGATTGACGGCGTGACGAACAAGGTGCGGCTGCTGGTGGATTGCCGGCAGCGGGGACTGGCGGTGGTGGCCTGCGGGGCCGCGGGCGGCCGGCGCGACGGCACGCTGGTGCGGACGGCGGACCTGGCCCGGGTGTCGCACGACCGGCTGCTGGGGGAGGTGCGCAAGAAGCTGCGGAAGGAGTTTCAATTCCCGGCGGACGGCACGGACATGGGCGTGGCGTGCGTGTTTTCGGTGGAGGCGCCGGTGTTTGCGCAGCCGGACGGCTCGGTTTGCGGGAACCGGACGGTGGCGGCGGACGGCACGCGGCTCAACTGCAACGGCGGGCTGGGCTCGGCGACGTTCGTAACCGGGGCCTTTGGCTTCGCGGCGGCGGGGTTAGTGGTGCGCCGCATCGCGGCGGGCGATCACAAGCCGGCAAAGAGCCGCTGAAAATTCTCCTCCACCCGGCCGGCGAGGGCGTCCACCGGTTCGCCCAGAAAGCCGGCCAGGCCCTCATAAACAGCGGGCAGATTGGCGGGATGATTCAGCGGTTTGCCGTCCGGCCCGGCGAGCGGGCACAAAATTTTTTCCGCAGGCAGGAGCTGGTCGGGGGCATCGGTCTCGACGAGCAAGCGGTCCGGCGGAACGGGTTTGAAGGCTTCGCGCTGGCGGAGCTTGCGCTCGTGCAGAAAATATCCGGGAAAGCTGAAATAGGCGCCGAGTTTGGCGAGCGCGGGGACCATGGCCGCCGGGCCGCCAAAGCTGTGGAGCACGAAGCCGCGGGCGGGGCGGGGATGGTCGCGGAGCAACTCGTGCAGGCGGCCCCAAGTTTGCAGGCAGTGGATGCTCACCGGCAGGTTGCGTTCGGCGGCCAGTTTGAGTTGGGCGAGAAACACTTCTTCCTGGGCTGCGTACGGCAGGCCGGGTTTCCAGCGGTCCAAACCCATTTCGCCAACGGCGGCGGGGACGCGATCCAGAAAATCCGCGAGCTGCGGCAGCCAGTCGGCGGTCCGCCCAGACAAGTACCAAGGATGATAGCCGAAGCTGGGCAGGACGACCGGATACCGCCGGGCGAGCGCCAAGACCTGCGGCCAGTCGCTTTCACAGGCGCCATTGACGACCATCCGGGCAATGCCGGCCGGCTCGCAGGCGGCCAGGAGTTGATCCTGCCGCCCGGCGAAGCGGTCATCCTGAAGGTGATTATGCGCGTCGTAAAGTCTCACGGCACGGACGCGGGGGCGGCGACGTGGGTTTCCGCGAACTCCCGGATACGCTGCCAGACCCGGGAGAGGGCGTTGCGGCGGTTGGGCGTGAGATGCTGGGTGATGCCGAGGGGGCCGAGGAAGGCGGGGTCATGGACGAGGATCTCCGCCGGGGGCTGGCCGCTGTAGAATTCGCAAAGCAGGCCGGCGATGGCCTTGACGATGAGCGAGTCCGAATCGCAGGCAAAGAAGCAAGCGCCGTTGTGGAACCGGGGAACGAACCACAATTTGGCAAGGCAGCCGGGAATCAGGTTGGCGTCCAAGCGCTGGTCGGCGGGCAGCGGCGGCCGCTGTTTGGCTTTTTTAACCAAACAGCCCAGACGGTCCTGTCCGCTTTTGAGCGCAGCCAGTTCAGCCGTGAGTTGAATCTGCTTTTCCGCGAGATTCATGACGCGGAAACCGGTTCAATCCAGACGGGCAGGCGGCTCGCCGGAATCCGGGGAACGCGGAGCCGGTTCGGGCCGCTGGAAACTCTCCGGGGCGTCGTGCGACTGGGGATGCGACTGCTCCTGAGAGCGCGACTGCTCTTGGGGACGTGGATCTTCGCGCCGGGGAGTGAAGTCCCGATGTTCGCGATGCGGATCATCGCGCCGGGGGCCGCGAGGCGGCTGGTTTTGCGGACTCTGATGGCGCGGGGGCTGGATGCGGCGCAACGCGCGGCGCAGCTCGTCAATTTCGCGCTCATCCGCAAGCTTCTGGCGTTCAGCCAGTTCAACCAGTTCCAAAATCTCGTCCAACTCGTCGTAGGTATGCTTGAGCATTTCGGCGATCTCGGTGGCATGGGCGACGGCCTGACTGATGGCCGAGGCGCTGGCGGGACGGAAATCGGCGGGTTTGACCCACGGCCGGGGTTCGGGACGGCGGAATTCGGGCTGGCGGGGGCGTTCGGGCGCGGGCTCACGTTGCGGCTCGCGCTGGGGCTCTCTTTCGGGCGCCGGTTCCGGCGCGGAGGCCGTTTCCGCCGGTCGTTCAGGATCGCGTTCGGGATCGCGCTCAGGGTCGCGTTCGGGGTCGCGCTCGCCGACGTCTTCGGGCAGGGGCTCGGCAGACGACGCAGAGACTTCCTCCGGGAGGGCGGAAGCGGCCGGTTCATCGAGATGCGGCTCGCGGAAGTCGCCGGAGGTATCCGTCTCCGATTCAGCGAGAGCCGGATGAACGGCGGGTTCTTCGGTGGCCTCGGGAGGGGGCGGAAGCTCTTGGGCCGTCGGTTCGGCGGCAGATTCGGGTTTGTCCACAACCGGGCGCGGCCCGCGGGCGCGACCACGGCCGCCGCGACGACCGCGGCGACGTCCCCCCGCGCGGCCACCCGGTCGGCGCGCAGAGGCGGGTAAATTCAAATTAGATTGTTCGTCAGGCACAACTTGTTCCTTGAGGATGACCGCTTCGCCCATAAATGCAATGGCGAAGTTTATCCTACTTTTTCACAAATAGGGCGAGGGCGGCGGTATGGGTATGGAGAAAATTTTTATCGCCCACCGGGCCGATTTCGCCGTTGCAAAAGAAACCGGCGAGCCCGGAGAGCTCGAAATGCGACTGGACCATGGCGGCGTCGTGGCTGGGGCGGCCGAAGAGGTTTTTGCCCCGTTGATTGCAGCAAAACAGGCAGCCACCGTAAACCGGGCGGCCGGACAGTTCCTTTTTGGCGCGATCGAGCAGGTCGTTCATGTCTTCATCCGCGCCGGTGGCGTCGCGGCGTTGGAATTGGATGGTTTGGCCCATGCGCGGGAGGGCGCCCACGGCGAGGACGCCGGAATTGGGGTCGCCGCCCAGGAGGTTGCGCACGAGGAAATCACCCCGGTGAAACTCATCCAGGTATTCATTGACCACCAGGCCGATAAACAGGTTGCCCTGGACCTTGCGCTGGTCTTCCGGCGAGAGGCTGGAGACCGTTTCGGAGAGGACGGTATAGGCGGGACGGTTGCCGATGTGGCGGATCAGATTCTGTTCGACGCGCGTGAGCGTCCAGGTCTCGCCGATGGGCGTGCAACCCTGGGAGATGACGCCGGTAAGCGCCACGTCCCCGCCGATCGCCACGGCGACGCCGCCGTCCTCATAGACTTCCCCGTCCAGGTAAACCTGGGTGAGCGGCTCGGGAATGGTGCCGCTGGACAGGCCGCCGTAAACGGGGATGGAGGCGTAGCTTTTGTTCCACGACCGCAGCCAGCTTTCGGCGTCGAGATGGAAGGGGTCAATGAACGCGAGCCAGCTATTGACCTGCGACTTGCCCACGCCGGATTCGGCTTCCCAAAAATGTTCATCGCGGGCCTCCTCGACGTTTTCCTGGCTGAAGCGGACGCCTTTGAGGCGGGCGCCGGGCAGCGAATAGAGGGCCAGGACGAGGCCGCCGGCGGACTCGATTTCCTCGGCGTTGGCGATGAGGCTGCTGCTGGAACAGCCGGCCAGCAAGGGAATGCAGCCATGCACCCGGAGGATCTCGAGCACCTGCCGGGCATGGGGGAAAAACTTGGGCGACATGAAGACCAGCCCCAGCGACACCGTCGGCGCGGGAAGCCGCGCCCGCAACCGGCGCGCCCAATCGGCCAGGCCTTCTTCGTCCATGCCATCAGACCAGTAAGCCGCTATGGAATAGTCATTGCTCAACGGGACGAATCTAATGCCGGGCGGAGAAATTGCAAAGCGGGAACGGGCCTTTGCTGAAAATAAATTTTTCAAGCCGCCCGCGGCGGGCGCCGATATCACAGGGCGCCTTACTTAAGCCAGGGGGCCACCCGTTCGCCGGCCCAGATTTGGGCGACGGGCTGGCGGGCGCGGACCACGGCGGTTTGCCGGCCATGGACGAGGATTTCAGCCGCCAGCGGGCGGGTGTTGTAATTGCTGGCCATGACAAAGCCGTAGGCGCCCGCGCTCAACAGCGCCAGCCGGTCGCCGGTGCCCACCCGGGCGAGCGGCCGGTCCTTGCAAAAATAATCGCCCGATTCGCAAATGCCGCCGACGACATCGGAGGACACGGTGGCGCCGCGGCGTTTCACCACCGGCACGATCTCGTGATAGGAATCGTAGAAGGCGGGCCGGATGAGGTCGTTCATGGCGGCATCCACGATGACGAAGTTCTTGCGGCCGGTGCGCTTGACGTATTCCACGCGGGTGACGAGGATGCCGGCGTTGCCGACGATGAAGCGGCCGGGTTCGACCAGGATTTTGAGGCCGAGCGGCTGCAGGAGGGGACGCAATTTGGCGGCGTAGCTGGCGGGCGTCAGGAGGCGTCTGGCGGCGGGGGATTGCCACCAGGCGGCCGCGCCGCTGGCCAGGGCCGGGTCGTAGATGATCCCCAGCCCGCCGCCGGGGCTGAAGAATTCCAGGGCGTACCGGGCCGCGAGCTGCCGCACCAGGGGCAGCACCTTGGTGACCGCGAGTTCGTAGGGCTTCACGTCGGTCAGTTGGGAGCCGATGTGCATTTGCAAGCCGCGCAGGCGGATGTTTTTCAGGCGGCTGGCGCGGGCGTACACGCCCGCGATGGCTTCAAACGCGATGCCGAATTTGTTCTCGTAGGTGCCGGTGGTGATTTTGGCGTGGGTGTGGGCCGCGACATTGGGATTCACGCGGACGGCGACCGGCGCGAGCTTGTTCATGCGGACGGCGATCCGGCTGATGCGCCGGATTTCAGGCTCGCTTTCGCAGTTGAAAGAATAAATGCCCTGGCGCAGGGCAAAAGCGATTTCGGCTTCCGTCTTGGCCACCCCGGCGAAGACGCATTTCCGGGGATCCCCGCCGGCGGCGATGACGCGCTGCAACTCGCCGGCGCTGACGATGTCGAAGCCGCTGCCCTGGCTGGCCAGCGCGCGCATGACCGAGAGGTTGGAATTCGCCTTCATGGCGAAACAAATCAGGTGGTCAAGCGGATCGAGCGCGGCGTCCAGCGCCAGAAAGTGATCGGTGAGCGTCTGCTGGGAATAGACATACAGCGGCGTGCCGAATTTTTCCGCCAGCGATTCGACGGACACTCCTTCGCAAAAAAGCTGCCGACCAATATAACGGAAGTGATGCATTCGAGGGTGATGATAGGCACCGTCCGGGAAAGTTCAAGGCCGGGATGGCCGCAGGCCTCGAGGAATTGGCCCTTATGGCGGACCGCGCCACAGGGTGACACGCGTGGAACGGGACCGGCGCGCGGCGTTTACGCCGCTTGAGCGTGCAAAGCTCAAACGGGCCGGGCCGGTTACGGGCCTCGTGCTTTTGGACACGGAAGCGGGCTGAAGCCCGCGGCCCGTCACGGTATTGTGCGAGCCTCAATAAGGACACCCGAGATCCGGCGGTGCGCCCGGAGCCTTAAAGGTCGGTCTTCAAGACGGTCAGAAACTGCTTCATGGCCGGCGACAACACGCGGCTCTTCTTGTAGATCGCCGCAATGGGCCGGAAGAACTGGCCGTCCTCGATGGCCACCGACGCGAGCGTTTGCTTCTGGAGTTCCTGGAGGATGGAACCCTGGGGAATGATCGAGATGCCGGCATCAATCTCGACGGCGCGTTTGACGGTCTCCACGTTGTCGAATTCCATGGCGTGGTGGACCTCGACGTCGTGCGTCTTCAGGATTTTGTCGAGGGCTTTGCGGGTGGGGGTGTCGGGTTCAAAGCTGATGATCTTCTGGCCGGCGAGGGCTTTGAGCTTGATGGATTTCTGCTTGGTAAAGGGATGCTGGGGATGGCAGATGAGGACGAGCGGTTCCTTGCGGAGGGGCACGATTTCCAGTTTGGAATCCTTGATGGGGTAGGCAATCAGGCCCAGGTCAACGACATTGCTGACGACGTCTTCATAGACTTGGTTGGCCTGGCGGTACTCCACGTGGACGTTGACGGTGGGGTAGCTCTGCATGAATTTCTTGATGTAGGGGGGCAGGTCATGCAGGCCAATGGAGTAAATGGTGGCGACGCGGATGGTGCCGGAGATGATGTCCTTCAACTCCTGCAGGCGGCTGTCCAGCGAGGCGTAGGATTGGAGGATTTGCTTGCTGTAGTCGTACAGCACCTGGCCCTCGCGGGTGAGGCGGAAATGCTTCTTGCTGCGTTCGATAAGCAATGATTTAAAGACACGTTCCAAGGCGCTGATCTGCTGGCTGACCGCGGACTGGGTGACGGTGTTGATTTGGGCGGCTTTCGTGAAGCTTTCGGTTTCGACGAGGTCGCAAAAAACCTTTAAACTTTCGATTTGCATAAGTTAAGTTAAACAGAAGGCGTGCGAGGTGTCAACAGCATTATAATTTCAACAAGGCGGCTTCATCTGCGCTGCTAATTCAACCCGGGAGGGGCTGGCGACGCGGGCGGCGGCGGCATTTCAGCGGCGGCGGGCGCCGGGGGCAAAGTGGTAGCCGCCGTGGATGCGGCCGCCGCGCACGCGCCCGGGGAAACCGGCGGGGGCGCCATTGGGGCCGGCCTTTTCTTCTTCAAAGAGCGCCGTGTAGCGATAGTTGAAATTGGGCAGCTTGACGCGCTCGATTTTCTTGTTGATAAAGCGCTCGATGGCGAAGACATGCGGGGCGTCCTCGGCGATCATGATGGTGAAGGCATCGCCGGTGTGTTCGGCGCGGCCGGTGCGGCCGATGCGGTGAATGTAATCCTCCGGATGCTGGGGCACGTCGTAGTTGATCACGTAGCCGACGTCGGCGATATCCAAGCCGCGCGCGGCGATGTCGGTGGCCACGAGCACGCCGAAGCGGCCTTCGCGGAAACCGGTGAGCGCCTGTTCGCGCTCATGCTGGGTGCGGTTGGAATGGAGCACGGCCACGGCGTGGTTATTCCGTTTGAGCGTGGCGGCCACGCGGTCGGCGCCGTGCTTGGTGCGGCAAAAGACGATGGCGGAATCGGCCTTCACCTGTTTGAGCAACTCGATGAGCAGGTCGGTTTTCTGCATGTCCGAAACGGGATAAATGACATGCTTGACGGTATCGGCGGGCGAGCGGCGCATGCCGATTTCGATGGTTTCGGGATCGTGCATGGCCCACTGGATGAGCGTTTCGATCTGCGGCGGAACCGTGGCGGAGAAGAGGGAAGTGTGACGCTGGCGGGGGCATCTCTCGACGATGCGGCGAACGTCGGGCAGGAAGCCCATGTCCAGCATGCGGTCGGCTTCGTCGAGGACGAGGAACTGGACCTTGTCGAGGCGGACATTGCCCTGTTCCATATGGTCGAGCAGGCGGCCGGGAGTGGCGACGATGATGTCGGTGCCGGCCCGGAGCTCATCCGTTTGCTTGCCATAGCCCACGCCGCCGTAAACGACGGTGACCTTGAGATTCGTGAACCGGGCGTAGTCGCGGATGGCGGTATCGACTTGGGACGCCAGTTCGCGGGTGGGTTCCATGACGAGGGCGCGCGCGCCCGTGGGCAGGTGTTTGTCCAGTTTACAAAGGATGGGGAGCCCGAAGGCGGCGGTCTTGCCGGTGCCGGTTTGGGCGCTGCCGATCACATCGCGGTCAGCCAGCACGAGCGGGATGGTACGGAGTTGAATGGGCGTCGGCGTGACATAACCCATCGCCTTAACGCCGCTTAGCACCACCGGAGAAAGACCTAATTTACTGAAAGGCATAAAGAAGAGTAACACTACACTCGATTAAGGAAAGCAATCAATTTATGGGCAAAGCACCGGAAAAAGAACATTCCGGCGCGCCGATTCGCGGTGCGCCGGAATGACTTTGAATGAATGGTTTCAAACCGTGGGCGCAGGTTCCGAAGCCGCGGGCTCGGCTGGCGCGGGTTCAGGCGCCGTCACCACGGGAGCGGCGGCAACTGCCGGCGCGGGTTCGGCGGCGTCCGGAGCGGGAGTGGCTTCGGCAACGGCCGGAGTTTCCACAGCCGGCGCTGGCGCCGGGGCTGCGGAAGCGGCTTCCGGAGCGGCGGGCGTTTCGGTGCCGGTGGCCGCGGGCTTCGGCGCTTCCGGCGCTTTCTTTTCCGGCTTGGGCGGCTTGGGCAACGGTTTCTTGGCCGTTTCCATGCGGCCATCCGCAAATTCCAGGACCGCGCCCTGATGGATGAGCCAGTGCAAATCCATCATCACGGCCGTCTGTTCAGGCGTGGCTTTGGGGCCCTCGTCAGGAACGGGAACGGGCGCGGCGGCGACGGGGACACCGGCGGCGACAATGGCAACTGGGGCGGACGGGTCGGCTGGCGCGGCGTCGGGCGCCGGGACGGACGGTTGCGGCAGGGCTTCAGCGGCGGGGGCCGGGGCGGGAACTTCCGCCTTGGGCGTGGGCGCCGGCTTGGGCGTGGGCGCGAGCGCCTCGATGAGCTTCTTGCGCGTGCACCGGGCATTGGCGTTGATGTATTGGACGATGCGCCGGATGCCGTCGGAAACGGGGTTGCTGTCCACATCCAGGAATTGCGGCCGGGCGACGCTGACGTGCGTGACGGTCTTGTTGACCTTGAAGAATTGGAGGCCGTGGCTGGCGAACTGCTGGCTCAACTTGGTGGCCACGGGCAGGGGGAAATGGCGCTGCTGCTCCCATTCCTGGCGGATGAGCCGTTGCAGGCCGCTGCACCGCAAGCTGCGGCTGGGCACGCCGGCGATGATCACGGTCTCCACGGGCTTGATGATGGAATCCTTGTGCGTGGCGCGGAAATGCTTTTCCACTTCCTCCATCGTGGGCAGCTTGAGCGGTTCGGGCACGTTGAGGCAGACGTATTGGGTCAGGAAGCTCTGGTCCTCGATCCATTTTTTGACCACGGCCTCGTCCTTGACGATTTTGACGCGGGCCTTGAAGGCCTCGAAGGGCATGCGGGAGAACCGTTCCGCATGGAGCTTGTGCAACTGGTTCTGGTAATCGTGATAGTTCGGCGGGCCGAGGATGACGCCGCTCAGGCCGCACTGGGCCACAAACGTGTAGGTGCCCTTCGGCGGGTCGCAGGGGGTGCGCTCGGCCTGGTAAAAGGTGGCGAAATGGTTGCGCAGCACGTGGGCCACGGCTTCGTCCTCGCTGGTCCACGGGGTGTCATCGAGGGCGCAGACAAAGATCTGCTGGGCCACGGCGCCGTCGGCCTTTTTCTTGGTGCTGAGCTGGACGGAATAGCGCTCGGGCTTCTGCAAAATGAGCTGGGCGATCTGGAAGAGCGGGTAGGCGCGGCCGGTCATGCGGATTTGCCGGGCGAGTTGCTCGACGCCCTTTTCCTCCGGGATGAAGGCGACGTTCAATTCGGGCAGCGGCACGGGGGGGGCGGTCCGCTCGCGGCGGTCGTCGCGGCGGTCATCCCGGCGCGGGCCGCCTTTGCGGTCGCCGAACTTGCTGCCGCCGAACCTGCTGCCGCCGGCACGCGGGCGGCCTTCACCGGGGCGGCCTTCACCCATGCGGCGGGGACCACGGTCCCGGCGTTCACCGAACTCGCTGCGGCGGCGTTCCGGCCGGACGCCCTCGTCGCCGGTGAATTTTTCAAAACGGTTCGCCTCGGATTTACCCTGCGCCCAAGCGGGCTGAAACAGGTTTTCCAAATCAAGGCCCATGTCGGCAATGTTACTCATGTCTAAAAGCCCCCGTCAAAGCGGGGTTGTAAAATGAGCTAGTATGATGACTGGGGGCAGACCGGAAAGCAAGCCCGGCTTTGGCGCGGGTTCATGGCCTCCTGGCCTGGCATTTTGCCGGAGGGGTGGCGGGCGGGCGATTCTCGCCACCGGGCGGCGATTTCCGATTTTGACTTCCAGATTCAAAGGACGCACAATCAATACAATTGTGAGCGCCGAGACAGACATTCTAATCAGGCGCGCCGCTGCCGAACTCAAGACTGCCGGCGCGCGGGAAGTTTATGTCTTCGGGTCCGCTGCCAAAGGGACGGCTGATGCCGCATCCGATCTCGATCTGGCGGTTTCCGGCCTGCCGCCTTCGGTTTTCTACCGCATGGGCGCGCGGATCAGCGATTTGATAGGCGTCTCGGTGGATTTGATTGATTTGGACATCAACACGCCATTCACCCGCCACCTGCGCACGGAGAATGAACTCGTCCGAGTGGGATAGATTTCGCAAACAGCAGGCGACAGAACGCGAACAATTGCAGCGTTTGCTCCTGGGGATTCACGGACTCCTCACCAAATGCCGTGACACGGCCCCGACTGAAATTGAACTGTCCGCGCTGGCGGCCACGCTCCATTCCTTTTACACAGGCGTGGAAAACATTTTCAAGCGCGTCGCAGTGGAGTTGGACGGTGCGCCGGTGCGTGGCGATGCCTGGCATCGTGAACTTTTGCTACGCATGAAATCACCGACCGCGCGCCGGCCAGCCCTGCTATCGGAGGAACTTCACGAGACATTGAATGAATTTCTGAAATGAATGACCCCGTCAAAGGCACACGCCCGATTCAGCACGCTTGTCCGGCCGTAGCCTTCGCGAAGGGGAGTCCGGAAAGCAGCGCAGCCGTCCAGCTTGCTTCAGTTCGGCGAGCGTCAGTCCTGGGACTTGGGCAAAATGTCGCCGGTTGAATGTGACTGCTTCGCTGGCCCGTTCCAAAACCGTCGCCGCAGCGCGATGATATCGTAATACCGGCAATCATCTTGCCGGAGGCTTCCAACTGCGTCCCAATGCGGGTGTGTTCGTAGGCAGTTTATTGGTGTAAGGGACGATCGGTAGCAAAGCCATAATGGCCGCCACTTCAAATTGTTCATCCGATTGCCGTCCCCCGGCAATTTATTGTCATGCAAATCCCTCTTCGGCGGCAGCTTGCTGTGCCCGAAGAATATCGTGAAGAGTCAAAATTCCGACCAACGGCCGGTCCGGCCGTTCTTGAAGCAAGAGAAAGCCAGTCTTGGATTCAATCAGTTGCATTTCCACTTCCTGCAGTGACAATCCCGGCGGACAAATGGTGGCCTCCACCAGGACGGGAGGGCGCTTTTCACGGACGGCGCGGCCGGCTTCTTCCCGCGTGAGCACGCCGCGAATCTGCCCGCCAATAATCACCGGGAATTGCGTGTAGGGATAATTTCGCAACTGGCTTTGAATTTGTTTTGGCTCCAGCGATGTGACCACCACCGGTTTGGGATTGGCCAGGTGCGAAACCGGTTGTTTCTGCCATTCCCGCAGATCGCGAGGCGGGGCGAAGCGATCCACCGCATGGCCGTCTTGTTCCAGCAGTGCATCGTAAAAATTATGCCGGGCCAGTCGCCGGCTGATGCCCTGGCTGATTAGGGCCGCGAGCATCAGCGGCGGCACCAGCGAAAACTGATGCGTCATCTCGAACACAATCAGGATGCTCGTCACCGGCGCGCGCACCACCGCGCCCAGCGTCGCGCTCATGCTGACAATGGTGAGCATGGCCATGCTTTCCGGCGACAATGAAAAAATCGGCTGGGCGAGGCCGGCGAGGCCCAAGCCAGTCATCGCGCCGAAAAACAGTGTCGGCGAAAAGATGCCGCCGCAACCGCCCAGGCTGTAACAGGCCACGGTGGCCGCGAATTTTGCCGCCAGCAGCAGTGCCGCCGTCTGCCAGATCAGTTTGCCGGTGAGCGCTTCTGACAAGTCATCATAGCCCAGGCCGAACACGCCCAGTTTGCCGGTTTGAAAAAACACAAACACCCCGAGCGCCCAGCAGATCAATCCCCCGATGGTGGGACGCAACCAGGCGGGAACGGCGGTCCATTTCCTTTGACGGGCGCGCAGGCCAAGCGCCGACTTTTGAAAGGCCACGCCCACAAGGGTTCCCGCCGCCGCCACCACCGGCACCAGCAAATATGAATACCAGGACGGTTCCCCAATGGCCGCGAGCGAAAAAGACGGTTGCGGCCCAATGATACCATGCGCCACGAGGGCGCCCAGCATGGCTCCAATTATGACACTCCCGAGCAGGCGGCTGTTTAAGTCGCCAATCATTTCTTCCAGCACAAAGGTCACCCCGGCCAGCGGTGTGTTGAAGGCGGCGGCCAGACCGGCGGCGGCGCCGGTGGCGGCGGCCACCCGGCGCTTTTGCTTGGGTTCACCCGCCACCCCCGCCAGCAGCGAACTCGCCGTGCCCGCCAGTTGCACGGTCGGGCCTTCGCGGCCCAAGCTGCTGCCGCCGCCAATTTGCAAGGTTGCGGCAAGGAATTTCACCCACAGAACCCGGAATGGCACAAAGCCGAAATTCTTCCAGAAAGCCGCCTTTAATTGGGGAATGCCACTGCCGGCAGCCTCCGTGCAAAACGAGTTGAGCAGCCAGCCGGAAATCAGGGAAGTCCCGACAATCAATCCCAAGCTGCTCCAGAGGAAAGTGGCGTGCGAGCAGTGCGAGAGGCGGACAATCCCGGCACGATAGCAGGCATTGATCGCCAATTGGAAGGCCACCGCCACCAGCCCGGCCACCATGCCATAGGCGCACGTTTTGAAAATCGTGCGGGGACGTTCCGGCAGTTTTGCCAGCCATTCAACCAATGCCTTCACCTCCCCATGATGTGCTGAAACCGGCGGGGTGAAAAGTTTCAATCTCCGGCCGGCCATTCGCCCCGCCACCTTGAGCCGCTGCCTGGGCGGACAATGCCGCGCCTCCAATTTCCCGGCTTGAAATCTTATGAGGTCGTGCATTTCCAGCCGTTCGACCCGGTGCATAAACGCACCGAGGCCAGCGTTAAAACCAGGGACGGAAAGACAATCAAGGCGACGAAAGGCGCCCCGCAAGTGATTTTGGAGTTGTCGGCCAACGCCGCACAGGTGAAAGCGGAAGTCGAGAAGGCCGTGAACGAATTCGCGGCCCGCGGGTTTCGTTCGCTGGGAGTGGCGCGGGCCGAGGGCGATGACCAATGGCAGTTTGTTGGGTTCTCCCGCTGTTCGATCCGCCGCGCGAAGATGCCGGCGCCACCATTGCCACCGCGCTCCAGATGGGCGTCAAAGTCAAGATGGTTACGGGCGATGCCCTCGCCATCGCGCCGGCGCTCAAAAAAGCCGACTGCGGCATCGCCGTTTCCGACCCTACGGATGCGGCGCGCGCGGCGGCGGCCATCGTGCTCATGACGCCCGGCCTGTCGGTGATTATTGACGCGATCAAGGAGAGCTGGAAAATTTTCCAGCGAATGAACAGCTACGCCATTTACCGGATTGCCGAGACGCTGCGCGTTATTGTTCATGACCCTGGCGATTTTGCTCTTCAACTTTTATCCGTTGACCGCGGTGATGATCGTAATGCTGGCGTTGCTTAACGACGGCGCGATTCTGTCCATCGCGTACGACAATGTTCATTACCAGAATCAGCCCGAGTCGTGGAATATGCGGATGGTGCTGGGAATCTCCACGGTGCTGGGAGTCATCGGGGTGGTCTCCGCCTTCGGCTTGTTCTATCTTGGCGAACGCGTCTTCCATCTCGATCGTCCCCATCTTCAGACATTGATGTATCTTCTGTTGTCCGTGGCGGGACATCTGACGATTTTTCTCACCCGCACGCGCGGCCCATTCTGGTCCATCCGTCCCGCGCGGGTTTTATGGGTGGCTGTGGTCGGCACACAAATCGTGGCGACGTTGATCGCGGTTTATGGGCTGTGTATGACGCCACTGGGTTGGGGTTGGGCCGGGTTTGTCTGGGGTTATGCGTCGCTGTGGTTCCTCGTGAATGACCGCGTGAAATTGCTCGCGTATCGAATCTTTGATCCAGTCAAAGCCGGGAAACCGGCCGCTTTGACGCCGCAAATTGCCAAGCAAGCCTGTTAACCTCGCGACAAGCGAGGCCGGGAGAACGGTCATAAGACGGGTCAGTCATGGATTGGGAGACCCTTTCGCGGGATCAATTCGCCAAAGATTTTAGCTTTAAGGCCGGCCTTCGGCTTGGCTCGAAACCCCAAGCCGCGGCACGAGGCTCCTCTCGGAGAGCCTTTTTTAGTTTCAGGATGGTTCTTCGGGGAAATCTCCCTCCGCTTGGGCGGGAAGAGAAGTCGTGGATAGTGACCAGACCTATCGGAGCGGCGGTTTATTGGGCGATAATTCTAAAAAACCGTTGTGTGGACAGGGAGACGTTGTTGGAGACCGAGAGCAATCCGCCCGTCCCGGCGATGGGACTGCCCAAAACTGTCCAAGCCGGATCAGTAAGGTTGTTCTTGTATTCGATCAGGTAACTTTGACCGAATACGGTTTGCCAGTTCAGCGTCAGGCCGCCGCCCAGGATGTTTGCGCTCACCATCGGGGACGCTTCACTGGCCGAGAAATTCAGATTATCAATCGCCAAACCCTGCGCCTTGCCCGTCGAATCGGTCATTTGCCACACCAGCCACAACGCCGCGCCTGACGGCCAGTTCGTGATCGCCTGGTTCACCACGGTCAAATTGGTCTGGTTGATGGCCAGGGTCCCATTCGTCGGCGCCCCGCCGCTGTCGGCCGCCACCGTCGGGAAATTCACGTTCAAGGCCGGAATAAACGCGGTCGGGTTCGCGGGGAAGGCGTTCGTGCCGGTGGAATCCACAAAATAATAAAATTGCAGGGTCTTGGGCAGGTTGGATTGCCGCCAAATCTCGCCGGTGAACTGCAGATTTATCTGGTTCAAGGTGGTGGGGGTGGCGTTCATGAACTTGACGCCAAAGGCCGTGCCGGCCGTCGTGCTGGTGGCGAGCAGGCCGAGCGCACGGTTGGAACTGCTGGGCGATCCGAAACTGATCTGGCCGCCCGCCGTCTGGTCGCCATCCGTGGCCCCGAATCTGGAAAGCAGGTCACTCGTGCCATACCAGCCGGCCAGCGCCGCGATGCCCAGTCCGCCGGTGCTGCCGCTGGCGGCCACGGGATCGGCAAAACAGTAGGGGTTGGCCAGGGAATAATTCGTGCCGTTGATGGTGACCGGGTTCCCGGAATTGACCGAGGTTGCCCCCGGATCGGGCAAGGAATCAAAAGTTTGCGCATAGACCGAGCCCGCCGGCGAATAGGCAACATAGTCGGGTGACGGTGCATTGGTGCCACCATAAACCACCGAGACATTGCCGTTGTCGCCAGCGATGGGCTGGCCGTAATGGTCCACCCCGGTAACTCCGAGCAGATTCGTGCCGTGTTGCAGGGGAACCGCCACGGTCCAGGTCGTGAAGCTCGTCCACGTCGGTACATAAGCCACACCATTGACCCAGATGGTGTCCACATTCACCGGCGCCACGCCGGTTAGATAAGCCAGGCCGCCATTGGTCGTCGCCGCCGGATTGACGGTGAAACTGGAGGCGTTCACATTGGCCAACTGCGAGGCGATGCTGCTCTGCGCCTGTGCCAGCCAGGGCTCAATGTTGACCGCCGGATCTTCCACGCTAAATCCGTTTTCGGTGAACACGGTGTATTTGGCGCTGACCAATGGCCCGCTGTTGGCCACGCTGAGCGGACCGTTCACCAGTTCCTGCAGCGCGCGCCAATACATGCGCAGGAAAACCGGGGTGTTGTAGATATCCTGCAGATAAGGATCGGAACCGTCCACGGTCAATAGATTCTCTCCCGGATTCCAGGAAAAATTTTGGTTGCCGAACACGATGTTGTAATCCCACATCATCAATGAATACTTGGTGCCCTGGGTGCCGATGTAGCCATAAAGGTTCTGCCCGTTTTGGGCGCCAAAGGAATCCCAGTTGCCGGCGGCGTGGTTGGCCGCGAACACCCGCATCCAGTTTTCCATGTCGGCGATGTTTTCCAGGCCGGCCACATAATTCGACGCGCCGTAGGCATTCGCCGCGGTCACCAGCGCGTAAACATTGGTGTAATTGTTGGCCGAATCCGGCGTGCGGCGCATCTCATAGTCATAGCGATACCGGGCCATTTTTTCCGCGCCGCCGGTCGTGGTGTAGTGGTTGAGCGTCACCCAGGATTGGTTGTCGAAACCCATGTCCTCGCCGGAAAGTTGCGGCGCGAATTCAAACCACGGCTGCATCTTATAGAGGAAGCCGCCGGTGTCATTGGGGAAATATTCCTTCACCATGTCAGAGTCGGGGCATTGTGCGTCTTCCATCAAGTCACCGCGTCGGTTGCCGTTCACATAGACCACCATATAACGGCGGTTGAGCCAGGGCACGTGCAGTGCGCGCAAGAGCGTGTTTGCCAGTTGCTCGCGTTGCAGGCTGGGGTCGTCACCGGCGCCATTGCCGGGCTGATGGATCTTGTTGAAGGAGGTGGCGCCCAGAAACTTGTCGTCGTCGTTGAACATCCATTTGTAATGGCAGAGGGCGCCGGCGGGAGTGTCGAAGTCCTGATGATAAGGGCTCCCGGCGAAATGCGCCTGCATGTTGTAGATCACGCGGTTGCCATTGACCATCGTGCAGTCAATGCCTTCATTACTTAAGTTGCCGAGGTTGGCCCAGCGGGTCGAGTTCGTCTGGCTGACCCACAAATGATAAACGCCAAAGCTGCCGCCCGGATTGCCGTCGCCGAACATGACCAGACATTCGCGCACCGGTTCATTGTCCTGCGGACGCAAGGCCGGGAAACGGGTGGCCGCCCCCAAACCGTCCGTGGCTGAAATGTAAAACGCCACGATTTGATTCGCCGCCTGTCCGGGAATGGTCGCGCTGTAAACCCCGTCGCGGGGCACGGCGTCGCCGCCGGTGCCGTCGTCCTTCATGGGCACCGCGGTGTAGTTCGTCGCCGGATCGAGCCGGTAATAAAGCATCAGATTGGTCACTCCGTCGGGGTCGCTTGCGTTGAGCGTCACGACGGCCGGCTGGCCGGCGGCCGGCAGCGGCGGCACGTGGGTGACATGGTAAATCGCCGGGCCCGCATTGGTGATATAAGTGCTGTTGGGAATGCCCGGGCTGCCCAGGTTGTTGGGCACGGGCAAGGTTCCGGTGGCCTCCAGCCAGTTGCCGTTCAAACGCATCAGCGGTTCCGTCCAACCATGCAGCCAGCGCGCTTCATAACTGATGGTGGCGGTCTGGCCCGCGCCCAGCGGGTTGGCATTCAGCGCCACCTCGCAGGAATCATCCCCGGTCCAGATCTTGTCGCTGGAACGCAGGTGCAGCGCGTAGTTGCTGTTATAGCCCGGACTGTCCAAGGTGGAACGCACGTGGTCGCCTTGAAAGGTCCAGCCGCCCGCGCCGTTTTCAAAGGTGGAGTTGCTGACGTAATTCACGCCATTCGTGCCCAGCACCTGAACATTGTCCACCAGACATTCGCCCACATCCAGAACGCCAATCTGGGCATAGTCAATCGAGGAATCATAGTTCTGCCCGTTGTCGAGCACGCCGGTGCAGGTGAGGTTCGTCCAGACGGACTTGGAGGTGTCATTGCTGTCCGTCCAGTTTGCCGCCAGCCGGTGGTTGGCATGCGGATCAATCAATTCCAGGCTGCTGCCGCCGCCGCCGGACCATTCACCCCAGCGCCCGCCCACGCCATAACTCACCTGGTCTTCCGCCACCAGGATCGCCGTGTTGGTATAGAGTGTTTCCGGCTGGCAGAGCGTGACCAGTTCGCCGTTATGCGACAGTTTGCCGCTGTAATTGCCCACCGTATTGGCACTATTCAGATTCGCATATTTGGCGAACAGATTGGTCATGTTTTCGGCCACCACCAAATAACCATTCGGGGCCAGCGTCACGCTCGGAAAAGTGAACGTGACGCCCGTCGTAAACTGCCAGCCGGCCAGATTGATCGTGTTCGTTCCCTTGTTGTAGAGTTCAATGTATTGGTCGGCGTCATTCCCGCTGATGGGGTCGTACATCAATTCATTGATCACAATGTCGCCGATCACCATCGAACTGTTGTTCGTGCCGGGCGTGTTGGTGGTGAACGCGTAAAAGTCGTTGGCCCCATCCGGCCAGCGGCCATAGGAAACTCCGTTGGCCTGCGCCCCGAACTGCACGGCATCCAGCACCCGGCTGCCATCGGGCTTGATGAAGTAAAGCGTTTCGCCCGCGCCGTTCAGCGTGAAACCAAATTGTGGCTGCGTGAAGGCAACAAAGCCCGCCGGGCCGATCACCGTGCCGGAGGGGATGACAAATTCATTGGTCGCGGGATCATCGGTCAAGACGCAGCCGGAAACATCCACGCTGTTGGTACTGTGGTTGTACAGTTCGATGAACTGCGGCACGGCGGGGTTCTCCGAATGCGGCAGGATTTCGTTGATGACCACATTGCGCAAGGGACTGGGGGTGAATCCGTCCATCTGGCCGGGTGAACCGCCGACGACATCACTAATGTCCCAGGCGCGCGGGTCGTCTTCGCCATAGTTCGGGTTGGCCAGCACCAGGGAATGCCCCGTGCCATCGGCGGCCACCGGCCACGGATAAACATCCGTATAGGGCACCGTTAACAACACATTGGTTTGTTCGGCCAGCAGTTCGAGGGTCTCGGAATGTTTGAGGCTGCCGTTGTATGGCCCCATCACATTGGTGATGCCATAGACGCTCTCGATGTCCGCCGGGGCGGCCGCCACCACCAGATAACCACCGCCGGGAATCTGGGTTCCGGCCGGGAAGGTGTAAGTCATGTCCGCACAGTTGAGTTGATAGCCGCTGATGTCCTGAAACCACGGGTTCGAGTTGTAGAGTTCGAGGTACTCCAGGTTTTTCCCATCGGTGCGCGGTGCGGGTTTCCACATGATCTCCGAAAACACGACCGGCGATTTGCGGCTGCTGGGCCCGATTTTGTCGTGCGGATTGACCTGCGTACCGATGATTCCGTTGGTCACCGCGCCAAAATCAAGGAATTGCGCCGTGGTGACCGCGTTCGTGCTGCGGCTGCTGACCCAGAACCCGACATACACCTGGTTCGACATGGAAATACTGTCGCTGCCGAGTTGCGTCCACGTGTGCCCGTCGTAGCCCGCATAGCCGTTGAAGGTGTTGCCCACGCGCTGGAGGCGCAGCCAGGTGTTGGGATAATTCGCCGGAAAGCTGCCGGCCGTGCTGGCCGTGCTGCCGGCCGGATCACGCCATTCGAAAAACGTGCCGTTCATCGCGGGCGTGGCCATCGAGGCGGCAAAACGCCCGCTGGCGGTCAATTGCTCGCGGGCCATCAATCCCGCCTTGGCAAATATGTCCGACAATCCCAAGTTCGCCACCCGGACACAAACGTCAAAATTGCCGGCATAAGGCTGGTAGGAAAAATTGCCCTGATCATTCGTGCCGCCCGCGTCGCTGCCCACCGACGTCACGCTGAGGCCGTTGCCGACCACCGCCACGGCCGGGATCACCGGCGGATTCCCGATGTTTTGCGTGATGTAAGGCAACGCCTGGAAATTGACCGTCGTGTTGGTGGCGATGGTGTTGGGCAGGTTCATACGGTCCTGCACCCCGTTGATGACCAGCGAATAATTGGAACCATAAACCAGCGGGGCCGTGGTCAAAACCACGGTCACGCTGTCTGGATTCAGCACCGCGCCGGTGACCGCCAGGCCGTTGGTGAAAACATAATTGGCCGGGTTCGTTGCGCTGGCGGCGGCGACGGGTTTGGAATAGATGATGTCCACATTGGTCGTTTCGTAGTTGATGGCCTGCACCACCACGAACGGATCCGGCATGGCCGGCACAAGCATGAGAAAGTTCACGTTGACTTCCGGCTGGCCGCCCACCGGCGACCCGGCCAGTTGCAGCGTCGTTTGTGCGCCGTTGAAACGCAGCTTCACCGGACTGCCGTTGGTGTCGGTCAAAGTCGTCCAGGCCCAGGTTGACCAGCCGCCCGTGGCCGGAATGACAAACGTGCCGAGGACATTGGAAGTCTGCAAGCTGGTCCCATAGCCGCTGGTGAGTTGTGCGAGCACCGCTTCCGTGTTGGCTGACCCTTCGGCAAACCGGCCCTCAACATAATAGGTGCCCGCCGGATAGTGCCGCGTATAATTTTCCCAGGAACCGGTCCCAAAAAAGCCAATGTTATAATCGGTGCCGCTGCTGAACTGCGGGCGCTGGCCGTCACCGGCCACCGTCGTGGAGGGCGCGGGTGCCGGCCGGTACAGGAAAGGACTGGCGTTGGTGTCCGCCTGGACATTGTCCACCCGGGCAAGGGACGCCCGTCCGGCATAGGCATCGGTCTGCGGGTTGTCGAAATATTGGCCGCCGTTATAATCATAATCCTCCGCCTCAAACTGGTAATTGGTGGCTGAAAAATCATTGAAACTGACGGTGGTTGTGACTTTTTCACTGTTGTCGCCTGTGACCGTGATCACGGCGGTGTGGTTGGTGTTCAACGCCAGTGGACAGGTGACCTGCCAGTTTGTGGAGGAACCGTTGAAACTGAGCAAACCCGCCACGTTCACTCCATCCAAGGTCACCACGACATGGTTGGTGGCAATCCCGGCGCTGCTCTGAGCCACAAAACTCAACTGGTTGGTGTATTGAAAAAAGGCGGACCCGTTCGGATAGAGATTGGTAATCACCGGCACGGACACATTGGCTGGCATCAACAGGTAAAAATTTGCATTGTAACTGCCATTGTCGGTCGTCACCCGCAACGTCTCTTCCGAGCCGCTGGCGAACTGGACCAGGTTGCCGTTGGTGTCCAGTACCGGCGCCCAGGTGTAAACCTGCCAGCCGCCGGTGGCCGGAGCCGTATAGGTGCCCAGGAGGGTGGTGGTCTGGCTGCTGGTGCCGCGTCCGCCGGTCACCCAATAGACGCTCGCCGCGTCCGCGGTCACCGCGTTGGGATTGGAGATGCGGACAAAAATGTTGTAGGTGCCGGCGGGATAATTTCTGGTGTAATCGGCCCAATTCCCGCCGGTGGCCCACCCGGCATCGTAATCGGTTTTACCGGTGCCGTCGTAGGCCGCGCGCGGGGTGTCGCCGTTGGGTTCGGTGTTCAGCCCGTTGGCGCGGTTGTAACTGTTGGCGCCGCCGGAGAAATTCTGGTTGTACGCATCCACCACGGTCGTTGCCGCCAGGCCGGCATAGGCGTTGGTCTGCGGATTGTTAAAGTACCGGCCGCTGTTATAATCAAAATCTTCCGCCTCGAACGTGTAGGCGGGGGTGATGGTGTCAAACAACACGGTGGTCGTGGTGGTGTTTTCATTGGCATCGGTCACTTGAATGACCGCGGTATATACCATATTGCTCGCCAACGGCGTGCTCACGCTGGGGCTGGTGGCCGTGCCCGTGACGGTCAGTCCGTTGGCACTGTCCAAATTTGCCGTAGAAACGGCCCCCGGCAGGGTGGTGCCGGTCAATTGCACCGTGATGGCGCTGGGCGCGATGCCAACCGAGGAACTCGCCGTGAAAGTCAGGGTCGGTGAAGGTTGGAAAAGGTTCGTGCCGTTGGGGTAAAGCACATGGATGACCGGTGTGGTTTGTGCCTGCGCCGGTTCCCGCCCGGCCAAAAGACCGGCCAGCGCCAGCACCAGGATCATCAATGAACGGAAGGAGGTGGGATATCTATTGATGTTCATTTTGGAATTGATTCTGAATGACATTACAAAACCTTCGTGGCAATTCCCAGGGTGCCGCAGTCTGAATCCGGCCGAACAGGCACCTCGTGGTTTGCTGGTTTAATCGGGTGTTTCTAACAGTATCCGCCAACTTTGGCTTGCAAGGAAAGCATTTTCTTAGCTTCCCTTTGAAAGTTGGCTTTGGTCACCCAGCTCGATGCCCTTGATCTTTTAAAGGCAAAGCATAATGCCAACGGTTCCTGGCGGCCCGCCGCCGGCTCTGACCGGCCGACATCGGCCTGCGCCTTTCTTGTGTCGCATTCCAGCCCATTTCACCCCCTCGCCCACCCGCCCCGAAACCGGCCGCGTGACGCAGGCTCAAAACCCTGGCGCCGTTCCTGCATTGCCAAGCCGCCGCATTCAATTTAGGCTCATTAACCGTTTCATGGCCGAATACAAAGTCCAGTTCGAGGTCTTTGAGGGACCGCTAGACCTGCTCCTTTATCTGATTAAAAAGGAGGAGGTGGACATTTATGCCGTCAATCTGACGAAGCTGGCCACGCAGTTCATTGAATACGTGGAATTGATGCGGCAGTTCGACCTGGAGATCGCCGGCGAGTTCCTGGTGATGGCCTCGACGCTGGTGTACCTCAAGAGCCGCGAGCTGCTGCCGGTGGAAAAACAGGTGGTGGTGGAGGGCGAGGAGGAGGAAGGCGAGGATCCGCGGTGGGAACTGATCCGCCAGTTGGTGGAATACAAGAAGTTCAAGGACGCGGCGGCGCAATTGCAGTTGCTCGAGACGCGGCAGGAGGCGGTTTATCCCCGGGTGCCGGGGAAGATCGAATTTGCGGCCGAGCCGGAGCCGGCCAAGTCCGAGGCGGGCATCTTCGACCTGCTCAACGCGGTCAACGGCATTCTCAAGCGGTTCACGGACCAGGCGGCGTCCACGCGGGAGATTTACGAGGACAAATGGACGGTCAGCGAGAAGATCGAGCTGGTGCGCAACTTGATTGCCGAGCGGGGCACGATAAAGTTTTCGGATTTGTTTGCACAGGCCGCCAACCGGGCGGAAGTGGTCTGCACGTTCCTGGCCCTGCTGGAATTGATCCGGCTCAAGCAGCTTGCGTGCAGCCAGACGGAGCCGTTCGCGGAAATCGAAATTACGCGGGCCATGCCGACCGTGGCGCCGGAAGCGGAAACGGCCGCCGCCGGACCGGCTCCCGAGGGGACCGAAGCGGCCCCGGCGGGCGCGGGCGCGATTTTGCCGGCGGCCGAACCGGCAATTCCGGCGACAGTTCCGGCGAATGAAGCAAACGCAGCGCCGGCAGGTCCGGCTTCGGCACCGGCCGAGGAACCTTTGCCGGCCGGGGCGCCGGAAGCCCCGGTCGCACCCGTGACGCCCGCGCCGGAAAAGCCGGCGGCACCTGAATCGTCAACCCCCAACCCGATTTAAGATGGAAATAAAGTTTATTTTGGAATCGCTGCTGTTTTCGGCGCAACGCCCGATGAGCGTGAAGGAACTGCGCGAGGTATTGGTCAACGCGGCCACCGAGGAACATGCGGACGAAGCGGCCAAGCCGTTCAAGAAGATCAAGGAAGACGAGCTGGCGGCCGCGCTGGAAGAGCTGGTGCGGGAACACGAGACGGCGGCGCGCAGCTACCGCCTGGCGTGTGTGGCGGGGGCCTGGCAGTTTGTCACGCAGCCGGAGTTTTCGCCGTGGCTGAAGGCGCTGGTGGGCGTGAAGAACCGGCCGCCGCGGCTGTCGCAGGCGGCGTTGGAAACGCTGGCGATCATCGCCTACCGGCAGCCGGTGACGCGGGCGGAGGTGGAGCAAGTGCGCGGGGTGAACGTGGATGGCACGATGCAGACGCTGTTGGAGCGCGCGTTGGTGGAGCAAAGCGGCCGGGCGGAAGTGGTGGGGCGTCCGGCGCTCTACAGCACGACCGCGTTCTTCCTGGAGTATTTCGGGTTGCGGAGCCTGGAGGATTTGCCGGCGGCGGATGAATTGCGGCGCATCCCCGTGGACCGTCCGCCGGCTCCGGTCACGGTGGAGCCCGGGCTGGCCACGGCGGCACCGGAACAGCTTCAGTTGGGTGCCGACGCGGCCGGGCCGGCCGATGCGGCTCAAACTCCGGCCGAAGAACCGGCGGCACCGGCTGCAGAACCCGCACCGGCTTCAGGACCGGCGGCGACGGAAGAGCCAAAGGCTCCGGCTGCCGAGCCAGCGCCCGAGCCGCCGGCGGCAAAGGAAACGCCGGAATAACGCGCGGGCTCTACGGCGTGGAAAAGCGGTAGAAACGCGCGGGGTTCGTCCGGGCGGCATTCGCATCGGTAAAGAACCACAGGCCGTTGGTGCCCATCACATTGGTGGCGATGGCGCGCCACGAGGCCGCGACGGCGAGATTGCTGGAAGCCCAGAGGCGGTTGGTGCTTTTGGCCACATTGGCCAGGGCGAAGGAAGCGCTGCCGCTGGTGGGATTGAAGCTGAAAGAAAGGAAATTGAGATGGTTGCTGACGGCCAGCAACGCATAGCTGCTGGTCACCGCCCCCTGGGAATTCGTCACCCGCACGCAATAATAACCCGCGAGATTGGTGATGGCGTTGGTGAAGGCAAGGGATGTGTTGGTGGCACCGCTGACGGCGGTGTTGGTCCGGAAATACCATTGGAAGCTCAGCACCCCGGGACCGCTGGCGGCGGCGGTGAACGTCGCGGCGTCGCCGTTGGACACGACAAGGCTTTGCGGCTGCTGGGTGATGACCGGTTTGCCCACCACCGTGAGCCAGGCGGGGCTGCTGGTGACCGACCCGGAACCATCTGCCGCCACGACGGTGTAGGCCCCGGCAGTGTTGGCGCCGCCGGTCAGTGTCAGGGTGCCGTTGGTCTGGCCGGCCAGCAGCGTGTTGGTGTTGAAATACCACTGATAGGTGATCGCGCTGTCGTCCACGGCGCTGACGGAGAAGGTGGCGGAATTGGAATTGGTGACCGTGGCGCTTTGCGGTTGGGAGAGGATGGCCGGCAGCGGAATTTTGAACAGCGTGCCATACCCGGCGCCGTCGAGCCGGGTGGTGCCCCACAGCGCGTTGCCCAACCGGATGACGCCGCCTTGCAGATCGGAGCCGCTGGCGGCCCCGTTGGTGAAACTGGCGATGACGGTGAAGCCGGTGCCGTTGGTGTTGATGAGGAAGACGGTGCCGCCGTTGCCACTGCCGCCGCTGGTGGTGGTGCCATACAGGCAATTGCCGCTGAAGGTCAGCGTGGCCTTGGGGACGCCGCCGTCGGTGTTTCCCGTGATGGGAGAAAAGCTGTAAAGGGTTTTGAAGCCGCCGCCGTTGGTGTTGACGGCAAAGATGGCGCCGTTGGTGTTGGCGCCGCCGCTGCTGCCGGTGCCGTAAAGCGTGGCGCCGCTCAAAACCAGGCCGCCGTAGGGATAGATCGGCTCCGGCGCATTCGTGAAGGAATGCAGGATGGTGTAACCGGAGCCGTCGGTGTTGACCGCGAAGACGGTGCCTTTGCCATTGGCGCCGCCATCGGCGGTGAGGCCAAAAAGCGTGCTGCCGCCCAACACGAGTTCGCCTTGCGACTGGGCGCCATCCGGGCTGTTGGTGAAGGCGTGGAGAACCGTGTAGCCGGCGCCGTTCGTGCCGATCTTGAAAACCGTCCCGCCGGCGGCACTGCCGCTGCCCGGCCCGCCGACATACGTGGTGCCATAGAGGGCGTTGCCGCTCAACAGCAGCCCGGATTGCGGGTACTCGCCGTCCGGGTTCCCGGCAAAGCTGTAGAGCGGAACCAACCCCGCGCCGTTGGTGCCCACCGCATAGACCATTCCCAGACCGTTGGTGCCCCCCACGTAAGTGTCACCGTAGATCGTGCCGCCGCCGGCCAGGATATTATTCGGTGAGCCGCCATTGTTGGCGGCGCCGGAAAAGCCATACAGCGTGGTGAACGTCGAGCGGTTGGGATTGAAAACGAAGAGGCTGCCATTGCCGCCGGCCCCCCCGCCCACGGTGCTGCCAAACAACAGGCCGTTGGCCGAAGTGAGCCGCAGGGGATTGGCCCCGTCGGGCGTGTTGGTGAAATCGTGAAGCGTGGTGAATACCTGCGCGGGGCCGGGCAGGGCGACGCCCAGCAACAAAACAATTCGTGCCCCCATGTTTTTAACGTTCATTCTTCTTGGTAACTTTGGTGAACCGCCGTCCTATGCGAATTCTGACAAGGAAAGAATAACACACGACTGCCCGGACTGCAAACACCAAGCCGGCGAAGCGGTGAAGCGCTGGAATAATGAACCCTCCGGGCGAAAGGCCCGGGGCCGCGCCCGAAAGCCGTTGGGCGCTATTCCGCCTTGGAAGAGAACTGGTCCTCCTTGGTCTTAAACAGCAGGTTGAACGTGGTCAGCGAGCCGTAACAGCGGGAAATGTATTGCTGCAACTCCACCTTGTCGCCATCCGTTAGGCCGGAATGGGTGTTGATCTTTTGCTCGAGGACGCGCAACTGGTTGCGGACGCCGACGAGTTTGTGAAAGAACACTTCCAACGGCACCTCCTTGGTCTGCAAGGTGGAATCGGAGGGGTGCAGGGTCATTTTGCCGTTGTGCCAGCGCGGGCCGAGCTGTTCCACCACGGCGTCGGGCCGCTCGAGCCCGAGCCGGGCAATGGCGGCTTCGACGGTCTCGTGGATGACCTGCTTGAGCGGCACCGACAGGCCGGTCAGGACGGCCTGCGGGTCCAGGGGGGTGAGTCCGCCCGCTTCGGGAGCGACGGTGCGTTTGGTCCCGTCGTCGAACAGGATGTCCGTGGTGGTTTCGGAAATGGCTTTGACGGTGCCGCCACCGTATTGGGGATGGCGCACGCGCTGGCCGATATGCATGGCGTCAGGTTTCATGGGGGCAGTTTAGCGCCGGGCGGGCGGCGACGCACCCGGATTCTCGCGCTTTTGGCGGCCGCCCCGGCGGGCCGGAAAGACCGGCTGACAAGGCCCGCGCGCGCGGGGAAGTTCCGCGCCGGCCAAGGAATTGTGAATAACGCGAACAACTTTGTTTTGACAGCGCCGCCGGAAAAAACTTTTCTAGGACGCGTGGCTGCAAAGTACTGGCACCGGCTCGCGCATGAATGCGACCTGTGGGAACGGGGTTTCTCGCAGGTGGCGGGCGTGGACGAGGCCGGCTGCGGTCCCTTGGCCGGGCCGGTGGTGGCGGCGGCGGTGGTCTTCCCCAAGCGCTGGCTGAAAAGCGGTTTGCCGGGGTCATTCCGGGGATTGAACGATTCCAAGCAGTTGAGCGCAGCGGAGCGCGAAAAATTCTTCGACCGGCTCCAGGCCTGCGCGGACATCCGGTTTGCGATTGCGAGCGCGGACGTGGAGACGATTGATCGGATCAACATCCGGCAGGCGGCGTGGCAGGCGATGCAGCGGGCGTTGGACCAGCTCCAGCCGCGGGCCGAGCACGTGCTGGTGGACGGCCTGCGGATCAAATGGCTGCCGTACCGGCAAACGGCGCTGGTGCAAGGCGACGCGCGCAGCTACTCGATCGCCGCGGCGAGCGTTCTGGCCAAGGTGACGCGGGACCGGCTGATGCTGGAGTACCATGCGCAATATCCCCAGTACGGGTTTGACGCGCACAAGGGCTATGGCACGGCGCAGCACCTGGCGGCGATTGAGAAATTTGGCGCCTGTCCCATCCACCGGCGAAGCTTTGCGCCGTTCAAGGCGGAAGCGCCGCCGGAACCCGAGCTGTTTTGACCGCGGACGGGAGGCCGGTTCAGGAGGTTTGGGCGACGGGACAGGTTACCGGCTTTCGGCCATTTGCAACGGGGGGTTTGCGGATGCAGAGATAGCTGAACCCGAATCGCAACGCATAGCGGCAACCTCGCGCTCCGTCCACCAGGCAGAAGAATACATTCCGATTGATGCCGGCCACCTCGACCCGGCAATCCGACCCATCGGGCGCCCGCCACCCCGGCCGGGTCGCTGACGATGCCACGCTCGCGTCTTGCATGGAATTATTATCCCATGAATTGGGCGGCGGCGCCTATCGCATGAATGTGTGGCATCATCGGGATGGATGATTATTACGGTTAGCATAGATGATGGGCGCGACGGGGCCGGGGACGGCGAAAAATCATTGTTTCCGCGCGGGGTTCGTGGTCAATTCGGGTCCCGTGAACCTCATTGCCAGGCTGAAAGCGCGGCTGGCCGGCCCGGCCAAGGCGGAGCATTTGCGGCGGGGCGAGCTGGGCGAGCGCGCGGCCCGGCGGTTTTGCCAGCGTGCGGGCCTGAAATTTCTCACGGCGAACTTTCGCTCGGACCGGGGTGAAATTGACCTGGTTTTTCGCGAGGCCGATTGCCTGGTGTTCATCGAGGTCAAAACGCGGTCGTCGGAGGAATGGACGCGCCCGGCGGCGGCCGTGGATGCGCGGAAGCGCCGGCTGCTTTCGCTGACGGCCTTGGATTACCTGCGGCGGTTGAAGCATCCCCTGGTGAAGATTCGCTTCGACATCGTGGAGGTGCTGCTGACGGACGGGGCGGTGCGGGAGATCCGGCACCTGCCAAATGCGTTCCCCCTGTCCAAGCCCTACCGCTACGGCTGACGGCGAAGCGCCGGCGGAAGGCTGAAATAGGGCTTGCGCCGTCCGTCAAAGCGGCAGAAGGTGGGACTGCTGGCATGCACGGACTTTTCCATATCGTCCTCGGAACGATCGAAACGCTCATCAGCCTGGCGCTGGTCGGTGGCTTGGTGTTTTGGGCCATCAAGCGCAGCAACGAGCCCGCGAAAAACGTTTTCAAAATCCTGCTCAGCCTCGGACTGGTGATCGGCACCGTCTGCTTTATCCGCTGGCAAACCGGGCGGCTCGCGGAAGGGCTTTCCTTTGGCAATGTTGGATTGGCGTTGTTCATTACCGGCTCAATTGCCGTGTGCGGGATATGTTTGAGCGTAATCTGGACGCCCGGCATCAGCGACTGGCTGTTCAGCCCGCTGACGAACGCACTGGACGGCGGGCATGAGCCGCCGGAGCGCAAGCCGTTTTACTCGATCGCGCTGACCCACCGCAACCGGGGCAGGCCGCAGGAGGCAATTTTGGAGATCCGGCGGCAACTGGCGGGGTTTCCGAATGATTTTGAGGGAGTCCTGCTGCTGGCGCGGGTGCAGGCCGAGGACCTGGCGGACTTGGCGGGGGCGGAGATGACGCTGGGCCATTTTTGCGAGTGGCCGGGGGCGCCCTCGAAGCAGGTGGCGGCGGCCTACACGCAATTGGCGGACTGGCAGCTTAAACTCGGCAAGAATGCGGAAGCGGCGCGGGAGGCGCTGCGGCGGATCATCGCGCGGTTTCCCGACACCGAAACGGCGTTGCAGGCGGAGCAGCGGATCGCGCATCTGAGCGACGCGGAGAAGCTGATCCAAGTGCGGCAAGAGCGGAAAAACATTGAGCTGCCGACGGGAGCGCAGAACATCGGGCTGCTGGACTCGACGGATTTTCTGAAGCCGCAGGAAGTGGCGCCGGGGAAGCTGGCGGCGGCGTACGTGAAGCATCTCCAGGCCCATCCGCACGACACGGAAGTGCGGGAGAAGCTGGCGCTGAGCTATGCGCGGGATTTCCAGCGGCTGGACCTGGCGACGATGGAACTGGCGGAGCTGATCAACGAGCCGAAACACAAGCCCAAGGACGTGGCGCGCTGGCTGAACCTGCTGGCGAATTTGCAGGTGGAACTGGGAGCGGACATCGCCACCGTGCGGGCAACGCTCCACAAAATCGTGGAGCGCTTCCCGACGCTGCCCCTGGCCGACCTGGCGCAACGGCGGATCGCGCGGCTGGGAAACGAGTTCAAGGGACTGCGAAGTTCCGCCAGTGTGAAGCTGGGAACTTATGAGCAGAACGTGGGGCTGAAATACGGCAAGCCGCGCCAGGAATAAAAAAAGGGCGCCGGGCAATGGGTCCGGCGCCGCTGCGACAAAAAAATTCCGGCGGATTTCAGTAGCTCGCCAGTTCCAAGGCGATTTCCTTTTCGAGCTGGTGGACCAGGTCAATGTCCACGCGGCCCCACTTGGTGCGGGCCTCGACATCCACCTGGCTGAGCCGCGGCTCAATCTGCTCGACGCGGATGAAGACCTTGCGGTCGTTGACGCGTCCCTCCAACTGGCGGACGGTGTTGGTGTAGTCGTGCGGGACGTATTCGGTCACCACCACGCCATCGCGCTGAACGACGGCGATGGAGGCCTTGTAAAGCTGCTCCCAGGGGCGGTTGTAGCGGCCGGACACCTCATCCCGGCCATAGCTGACCGCAAACGTCGAGGTGTCGCTGACGGTGTGAACGCAACCCGTGGCGAGAATGGCGGCGCCAACCAGCGCGGCAAAAATTTTCATTTTCATAACAGGGACAATGCAATCGTGAAACGCCGCGCGCGTCAAGCTTGATTCCTGCGCATGGCGGCTACCAGTCCTTGATGGACTGCGCGGAATCGCGGGGCTTCTCCTGCGGCTTCATTTTCAACACCTGCTCGTCGCCCTTCTGGGCATCCAGCAGGCGGTTGGCCTCCTCGCGGGTGAGCTGCCCCGGCTTGGCCTGGCCGGCTTCGGCGGACTGCTTCTCCGGTTGCTGGCCAGACGGTTGTTGCTGTTGCTCCGACTGCTGTTTTTGTTCGTCGGCCTTTTTCTGTTCCTCCGATTTTTGTTTCTGCTCCTCGGGCTTCTGCTGGTCCTGGGAATTTTGCGATGACGATTTTTGATTTTGCTGCTGCTGTTTCTGTTGTTGCTGCTGCTGTTTCTGCTGCTGGTTTTGTTGTTGTTGCTGCTGTTGCTGTTGTTGGTTTTGTTGCTGTTGTTGCTTGAGCAGTTGTTCCAGTTGTTTCAATTTCTCATCGTCGGGATAGGTCTTGAGGCCGGTTTCGACGCGGTCCAAGGCGGCGGGGATGTTATTGGAAATATAGAGCTGCGCGCCGCTGTTGAAAAAATCAGCGGCCGGCAGCCACTGCGCCGAGACGCGCTGCCACGAGAGCAGGAGCAGGCTAAGGCTGAGGCTGATGTGGATTCTCGATTTCATCTATGTTCTTAAGCTTCTTGATGAACTCTTCAAATTGTTTGGCGGCAATGGATTTTTGCAACGGCTCCATGATTTCCAACGCGCGGTGAAATTCCGCCCGGCGCACGGCGGCGTCGGCCTCGTTTTTGGCGCGGAGCAGGGCTTCCTTGAAGCGCTTGATTTGTTCGAGGGTGTTTTTGGTGAACTGCAAATTGAACCCCGCGTCGAGGTCGTTGGTGTTCAAATTGACGGCCCGTTCGTAGGTTTTTTCCGCCTGTTCCAGGCCCGCCTCAAAGCCGTCGAGGTCCTTGGCCAGTTTGGCCTGCTGGAACTGGACGTTGCCGAGGTTATAAAACGCCTGCTGCTGCATTTTCAGGTCCGGCGAGACGGTGACTTGGGTGAACAGCGTTTGGGCCAGGTCGAAATTGGTGGCGCGGTAGGCGGCATCGCCGGCGTTGAAGACCAGGCGCAGGTCATTGGTCTGGACGGCGGCCAGGCGCGAGAATTCCGTGAGGGCGTTGGTGAAATTGCCGGCCTGATAATCGCGGAGCGCGCCGGCGGGCGAAGCCTTGACGGCGGCGGGCAGCAACAGGAGGCCGGCGAGCACGGCCACGGCCGCGGGCGGGGGACTGGCCCCGGCGCGGGGGGCCTCCGCCGGACGGGCTCCCCGGCGCCGGACGGACGGGCGGCGCTCGGACGGCTGGCGTTCCGGCAGGAACACTTCCGTGAGCAAGAGGATCATGGCGATGGCCAGCGGCCAACGATATTGCTCGTGATAGCGCCGGATCATTTTCCCGGCGCGCTCCGCCTTGGGAAGCGGCGCCAAGCCGCGGTCGTACAGCACGCTCATGGTGTCGGCGCCGCGCAAGGGCAGGTAAAATCCGCCGGTGGCGGCGGCGATTTGCTGGAGGAGCGGCTCGTTCAGGTGGGACTTCACGGCGTTGCCCTCGGGGTCGCGGACCAGATTGGGATCGAGCAGGGCGCCGGCGGAGGTGCCGATGCCGATGGTGAAGATTTTCATTCCCGCCTTGGCGGCGTCTTGGGCGGCTGCAAGGGCGCCTTCGTCATTGTCTTCGCCGTCGGTGAGCAGGACGAGGGCCTGGTAGCGGTCTTTTTCCTTGAAGGCGGCGAGGGCCGTGTTGATGGCTTCGCGGAGGGCGGTGCCGCCCTGCGGGATCGAATTCACGTCGAGCGCCTCGACGTTTTGCTGAAAGGCCGTGTTGTCGGCCGTGAGGGGGCATTCCAAAAATGCGTTGCCGGCGAAGGCGACCAGGCCGAGCCGGTCGGTGGCGGCCTTTTGCATGAGCTCGAGGGCGGCGAGCTTGGCGCGGGTGAGGCGATTGGGGGGAATGTCCGCGGCGAGCATGGACTTGGAGGTGTCCACGGCGACGACGATATCCAAGCCGCGCTGCCCGACTTCCTGGAGGTCGAAGCCGCGCTGGGGTTGGGCGACGGCGACGATGAGGAGTGCGACGGCGAGCGTCACCAGGGCGAAGCGGATCTGGCGGCGGACGGGCGAGAGGCCGACGGTGAGCGACTCGAGCAGGCGCGCCTCCACGAACTGGGTGAGCAGCTTCCGCCGCATGCGGCCGCCCCACCAGAAAAAGAGGGCCAGCGCCGGGGGGACCACCAGCAGCAGCCAGAGCAGTGATGCGTGTTCGAACCTCATGGGAGCCTCCGATAGGCGGTCTGGCCCAGCACCAATTCGAGCAGCAGGACCGCGAGCCCGGCCGCGACGAGCCACGGAAACAGTTCCTTGAACTCGGTGTATTTGTTGATCACGGCCTCGGTTTTCTCGAGCTTGTCAATCTCGCCATAGATCTGGCGGAATTTTTCCGCGTTGTCCGCGCGATAATAGCGGCCGCCGGTCTTGTCGGCGATTTGCTGCAAGACGTCCTCATCCGGCAGATAGCTGGGCGGCAGGCCCATTCGCTGGACGATCTCGCGGTTGCCCAGGCCGATGGTGTAGATCTTGACGCCGAGGGCCTGCGCCGCCTCGGCCGCGACGAGGGGATCCACCTTGCCGGAATTGTTTCCGCCGTCGGTCATGAGCACGATGATTCTGCTCTTGGATGGCAAATTGCGCAGCCGGTTGAGGGCGGTGGTGATGCCGTCGCCGATGGCGGTGGCGTCCGAGTTGATGGTCCCGATGCCCAGGCGGTCTATGTTGGCGAGGAGGTAATCATGATCGAGCGTGAGGGGCGTGGCGATGAAGGCCTGGGCGGCGAAGACGACGAGGCCGATGCGGTCGTTGGGGCGTCCCTCGATGAATTTTTCAAGGACGGGCTTGGCCATATTGATGCGGCTGACCTGGCGGCCATTGACGAGGTAATCGCCGGTGTTCATGCTGCCGGACAAGTCGAGGGCGCAGGCGATGTCAATGCCGCTGGCCTTGACCTGGGTGGTGCTGCGGGTGAGGCGGGGCTGGGCCAGGGCGAGGATGAA
>Ga0181520_10000980_pt1 | contig 60359 bp, 51 predicted proteins | sample PEATcosm2014_Bin_29_FD_132451 | JGI IMG/M metagenome (GOLD analysis project Ga0181520, IMG submission 132451) | Peatland microbial communities from MTU Mesocosm Facility, Houghton, MI, USA - PEATcosm2014_Bin02_30_metaG | ecosystem: Environmental > Terrestrial > Soil > Wetlands > Peat | place...
GCCCCAATCAGGCCTGGGCACAAAGGTAGTGGTTCATTATCGGTTCCGGTCCGTTGACAACGGGACGGATGGGCTAGCGAGGCTGGAGGGCGACCCTCTGATGCGGTTGCGGGGAGTGCTGAAGGGCGCAATGCGGGAAGGGGCAGCCGCCTTTCTCCGCGAACTGAGACGAGACAAAGAGGATGAGCCTGTTGACGACGGGAAGAAGGTGGCATAGTGGCTCGCGTCTTCTGGGATGCAATGCTCTTTATTTATTTGATGGAAGATGATCCCGTGTTTGGAGAGCGCGTGAGTCAATTACGCGCTCGTTCATTCGAGCGCGGCGACGAGATTTGCACCAGTGCGCTAGCGTTGGGCGAGATTCTGGCAGGGATGTATCGAGATCGGACGGTGGCAGAGGCGGAGCAGGTGCGAGACGATATTGTTGCGTCGGGGGTCAAGATACTGCCGTTTGACCTGGCCGCTAGTAGCCGTTTCGGCTTGCTGAGGGCAAAATATCGAAAATCTGCAGCAGACACAATTCATTTGTCGTGTGCGGCCGCGGCGGGGGTTGATCTCTTTCTAACGGGAGACAAGGCGCTACTGAATCTCCATGTGGACGGGATCAAGTTTATTGCCGGGATCAACACCGATCTTCTTTGAGATTGCCGGAAAAACCGCCCCCCAAATTTCTTGCAACCTGTTGCGGTTCCTCCTGCGTATAGGCAGGATGAGAGCGGTATGGCGATTGCGAACGACGAGTTCCGCAGACTCATCGAAACGCACCAGCGCATGGTGTTCTCCATTGCGCTGCGCATTACCTGCGACTACGCTACCGCGGAAGAGGTTGCCCAGGATGTCTTTCTCGAACTGCACCGCAGCGGCGAACGGCTGGCCGGCGAAGACCACATTCGCTACTGGCTGCGCCGGGTGGCCACGCATCGCGCCATCGACGCGCTGCGCCGCCAGGCCCAGCGGCCCGAGGCGGACGCGGAGGAATGGGTCGAGGAGCAGCACGTCGGCGACACAGCCGTCAGCAGCGCCGGACTGCAGGCCCGGCTGGATGACCTGCTGCGCACGCTGCCGGAGCCGATGCGGGTCGCGGTGGTGCTGCGCTACCAGGAGGAGATGTTGCCGGACGAGATTGCGCGGGTGCTGGGCCAGTCGGTCGCATCCGTCAAGAGCCACTTGCACCGGGGTCTTACGCTTTTGCGCCGCAAAGCGGCCGTCACCATGAAGGAGTATGTCCGTGAATCAGCATGAAGAGTTGAACCAGCCCGAGGATTGGAACCAGCGTGACGAGTCGTTTGCCGAACTCGAGCAGCGTCTGGCGGAGACGCTGCGACGGGTCGACCCGCCAGTGGGATTCGCAGACCGCGTGATGGAGCACGCCGGGACTGCCAAGCCCATCCGAGGGAAAGTGGTGACGATGGCGCCGCGACGCGTGTGGGCGAGCGGAGCCATCGCGGCGGCGTTGGTGGTCGGAGCATTTGTTGGAGAGCAGACGCATCTGCGTCATGAGCGCGAAAAAGCAGAGCTGGCACAACGGCAATTTGATCTGGCGATGAAGATCACCGGCGACACGCTGGCGCACGTGCAGCAGCAGTTGCAACAGGCGGGCATAACCAGCGGCAACTAACAGGATTCCGGGAACGAAGGCGAACCCGCGCAAGAGGAAGAAGGAGAAAGCGATGACAAAGGCAGGTTGGATGGTCTTGGCAGTGGCAGCGGTTTGCGGTCCGGTGGTGATGGCACAGGACATGACAGGGCTGGACCAAAAACTGGCTGCCGACCAGGCGGTAATGGCGGCGAGGCTGCAGGCGGCAGAAGCGAGGATGATCGCGGAGCAGGGTCTTATGGAGGCGAGACAGGCAGAGTTCGCGACGAGGGAAGCGAGAATGACCGCCGACCGAATTGTGATGATGGCGGAGTTGGAGCCGCTGGAGCTTGGCATGGAATTGCAGACGGGCGGCAGCGTTGTGCGGGTAGGCCAGGTGAAGGACACCCTGTTTGCCGGCGCGGAGAAGTTTGCCCAGGGAGCGTCTGAGGTGACCGAGATCAATCTGGATCCGAGCACGATGAGCATGATCGGCCACGGGATGTTCACGCGCGATTCGCCGACTGGCCAACTCTCCAGCAAGCTGAACTTCATGGTCATCCACAGCTACCGGTATGACAAGCCGGGGATGTATAACATGGAGGACTTCGACGCCTACGCGAACAAGCTCACGGACGGGAGCTGGAATTGCTCGGTACACGTCCGCAGCAAGAGCGGCTCGACCGACATATGCTCTCGGACCGGCCCCGACCATGAGACCAACGAGATGGTGATCCTTGATGCCGAACCGCGCGAGATCACGCTGATCCACATGAGCGGCAAGATGTCGCTGAACGACTTGGTTCGGATGAGCGGCGAACAGCACTCGGTCCGGCTGCCGCAGGAGCCCATGACGCTTCCGGACTTAAAGCTGTACGTCAAGCCGCCTGCGCAGCCCGTCGCGCCCAAGAGTCCTGTGCCCGCTCCAAAACCCGGGAACGCTCCTTCGGATTCTCCGGTTGCTCCGCCTCAATAGTTCGCCTGCGGGTGGGCGGCTTGTCAGGTGAGGACGCGCAATGACGGCGTGGCGGCCCGGTCGTTTTCTTCGAAATAGCGGCGAATCTTTTCTGCCACGGCGGCGCTGACCACTGCGGTGAGCGCGTCTGAATTGGATTCGCTGGCCTGGCGGATTCCGCGGACGCTGCCGAAGTGCTCCAGCAGGCGTTGCCGGGTGCGCGGGCCGACGCCGGGGATTTGGTCCAGCTCGGAGTCGCGGTCGCGCATCTCGCGGCGCTTGCGGTGGTAGGTGACGGCGAAGCGGTGGCTCTCGTCGCGGATCATTTGCACCAGATGCAGCACGGGCGAGCGGCGGTCGAGCACGATGGGATCCGACTCCTGGCCATAGACGTAGATGACCTCCTCGCGTTTCGCAATCGACGCCAGAGCGGGCTGCTCCGGCGTTCCGGGCTGGATGCCGATCTCGGCCAGCGCCTCGGCCGCCGCGCTGAGCTGGCCCAGGCCGCCATCGATGAGGATGAGTGACGGCATCGTGTTCTTGTCGTCCAGTAGGCGCTTGTAACGGCGGCCGACGACCTCGCGCATGGAGGCGAAGTCGTCCACCCCGCTCACCGACTTCACCTGGAACTTGCGATAGTCCGCCTTGCGCATCGCGCCGTCTTCCCAGACCACCATGGAGGCGACCGTCTCCGCGCCCTGGATGTGGGAGATGTCGAAGCATTCGATGCGGCGGGGCAGTTCGTCGAGGGTGAGCGCGTCCTGCAGTGCTTCCTGGATGGCCTTGATGCTGGGCTGAAGGACGCGGAAACGCTGGTCGTACGACTGCTTGGCGTTCAGGCAAACGAGGTCGACCAGCGAGCGCTTCTCACCGCGCTGGGGAGCGAGGATTTCGATGCGATGGCCGGTGCGCTCGGTGAGAAGCTCGGCGAGGACTGTGCGGTCGGGGAAGTCGACGGGGACCAGCACGGTACGCGGCACGTAGCTCTGGTCGAGGTAAAGCTGCTTCAGCAGGGAAGCGAAGAAGGCGGCGGGGGAGAAGGAGTTGTCCGTTGTTCGTTGTTCGTTGTTCGTTGGTTCGGTGAGGACGGAATGCTCGTCGGCGATAGGGGAGTCGGCGTGGATCTCGGGGAAGGGACGGGTGGGGTCGGGATCGAGGCAGGGTACAACCTCTTCGGTTTCGCGTTGCGCGCACGGGTCGTCCGACGATGTTTCGTTGAGCGATTCGTCGATGAGGTCGGGCAAGTCTTCCCAGAAGAAGTCGCGGCGGTCGACGATCTTGCCGCCGCGCATGTGGAAGAGGTTCACCGCCAGCATGCCGTTCTCGTAGTGGAAGCCGAAGACGTCGGCGTCCTCGTTGTCGGCGGTGGCGATGCGCTGCTTGTCGTGCATCTGGTGGACGGTGATGATCTGGTCGCGCAGGCGGGCGGCGAGCTCGTACTGCTCGGCCGCGGCGGCCTCGGTCATGCGGGCGGTCAGGCGGGCTTCGAGTTCGCTGGGCTTGCCGTCGAGAAAAAGTTGCACGTCGCGGACGGTCTGCTTGTAGGCTTCGGGCGTGGTCAGGCCTTCGACGCAGGGGCCAAGGCAGCGCTTGATGTAGTACTGCAGGCAGGCGCGCGGGTGGTAGCGCGAGAGGTCGACCTTGCAGCTGGGAACAAGGAAGCTGCGGTGGATGAGATCGACCAGCCGGTGTGCGAGGTTGCCGGGGAAGTATGGGCCGAAGTAGGCGCTGCCGTCCTTGCGCAGGCGGCGGGTGACGAAGACCTTGGGATAGCGGTCGGCGAGGGTGAGCTTGATGTAGGGGTAGGTCTTGTCGTCGCGCAGCAGGATGTTGAAACGTGGCTTGCGCTGCTTGATGAGATTATTTTCGAGCGCCAGCGCCTCGTGCTCGTTTGCTACCGTAATGTAGTCCACGTCGACCGCCTCGCGCATCAGGGAGCCGGTCTTGGCATTGGCTTGCGACGCTTCGAGGAAGTAGGAGCGCACGCGTGCGCGGAGATTCTTCGCTTTGCCAACGTAGATCACCTCGCCCTCGGCGTTCTTGTAGAGGTAGCAGCCGGGCAGCGTGGGGAGGGTGCGGATTTTCGCGTGGAGGTCCATGCGGTGCGATTCTGCGATTCTGCGATTACAACGAGCGCTGAACAGGAGGCGCTCAGTTTGAGTTTAGTCGCGCGCAGAGTCGGCAGGTCAGCGAGTCAGCCGGCCGGTACGCCGGCATGGCAGCGTAAGTTTGACGCGGAACCGCGCAAATCTTACCTGCGCCAACCCGCAATCCGTCTCGCAATAGGGTCCTCTAATTCATACATGTATCTGAATTAGAACGGTTTACACGCAAGCCAAGGTATGGCACCGGGATTGCTGTGTTCAAGTTGTCAAAGCTTGGGCCAAATTGCTTTGCGCAGGAGAGTTCCCATCATGACCCTGAATCCCCGACTCACCCTTGCCTCTTACGGTAAAGCTTATGGCGTGACGATTCTAGCCAGCGCGATGGCGCTGCTGCTGACCACCGGCTGCTCGACCAAGAACTACGTGCGCTCGCAGACTGGGCCGTTGATTCAGCAGACCAACGAGCTCGACTCCAAGGCGGCGCAGGACCATAACAACATTACCGACACCGACCAGCGCGCGCAGGCAGGCATCGCCAGGGCCGACGCGGCCGCGTCAACAGCCGACCAGCACGCGCAGGCCGCGGGCCAGTCCGCTGACACGGCAACGCAATCCGCGCAGGATGCGGCCAATCGCGTCGATACGCTGACGGGCGTGGTGGCCAACCTGGACAACTACACGCAGCTCTCGGACGTGAGCGTGACCTTCGCTTTCGACAAGAGCGTGCTTACGGCAGACGACAAGGCGCAACTGGATCAGGTAGCGGCCTCACTGGATAAGACGCGCGGGTACATCCTGGCGTTGACCGGCGGAACGGACTCGGTCGGCGACGCGCAGTACAACTACGCGCTGAGCAACCGGCGCGCGGACGCGGTGGTCACCTACCTTGCGACCAAGTACAACATCCCGCCGCACAAGTTCTACCTGATCGGCATCGGCAAGGAAAATCCGGTAGCCGATAACAGCAGCCGCGAAGGACGCGCGGAGAACCGCCGCGTCGAGATCAAGCTGATGTCGAACATGACTCAGACCACCGCGAGCGAAGGTTCTCCATCGGGCGGGGAATAGTCCAGGGCCAAAAGGCATTTACCGTTCTGTTGGAATGGACGCGTCCAGCCTCGCTGGGCGCGTCGCTTTGTCTGCTGCAAAGCGCGTCTTGTCTTGTAAAGCGCGTGCGGGGGTAAAGTAGGTGTATGGAAGTGGAGACTGCCTTAACCGAACCGGCGGGAGAGCTGCGAACGGCAGAGGCTGCCGCGGCGCCGCTGGCTGAAGCGGTTGCGATTATGGCGCGGTTGCGCGCGCCGGGTGGATGCCCCTGGGACCGCGAACAAACCTTCGATTCAATCAAGCGGCATACGCTGGAGGAGACCTACGAGGTGTTCGATGCCATCGAGCGCCGGGCCTGGCCGGAGCTGAAGGATGAGCTGGGCGATCTGCTGCTGCAGGTTCTGTTCTATGCGCAGATGGCGGCGGAGGCGGGCTACTTCGACATTGGCGATGTGGCGGCGGCCCTGAACGCGAAGCTGGTGCGCCGGCATCCGCACGTATTTCCGGTTGAAGGGAAGCTGGCCGACGCAGCCGACGCTAACGCGGTGCTGCGCAATTGGGAGCAGATCAAGCGGACCGAAAAGATGGAGGCTGAGGCTACGCGAGCGGGCGATTCGGACGCGGCCTCAGGGCTGGACGACATTCCGCGCACTATGCCGGCGACGCTGGAGGCAGGGAAGCTTGGGTCGCGCGCGGCCAAGGTGGGCTTCGACTGGCCGAGCGCGGAGGGAATCTTCGCGAAACTCCAGGAAGAGATTGTCGAATTGAAGGCGGAGCTGGCGGACTCGGACACAGCGAGGCAGGCGCGCGTGAGCGAGGAGCTTGGCGATCTATTATTTACCGCCGTCAACCTGGCGCGGCACTTGAAGGTGGATGCGGAATCGGCGCTGCGCCTGGCGAACACGAAGTTTCGCGCCCGCTTCCGCGCGATGGAAGCGATGGCGGGAGGGTACGACGCGCTGGCTGGGCTGACACCGGAGCAACTGGACGCGCTTTGGAATCGCGCCAAGCGCGGGGACGTGGCGGGAACGGAGAGATCGGCGGCAAGTGAGCCGGACTCCACCGCGCCGGACGGGTTGGGCGCATGAGCGATACCAAACAGAGTGCCCGGACAACTGCTGATCCGGCTGTCCCATCTCAGGTTCGAGTTGCGCGGGTAAAGGCGCAGGCGGACTTCGAGCGCTGCGTCGAGGTGCAACTCGCAGTCTGGGGATACAGCGATGGCGATCTGATTCCCAAGCGCGTCTTCATCGTGGCCGACCGGATCGGCGGCCAGGTGATCGGCGCCTTCGACCGCGACGTGATGGTCGGCTTCGCGATGGCGCTACCTGGCTATCGTGCGGGCAAGCCGTACCTGCACTCGCACATGCTGGCGGTGCTGCCGGAGTATCGCAACGCCGGGCTAGGGCGGCGGCTGAAGTTGGCCCAGCGCGAGGATGCGCTCAGCCGCGGCTTCGACCTGATGGAGTGGACATTTGACCCCTTGGAGATCAAGAACGCGCATCTGAACATTGTGCGGCTGGGCGCAATTGCGAGGCGTTATATGCCTGATTTTTATGGACCCTCGACCTCGTTGCTGCAAGGCGGCCTGCCCACCGACCGGCTGGTTGCGGAGTGGTGGCTGCGGTCGAAGCGGGTTCGGCGCACGCTCGGCGAACTGGGCGAAGGCAGTGCGGACGCGGAGATTGACTCCGCACAAATTCTGGTGCAAGTGCCAGTCCCAGCGGCGGTGAGAGAGTGGAAACGAAACCCGGACCAGCGTAAGCTGGCTGAGCAACTCCAGACTCGCAATCGGCTCGCACTCGAATCCGCGTTCTCCAGCGGGCTGGGAATTACCGGTTACGAACGCAGCCCGCAGGGCGATGGCTGCTTTTTGCTCGGACCGGTGAGCGGGCTGGAAGAATCGGAAACGCAGGCCAGGAAATAGCATCCTACAGACGAGCACGACAGGACGAGACTACTTATGCTGACGATCGATGCAGTCCATTTGCGCGAGATCAACATGCCGCTCGCGTTTCCATTTGAGACAAGTTTTGGCCTCACCACCGCCCGTCGCATTCTGCTGGTCGAAATCGAGTCCGACGGCCTGACCGCCTGGGGCGAGTGCGTTGCCGGCGAGCATCCCTACTATTCCGAAGAGAGCATCGATACCGCCTGGTTCATCACCGAGACCGAGCTGGCGCCGCGGCTGGTTGGGCAGGAGTTGGTCGGCGGCGGAAGCTGTCCCGCCCTGTTCCGGCAGGTACGCGGAAACCGAATGGCCAAAGCCGCGCTGGAGAACGCGGTCTGGGACCTGGAAGCGCAGCGGAAGCGGGTATCGCTGGCAGAGCTTCTGGGCGGCGTGCGCAGCGTGATTCCGTGCGGCGTGTCCATCGGCATCCAGCCGTCGCCCGCGGCCCTGATGGAGAAGATTGCCGAGGCAGTCGAGGCCGGCTACCAGCGCGTCAAGCTGAAGTGCAAGCCAGGCTGGGACACCAGGATCTTCGAGCAGGTGCGCGCGCGCTGGCCCGACATCCGCCTGAGTTGCGACGCCAATTCAGCCTACCGCGTGGTCGACATCGATCACATCGCCGAATGGGACGAGTTCGACCTGATGATGATCGAGCAGCCGCTGTGGTACGACGATTTCTATTTCCACTCCATGCTGCAGAAGCGCCTGGAGACGCCCATCTGCCTGGACGAGTCCATCCGCACCCGGCGCGATGCGCTGGCGGCGATCGACATGGAATCGTGCCGGATCATCAATATCAAGGTCGGACGGGTGGGCGGATTCTCTGAAGCAATTGCCGTGCACAATGCGACCGCCGAGCGCGGCGTTCCCGTGTGGTGCGGCGGGATGCTGGAGACCGGCATCGGGCGCGCGCACAATATCGCGCTATCGTCGCTGGCGAACTTCTCCCTCCCCGGCGATGTGTCGGCTTCGAAGCGCTACTGGGTCGAGGACATCATCGAGCCGGAGGTGACCGTCAGCTCGGAGGGTGAGATTGTGGTGCCAGAGGGAATCGGCTCGGGCTTTGCTGTACGGCGCGATCGCATTGAGGCGCTGACCGTGCGCCGGCAAACCGTTCGTGCGGCGGCGCGAGTGATGGCGTAAGCACTCCTGCCACGGGCGCTCTCTCCGTTGGGTCGACCCAACCATTGCCATGCGGCTGGACCCGAATGCGGGCCTTGCCTTGCGGCTCTCTGACACGGCTTCGACCGGTCGAGACGCGGCGGAACCCTGCGCTCCAGGTGGACGCAGCGCAGTCACTTTTTCATAGCCTGGAGCGGGTTCGCCTTAGGCCCGTGCGAGGCTGGTCGAAAGCTGTGGTCAACCAAAAGTGGGCGATGTATACAGATTTTCATAGTCCTGCAACATAAGAATCAGGTGCTTATGTGACGGCGGACACAGACCCTGCCTTTTCTCCATTGCGAGAATGACTCAATCCTCAGGATTATTATTCGCGTAAGTTACTGATGTTTCTTGGGGACTGTCTGTTTGCCGTACCAATTAATTTGCGGGGTATTTGCTGGTCCCCCGATATCTGCAACTTTGGTATTACACGTGCCACTACATCTCTGACCGTTCTCATTTGGGCCGTTGCATTTCGTCGTTGATTTCGGCGCAAGCCGAAGCACTAATCAGTAGTTCGAGAGTTTTCCCAGGAGGGTTCTTAAATGGAAGCCGTACTTACCCCCAGCAGCACGTCGAGCAGGTTGGTTCGAGGATTCGTTGGTTTGATCGCTATGTTGGCACTTGGCCTCGGGCTGAGCGTGACCGCCAGGGCGCAGGCCACCAGCGGCAGCATTACCGGCACCGTGAAGGATCCCGCCGGAGCCCTCGTCGTCAAGGCCAATGTCGCGGTCACCAACGAAGATACGGGTGTCTCGGCGGTCGATCAGACAGGTGCTGCCGGCGACTATCACGTCTCCAACCTGCTTCCGGGTAAGTACGATGTCGTGGTTACCGCTACCGGCTTCCAGCCCTTCACACTCAGGGCAGTTGCGGTGGACCTCAATAAGACTGCTACAGCCGACATCAGCCTGAAGGTCGGCACCAGCGCCAGCGTCGAGGTTTCGGCCGAGGCGGGTGCGGTTCTGGACACCACCACGACCAACCTGACCACCACCTTCTCGAACGTCGAGCTCTCCGACCTGCCCACCGCCGCGATCGGTGGCGCCGGCCAGAGCGGTGTTCTCAACGTCTCCTTGCTCAGCCCCGGCGTCGCTTCCTCCGGAGGCCTGGGCATCGGCGTCGGTCCCTCCATCGGTGGCAATCGGCCCCGCGACAACAACTTCGAGATTGAGGGCATCGACAACAACAACAAGGCCGTCACTGGACCGCTGGTTTACGTTCCCAACGATGCCACCGGCGACTTTACCCTCATTACCAATCAGTTTTCGCCGGATTTCGGCCACTCGGCGGGCGGCCAGTTCAACACCACCGTCGTCTCCGGTACCAACACCTTCCACGGCCGCGTCTATGAGTACTTCCAGAACCGCAACCTGAACGCGGAGAGCGGAATCGCCGGCGGCAAGATCCCCAACCCGCCCTACGACAACAACCGCTATGGCGGACAGGTGGGCGGACCGGTATTCAAGGACCATCTCTTCTTCTTTGGCAGCCTGGAGCGCAACAAGATCGCCCAGCAGATCAGCGGCTACATCTGCACTCCGACCTCAGTCGGTATGACGAAACTCAACTCTCTGGCCTCCTCCTATGGCTTCAGCGCGACCAACTTGGCGCAGTTCACCGAGTACGTACAGCCGGCCAACTTCTTTGGCGCGGGGAGCGCAACCCTTGGTATCGACGCCGGCAGTGACAACGCCTGCGGCAGCCAGACGTCCGGGTATGAGTACCTACCCGTGACCAACGGGCTCACCGGCTCGAGCCAACTCACCACCAACATCCCGCTGGGCAACTACCTATACAGCGGCCCGGATGCGACTGGCTTTTACGCACTGACTACCAGCGTCGACTACACCATCAACAGCAAGGACCAGATCCGCGTGCGCTTCATCAAGGACTGGGAGAACGATACGGACTATGGAGCAGGCCAAAACCTTTTCCCGGAGTTTTACATTCCCCAGCCCTTCAAGTGGTACCTGTTTGCTCTCTCTGAGTACCACACCTTTACTCCTAATCTGACCAACGAGTTCCGGCTCGGGTTCAACCGCTACTCCAATTCCTTTGGCGAAGGCGGCTTCAGCTATCCCGGCCTGAGTGCGTTCCCGGAACTCAATTACTACGATATGGGCAACATGCAACTCGGCGTCGACGAAAACGCCCCGCAGTTCACCATCCAGAACCTCTACCAGGCCACCGATAACGTCTCCTACGTGAAGGGCAAGCACACCTTCAAGATAGGCTTTGACGGGCGCAAATACATCTCGCCCCAGGGCTTCACCCAACGCGCCCGCGGCGACTACGAGTGGAACGTTACCGACCAGTTCCTGCACGATCTCGCGCCGGATGATAACGGCTTTGCCGAGCGTTCGGCCGGCAGCCAGACCTACTACGGTGACCAGACCGCGCTCTACGGCTACGGCAACGACACCTGGCGGGTTGCTCCCAAGGTTACCGTCAACGTCGGCCTGCGCTATGAGTTCACCTCGGTTCCGGTGGGCGAGCGCGCTCAGCAGTTGAACATCAAGGCGTCCGTCCCCGGCATGGTCAGCTTCAATGCGCCGCAGCCTCAATACAAAAACTTTGCGCCCCGCTTAGGCATCTCCTGGGCCCCGGATGAAAAGACCTCCGTACGCGCCGGTCTCGGCTTCGCCTACGATGTTCTCTTCGACAACCTCGGAACCCTCTCGTTCCCGCCTCAGTACTCAGTTACGGAGGATGTCGGGGTCGCAGGCTACCCGGGCTTCCTCTCACCGAACTTCCTGAAGAACGGCGGACTGCCGGCACCCGCCGGCGCGGCGCCAATCGCCACCTTCGCTACCATTGCCGCGCAGCGTGCAGCCACGTCCGCGTATCTTCCCAACCAGGTTCTGCCCTACTCGGAGACCTGGACCCTCACCGTTCAGCACACCTTCGGCAACTATACTGCTGAGATTGGATACGTCGGAGATAAGGGCATCCATCTTCCCACGCAGGACCAGATCAACATTCAGCCCAGAGTTACCACCGCCAGTGTGGTTGGCACGCTCAATCCCACCGGCATCCTCGAGGTCGCAGGCAGCGCCGCCACCACGGTCGGCGCGGTCTCAGGAATTGCGAACGGAAACATCGTACCCACCTGGTTGAACCCCTCCGACGGCCTGGGGGGATTCACCAGCAAGATCACGTCCTACCAGCCTTACTCGTATTCCAATTACAACGGTCTGGACCTTAACGTGACCCGTCGTTTCCAGAAGGGTTTGCAGATGAACCTTTCGTACACCTATTCCAAGACCATGGACGACGCCACGGACGAAGTGTTCGCGACCGTCCTGACTCCGCGCCGCGAGCAGAACTCGCAATGCATCAAGTGCGACTACAGCCGCTCCGCCCTCGACCGCACCCATCGCATCACGCTGGAGGCGGTCTACGAAGTGCAGGCTTACAAGAGCTCCGACAACTTCCTGCTGAAGAATGGCGTCGGCAACTGGATTATCGCCCCCGTTTACACCTATGAGTCGCCGGAATACGCAACCGTCCTCTCCGGCGATAACGCGAACGAGAACGGGGACAGCGGCGCGGCGATCGACCGGGCCCTGATCAATCCTCGCGGTGTCAAGGGAACCCACACTGGGAGCGTCCCCATCGTCAATCCCGCTCTCCAGTCCTCTTGCTCGCTGACGGCAACCTCCGGCCCCACCGCCATCAGCAATTTGTATGCCGCGAACGGCAACTATAACGTCTGCCAGGATGACACCACCGGATACACGGCTGGGTCCCTCTCGACGGCTGGTATCTTCACCCCGTCGAACGCATACTACGTCCAGGCCAATGTCGGCACGTTGCCGAACGGCCAGCGCAACACGCTGCCGATCCGGCCCATCAATAACATCGATGTCTCCTTGTATAAGCGCTTCACGTTTATGGAACGCTATAACCTGGAGTTCGGTCTCCAGGCCTATAACGTTGCCAATCACCCGCAGTACATTCCCGGTACCGTGGACAACGTGAACAACCCCAGCTTCACCTCGAGTTACGCCTTCCAGACGGTCACCAATGCCTTCTTCAATCGTCCGGACAAGGAGTTCCTCAACAACGCACGTACCATGCAGCTCTCGGGCAAGTTCAACTTCTAGCCCACGCTGCACACTACGCATCAAAAAAGAGACCGCTTCGGCGGTCTCTTTTCTTGTGCAATGCATTCTATTGTTGACACGCGCTTCGCTCAGCCCAGGTCCGCGCCTTTGGCTTCGGGACCAAGCGCGGTGACGCCGGCAACCACGATGGCCACAACCACCACCGTGCCCGAGAGCGCGACATTCAGTGCGCCGCCGTTGTGGTGGTCGGCATAGGTTTGCTGGAAGATCTGGTTGCGCGACGAGAGCAGGTTCCCGAGCTGGTAAGCGAACCCCGGAAGCACGGCGCGGACCGGTGCGGGCGAGAGTTCGTTGAGGTGGGCGGGGATAATGCCCCAGGCCCCTTGCACCATGAACTGGATCAGGAATCCTCCCGCGGCAAGCATCACGGCCGAGTGCGACCATGCCCACAGCGGGACCATGGGAATGGCCAGCAAGGATACGAGCACGATGGTCCGACGGCGGCCGAACTTCTCTGAGAGGGCCCCGCAGCACACTCCGCCCAGCAGCGCTCCGAAGTTGCTGAAGGCGGCGATCAGGCCGGTGTGCGATGGGCTTTGGTGCATGTCGTGTTGCAGGAAGGTAGGGTAGAGGTCCTGGGTGCCGTGGCTGAACGAGGTGAACGCGCTCATCAGCAGGATGAGGAAGAGAAAGATCGGAAGATAGCCAAACCAGACTTTGAGTTCAACGCGGGGGAGCACCTGTGCGGCAGCAGAACCGTGGCCGCGGCGGGCTGTGAGCCATGCCGGCGACTCTTCGACCCGGTAGTTCAGATAGAAGGCAAGCAGCGCGGGCAGCGCCCCGATCATGAACAGGACGCGCCAGTTGGCGAGCATTCCAGTGCCGTGCAGGTGGGAGAACAGGGTAGCGAAGAGCAGGGCGGCCAGCAAGTTGCCGCAGACGTAGCCCTCCTGCAGCAGGCCGGAGAAGAAGCCGCGATTCTGCGCGGGCAGGCTCTCCAGGGCCAGGGCGGCGCCGACGCCCCAGACTCCTCCCATGGCGATGCCGAACAGCGCGCGGCACACCAGGAAGCTGTGCAGCGTGGGAGCCAGCGCCGAGGCTAGTTCGAAGGCAGAGAAGGCGACGACATTGACGATCAGCGTGGGCCGGCGGCCGAGCTTTTCGGCCATCGCGCCGAACAGGAACGCGCCCACCGGACGCATGGCGAGGGTCCAGAAGATGGCCTCTTCCACCTGCTTGCGGCTGGAGTGAAAGCCGGCGGCGATGGCGGTAAGGCAGAAAGTGAGCAGGAAAAAATCAAACGCGTCGAGCGTCCAGCCCAGGAAGCAGGCGGAGAAGGTATTGCGCTGGACTGAAGTGAGAGCGCGAAAGTGGCCGGCAAAAGACATTGCCGAATGCTACCATCCTGGCGCTGCGGTACCGGATGCTGCCTGGGCTACATCTTCGCGCGCAGCGGCGTATCCTCAGCTACCGGAGGCAGCGGCATCGCTTCGGGCTCCTGCATATAGGTCTTCAGCAGTTGGTGGTGCAGGCAATAGAGCGCAAGCTCCAGCCGGTCGGAGACGCCCAGCTTGTCGTACACCTTGCGCAGGTAGTTCTTGATGACCTGTTCGGTGGTGCCGATCTGGTACGCGATCTCCTTGTTGCGCATGCCGCGCGTGATGCAGCTGATGATGGCCAGCTCCTTTTTTGAGAGCTTGGGCTGCACCCGCGGGTTGGTCAGCGAACTCGCCTGCGAGCGGTAGGCCTCGATCACCCAGCTGATGGACTGGTTGTCGATCCAGGTTTCGCCGTCGGCAATCTTGCGCACGCACTTGATCAGCAGGTCAGGGGAGATCGACCGGGGCACGACGCCGCGCACGCCGCGACGGTAAAGTTCGACGATGTTGGCTTCGTCGGCCTCCACTACCTGGACGATAAGCTTTGCATCCGGAGAGCGCCGCACCAGGTCGGGGATCGCGTCGATGGTGCCGGCAATAAGCTGGCCTTCGAGCACGACCACGTCGGTCGGATAGCGTTGCAGTGCGGCGTGCAGATTGGCCAGGCTCTCGGCCTGCGCCACTACGCGGATATCGTCTTCCAGCGCGAACACCTTCTTTATGCCGACGCGGTAGATCGCCTGGGAATCGGCGAGGATCACGCGAATTCCCGTGTTTCCAGCGGACTGCCCGTGGCCGTTGTTGAAGCCCTGATCCGAGTTGAATGTTAACGTCATGGTTAGGCCTTGAGATAGTACTCGTCGATTACAACAGCCGCCATCGATTCATCTTCCGAATGCTGATGGCGAACGACCCGTCCTATGCAATGGACGGAAACATCAGTGGCCGAGCCCATCACTTCCGACGGCATATCCATGGTGAACTCGATGCTGCTGCCAATCCTTGGCAGGTTGGCAGCCACGAACAGCAGCCCGTTGGAAGAGACGTCTTTGGTGGTAGCCTCGATCGTCCCGTCCTCCGTCTTCAGATGAAGCGCAAGTCGCAGCGGAAATCGGACGGCGGTGCGGACGGCAACCCTTTCACCAGGTTTCTGCCATACCGTCAAGATTCCTCCTTTGAGAACCTTTTGCAGCGCTCCAGTTGGAGTCTCTTGGTTACCAAAGTTTACGCTACACGAACGATTGTGACACCCATTTCCTCAGGCAGCGATGGCACATTAGTTGCATATAGGTACACTTTTGCGGGAAAAGGTAACCATGGCCGGACCGGCGACGAAACCGCCTTTCCCTGGCTGGATTTGCCCTGTCCTGGCTGCGGCCGGTACGGCGCGGTTGGACTCGTTTCAGGGTGCCGGGTGGGCCGCCAGGAAGGTCTCGATCTCCTGCATCTCGTCCTTGGAGAGGCGGAACTTGGCGGCCGGCCAAACCCCCTCCACCTGTTCCGGGCTGCGGCCGCCCACGATGGCAGCGGTGATGGCGGGGTTGGCCAGGGTCCACGCAATCGCAATGACGCCAGCCGGGACACCGTGGCGTGCGCCAATCTGCTTCAGGAAGTCGGCGATGGCCAGGTTGCGGCTGAACTGAGGCTCCTGGTAGTTCTTGGCGTTGCGGCGGAAGTCGTCGGGCGGCAGGTTGGCGAAGCGCTCCTTCGACATGGCCCCGGTCAGCAACCCGGAGTGCATGGGCGCGTAGCTGATAACGCCGATCCTGTGATCCAGGCAATAGGGCAGGGTCTCGGCCTCGACCGCACGGTTGATCATCGAGTAGGGCGGTTGCAGCGAAGTGATCGGCGCAATCTCCCTGCAACGCTCCATCTGCGCGACCGAAAAATTCGACACGCCGATGTGGCGCACCTTGCCTTCGCGCTTCAGGGCGGCCATGGTGCTCCAGCCTTCTTCAATGTCCTTATCCTCCACCGGCCAGTGGACCTGGTAGAGATCGATGCGTTCGACCTGAAGCCGGCGCAGGCTGTCCTCGACCTCGCGGCGAATCTCCAGCAGGGTGCGCTTGATCTCGCCCTTCTCGCTCCAGACCATCCCGCTCTTGGTGAAGATAAAGGGCTTGACGTGGGACCCCTTGACCGCCTTGCCGACGACTTCTTCAGAGTGGCCAAGACCGTAGATCGCGGCGGTATCGATCCAGTTCACGCCCAGATCGATGGCCTTGTGGATCGCCGCGATGGAGGCGTTATCGTCCTGGGGGCCCCACGACATCGCCCAGTTGCCGCCGCCCACAGCCCACGCGCCGAAACCGATCGGCGTGAGCCACATATCCGAAGTGCCAAGTTGACTGATCTTCATAACGGTTCGATGCTGCCCAATGCTCAATCGTGCGCTGCTATCTATTTTGTAACACGCGGGTTACATCGTACAGCGTTTTGGCTACATCTTGCCAATCTTCTCCGGCTTCCGCGTTGTGACTTAAGTCCTATTCTGCGGTGTTCTGCGTTGGTTAGTGTGGAGAGTGGAAGGATGTCATGTCGACCGATTCACCTGGAGAACAACATCCTGTTCCCACGGGCAATCGCGTTGGAGGCAGAGGCTGCCGTGACCAGCGTTTAGCAACGGTTGTCGATGGGATGGAACGCTAGCTGTCGAGGGTGAACAGCCCGTTGCGCATGATCTCCTCTTCGCCGTCGGCATCGCCAAGCCAGATGCTGAAGTCGAGGCCGACCACGTCGAGATGGGTGGAGGACTTCCAGGGCGCGCCAGTCTGGGCGCCGTAGGGGTCGCCAAAGGCGAGGTGCATGCCGGGCATTTTTTCGTCCTGCAGGATGTTGCCGATCACGCGCTCGACACCGATGTTGGTGCCGATGGCGATCTCGCCGACGCGGTCGGAGTTGGCGTCGGTGTGGGTGTAGGTCCAGAAGTCGCGCTCCAGGTCCTTGTTGGCGCAGCGGACGCGGACGATGCGATTGCCTTCGATGTCGATGGTCAGCGGATTGGCGCGCAGGACGCCGTAGCGTTTGCACAGGAAATCGCCGGCGACGCCATCGACCACGAATACGCCGTTGACCTCGCCGGGCGCGGTAAAGCACTCTCCGCCGGGCAGGTTGCCCCAGTGCCCGGGGCTGATGATGCCGGAGGTCTTGAACCAGCGGTGCGCAGGCGCCAGTTGCGCGTGGATGTCGGTGCCGGCGGGGGTGGTGGCGCGGATGTAGGTGGCGGCGCGGAGGCGCTCCAGCACGGCCTGCGAGAGGCGGTCGATCTCGTTGAAGTCTGCGCGCATGCCCTGGGTCATGATCTCGCCGGTGATGTTGACCATGTGGGCGTGGCGCATACGGCGGCGATTGACGACGTCGGTCATCTGCATGCGCGAGTGGGTCTCGTTGGGCTGGGCTTCGACGGCGAAGATCGAGGCGTGCGAGCTCTCCATGTCATCCAGCACCAGCGCGGGCATGGCAGCGATCGGGCGGGGCGCAAGCGCCTCCAGGACGAAGGCGTTCCACGCGCAGCCGATGCGGTCGAGTTCTGCGACGATCGACGCGGCGATCTGCATGCACGCCTCGTCGGTGATGAGCGTGACCTTCTCGGCGGGCCCGATGTGCAGGCAGGTGGTGACGGCGTTGCGCGCGCCTGCGGAGTACTCGGGCGGGAAGGGCACCAGGCGGAGATCGAAGATAGGCTCGCACACCGCCTGGAGTACGGCGGGCGGCGCTTGCTGGGACGCGGCTCGAATGCGAGCCTCGGCTCCAGCTTCAGGTCGCGATCCGGCAGGATTTGGGTCAGCCGTAGTCTTCATGTCGTCATACTACGTTAACGCGAGGGTTTCGTGCGCGCGGAGGAAATACGTCCACTCTGTGATTAAGCGACTAGTGCGCGACCATCAATCTATGCTTACGATGCTGCGCAGATAACAGCTAGCCTGACGTGGTTTTCTTCCCCCGCGAGATCTCGAGGCCGGCGTTCAGATTAATCGTTTTGACCGGGCTGTCACTAGGTCATTACCCTGCTCGTGCGATAGTCTCTTATTGTCTGTATGACTGATACGACATCAGCAGAAGCGGCATCCACCGGCACGCTGCCAGGCAGTGCAGGCAAGCCGGCCACGCGCCGGAAGGCCGTAAAGCCTCCCTCCAGGGAGCCCGCGAAGAAGGCAGCAAAGAAGGGTGCGCCCGATAGGGAAAGCCTCTTCCTTGGCCGCGACGAGTCGTGGATGCTCTTCAACAATCGGGTGCTCGAAGAGGCAGAGGACGCCAGCAATCCGCTGCTGGAGCGGGTGAAGTACCTGGCCATCACGGCGAGCAATCTGGACGAGTTCATCGAGATACGCGTGGCCAGCCTGCTGCAGCACATTGAGGACGGATTCAACGCGCCCCAGCGCCCCGACGAAGGCGGGCAGACGCCGCAGCAGCGGCTGGACCGGCTCAGCGTGGTGATGCACGAGTTCGTTGAGGCGCAGTATGCCTGCTGGAACGATCAGTTGCGGCCCGCGCTGCGCGCGCAGAACATCCATCTGCTGAACTGGCGCGACCTCGACGACCGCGCGCGCGCCTATGCGCTCGATTTCTACGAGACCCAGGTCGACCCGCTGCTGACCCCGGTGACGATCGATCCGTCGCATCCCTTCCCGCGCGTGCTCAACAAGGCCCTGTGCATTGCGCTGCTGCTGCGGTCCAAGCGCAGCGGCAGGTCGGGACCCAGGCCTCCCGCCGCGCTGGGCGTGGTCACCGTGCCGCGCGCCGTGCCGCGCCTGATTGCGCTTCCTCCCAGCGCAGAGGGACGCAGCGACTTCATCATGCTGCACAAGCTCATCGAGTCGCAGGTGGAGCGCATGTTTCGCGGGTACGAGGTGCTCTCGCGGGCGCCCTTCCGGGTTACCCGCAACAGCAATCTATACCTCCAGGAGGAGGAGTCGCGCAGCGTGCTGGAGAGCGTGCGGGCCGAGCTGCACAACCGGCGCAAGGGCGACGCCGTGCGCATGGAGATCGAGAACAGCGCGCCGGAAGAGATCGTCGAGCGGCTGCGCACCAACTTCGAGCTCGATCCGGTGCAGGTCTTCCGCACCAAGGGGCCGGTGAACCTTCTGCGCCTGATGAATCTCTACAGCGAGGTTGCGCGCCCCGAGCTCAAGTTCCCCGGCTTCAAGGGACGCAAGGTCCACCTCTCGCCCAAGTCGGCGAACCTGTTTGACGAGTTGCGGACGAAAGACATCCTGCTGCACCACCCGTTCGATTCCTACGCGACGGTGGAGGATTTCATCGAGTCGGCGTCGGTCGATCCGGCCGTGGTCTCCATGGAGCAGACGCTGTATCGCACCAGCGAGGACTCGCCGCTGTTTACGGCGCTGACTGAAGCTGCGCAAACCAAGGAAGTGACGGTGGTGGTCGAGTTGATGGCGCGCTTCGACGAAGCCTCGAATATCCGCTGGGCGCGCGAGATGGAGGATGCCGGCGTGGGTGTCTACCACGGCATCCTCGGCCTGAAGACCCACTGCAAGCTGGCGCTGATGGTGCGCCGCGATCCCGATGGAAAGGTGCGGCGATACGCGCACCTGGGCACGGGCAACTACAACTCCGTGACCGCGCGCTTCTACACCGACGTCAGTCTGCTGACGTCGCGGCCGGAGATCACCTCCGCGGCGCAGGCGGTCTTCCGCTACCTGACGGCGAAGGCCGAGTCCGAGAGCTATGCCCCGCTGCTGGTGGCGCCGCTCAACCTGGCGCCAGGCATCCTGCAACTGATTGCACGCGAGCGCGACCACGCCCGGGCGGGCAAGCCGGCGGCAATTGTGGCCAAGATGAATGCGCTGCTCGACCAGGCGACCATCGAAGCCTTGTACGAAGCGTCGCAGGCAGGGGTGGAGATCGACCTTATCGTGCGCGGCATCTGCTCGCTGCGGCCGGGGGTAAAGGGCGTCAGCGAGCGCATCCGCGTGCGTTCGATTGTGAGCCGCTACCTCGAACACAGCCGCATCTTCAGCTTCGCCAACGGCGGCCATCCCGAGGTCTACTGCGGCAGTGCCGACTGGATGGCGCGCAACCTGTTCGAGCGCTGCGAAGTGATGTTCCCGGTCGACGATCCCGCGCTGTCGGCGCGTCTGCGCGACGAGATTCTGGGGGCCTATCTGAAGGACAACGTCAAGGCGCGCCTGCTCCAGCCCGATGGCAGCTACGTGCGCGCGCCCAGGGCCGGCCCGGCCTTTAGCGCCCAGGACCACCTCATGGAGATCGCCATGGCCGACCGTATCGACTCGCAATAAACGCCTCCGCCCGACACAACAAAGCCCTGGGTGCCGCAAGGTCAACCAGGGCTTTGTACGTTCTGGATCCGCGCTAATTGATAATGTAGGTCACCACCTGGCTCTGGGTTATCACCTGATTGCCGGAGGTGTAGGTTGCAACCACGGTGACATAGTAGTCGCCGACATACGGGTTCGAGTTGCCGCCGCTCGGTGGTCCGGCCTGGCTGCTGCCGCCGCATCCCGTTGCGCCGCCAACCAGGGCAACCGCCAGCGCTACCAGCAGCAGCCCGCCCAGGCGGCGTCTGCGGCGCGGCAACGTCAGCAGCAGCAGGGACGCGATCGTCACTCCCGAGCCCGTGGCGTACCATCGCTCGCCGGCGGTGGGCGTTCTGCCCGGATTGCGCTGCGCCAGCATCGTGCCCGGGTCGAACTTGCCGGGCGCGTTGGGAATGCGTAGATCCGCCGTGATGCCGGACAGCGTGAGTGAGGTGGTCACTGCGGCTGAAGAGCTGATCGTAATCGTTGCCGGGTTGAAGGTCACCGTGGGGGCATAGCCGCTGGTGGAGCTGACCGTCGACGTAAAGGTCACCTGGCCGGTAAAGCCGTTGGCCGGCGTGGCGCTGATGGTGACGGCTGGGATGGCGCCGCCCGCCGCCACCGTCACGGACGAAGTCGTGGTGGAGAGAGAGAAGGTGGGGCAGTTGTTGGTCGACACCTGCACTTCAACCGGAGTGACCACCACCGAGCCGTTGGACGAGTACCCTGTTCCTCCGGTCTCATCGACCTCCCCTGCGTCGAGCGATGGTCCCTTGGAGCCCTGGTAGTTCACATCTCCCGAGTAGGAGGCCTGCATGACGCTCTGGCCGAGGGCGGAGCAACTCGTGACCCACGAGTAGCTCGCGGTCGCCGTGGTGCCGTTCCCCAACGCTGCGACGTTCACCGGGCTGCCCAGGGCGGCGTTGTTCGCCAGGAACTGCACGTTGCCGGTCGGGGTGCCCGCTGCGCCGGTCACCGTGGCTGTCAGTGTCACCGTGGCGCCCGCAGTCACAGTAGCTGGAGTGGCCGTAAGGGTGGTGGCCGAGGTGTTGCCTCCGAGCGATCCGCTGCCGAGTGCTGTCACCTTGGTCCAGTCGGTCGCCAGGTTGCTGACATTCACGCTGCCCCAGCCGCTGGCGAGGTCGTAGCCCGCGACCGCGTTGAATCCGGTGGATCCTCCATTGCCGCAGTTCGGCGTGCCTGCATTGCAGGGCATTGCATTGCTTCCCGTGGTGATGTCGTTGAACACAGACGTCTTATAGGTGCTGTTCCCCAGGGCGTACAGGGTTGGGTTGATGTTGCCGAGCCTGGAGTTCAGCTTCTGCTCGATGAGAGCCAGCATTCCGCCGAAGATCTGGGAGTCGAACGATGTGCCTCCTTCGACGTCCAAGTTGGTGGCGGAATTGCGGAACCCGCTGGTGCAGTAGTCGCCTGCGGCAACATCATGGCAGAAGAGAAAGGGGTCGTGGTTGGGGTCCGCGGCCAGCGCGATGTCAGGCACGTCCCGCGAAGCATCCGTCGGGGTTATTCCCACCTGCCACGTAGGTTTGGTGAAAAACGCGCTGGGTCCGCCTCCGCCTCCGCCGAAATCGATACCGGTGACCGCATCGTTCCATACTGTCTCGGGGATATAGGAGAGCGCGGAGGAGATCACGTCGGAGCCGGATGTTCCCGCCCAGTACTGGGTCGCGGCCCAGGTGGTTCCAGAGCCGGTAGCTTCGGCATCGCCGTTAAACTGGGTGCCCCCCATGCTGGTCACGTAGGGCGAACTGCCGGGAAAATCGACTGCATCGCCTTCGATAGCGAATCCCAAATCCGGGGCGGCGCCACTGTCGCAGTCGGTTGCGCCCGAGTCGCCGGCCGCCGCCATGATGGTCTGCCCCTGAGAATTGGCCTGTTTGAAGAGGGCGTTCGCGACCAGCAGGTCCGTCGAACCCCAGGCTGCCTCGCAGTTGCCGTAGCTGGTGGTGATAATCGAGGCCGGAAGGGTGGTGCTATTGTCGATTATGTAGGTCATCGAGTCCCCGCCGGACGGGCCGGGCAGGGGATTGGGGGCATTCACAAAGTCGATGGTCGCTGCAGGAGCCATCGCTCCCGACCACTCCACATCCACGGTGGACTCGATCAGATCGCTCGAGTTTGGATAGCAGCCATTGCAGGTTAGCGCAGGGCCCGGGTCCGTGCCATACGCATGGATGGTGGTGGGAAGGTTGGACGTGCTCAGACCGGCTGCGCTGCGGAAGGCAATGACGTCCGCGTTGCCGGCGTTCAGGTCCACAGCGCCTACTACCGCAATGGTTTCGCCGGTGCCGTTGATCGGGGTGGCGGCGTTCAGCAGCGGACTCGAGTTGTAGATGGTGTAAACGTCTCCCGGCGCCAGGAAATGGTTTCCCGATGCGGACGAGGTAAACTCCGGCTTCGCAGCGCTGGCCCGAATCCGTGGCTTCAGCCGAAAGTCGTGCAGTCCGGTGACAGCCTGAACCACGCCCGCAAAGGCGCTCGGTACCTGCACGTTGGTGACATTGGCGAAATGCATTTCGCCGTTCACTGAAAGGCTGCGAATGCTGGTCCCAAAGGCCGCCTGGGCCTGCGCTACGGTGCCATTGAAGAGCACAAACGTCCCGCCATTGGCAACATTGGTGACGGTGAAGCCCTGGCTCGTCAGCCACGCCGTAACTTTGGCAATGTCGGCGCTGGAGAGGCCGAACTGCGCCCCATACTGGGCCGTCGTCAGCCACTGGTGATAGCGCGGCGAGGCCGGATTCTGCTGGTCGGCCAGAAGCTGGTCGAGCGCCGCCTCCTGCGCAGGCGTCATGCTGAACCGGATCGACATCCCCAGCTTGGTCTCCGCCGGCGCGGGACCCAGGTCCATCGCCGACCGCACCAGGGGATGAACCGACGCGGAGATCGCGACTTGGCTGGAGTTGGATACCTCAGCGGTAATTCGGTTCTGGGCTGCGCCCGAGGCAGCCGAAACGCCAATTCCGGCGAGTACAACGACGTAGAAAGCTGACCTGAGAAGAAGCCGGGGGACGGTGGTGCAAGCCATGGATCGATCCTGTGTTCCAAAGAGGTTAGGGCCAATGTTGGGCTGCAACCCGCAGCGCAGCCGGACAACGGAAACCGTCTGACGACAAAGACGAAGGTTCCCGGTATCTGGCTTACAAGCTTAGACCAACCAGCCAACAAAAGGTTGCGGTAGGAGCTAGACAGAGTATTTCCCGGCCCTCGCCATATGCCCGGCCACCTCGCGCCCCAGTGCGATCGTGTCCGCGGGGTCGTGCTTCGCCAGCCGCCGCAGGATCGCCATCTGGGTCCGCAAGGTGTCCCCCTCGGCTGCCGCGGCCAGCACCCTGCGCGCAGCCAGTTCTACTGTATCCATGGACTTGGCGGCGTACAGCCGGGCCAGCGCCACCGGGATCGCCGCGGCGGCCGCCGGGCCCTTGGCCGTTATCTTGTCCGACCGCAATATCGCGCTCTCCATGGTCAACACCTCAATAATCATGTCGGCCAGCGCACCCATCACCTCCTGCTCGTCGGCCAGCCTGGTGCTGAACCTCTGCGTGGCCACACCCGCCGCAAACAGCGTCAACTTCTTGGCGTTCGCCAGCAACTCGTGCTCGGCAGCCAGTGGCCCTTCGCGTTCTTCCTTCGGCGCGGGGCCGGCCATCACTTCGTCCATCAGCGCCTTGATCGCCGGCAACAGGGCCAGCTTGCCCGCGACCGCCGACTTCAGAATCCACCCGCTGATAATCAGCCGGTTGATCTCGTTCGTCCCCTCGAAGATGCGGTTGATCCTCGAATCGCGATAGTGGCGCTCCGCCGGATACTCCTCCACGTAGCCATAGCCCGCGTAGATCTGGACGACATGATCGACGACGTTGTCCAGCATCTCCGACACCCACACCTTCACAATCGAGCACTCGACCGCGTACTCCCCGATTATGTCTTGGACTATTCCGGCCCGCTTCTGAATCTCGGCTCCGTCGCCCTTGCCCACGCCCGCCAGTGCCGCATCGATCATCCCAATCGTCCGGTAGCACAGCGCCTCACCCGCAAAGATGCCCGCCGCGCAGTCGGCAATCTTCTCCTGGATCAGCCCGAACTCGCATATCGCCTTGCCGAACGCTTTGCGTTCCTTCGCGTAGCGGATGCCGTTGTTCAGCGCAGTCTTGGCCGCGCCCAGCGCGGTCGCGCCCAGCTTGTACCGCCCAATATTCAGAATGTTGAACGCAATGTGGTGCCCCTTGCCCACTTCGCCCAGCAGGTTCGCCGCCGGCACCCTACAGTCCGCTAGCACTAGCGGACAGGTGGAAGATCCGCGGATGCCCAGCTTGTGCTCCTCCGCGCCCACGGTGAAACCCGGTGTGCCTTTTTCAATCAGAAACGCCGTCAACTTCTCGTCCGTCGTCCCCGGCACCGCGCACTTGGCGAACACGGTAAACAGGTCGGCCATGCCCGCGTTGGTGATCCACATCTTCTCGCCGTTCAGCGTGTACGTCGTCCCATCGGCCGAGAGCACCGCGCGCGTTCGCGCATTCAGGGCATCCGATCCCGAAGTGGACTCCGACAACGCATACGCGCCAACGTACTCGCCCGTCGCCAGCTTGGGCAGGTACTTCCGCTTCTGCTCCGCCGTGCCATACCACACCAGCGGCAGCGTCCCAATGCCCACATGCGCTGAAAAAATCACGCAGAAGCTGCCCTGCTTGCCGATATTCTCCGACACGATGGCCGAGGTGACCTTGTCCATCTCCAGGCCCCCGTATTCCTCCGGAATATCGACCGAAGTCAGTCCCAACTCGCTAGCCTCACGAATCAATCGCCGCGTTACCGCAAAGTCCTTCGCCTCAATCGCATCGTGCGCCGGCAGCGTTTCGTTGGTGGCAAAGTCAGCGGCGGTCTGCGCAATCTGCCGCTGCTCCTCGCTGAAGTCCTCCGGAAAGAAGCAATCAGCAGCCGTCGCATCCGAAATAAGAAACGCCCCACCGGGAATGCGCTTCGTGGGAGTAAGTGGTGCAGTCAGCGTGGCCATGGTGTTACCTCGATCTGAGCCCATAGTACGACGGTTTGATCGGGAATCGGTTTGGACTTAGGAAACCTTCAGCCCCGCGGCCTTCGCCAGCTTCGCCTGCCGCTCATCGAACGTCCAGAACTGTTCCGCTTTCAGCTCCAGCGCGGCCGCCACGTGGAGCGAGTCCAGCGTCCGAGTGCCCAGCTCTGCCACATAGGTCCGCGCCAGCGTCGCGGCTTTGGTGAACGCAGCCTCAGGAAAACCGGTGAGGGCCCAAACACCTGCAGCGCAGTCGCGAGATAACTCCTGATAGACGCGATTGGCCCGCGCGTCCGCCATACGTCCTTGAAAAACCTGCCGGGCGATTGCGTGAGATATCTCAACCTCGTGAAAAGGCGTGAACCATAGTCGAGGATGCTGCGACAGGCGGCGCACTACCTCAGGCGTATGCACGTCTGTCACATAAACTGAGACAAGAAAACTCGAATCGGCGTAGACGCTCAAAAGCGATCTTCCCGGTCTTTAATCAGGTCGCCCACCGCGTTGAAGACCTGATCTCCAAAAATGTCTTTGAGACGTGCCGCGAAATCAGGCCATTCGACTTCCTTAGGAGCTTCATTCTCCGGCACAATCCGCCCGATCACCCGATTCCGGTCGCGCAACTCGATCGACTTGCCCTGGCGCAGCAGTGTCTTCAACTTCTTGGTGTCCCGCAACCCGCGCATGTTCACAGTCGGCATGGAGATATTGTGTCACAAAATGTGTCACATCGCAATTGAGCCACACCGACCTCTCAAGTCACCTCAAAGATCCCCGCAGCGCCCATGCCACCGCCGACGCACATGGTCACCATGCCGTATTTCGCGCCGCGCCGCGGCATTTCGCGGAGCAGGGAAGCGGTGAGCTTCGCGCCGCTACACCCCAGTGGATGCCCCAGCGCAATCGCCCCGCCATTCACATTGACCCTCGCCGGATCCATCCCCAGCAGTTTGATCACCGCCAGCGTCTGCGCCGCGAACGCCTCGTTCAGCTCGATCAGCCCGATGTCCTCAAGCGACAGCCCCGCCATCTTCAGCGCCTTTGGCACCGCGAACACTGGCCCAATCCCCATCTCCTCCGGATCGCATCCCGCCGTCGCAAACGCAATCAGCCTGCCCATCGCCGGAATCCCAAGCTGAGCCGCCCGCTCCGCCGACATCACCACTGCTGCCGCCGCGCCATCCGACATCTGCGACGAATTCCCCGCCGTCACCGTCCCGCTGGCGTGAAACACCGGCTTCAACTTGGCGAGTGCTTCCAATGATGTATCCGCCCGCGGGCCTTCATCCACTCTAAGAACCGACTCAGCCGCTTTCGCCTTGCCCTTCGCATCCATCACCGTATTCGTAACCGGAACCGGCACAATCTCATCCTCGAACCGTCCCGCAGCCATCGCAGCCAGCGCCTTCTGGTGCGACTCAAGGGCGAACGCATCCATCTTCTCGCGCGTAATCCCGTAATGCTTCGCCACCCGCTCCGCCGTCAGTCCCATCGACAGGTACGACCCCGGATAGCTCTCCACCAGCCACGGATTCAGCGAAGGCTTGTTGCCCCCCATCGGCACAAACGACATGCTCTCCACGCCGCCCGCCACAATTGCGTCCGCGCCGCCGCCGCGAATCCGATCGACTGCCATTGCAATCGATTGCAATCCCGACGAGCAGAACCGGTTAATCGTCATCGCCGAACTTTCCACCGGCAGCCCCGCACGAAAGCTCGCCACCCGCGCCACGTTCAGCCCCTGCTCCGCCTCCGGCATCGCGCAGCCCAGGATCACATCCTCAATCTCCGACCGGTCAAGCTGCGTCACCCGCTCCAGCGCCCCATTGATCGCATACGCCGCCAGATCGTCCGGCCGCGTCGTCCGCAGCGCTCCCCGCGGCGCCTTCCCCACCGCCGTCCGTACCGCCGCCGCAATCACTACATCCCGCATACTGCAGCCCTCGAACCTCGAACCTCGACTAATTCCTCAGCGGCTTGCCGGTCTTCAGCGTAAACGCAATCCGCTCCTGTGTCTTCTTCTCGCCGCACAGCGACAGAAACGCCTCGCGCTCCAAATCCAGCAGATACTGCTCGCTCACCAGCGTCCCCGGCTGCACCTTCCCGCCGCACAGCGCATACGCCGCCCAGTTCGCCACTTTCATATCGTGGTCGCTGATGAACCCGCCTTCATGCATCGTCCACACCGCCAGCTTCAGCGTCGCCAGCACGCTCTCTCCAGGCAAAGGAATATCCGTGCGCGCCAGTGGAGGCGAGTAGCCCGCATCGGCAATCGCCTTCGCCGTCAAACTCGCGTCGGTCAGCAGCCGCGCGCGGTTCATCGTGATGGCATCGGCCGGCCGCAACAGCCCTAGCGCCCGCGCGTCGGCAGCCGAGGTCGACACCTTCGCCATTGCAATCGTCTCGAAGTTCTTCTTCAGCGCCTCAAACACCACCAGCTCATCGCCGCGCAGATCCGTCCGCCCAGCCGCATCCAGCGCCCGCAGCAGCATCTCCTTGCACCCGCCGCCCGCAGGAATCAGTCCGACGCCGGCCTCCACCAGCCCCATATACAGCTCTGCATGCGCATGCCGCGCGGCCCCGTGCAGTGCAATCTCCACGCCGCCGCCCAGGCACATGCCATACGGCGCCACCACCACCGGCCGCGGGCATAGCTTGATCGCCTGGGTCATGTTCTGGAAGGCGCGTATGGCCAGTTCAATCTCATCCCACTCGCCATCCTGCATCGTCAGCAGGAGCTGCATCAGGTTTGCGCCGACAGAAAAATTCGCCCCTTCGCCGGTGATGACGAACGCCTCAAAATCCGCGACCTGCTGGCCCGCGGGCTTCAGCGTCTGCGCAATCAGCGACACGATGTCGTCGCCCAGCGCGTTCATCTTGGAGTGCAGTTCAATCGCCGCCACGCCGTTGCCCAGGTCGACGACCGACGCACCGGCATTCTTCCGCACCACCCCGCGCGCAGCTTTGATCGCCGCCAGGCTGGCGGTCCCTTCCGGCGCAACCACCGGCTTGTACGCACCGCTCACCGCATCGAAGAACAGCCGCCCCGACGGCACCGACGCGTCGTCCTTAAACCACGTCTCCCCTACCGCCAGCAGCCGCTCCACATTCGCCGCAATCGGAGCCCCTGCCGCACGCATCTTCTCCGTAGTCGCGCGCACGCCTGCCGCGTCCCACATCTCGAACGGCCCCAGCTCCCAGTTAAAGCCGGTCTTCATCGCCGTATCGATCTCGACGATGCTCGCCGCAATCGGGTTCGGCATTGGCGGCACGCGATTGGCCGCATACGTGAACAGCTCCGTCAGCAGCGGCCAGTAGAATGCCGCAGCCTTATCCCTCCTCACATCGCCATGCAGCAACTGCGCGATGCGCGCCCCAGCCGGCTCGACACTCTTCGCCATCTCCAGCGCGGGGAACTTCGGCCGCTCGCTGGGCCGGTACTCCAGCGTCTTCCAATCCAGCGCCAGCCGCACATCGCGGCCCTGCTCATCCTTACCAGCCTTCTTGTAAAAGCCCTGTTGCGTCTTGTCGCCCAGCCATTTGCGCTGGTACATGGCCGCGGCAAATCCCGGCAGCACCACATCCGCCCGCTCGTCGCCAATCTCCTTCGCCTTGGGCGCAAAGTTGGCCGCCACATGCACCAGCACATCCAGGCCCACCAGGTCGCCCAGCCGGAACGTGCCTGTCTTCGGCCAGCCCAGCGCCGCCCCGGTCAGCACGTCCACCTCTTCAATCGTCAGCCCCTGCTCCATCATCAGGCGCATCGCGTTCAGCATGTGGAACGTGCCAATGCGGTTGGCAATAAAGTTGGGCGTATCGTTCGCGCGCACCACCGCCTTGCCCAGCCGCTGGTCGCAAAACTTCGCGATCACGGCCATGTCCGCGGCGTCCGTCTCCGGCGTCGCGATAATCTCCAGCAGCCGCATATACCGCGGCGGATTGAAAAAATGTGTGCCGAACCAGTGCCGCCGCAACTCCTCCGGCATCCCTGCCACAATGCTCGCCACTGGCAGCCCAGAGGTGTTGGTGGTGACGATCGTCCCCGGCTTGCGATGCGCCCCCACCTTCGCCAGCAGCGCGCGTTTGATGTCGAGATTCTCCGCCACCGCCTCGACGATCCAGTCGCACTCGGCGATCCGCGCCATGTCGTCGTCGAAGTTGCCCAGCGTAATCAGCCGCGCCGACTCAAGCGTGTAAAACGCCGCCGGCTTCGACTTCTTCAGCCCATCCAGCGCAGCCAGCGTTAGCTTGTTCCGCGCAACTGGCCCCGCATCGGCAGCCGTATCCGGAGGCACCATGTCCAGCAGGACCACGGGCAATCCCGCATTCGCAATGTGCGCGGCGATCCGCGACCCCATCGTCCCCGCGCCCAGTACCGCGACCCTGCGAATCTGCTTCATCGGTATCGCACCCCAGCGCGAAAACCTTTAGACGCTGCAAGACTATGGAATGGCTTGCCTTCCGTCAAATGACGTCAGGCCGATCTTTTCCCCCGGTGTCTGGCCCCACCCGGTCGCACATCCGGTATTGTTAACTTGCCTCATTCTTTTAGAGGGAGGATTCCTTTCGTGCGAATACGTCGTCTGGTCGGCATAGTGTTGGCGTTTGCAGTGGGTTGGGGAGCTGCCGCACGCGCGCAGAGCCCTGCGAGCATGGCGCAGTACCTCGCCGGCTTTGAGAAGAAGACCACCGTAAAGGTGCTACCCAACGGCCTCACGCTGATCGTCTGCGAGCGGCCGGAGGCGCCCGTCTTCAGCTATTACACGCTGGTCGACGCGGGCTCGGCCGACGATCCGCAGGGCGCCAGCGGCCTGGCCCACATGTTCGAGCACATGGCCTTCAAGGGCACCGACCAGATCGGCACCACCGACTATCCCGCGGAGAAGGTCGCGCTGGCCAAGGTCGAGATCGCCTACGCCGACTATGACGCCGAGTTCCGCAAACTCGTCGGTCAGGACCCCGCCAGGCTGGCGGAACTCAAGAAGGTCTTCGAGGACGCGCAGGCCGCCGCGGAGAAATACGTCGTCCCCAACCAGTTCGCCGAGCTGGCCGAGCAGAACGGCGCGGTCGATCTGAACGCGTCCACCGAGGAAGACTCAACCCAGTTCTTCTGGAGCATGCCCGAGAACCGCCTGGAGCTGTGGGCCTACATGGAAAGTGGGCGCATTGCCCACCCGGTGGAGCGCGAGTTCTACAAGGAGCGCGACGTGGTGCAGGAAGAGCGCCGCATGCGCATCGACTCCAACCCCATCGGCGCTATGGTGGAGCAGTTCCTCGCCACCGCCTACGTGGCCCACCCTTATGGCCGCTCCGGCGTCGGCTGGGAGAGCGAGATCAGCCAGGTCAACGCGACCGAGGCTGAAGCCTTCCACAAGAAGTACTACGTGCCGGCGAACATCGTCATCGCTGTGGTTGGCGATATCAAGGCCGCCGATGCGATACCAATGCTGACCAAGTATTTTGGCCCCATCCCCGCCGGCCCCAAACCCGAGCCGATGACCACCATCGAGCCGGCCCAGTTTGCCGAGAAGTCGGTCACCATTCGCGAGGCAGCGCAGCCCTTCTACCTTGAGGGCTATCACCGTCCCGACTACCGCGATCCCGACGACTCGGTCTACAACGCCATCTCCGACATCCTCTCCAATGGCCGCACCGCGCGCCTCTACAAGAGCCTGGTGCGCGACCAGAAGATCGCCGCCGACTCCGAGGGTTTCAGCGGATTCCCCGGCCAGAAGTATCCCGGCCTGTTCGCCTTCTACGCCGTGCCCGTGCCCGGCCACACGCCCGACGAGATGCGCGACGCCATCCACAAGGAGATCGACAAGCTGAAGACGAGCGACGTCACCGACCAAGAGTTGGAGATGTTCAAGACCCGCGCGCGCGCCGGTCTATTGCGCGGCCTGGCCGATAACGAGGGCCTCGCCCAGCAGCTTGCCGAGTACCAGACCCGCTACGGCGACTGGCGCGAACTCTTCCGCGAGCTGGACCGGATCGACAAAGTGACCAAAGGCGATGTTCGCCGCGTAGCCAGCAAGGTCTTCGTGGAGAGCAATCGGACCACCACCAGCATCATCTTCACGCCACCCGCGCAACCCGCCGTGGAAGACGCCGGAGGTGCAGAATGAACATGATCTCGACTAAGTTCACGACTAGGTTCAAGACACGTACAGCCCTCGCCGCCGCAGCTTGCATGCTGGTCTTTGCGATGCAATTCGCGCAGGCTCAGACTGCGCCCGCGGCCAAGTCCGACGCCTCTCCTGCACAGGCCGAGCCGTGGACCGCAATCCCCATCCCGCCGCTGCACGCCTTCAAACCCCAGCAGCCGAAGCGGATCGAGCTGTCCAACGGCCTCGTCCTCTTCCTGCAGGAAGACCACGAACTCCCATTCATTGACGGCTCGATCCTGATCCGTGGCGGAAGCCGCGACGAACCCGCTGCCAAGACCGGCCTGGTCTCGCTCTACGGCGAGGCCTGGCGCACCAGCGGCACAGCCACTACCAGCGGCGACGCGCTCGACACCGAGCTCGCCCAGAAGGCAGCCAGCATCGAAACCGGCGGAGGCGGCGCGACCACCAGCGTCGATTGGGGCAGCTTCAAGCAGGACTTCGACACCGTCTTCGGCGAAGCCGTCGATCTGTTGCTTCATCCGGCGTTCAAGCCCGACAAGCTCGCGCTCGCCCAGCGCGGCATGTTCACCAGCATCTCGCGCCGCAACGACGAACCCGACTCCATCGCCGGCCGTGAGTCTGCCAAACTCGTCTACGGCAAGGACAGCCCGCTCGCCCGCCAGGCCGAATACGCCACCGTGGCCGCCGTCACTTTGGACGACCTGAAGGCGTGGCACGACCGCACCGTCGTCCCCAACGGCATCATCGTCTCGGTCGAAGGCGACTTCGACTCGGCCGCCATGGAAGCCAAGCTGCGCAAGGTCTTCGAGCCGATGTCGCGTGGCGAAGCCATCCCGCCGCTGAAGGCCGACTTTCCCGGCCCGCCGCCCGGCGTCTACTTCGCCGACAAGGAAGACGTAAATCAATCCACGGTGGAGATCCTCGGCCTGGGCACGGAGCGCAGCAATCCCGACTACTACGCCCTCAGCGTCATGAACGAGGTCTTCTCCGGAGGCTTCGGCTCGCGCGTCGTCCAGTATGTTCGCACCAAGCTTGGCCTCGCCTACGACGTCGGCGGCAGCTATGGCGCGGACTACGACCACCCCGGCGTCTTCCGCAGCGAGGTCGGCACCAAGAGTGTGACCACTGTAGCCGCGACCAACGCCGTGCTCGAAGAGATCGGCCGACTCAAAACCGTGCCTCCGACGCCGGCGGAGTTGCGCAAGGCCAAGGACCAGGTGATGAACTCGTTCATCTTCCGTTATGACACGCCGGAAAAGACTCTGAACGAGCAAGTTGTCCTTGCGTTCTACGGCTACCCGCCGGACTTCCTCGAGAAATACAAGGACGGAGTCGAGCGCGTTACCTCCGCCGACGTCAGCCGCGTGGCGAACAAGTACATCGACGTGTCGAAGCTGGCGATCCTGGTCGTAGGCAACAAGGCCGAGATTAAGCCCCCGCTCTCCAGCCTGGGCAAGGTCACGGACCTGGACATCACCATCCCGCCGCCGCCCGGCAAGCCCGCGCGGTAGCGGAAGCTAATTTTCGTCGAGCACTTTGAAGATATCGGCAAGCACGAGGACGACGGGCGTCTCCGGAACCCTCATTTCGCCTGTGGTCTGCTCGATTGTGGTCGCCCCCGAGCAGATCATGACGCTGCGGGTAGCCGGGTCGACGACCCACACTGCCGAGACTCCCATCTCCAGAAAATCGCGCACCCGCTCGCGCGTCCGCAGCATAGTGTCTTCCGGAGAGAGTACTTCTATGCAAAGCAGCGGCGGCTGCGCCACAATCTGCTCCCTGGGTGCGTCCTTACGCAAGACGCAAACATCGGGAACCCGGAATCGGGTCGCGCTCACCTGTACTCGTAACTCAGAACGTGCCGTGACATAAGCGGCATTTTCCGGCTGGCACAGCAGAAAAACAAAACGAGACTGAAGATCGGCGTGATCGCGTTCTCCCAAATTTCTCTCCCGTACCTCCCCGTCCACATAATCGCGGTCAGGGCGATAACTCCTGCGAAGATACTCATTGACCGGAACAACTGTGCTCGTCGCCATCGGAACCTCGCTTGCTATCAATTATGCTCTCACCCTCCAATGGAGCCAACACCCTTCGCCGTGAGAAGATAGCGGGCATGGAAGTATCCGGTTTCGCAGTAGCGATCATGGCCGCGGGCAAGGGCACGCGGCTCAAAAGCAAGCGGCCCAAAGTGTTGCACGAGGTGGGTGGGCGCGCTCTCCTGTTGCACGTCATCGCGGCGGCCAGGACGCTGGTCCGCGCTGAAGACATCTACTGCATCGTCGGGCACGAGGCGGACCGGGTGCGCGCCGCGGTGGCGTTCACCGGCGTCAACTTCGTTCTGCAAGAGGCGCAGCTCGGCACCGGCCACGCCATGCAGGTGCTCAAGGCCCACCTGCAACTGCCCGGAAACCGCGCTCCCCGGCATCTCCTCGTGCTCTCCGGCGATGTTCCCCTCATCCGGCCGGAGACGCTGGCCTCGCTCTGCGAACTGCATCTGCTGGAGAGCGCCGCCATGACCATCCTCACCGCCGTCCCGCCCGACCCCACCGGCTACGGTCGCGTCCTGCGCCGTTCCCCTGCCTCGCCCGAGGTCACCGCCATCGTCGAGCAGAAGGCGCTGACGCGCGAACAGCTCCACACGCCCGAGATCAACTCCGGCATCTATTGCTTCGATGCGGAGGCCCTGTTCTCGAAACTCAGCCAGCTCTCCACCGAGAATGCCCACGGCGAGTTCTACCTGACCGACGTCGCCGCCATGCTGGTCGCCGACGGCCGCCGCGTGGTCGCGCTGAAGGCCGAGGGCGTGGACCAGGTGCTCGGCGCCAACACCATTGCCGAGGTGATGCATCTCGACCAGGCCATGCGCGTCGCCGCCGCCCGTCGTCTGATGGCCGAGGGCGTCACCATCTTCCGGCCCGACACCTGTGTCATCGATGCCGAGGTGTCGGTTGGCCCCGATACAATCATCGAGCCTTATGTCCAGCTTCTCGGCGCCACCAGCATCGGCAGCGACTGCCGCATCCGCTCCTACTCCGTCATTCAGAACTCCACGCTCGCCGACAACGTCACCGTGCGCAATGGCTGCATCCTCGACGGTGCGCAGGTCGGCGACGGCGCCGTGCTTGGTCCCTATGCGCATCTCCGTCCCGAGAGCAACATCGGCCCCGACGCGCACGTGGGCAACTTCTGCGAGACCAAGAAAACCACGCTCGGCCGCGGCTCCAAGGCCAACCACCTCACTTATCTCGGCGACGCGATCATCGGCGAAGACACCAATGTCGGCGCCGGCGTCATCACCTGCAACTACGACGGCGTCCACAAACACACCACCATCATCGGTGACAACGTCTTTGTCGGCTCGGACTCGACCCTGGTCGCGCCCATCAGCATCGGCGACGGCGCGTACGTCGGCGCCGGCTCCTGCATCACTCGCCCCGTTCCCGCCGATGCGCTGGCGATTGGCCGCGCGCAGCAGGTGACCAAGGAAGGCTGGGCCGCCAAGCGTCGCGCCTCCCGCCCCCCTGAGAAGAAACCCTGACTGCAAACCGTTTCGCTTTTGCTTGTTCTTACTCAGCGCTGTTTTTTGAGTCCGTGTTTCTATCCGCGTTGATCCGTGTTAGGCCTTTGTATCCACCACCACCGCCAACGCCAGCCCATCCCACTTCTTTCTTCCCACGGTCTGGATCGCAGTGGCGGAGAGCCTCGGCTCCGCTGCCAGCAACTCGAACATGGCGCGAACTCCCTGGATATCCGGGTCCTTGCTGGCGACGTTCAGGATGGCTCCTTCGCGCACCACGTTGTCGATCACGATCAGTGTCCCGCGTTTTGCCAGCTTCAGGGCCCAGCCGATGTATGCGGGGATATTCTCCTTGTCCGCGTCGATGAAGATCATGTCGAATGGCGCCGTGCGTTTCTTTACCAGCCGGGCCAGCGAGTCGGCCGCGGGACCAACGCGGATTTCGACTTTTTGTAGCATCCCGGCCCGCTTGAGGTTGGCTCTTGCCACCTGCGCATGTTTCGGCTCAACCTCCAGCGTCACCAGCCGGCCGCCGGCAGGCAGCGCCCGCGCCAGCCAGATGGTGCTGTACCCGCCAAGCGTGCCGATCTCGAGAATCCTCCGCGCCCCTTTCGTCAACGCCAGCACATGCAGCAGCTTTCCCTGGTTCGGAGCCACGTCGATCAGGGGCAATCCTGCTGCCGCATTCGCCTTCAGCGCCGCGTCCAGCGCCGGGTCCGGCGCCACCAGCCTCTCCATGATGTAGCTGTCCACGGCGCTCCATTTTTTCTGTCCCATACTGGTTCCACCTTATCTTTGTTTTGTATCGCTCCATCATAAAGTGCTCATGGACCGCAGCATAATCACCGATAGACTCAACAGCCCGCCTTCGACGGAGGCATTGGCCTTAACCGTCCGGCAGGCATCTGTGCAGCCCATTCGGAGCAGAGAACATCGGGCCATGAATCGGAAAACCATACCGCCGCCGGAAGACCTTCCGGGACAACAGGAGCACATCCTGGTCGTCGACGATGAGTCGGCGACGCTCGGTCTGGTCGTCTCCCTGCTCGGACACAGCGGATATGACGTCACTCCCGCGCTGGACGCGGAGCGCGCGCTACTTCACCTGCAGGACGACCCTGGTTGCCGGCTGGTCCTCGCCGACGTGATGTTGCCTGGCGCCGACGGCCTTACCCTGCTCGATGCCATCTGCACCAACCACCCTGGCCTGCCGGTCGTGGTGCTCACTGCTGCCCACGACGTCCACATTGCCGTCAGCGCCTTCCGCCGCGGCGCGGTCGACTTCCTGCTGAAGCCCTTCGACGGCAACCAGCTGCTCGCCGCCGTCGATCACGCTCTGGAGCACAGCCGCCTGCAGCAGCAGAACGCTGCGTACCGCCAGAATCTGGAAGAGATCATCACCGCCCGCACCAGCCGTCTGCGAGCCACCATGCAGGATCTCGAACGCAGCTACGACTTCACCCTGGAGGTGATGGGCGACGCCCTCGACCTGCGCGACGCCGAGACCGAGGGCCACTCCCGCCGCGTCACCGCATACTGCATCGCCTTGGCCCGCCAGATCGGCCTCAATGCGGAGCAGCTCCGCGTCATCGCACGCGGCGCCTTCCTCCACGACGTCGGCAAAATCGCCACTCCCGACCGCATCCTGCTCAAGCCGGGAAAACTCAACCCCGAGGAAACCGAGATCATGCGCCAGCACTGCGCGCTCGGCTACCAGATGGTGCGCAAAATCCCCTTCCTGCGCGACGCATCCGAGATCATCTATACCCACCAGGAGGCCTTCGACGGCACCGGCTACCCGCGCGGCCTGCGCGGCGAGGCCATCCCGCTCGGCGCCCGCATCTTCGCCATCGCCGATACCCTCGACGCCATGACCTCCGACCGTCCTTACCGCAAGGCCCTCAGCTTCGAGCAGGCCCGCGCCGAGATCGTCCGCTGCAGCGGCACCCAGTTCGACCCCGCCATCGTCCAGGTCTTCCTCACCATGCCCGAAGCGCTATGGAACAGCCTCCGCCAGGAGGTCGAACAGGGAACCTCCGGCGCCCTCGGCATCGCCGTGTAGCACTTGCCTCCGCCACGGGCGGCTGGCAGCGACAGGGTTGGCATCAAGAGCAAATATGCGCTATTGGGAATAAACGACTTGCCGGAAAGACCAAAGTTTGATTGACCCCTTTGATACCCTCTTGTATGGTGGAACATCTAATAGCTCAAGGGAATGAAGATGAAGAGAAATGCACAGATCGACGCCAGAGTAGCCGCCCTGTTGGACGCTCCTTTGAATGCATGGATTGCGCTGTCTGACGACGAGACAAGGCTAGTGGCTCATGGAGCGACCTATCAGGATGTCGTGAACAAACTCGACGAAATTGGTGACGACAGTTCTGTGATTCTGAAGACCCCGCCCAGCTGGCTTCCGCTGGCTGTCTAATGCGCGCGCCCTATCGAGCCTATCCCGCAAAAGACGGAACCGTTCATTTCGTGCCGTTCATTCGTGTGCGCGTTGGCAAGAAGCGCGCACCGCAAATAACCCGCGTCTTTGAGGCAATCGTTGACTCAGGCGCATCAGATTGTATATTCCCAGATGCGGTCGCCCTTGCTATCGGCATAAAACTGGAGTCCGGGAAGAAGGAACAGAGAAACGGGATCGGTGGATCGCAAGACGTCTGGATACACCCCGTTCAACTCTATGTTGGTGCCGAGATACTTGAAATCAATGCGGCCTTTGCCAAATCGCTGCCGGTTGCTGGGATACTCGGTCGAATCGGCTTCTTTGAGCACTTCAAGATAACCTTCGACCCGAGTACCGATCCGCCGGGATTGGAACTGGAACGCATCTACAAAACCTAAATCTCAAACCTTGTCTCCGCCGCAGCCATAAGCTCCGGTTGCGCTCCGTCCCGGGTCGGAATACTATCCCTGTGCAATCAGTTTCTGGAGGTGCCTCCATGCAATCCAGCAAGCGCACGCCACCCCAATCCAGCAAACACACGCCGATCAACAGTGGTAAACAAAAGCTGTCCGAGCAGGAGATCCACGATCTGCTGCGCAAGTACCCCGAGTGGGCGATCGAAAACGGCATGCTGGTCCGTTTCTGGACCTTCAATGACTTCGTCCAGGCCGTCGCCTTCGTCAATCGCGTGGCCCGCCTCGCCGAGCAGGCCGGCCATCACCCCGACATCGATATCCGCTACAACCGCGTCAAACTCGCGCTCGTCTCCCACGACGCCGGCGGCATCACTGCGCGCGATGCCGAGATGGCAGGCAAGCTCAGCACCGGGTTCGCGGTAGCTCGCAGCGCCTGAATCCGCCGCTGGCGCTGCCCGCCTCAGCACCCAGGGAGATGCCGGCCTGGGACACCGGCGCAAACGACACGTTCGCTCTCCGGGCGTGATATCCTTTGGGGCAGAGCGGGCTCCGCTCCCGATTTTCGGCCGAACCGCTGTTTGCAGCGGTTTCTCGGGTCGATATAAGTTGCGTCACTGGCCTCCCGGCACGAACAAAGTACCGTTCGTGCCGCCTTTTTTTTCGCCGGCCACCAGCCCGCCAGGCCGGATGGGCGAGCCACCCCCCTGCAAGCGGCCCCCGGGGGCACCACCGCCGCCAACCGGCCCCCCAGGAAATTTTTCTCTTTACGCCTGCCGCAAATCCTGCATCCCATCTACAATCAGCAATAAGCTAGATTAGCCAAGCTAGATTTACCACCGCCCATGCAAGGAGACATTACGATGACGAAGGCCGACCTAGTCGACAGAGTGACCGCTCTCGGCGACCTAACCCGACGCGACGGCGAAATCATCGTCGACACCCTTTTTGAGTCCGTCATTGGGGCGCTCAAAGCCGGTGACAAGATCGAAATCCGCGGCTTTGGCAGCTTCCGCACCCGCCAGCGCAACTCACGCATCGGCCGCAACCCCAAGACCGGCGAACGCGTCGACGTGCCCGCCAAGCGCGTCCCCTTCTTCAAGCCGTCGAAGGAGCTGCGCGATTCCGTGAACCCCGGCGGAGTCAAGAGCGTAGCCGCCCCCAAGGCCGACGTCGATCCCCACCATCCTCCCGCCATGTAGACCGGCAGGCCCGGCTGGATGCTCCAGCACCCCAGGTCGATGAATCCTCGGTGACAGTGCCGTCCTTTCTTCCATTGGGCCATCTCTACCCGGTCTGGCGCTGCCGCCATCGAAATTTGACATCCAAACCCGGACACTGCTCATCTACAGGGTAGGAGTTGCCCCATGCCGATTGCCATCGAGTTCTTCGTCGGCCATGCCTACGCCATTCTTTTCCTTTGGGTGTTGGTGGAGCAACTCGGAATGCCGGTTCCCAGCATCCCGCTCCTGCTCACCGCCGGGACCCTCAGCGCCACCCACCGCGTCCACTTCACCACCGCCCTGGTCGCGGTCATCGCTGCCTGCATCGTCTCCGACTCCACCTGGTTCACCCTCGGACGCCGCTTCGGGAGCGGCGTCATCCGCCTGCTGTGCAGAATGTCGATGGAGGCCTCAACCTGCGTCGCCAAGACCGAGGGCTACTTCAGCCGCCGTGGCGCCGAAACCCTGCTCTTCGCCAAGTTCGTCCCCGGCCTCTCCACCGTCGCCGCACCCATTGCCGGACAGACCGGCATGTCCTACCCGCGCTTTCTGCTCTACGACCTCTCCGGCACCCTGCTCTGGTCGCTCTCGTTCCTCTTTGCCGGCCGCTTCTTCGGCGATATCGCAAAGCGCAGCCAGGGCTTCTTCGCGCTGCTCAGCCACTTTGCCGCCGTGGTCTTCATCCTCATGGTCGCCGGCTTCTTCCTTTGGCGCGTCGTCAAGCAACGCCGCTTCCTCGCCCAGGTCCGCGAACTCCGCCTCGAACCTCACGAACTCAAGGGAATGCTCGACTGCGTCCCGCCGCCCTTCATCGTCGACCTGCGCCACCCGCTGGACTACCTGCCCGACCCCCGCGTACTGCCCGGAGCCGTCCGCATCGGCCCAACCGAGCTGGCGCTTCTCGCCCACCGCATTCCCCGCGACCGCGACATCATCCTCTACTGCACCTGCCCCTCGGAGGAGACCAGCGCCAAGGTCGCCATGCAGCTTCACCGCCTCGGCATCACCCGCGTACGCCCCCTCCGCGGCGGCTTCGACGGCTGGAAGAAAGCAGGCTACCCGCTCCACGACTACATCGAAGTCTCCGAACTCCCCGAGCCCGCAGTCATCGCCCCCGCACCAACCCTCAAGTCCGCCTGAAGCGCCGCTGCCCGTTGTCCGTTGTCCGTTGTTCGTTGTTCGTTCCTCGTTACACTGGCCCTCAACGAACAACGAACAACGTACAACGTACAACTCCTCAACTCCCCAGCTTGAACACCACCGTAATCGTCGTCTGCACCTCGGTCGGCTCGCCGCTCAGCAGGTAAGGCCGGTACCGCGCTGCCTGTACCGCCTCCACTGCCGCACGCCGCAACATGTCCGGCCCGCTCAGCGCGCGCAGGCTCTCGATCCGCCCCGTCTTCGAGATCACCGCCTCCATCACCACCGTCCCCTGAATCCTGGCCGCAAGCGCAATCGGCGGATATACCGGCTGGATTGGCGCCAGCAGCATCCCCTCCGTCACTCCCCTGGACACAGGCAACGGCCCCGGCATCTTCTCCGGCCGAGCCACCGACACGGCAGGCCCTGGTCCGATGTTGATCCCGCTCAACGTCGTCAGCACCCCCGGCCCTCCCGGCCCCATACGCACGTTCGGGTCGAATGCCGGCGCAGGTCCATACTCCGGCGCGCCGATCACGGGAAACACAAGGCGCTGCGTAGCGGCCGTCTGCGGCCCTGCCGCCGGCACCGTCATAGCCGTGGCGGAGGAAGCTGCCGCCGTCCGCGTCTGGACCACTGGCGCCGGCGGCTTCACCAGCATCGGCAGTTCCACATGCGGAGCCACCATGAACGGTGGCAGAATCTGCGGCCGCACCAGCGGAATCGCCAGCAGCAATCCCGCCACCACCAATTGGAAGGTCAGCGAACCCAGCGCCGTCCACCGCTGAGTACTCGAAACGATCAGCCCGCGCGACTCAACCAGACTTCCTTCGAACATAAGGCACCTCCGAAAATCGGATCGGTGCGCATCTGCGAGGGAATGCGTACTACCGGCTTAGACACCGCCGGCGCAAAAAGGTTCCTGCGTGACGTTTTACTGCGCAGCACCCGGAGTGGCAGCCGGAGCAGCAGCCGCCTGCTTCGTAAACTCAAACGTGCATGGCCGCCCCACAATGCCGAGGCCCGTATCGCGCGTGCCCGAGCCCGACGTCTCCGTGAAGTGGACCTTCACGTCGTAGCTGTAACTTTCGCCCTTCGCGGCGAAGACTCCGCGCGCATACTGCCGGGAGGCAACGATGCCGCTGGCCGATACCTTGACATTGCCATCCTCCCCAATCTTGCCCTCGATCAGCAGGTAGCCAGGCGCGCCCGCCGTACCGTGCTCTCCGCGAAGGTTGCCGCTCTGGATGACGCTTGGGAATTTCCAGGTATAGCCCTCGGTGTCGCCTTTCGCAGGGCAGGTCAGTGTCGTCTGCCAGTTCCCGTCAAAACGCTCTCCCGCAATCGACGTTCCCGGCAACAACAGCACACCAACCACCAACGCAACTATCGTCTTCATGGAGTCTCCTTGAATAAGCGCCACAAAGATAGGCCCGCGCCCATCCCGATTCAGTGACCCGCATCACGTCAGCTCTCCAGGTGCCTCGAACTCACCTTGAACCTCGAACCTCGAACCTCGAACCTCGAACCTGTACCATGGATCACCGATGACCAATGCCCCCAGCCGCGTCCTCTCCATCGATGTGCTCCGCGGCCTCACCATCGCCCTCATGATCCTGGTCAATGATCCCGGCGACTGGTCCCACGTCTACGCCCAGCTCGACCACGCCGAATGGAATGGCTTCACCCTCACCGACTTCGTCTTCCCCAACTTCCTCTTCCTGGTCGGCGTCTCCATCATCCTCTCGCTCTCCTCCCGCATCGCCAAAGGTGAGAGCAAGCGCTCCCTCGCCCTGCACATGTTCCGCCGCGCTTTCACCATCTTCGCCATCAAGATGTTTCTCTCCGCCTTCCCCCACTTCCACCTCACCCACCTCCGCATCTTCGGAGTGCTCACCCGCATCGCCATCTGCTACCTCGCCGCCGGCCTCATCTGCCTCGCCGTCTGGAACACCCGCCACCGCGCCCGCACCCTCGTCGCCATCACCGCCGCGCTCCTGGTCGGCTACTGGGCCCTCATGCGCTTCGTGCCCGTCCCCGGATTCGGCGTACCCACCCACGGTTTCCCATTCCTCGATCCCGACCGCAACCTCGCCGCCTGGCTCGACCGCGGCTTCAACGCCTTCACCCGGCACTGGCTGCACACCGGCTCGCTCTACAACCACACCCGCGACCCCGAAGGCCTGCTCTCCACTCTCCCTGCCATCGCCACCACCCTCATTGGCTGCCTCACTGGCCTCTGGCTCGGCCGCGTCAGTACCACCATAGAGTCGGGCGTCACCACAAAACTGGGTGCCCCATTCAAAGCGGCTTCATCGCTTTGGGTGGGTTCAGCCACGGCAATCACCCCCGCGCGCTGCTTCTCAATCCTTAGCGTCCTTGGTTTCGAATGCGCTCTCGCAGGCCTCCTCTGGTCCCACACCTTTCCCCTCAACAAGAACCTCTGGACCAGTTCCTACGTTCTCTTCAGCGCCGGATTCACCCTCCTCCTGCTCGCCCTCTGCTACTGGCTCATCGACATCCGCCGCCTCAACTCGAAGGCCATCGGCAAAGCCCTGCTCTGGCCCTGGCTGGTCTTCGGCTCCAACGCCATCACTGCCTTCGTCGTCTCCGAACTGACCGTCGAAACCGCTCTCTGGATCAAGGTTCCCGCCGGGGCCCTCGTAAACCCAGCCAACCCGGCAGCGCGCATCACCGCCTGGCTCTGGACCTACCGCCACCTCTTCGCTCGCCACGACTCCACTTGCGTCACCTCCGTCGCCTTCGCTCTGGCCTTCACCGCCCTCTGCTTCCTCCCCAACTGGCTCCTCTGGCGCAAGAGGCTCTTCCTCAAAGTCTGAGCCGCCATCCTGGAGTTGTCATACTGAACGCAGCGAAGAATCCCCGTGTTTCGCTCCCGCCCACGATCAATTCCAACTTCCAATCACGCAAATCCGCAGCCTCCGTCTTTACGGTTTTCTTACAACTTTTTAACGGTTCCCTTATAATTTCAATATGGGAATCTCTCCGGTCAAACGCTTCGGCAAAGCGCTTCGTACCCACGGCCCCTGGCGCACCGCCCGCATCCTCGGTAAGCGCATCCACCGCGAGTTTTTCCCAGCCCCCGTCCCCACCCACCCGTTCGATCTCGAACACGGGATGGATACCAGCGGCCTGCTCTTCGCCGAGCACCTCGCCTCCGGACACGCCCACGACGACCACATCAACGCCTACTGGGGCACCGCTCCCTCGGGCTTCCGCGGAGTCCTCGAGCAGTGGCAGCAGGTGCTTGCCGGCAGCATCCAGGACTACACCTTCCTCGACATCGGCTGCGGCAAGGGTCGAGTCCTCATGCTGGCTTCCGGCGCGCCTTTCCAGCGCATCGTTGGCGTGGAACTAAGCCCCGCGCTCACCGCCATCGCCGAGCGCAATATGGCCAAGTGGCGCGTCCAGTGGAGCACCGCGCCTCACCTCTGCGCCAATATCGACATTCTCAACGTCGACGCGCTCGCCGCCCCCATCCCGGACTCGCCCGTAGTGCTTTACATCTACAACTCCTTCAATCTGTATGTCATGCTGCCGCTGCTCCAGCGCCTCCAGGCGCTCGCGCTCGCCCGCTCCACGCCCATCGACCTGATCTACGCCAAACCGCAGCAGGCCGCTCTGGTGAACACTGTGCCCGGCATCGCGCTCCTCGCCGCCGGCAGCATCCCGCTCGCCTCCGAGGACCGCGCTGCCTGCGCCTTCTCCACCACCCACCTTGACTACCGAATCTACCGCTTCGCCGCGTTCTAACTGTTCGCTTAAGGCTGCTCAGCTCAAAGCTCGAGAATCGTGAGTTTGCGCGCCTCAGAGCCCCGCCCAACTATTATTTATAGAGCCGTATATTCGAGCCAATAAGCTCTTTGTTTCGATACAACCGAGTGTATATAACCCAGGGGGGTGGTACCCTCCTCAAGGCGATAGATAACCAAGCTTCAGGAGTTCTCAAGTGCCGTACACCGACCTTCGCGAATGGATCACTAAGCTCGACAAAGCGGGCGAACTCCGCCGCATCCGCGAGGCAGTCAGCCCCTACCTCGAGATGTCCGAGATCGCCGACCGCACCGCCAAACTCGGCCGCGGTACTCCCAACGCCGGCGGCCCGGCGCTTTTATTCGAAAACGTCACCGGCTTCCCCGGCGCCAAAGTCCTGATGAACCAGTTCGGCTCCCTCCGCCGCATGCACCTGGCGCTCGAAACCGACTCGCTGGACGCCATCGCCGACCGCATCCGCACCCTCATCCGTCCCGAAACCCCCACCAGCCTGCTCGACAAGCTGAAGATGCTTCCGAAACTGGCCGAAGTCGGCAGCTTCTTCCCCAAAGTCATCCCGGCCAAGGACGCCCCCTGCAAGCAAGTGATCCATCGCACAGTCGAAGACGGCGGGAAGGGAATAGACCTCCGTAAGCTCCCCGTCCTCACCACCTGGCCGCAGGATGGCGGCCCTTTCATCACGCTGCCCTGCGTGGTCACCCGCGACCCAAAGTCAGGCAAGCGCAACGTCGGCATGTACCGCATGCAAGTCTACGACGGTCAGACCACCGGCATGCACTGGCAGCGCCAGAAGAACGCCGCCGAACACCTCCGCGACCACCTCCGATCCGCAGGCAACGCCTCGGACATGAGCGTCGACATCATGGCTCAAACCTCAGGCGGAATCGCCCCCGCGTCCGACCCCGCCTCCATCCCGTCGACCACCCTCGCCAAGGTCCGCGAAGGCCGCATGGAGGTCGCCGTAGCCATCGGCACCGATCCTGCAACCACCTTCGCCGCCATCGTCCCCGCACCGCCCGAGGTCGAAGAGTATCTCATCGCCGGCTTCCTCCGCGGCAAGCCCGTCGAACTGGTCAAAGCCGAGACCGTCGACCTTGAAGTCCCCGTCCACGCCGAGTACATCCTGGAAGGCTACGTCAACCTCGCCGAACTCGGCACCGAAGGCCCCTTCGGCGACCACACCGGCTTTTACACCATGGAGGACCAGTACCCCGTCTTCCACGTCACCTGCATCACCCACCGCAAGGACCCCATTTACGCCGCGACCGTTGTCGGCAAGCCGCCCATGGAAGACGCCTGGATGGGCAAGGCTGTCGAGCGCATCTTTTTACCACTCATGCAACTGACGTTGCCTGAGATTGTCGACGTCTGCCTCCCCCCCGAGGCCGTCTTCCACAATCTGATGATCGTCTCCATCCGCAAGTCCTACGCCGGCCACGCACGCAAAATCATGAGCGGCATTTGGGCGATGGGCCAGGCCATGTTCACCAAGTGCGTCATCGTCGTCGACGAGGATTGCGACGTGCAGGACCTCGCCGAAGTCACCCTCCGTGTCGCCAACAACATCGACCCTGAGCGCGACATTCAGTTCACCCTCGGCCCCGTCGATACCCTCGACCACGCCTCGCGCCTGCCCAACTACGGCAGCAAAATGGGCATCGACGCCACCCGCAAATGGGCAGCCGAAGGCTTCATCCGCCCCTGGCCAGCCATGCTCAAACAAGACCCCGCCGTCGTCGCCCGCATCGACGCCATCTGGAAGAAACTAGGCATCGAATGAAGCGGACCCGCTCGCTGCCTTTACGGGCTCGCGGAGCAGCCAGTCACTGTGTCGTTCTTCGGGTCGCGAATGTCGTCCCCGGCGGCTTTCTCCTCGACGTAGTCGCACCCGTCATTCACGAACTTGCCGCCGATGAACCGAAAGCGCATGATCGTGCCGGAACAGCACGACATATTAGCCTCAACAAAGATGTCGGGTACCGCCCGTCCGCTCTTCACCACCGCATAAGCCCACCCGTAAGAAAGGCTGACGACTCGATAGTGGCCGTGATCCATGAAGACCAGATCGACCTCGCAGTTCCCGGTGGCCCCGCATCGGTCGCCGTTGTGATCGCCGTTGTAAAGGATGGCTCCATTTCCAAGCGCGCCAAGCGAAACATAGGAGGCTCCAGCCTCTGGAAAGCGCGCAGCAACAAGCCGCCGCAGCGCAGGATGGTTCTCCAGTTGACTCTGGTCGTTCGCGATGTTCTGAACTTCAGGAGCCGGGAACACAAGTTGGGCTCGCGAGTGCGGCGACTGGGCCCAAAATGCGACCGTTGGCAGGGATGAGACCCCAACAAGAAGTTGAAGAAGCAGGCTTCTCATGACCGCACCATATCACGCGTCCGATTGCCCCTCGACGATGGCGTAGCTACTTCACCACATTCGGATTCGAGATCAGCATGAAGGTCACGCTGTCCTCGGTGCTCCGCTTGTGCAGCGTGCCCCGCGGAATCAGCAGCATGTCGCCCTTCACCATGATGATCGACTTGCTTCCCGTGGACCCGGTCGCATGAAACTCGCCCTGTCCCGGCATCACCTTGGTGCCGGTCGGCGTGCCGCCAACCTCGTACAGGGTCGATCCGTCGATGATCTGCACGATGTGGTCGCGATTCTCGTGCCACTCAAACTCGGTGGCGCTCTTATGCTTCTCCACCGTCAGGATGATCTGCACCGGAATCGCCTTCGAGTCAATCAGCCGGTTGTCGCCTGGCTTCGCGTCCAGCGCCTTCGCGTCGTCCGCCAGCTCATTCGCGGTCCACAGCTTGAACGGCTGCGCAGCCGCAACCAGGTTCGCGCCCGGCGCACCAGCAGCCTGGGCCATCGCCGCCAGCGAATTGGTGAGAGTGAAGCCGGCCGCGGCGGCAACAGGGGCCGTCCGGAGAAAGTTGCGGCGAGATGTGTTCTTAGCCATGCGTGGAAGTGAATCACATTCACCCCCGCTCTGCCAAGGCCTCCGCTTACTCCGCCGGCTTCAGCGTGATCCCCGCAAGATTCCGCACCCAGCGCTGCGGCTTCTTGTCCCCGGTCGACACCAGCTTCAACTCGCCATCCGCACCCAGCCCGTGGCCATCCACCGACGTCGCCACAATCACGTCACCGTCATGTTCTGATCCTTCGACTTCAGTCAACGAATACAGCACCCAGTAAAGGTCCGATCCGTCGGCGGCTAGATAGCTGTGCAGCATCTTCTTCTGCGTCGTCTTGTCCGCGACAAAGCCAGCCTTCGCCAGCAAATCACTAAGCGGAACACCTGAATAGGTCTCGTCCGCATTGGTATGTGCGTTGTGGACCTTCACCGTCTTCTGCGGCATCGCTTTCAACTCGGCCGTCGTGAAGATCGTGGACTTGCCGTCGATATTCACCGTAACGCTGGTCGACGGATTTGCCGGCGGCTTCGCCATCTCCATCCCGCCCATTCCAGCCTGAGCCTGCGCCACTGCTCCGAAGCCCGCAACACACACAGCAACCCAACACACTGAAACCACACGCTTCCCCATAGAGATACCTCGCCTCGTGCCTTCCAGCCTATCGTGCCGCCGTCGTATACTCAAGGTATGTCGATCCTGAAGAACACGGCCGCCATCGCCAAGGGCATGAGCATCACCTTCGGGCAGATGTTCCAACCCACCGAGGTGGAAAACTACCCCGACGGTCCTGGCCCGCTTCGGGGTGCGCATCTTCAGGAGCGTTTCCGCGGCAAACACCAACTCCAGCGCGACGAGAACGGTCTGGAAAAGTGCGTCGCCTGCTTTCTCTGCGCCGCCGCCTGCCCCTCCAACTGCATCTACATCGAGGCCGCCGAGAACACCGCCGAGAAGCGCATCTCCTCCGCCGAACGCTATGCCAAGGTCTACAACATCGACTACAACCGCTGCATCTTCTGCGGCTACTGCGTCGAGGCGTGTCCCACGGACGCCATCACCCACGGCCATGGCTTCGAACTCGCCAGCTTGAATGCAACTTCGCTGATCATGCGCAAGGAAGACCTGCTCGTCCCGACGCTCCCCATGCCCGATGCGGTCGCCTCGGAAAAGGACGAAGCGGAACTTCTCGCCTAACCCATCCTGCTGAATCCACTGCACCCGCAGAACCATCACACAGATATGATCAAATCCCATCCACATCCTTTGGAGAAGATTCTTGAGAGCCGCATCGCCATCATCGATGGAGCGATGGGCACGACCATCCGCACCTACGGCATGAAGGAAGCGGACATCCGCGGCGGGCGCTTCCAGAACTCCACCAAGGACCTGCTGAATAACGGCGACCTCTTCTCGCTGACGCAGCCGAAGATGATCTGCGATATTCATCGCCGCTTTCTTGAGGCCGGCGCGGACATCATCGAGACCAACACCTTCGGCGCCACCAGCATCACCCAGAGCGAGTTCTTCGTCGAAGATCCGCGCGAGCACGGCGGTCGCAAGGACCCCGAGTTCTACCAGAAGATCATCGACGATCCAATGCTCAGCGACCTTGCCTGGGAGATTAACGAGCAGTCCGCCCGCCAGTGCCGCGAGTGGGCCGACCGCGTTGGCAATGACACCGGCCGCCAGCGCTTCGTCGCGGGAGCGATCGGGCCGCTCACCGTCTCGCTCTCGAACTCGCCCGACGCCGACGACGCCGGCTTCCGCGTGGTCACCTTCGATCAGGTTCGCACCGCCTATAAGGAGCAGGTGCGCGCGCTGATCTCCGGCGGCGCCGACCTGCTGCTGGTGGAGACCATCTTCGACTCGCTCAACGCCAAAGCCGCGCTGGTGGCCATCCGCGAGGTCTTTGACGAAGACGGCCTGGCCGCGAAGGGTAGGGAACTGCCCATCATGATCTCGGCTGCGGTCGGCCGCGGCGGCGAGACGCTGATCTCCGCCCAGACCACGGAAGCTTTTTGGAACGCTGTGAAGCACGTTAAGCCGCTCTCCGTGGGGCTGAACTGCTCGCTCGGCCCGGACCTGATGTTTCCGTTTCTCAGCGAGCTTTCAGAGAAGGCGGACGTGGCGATTTCCTGCTACCCCAACGCCGGCCTGCCCAATCCGCTCTCCGAAACGGGCTTCGATCTGGGCCCGGACGACATGGCTCTCTCGCTCGGCAACTTCGCCCACGAAGGCCTCATCAACATGGCCGGCGGCTGCTGCGGCAACACGCCCGAGCACATTGCCGCGATCGCCAAGGCACTCGCAGGCAAGGCCCCGCGCAAGCTCTTTAGCGAGGTCGCAGCGTGAGCGCGTTGCTCGAGACAAAGCCGCTTCGCCTCTCCGGATCGCAGCCCTTCACTCAGCAGCCGGGCGTGTACATCATGATCGGCGAGCGGACCAATGTCGCCGGTTCGCCTCAGTTTGCCAAGCTGATCAAGGCAGGCAAGTATCCCGAAGCGGTCAGCGTCGCCCGCCAGCAGGTGGAGAACGGGGCTAATCTCATTGACATCTGCATGGACGAGGGCATGATTGATGGCGTCGCCGCCATGACGCGCTACCTGCAACTCCTGGGCAGCGAGCCCGAGGTCGCCAAAGTTCCCTTCATGGTCGATTCCTCCAAGTGGGAGGTCATCGAGGCCGGCCTGAAGTGCCTGCAAGGGAAAGGTATCGTCAACTCCATCTCACTGAAGGAAGGCGAGCAGAAGTTCCGCGAGAACGCCGCGAAGGTGCTGAAGTACGGCGCGGCGGTGGTGGTGATGGCGTTCGACGAGAACGGTCAGGCTGCGACCTACGAGGAGAAGATCCGCATCTGCGAGCGCGCCTACAGGATGCTGGTCGACGAGGTCGGCTTCCCGCCTGAGGACATTATCTTCGACCCGAACATCCTCACCGTCGCCACCGGCATGGAGGAGCACAACGACTACGCGCTGGACTACATCAACGCCACGCGCTGGATCAAAGCCAACCTGCCGCACGCCAAGGTCTCGGGCGGTGTGTCGAATATCTCATTCAGCTTCCGCGGCAACAATAAAGTCCGCGAAGCCATGCACTCCGCGTTCCTCTACCATGCCATCGCCGCGGGCATGGACATGGGCATCGTGAACGCCGGCATGCTCGAGGTCTACGAGGAGATTGAGCCGGAGTTGAAGGTGCTGGTCGAAGATGTCCTGCTCAACCGTCGTCCTGACGCGACCGAGCGGCTGGTGGATCACGGAGAAAAACTGAAGGCTGCAAGCGCCGGCGAGGCCGCAACGGAAAAGAAAGCCGAAGAGTGGCGCAGCGGAACGGTCGAGGAGCGCCTGTCGCATGCGCTGGTCAAGGGCATCGACACCTACATCGAGATCGACGCCGAGGAAGCCCGCGTCCAACTCGGCCGCCCCCTGCTGGTCATCGAAGGCCCGCTGATGGCCGGCATGGGCGTCGTCGGCGACCTCTTTGGGGCCGGCAAGATGTTCCTGCCGCAGGTGGTGAAGTCGGCGCGCGTGATGAAGAAGGCCGTCGCCCACCTGACGCCCTACATGGAGGCCGAGAAAGCCGAAAGGGTCGCGGCCGGCGAGGTGGTCAAGGCGCAGGGCAAGATTATTCTCGCGACCGTCAAAGGAGACGTTCACGACATCGGCAAGAACATCGTCGGCGTGGTGCTCGCCTGCAACAACTACGACGTCATCGATCTGGGCGTCATGGTTTCGTGCGAGAAAATCCTCGAGCGCGCCAAGGTGGAGAAGGCGGACATGATCGGCCTCAGCGGCCTGATCACCCCATCGCTCGACGAGATGGTGCACGTCGCCAAGGAGATGGAGCGCCAGAACTTCAAGCTGCCGCTGCTGATCGGCGGAGCGACGACCAGCCGCGCGCACACAGCCGTCAAAATTGCTCCGCACTACAGCGAGCCGGTGGTCCACGTGCTGGATGCCAGCCGCGCCGTACCCGTTACCACCAGCCTGCTCAGCGACGACGGCCGGGAAGAGTTCGTCGCGCATCATCTCGCCGAGTACGAGGCGCTGCGCAAGTCGCACGCCGCGCCGCGCCAGAAGGCCGTCTCCCTGGAGAACGCCCGCAGCCGCCGCACGCCGATTGAATGGCGCGCCGATGCCGGCGTCCTGCCCGTGCCTGCATTCCTCGGAGTGCGCGTGCTGGACAACTTCCCGCTCGCCACGCTGCGCGAATTCATCGACTGGTCGCCGTTCTTCCACACCTGGGGACTGAAAGGCATCTACCCGCGCATCCTCGAACACGAAGATCACGGCGAGCAGGCGCGGCTGATTTTCACCGAAGGCAATGCGCTGCTGGACAAGATCATCGAGCAGAATCTAATCACCGCGCGCGGCGTGTACGGACTCTTTCCCGCCAACGCCATTGGCGACGATGTCGCGCTGTTCGCGGATGCCACGCGCGCAGCCGAACTGACCCGGCTCCACTTCCTCCGCCAGCAAGTCAACCGGGAAGGGAATGAGCCCTGCCGCTCACTCGCCGACTTTATCGCACCCAGGGAGACCGGCCTGGCCGATCACATTGGCGCGTTCGCAGTCACCACCGGCATCGGTTTGAAAGAACTCTGCGACCGCTTCCGCGCCGACAACGACGACTACAACGCGATCATGGCCGAGGCCCTTGCCGATCGCCTGGCGGAAGCCTTTGCCGAATGCCTGCACAAGCGCGTTCGCGACGAATGGGGATATGGCCGCGGCGAGAATCTCACTGCGGAAGAACTCATCCACGAGAAATATCGCGGCATTCGGCCTGCTCCGGGTTACCCCGCGTGCCCGGACCACACCGAGAAGGGAACAATCTGGCGCCTGCTCGATGTCGAAGCGAACACAGGAATGCTGATCACCGAGTCGTTTGCGATGTGGCCCGGCTCCAGTGTCAGCGGCGTCTACTTCGCGCACCCGGAATCACGCTATTTCAGCGTCGGCAAGATCGACCGCGACCAGGTGGCCGACTACGCCGAGCGCAAGGGAATGAGCATGGCCGAGGTCGAGCGCTGGCTTGGCCAGAACCTGAACTACGACCCCGCGGAATAGAGTCGGCGTCCGCGATCTGCCTGAGATATCTACTTTGCGATTTGCGGTGTTCCTTGCCTCACCACCACCTGGCGTACCACCTGGTAGTCGGCCGGCGGCTCGAAGGTCCTCGGATCGGGCTCGTTCAGCGAGAGATGGTTCACAATAAAGTTCTCGCTCCCCGAGCGCGGATCGAACCGTTTGGTGATCAGATTCAAGCCAAGCCGCGGCGAATACCAGAACTCTTTCACAATCGGCTCCGACCTCGTATTGCCGAACTGCCCGGCCGGAAGGGTGGTAATCTCGCGCGAGCCGGTCGCGTCCAGGGTCTCAACCGTCTGCTGCCCCAGCGCCTCCTGGGTTACGGAGTATCCTTGTCCGGGCGGGGTCGCGCACCCGCACAACTCCAGGCCTCCCATCCCGTTTGGCATCGCCGCCATCGCAGGCCTGACGTACGTACTCAGGTAGCAAATTCTCTGCGCCGGCATGCAACTGTAGAACTCGTGCAGATTCGGATCTGTGTATTCGAGTGCCGTAATCCGGGTGGTCTGCGTGTCTCCGTCCGGACTGAAGGCGCGCCTCTCTTCGAAGATCCTTCCGGTATTGTCCCTCGCGATGGTGCGATGGTTCTTTACGGTCGCGGTCGACCCGTCTGCCAGGAGAGTCGTCCAGTCAGTGGTTACGGTCGCGGTGAAGGGCGCATTGGTCAAAGGCAACACTGCGATGCTCTGAATACGCGTGAAACTCCCGCCGTCGGGAGCGTGTGCAGTGGCTGGATTAGGAACTGGGGGCTGAGCAAATGCAAGTGAGCCAATGGCAAGTGCACCAAATACCATGAGCGCTTTCATGATTACCTCGATGCCGCCAAGTTTACACAAACCATGGCCCTTGGTTGTATCCAAATTGCGACTGTGCTAAAAGTAGATATTCCAGTCTGCCTTACCGCAGATTTGAATTTCATGCAGAGTGGTTGAGGGACGAGCCCTGCGACGCCACGACAACCGGACAGAACGCGGTACCGGTGTCAACTCTCTCCTGGCTGGCCGTATAGGCGCAGGGAACATGAGATTCGGAGCTCGCAGCGCCGGGCAGGCCTGCACCCGCATTTCTCCTTCCTTCGCCGCCCGCGGCGCCCCCAAGAGAGTCTGAAAGTTCGGTCGCAGCAATCGTGTCCCCTCCTCACTCGGAGAGAGCTTTGATGGATTATTCGTGTACCAACTATGAGCTGATGTGCAGCGAGTGCGGCAAGCGCTACGGCAATCGGCCGCTCTCGGCCTGTCCCGACTGCCTCGCACCGCTGGAGATCGTCTATGACCTGCTCTCGGCCAAGGGCGTCTTCACGCGCGATTCCATCGCCCGCGGTCCGGCCAGCATCTGGCGCTACGCGCGGCTTTTGCCCGTGCCTGAGGGCTTCCAGCCTGACTTGCCGGTCGGCTTCACGCCGCTTATCCGCGCCACTCGCCTGGGCGCGCGCATCGGCGCCCCCACTCTCTACGTCAAGAACGACGCCGTGTGCTTTCCCACCTTGAGCTTCAAGGACCGCGTGGTTGCAGTCGCGCTCGCGAATGCACAAAAGTTCGGTTTCGATACGGTGGGTTGCTCCTCGACAGGCAACCTCGCGAACTCAGTCGCTGCGCAGGCCGCGCGTCTCGGCCTCAAGGCCTGCATCCTGGTGCCCGCGGACCTCGAGCCCGCCAAGATCCTCAACACGCTGGTCTACGGCGCGCGCCTCATCCGTGTCGACGGCAACTACGACAGCGTTAACCGCCTGTCGATTCAAATCGCCGACGAGTACAACTGGGGCTTCGTCAACGTCAACCTGCGCCCCTACTACGCCGAAGGATCGAAGACCGTCGGCTACGAGATCGCCGAGCAGCTCGGCTGGCGCCTGCCGGACAACGTTGTCGTGCCCATGGCCGGCGGCAGCCTCATTCGCAAAATCCGCAAGGCGTTCCAGGAACTCATCTTCCTTGGCCTGGTCAAGAAGCCTGCCCGCCCCGTGCGTTTCTTCGGCGCGCAGGCCACCGGCTGCTCGCCCATCTCCGTTGCGGTCAAGCAGGGAACTGAGGACATCGTCCCGCAGAAGCCCAATACCATTGCGCGCTCGCTCGCCATCGGCAATCCCGCTGACGGCCCCGCCGCTGCAAAGATGATTCTTGAGGATGGCGGTTGGGCCGAGGATGTCTCCGATGTCGAGATCGTCTCCGGCATCCAGGAACTCGCGGAGACCGAGGGTATCTTCACGGAAACCGCAGGCGGCGTCACCACCGCAGTCACCGCGCGCCTCTACGCGGACGGCCGCATCGCGCCCGGGGAGACGACCGTAGTCTGCATCACCGGAAACGGGCTGAAGACCACCGACGCCCTCGCCGGCTGCTACGACCACCTCGACGCTCGCGCCATTCGCCCGCGCCTCGCCGACTTCGACGCCCTCCTCCGCTCGCTCGACGGAGAACCCGAACCGGAACTCATCGCCACAGGAGAACGCTAGTGCAAATCAAAGTCGTGCTTCCCACCGCCTTCACGCGCCACACCGATGGCCGCAAGCAGTTCGACTCGGCCGCGCCAAATCTGCCCGCGCTGCTCTCGGAGTTCGACCAGACCTTTCCCGCGCTCTCCACCCAGATCAAGGACGAGAACGGCAAGCTGCGCAAGTTCATCAACATTTACATCAACGATGAAGACATCCGCTTTCTCGGCGGCGACGCCTACGCCTTTCAGGATGGCGACGAGGTCATGCTGATCCCGTCCATCGCCGGCGGACACTAAAACCGGAAGGGAACTGCCGCATCGAGCAATTCAAGCCGTCCACCTGAAAACGTACACTGCGTCGCTGATTCTCAGAATCAGCGATTGAACAACACGACGATCAGCACAATCAGCAGGATCAATCCCAATCCGCCGCTCGGATAGTAGCCCCAGCCGCGGCTATACGGCCATCTTGGGTATGAGCCAAGCGCCAGCACCAGAAGAATAATCAACAGGATGATCATCGTTCCTCCTTAGGCAGCCGGTCTTGCTGGCAAGTTCGATAGATGCCATCGCGCGCCGCGGCGTTATCTCAACTTGAGCGTCGGAATTGTGGCGTACCCAAGCAACGCGATGCCGTGCCTTTCTCTCTCATTAAGAAGCAATCCTCGCGACCGGCGCGAGATTTCTTTGTAGAGTGAAAGCAGGGTGCCCATGTATCTGATACTTGCAATCGTTCTGGTTGTGATGTGGCTCGGCGGCTTCGTCATGTTCAAAACCGCGGGCCTGCTCATCCATCTGCTCCTGCTGCTCGCAGTCATCTCCCTCATCATGCACTTCGTTGCCGGTCGTCACGCCACCTAACCGACCGGTGCACCGCAGAAACAAGAGGCCAAACCCACGATTGGGCTTGGCCTCTGGTTTTGCGAATTTCGCGATTTATTGGTGGGCCACAGGCTGCGATGCCGGCAGGACCGGCGGCATCACCGCGGCCAGCGCCGGCGGCGTCTCCTCAGCCAGTTCCGGCAGCTTCTCTTCCAGCGCGATCTGCAGCACCTCGTCCATCTCTTCGACAAAGTACAGCTTCATCTCGGTCTTCAGCAGCTCCGGCATATCGGCCATGTCCTTGCGATTGTCCTCGGGCACGATCACCTCGAAGATGCCTGCGCGATGTGCCGCCAGCAGCTTCTCTTTCAGGCCGCCAATCGCCAGCACTTTGCCGCGCAGCGTAATCTCGCCGGTCATCGCGATATCGCGCCGCACCTTGATCTTGGTCAGCGCGCTCGCCAGGGCGGTTGCCAGCGTAATGCCCGCCGATGGCCCGTCCTTCGGAATCGCTCCCTCGGGCACGTGCACGTGGATGTCGACGTGCCGGTAGAACTCCTTGCCCAGTCCCAGGTGCTGCGCACGCGACCTTATGTAGCTCAGCGCGGCCTGCGCCGACTCCTGCATCACTTCGCCGAGTTGCCCGGTGGTGGTCAGCTTGCCCTTGCCGTCCAGCACCTGGACCTCGGTTTGCAGCAGCGTGCCGCCGACCTCCGTCCATGCCAGCCCTGTCACCAGGCCAATCTCGCTCTTCTCGTGCACCTGCGAGTCGCGGAACTTCGCCACGCCCAGCATTTCGCCCAGGTTGTCGCCGGTCAGCACTTCGCGATGCTCCGGTCCGCCCTGCACTACTTTGCGCGCCACCTTGCGGCATACATTGCCGATCTCGCGTTCCAGGTTGCGGACGCCCGCCTCGCGCGTATACCCGCGGATGATCGCCCGCAGCGCGTCGTCCTCAAAGACGATCTGTGCCTCGGTCAGCCCCGTAGCCTCGCGTTGCTTGCGAACCAGATACTGCTTCGCAATCTCCATCTTCTCCAGTTCGGTGTAGCCATGCAGCCGCAGAATCTCCATGCGGTCCTGCAGCGCACTCGGAATAGTGTGCAGCACATTCGCCGTGGTCACGAACAACACGTTTGACAGGTCGTACTCAACGTCCAGGTAGTGGTCCTGGAACGATCCGTTCTGCTCCGGGTCCAGCACCTCCAACAGCGCGCTAGCCGGATCGCCCCGGAAGTCCGAAGCCATTTTGTCGATCTCGTCCAGCATGAACACCGGGTTCTTGGTGCCCGCCTTTTTCATCGACTGGATAATCTGTCCCGGCAGCGCTCCAATGTAGGTTCTGCGGTGCCCGCGAATCTCCGCTTCATCGCGTACGCCGCCCAGCGACATGCGCACAAACTTCCGCCCCGTTGCCTTCGCAATCGACATGCCCAGCGAAGTCTTGCCCACCCCGGGAGGCCCGACAAAGCACAGAATCGAACCCTTGGGGTTCTTCACCAACTGGCGCACAGCCAGAAACTCCAGAATCCGCTCCTTGATCTTTTCCAGGCCATAGTGGTCGGTGTTCAGGATGGTCTCCGCGTGTTCGATCGAACGGATCTCCTTCGAGCGCTTCTTCCACGGCACCGCCAGCAGCCAGTCAAGATAGTTGCGCGAGACGGTCGATTCGGCCGACATCGGCGGCATCGCTTCCAGCTTCTTCAGCTCCTGCAGCGATTTCTCCAGCACGTCCTTCGGCATTCCCGCCGTTTCGATCTTCTTCTTCAGCTCATCGAACTCCGACTTCTCGCCCCGTCCAAGCTCCTTCTGGATCGCCTTGATCTTCTCGTTCAGGTAGTACTCTTTTTGCGCCTTCTCCATCTGCCGCTTCACCCGCGACTGGATGGTCCGGTCCATGTTCAGTTTCTCGATGGCCACATCCAGCACGTCGCCCACGCGCGCCAGCCGCGTCTCCGGGTCGAACACATCCAGAAGCTGCTGCTTCTCGTCGATCCCGAGCTGCAGGTTCGCCGCAATCGTGTCCGCCAGCTTGGCCGGTTCGTCCATGCGCACGCTCGCCGCCATGGTCTCGTGGTTCAGCGACTGCTGCAATTTCACATACTGCTCGAACAGCGTGTGCACGCGGTGCATCAACTGCTCCACCTGCGGCGTAACCTCAAGCTGCGTCTTGCCGGTGCGCACGGTCGCGACAAAGAAGCCGTCTTCGTCGTTCACCTCAATCGAGCGTGCTCGCTCCACTCCCTCCACCAGCACCTTGATGTTGCCGTCCGGCATGCGCACGCTCTGCACAATGTTGCCGATCGTGCCGGTGTCATAAATGTCGTCTGCGCTCGGTTCGTCGACCGATGCGTCGTGCTGGGTCGCGAGGAAGATCTTCCGGTCGCCCGTCAACGCCTCTTCCAGCGCCCGCACGCTCGACTCCCGCCCCACCACAAACGGAGTCATCATATGGGGGAAGATGACCATGTCGCGGATCGGCATCATCGGCAGCTTCCGAACTTCGCCGGTCAAAACGGTCTTGGTTTGATTCGCCATGGTTCTCCCATTAGACGCACTAACCGCTGCCCAGGGTGCAACCCGGGATCAACGCTTCCAGTGATTGTAATGCCTCAGGCGAAAACCGCATCCCTAACTTTTGGGTGACGGCAAAGAATTACAGTGCGAGCACCGCGAATCGCACGGAGGTTTATGCGTAAGTACCCACATTTACGCAGCTACATTATCAATTTGGACAAGAGACTCGATTACCACCGTAACGCAGTGACTACCCGGCCTTCTCCAGCAGCATCGGCAGGGTCAGGGAGTGCTTCTTCACCATCTCCGCCGTAATCATCAGCTCGGTGATCTTCTTGTTGCCCGGCACGTAGTACATCAGGTCCAGCATCAGCTCTTCCAGGATCATGCGCAGCCCGCGCGCGCCCACCTTGCGCTGCAGCGCCTCGCGGGCAATCTCCTTGGCTGCGTCGTCGGAGAAGGTTACCTTCACGTTCTCGTAGTCGAACAGCTTCGCATACTGCTTCAGGATCGCGTTTCGCGGCTTGGTCAGTATCTCGATCAACGCCGCCTCATCCAATTCGTCCAATATTCCCATCACCGGCAGCCGGCCCACGAACTCCGGAATCAATCCATACTTCAGCAGGTCCTGCGGCTCCGCCTGGCGCAGCAGTTCGGCATCGCGCTGTGCCCGGATCGGCGTTACCTCGCCTTCCTTCGCGTCCGGATCCGCAATCGCGCGGAAGCCCAGCGCCTTCTTGCCGATGCGCCGCCCAATCACCTTCTCCAGCCCCACAAAGGCCCCGCCGCAGATAAACAGGATGTTGGTGGTATCCACCGCCGTAAACTCCTGGTGCGGATGTTTGCGCCCGCCTTGTGGCGGCACATTCGCCACCGTGCCTTCCAGGATCTTCAGCAGCGCCTGCTGCACGCCCTCGCCCGAAACGTCGCGGGTGATCGACGGATTCTCGTCCTTGCGTCCGATCTTGTCGATCTCGTCGATGTAGATGATGCCACTCTGCGCGCGCGTCACGTCGCCCTCGGCCGCCTGCAGCAGCTTCAGGATGATGTTCTCGACGTCCTCGCCCACATACCCGGCTTCGGTCAGCGTGGTCGCGTCCACGATTGCGAACGGCACATCCAGCATCTTCGCCAGCGTCTGCGCCAGCAGCGTCTTGCCCGAACCCGTGGGGCCCACCAGCAGAATATTGGACTTCGACAACTCCACATCGCTCGAGCGGGTTTTGTTCATCTGGATGCGCTTGTAGTGGTTGTAGACCGCGACCGCGAGCTTCTTCTTGGTCTGGTCCTGCCCAATCACATACTCGTCCAGAAACGCCTTGACCTCTTGCGGCTTGGGAAGCTGCGCTGGCGCTACGCCAGGCACCACCTCGCTGCGGTCATCCTCGAGGATTGAGTTGCACACCCCAACGCACTCGTCGCAGATGTAAGCCCTGGGATAGTCGGATGGCGAGGAGATCAGCTTTGCAACCGCATCCTGCGACTTGTGACAAAACGAGCAGCGAAGCGATTCGTCTGAACCGCGGGATGTTTTCATGGTTGCGGCAACTCCTGGGGTCGACCGGTGGTGCTGGGATCTTCTTAAGTCTACACCCGAACCCGCCCCCGTCCGGCTACACGGAAGTCACCGGAATACGTCTTTTCGGTTACTCCCGAACCTCGCCGTGCACTTAACGAAATAAGTAACAAACCCCGGCGCCGAGGCCGGGGTCTGAGGAGGGAACCGTCTGCGAGCTCAGGTCCGCGGCCGGTCGATGATGTCGTCGATGATGCCGTACTCCTTCGACTGCTCCGCCGTCATAATGAAGTCGCGCTCCACGTCCCGCTCGATCCGGTCCAGCGATTGCCCGGTCGACTTGCTCATCAGCTTGTTGGTGATCTCGCGAATACGCAGAATCTCCCGCGCGTGGATGTCGATGTCGGTCGCCTGTCCGCTCAGTCCGCCCATGGACGGCTGATGGATCAGGATGCGCGCATTCGGCAGCGCGAACCGCTTGCCCTTCTTGCCCGCCATCAGCAGAAACGCGCCCATCGACGCCGCCTGCCCGATGCAGAACGTCACCACGTCGTTCTTGATGTACTGCATGGTGTCGTAGATGGCCAGCCCCGCCGTGATCGAACCTCCGGGCGAGTTGATGTAAAGCTGGATGTCCTTCTCCGGGTCCTCGCCGCTCAGGAACAGCATCTGCGCGATGATCACGTTCGCAATGTTGTCATCGATCGGCGTCCCCAGAAAAATGATGTTGTCGCGCAGCAGACGGCTGTAAATGTCGTAGGCGCGTTCGCCCCGGCTCGTCTGCTCGATCACCATCGGTACCAAACCCATGTCGCTCTCCCTCTTGCTTGCTAAC
>Ga0181520_10000981_pt1 | contig 60337 bp, 62 predicted proteins | sample PEATcosm2014_Bin_29_FD_132451 | JGI IMG/M metagenome (GOLD analysis project Ga0181520, IMG submission 132451) | Peatland microbial communities from MTU Mesocosm Facility, Houghton, MI, USA - PEATcosm2014_Bin02_30_metaG | ecosystem: Environmental > Terrestrial > Soil > Wetlands > Peat | place...
CCTTGCTATCGCAAATCCAACGGGATATTTTGGCGCAATAACATCGGCGGCGGTCGCACAGTGGCAGGCATCGGCAGGACTTCCTTCCACAGGATACTTTGGGCCGCTTAGTAGAGCGGCCATTGCAATATTTGCAGCAGCAGGCAACAGTACCACCACCAACTCGACGAGTACCATGCAAATAACAAACACTGCTTCAACCACGGCAGTAACAGCGACCACAACGCCAAGCGTCATCTATTATGGTGGTGGAGGCGGTGGGGGTGGCGGCGGAGGTAATGGCTCCGCCCCTCAACAAACAACAACCCCTCCCCCGGCAACTCCGGATACGACCTCGCCAACGATATCTATAACGAGTCCGCTATCCGGCAGTACGACCACTGATACTGATGCTATTACGGTTACCGCCACGGCCGCCGACAATATTGGAGTAACCAGAGTGGAATTATATGTTGATGGCGTGCTCGCGGGCACAACAGCGACGGTGCCGTACACAATTACGCTGAACCCGCCGCTGTCTCAAGGTGCGCACACGCTGGTTATGAAGGCATATGACGCGGCAGGAAACGTTGGCTCCTCGGCAAGCGTGTCCATTTCCATCATCGCACCTTCCCCAACCCCCACCGTTCCAACCAATTTTTCCGTAAGGATCATTACCACATCGACCGTCACGCTCGCATGGCTCCCCTCAAGCGAACCGAGTGGCACGATTGCCGGATACCGATTATATCGAAACGGCACATCATTGGTAACCACAACCGCGAACTCATTTACCAATATTTCTTTGAACGCGAGCACCACGTACAGCTACGCCATTTCCGCGTACGATACCGCGGGAAACAGCTCGGCGACATCAAGCTCGGTAACCGCCACAACACGGCCACTGGCGCAGTCCTCGTCGTCGATCAGCGATGCATTCGGGTTCTCGGTCGGCGAAAGCCTTTTAGGATCAAGCAGCTCCACATTGAACGCGGCGCTGAGCGACATGGCATCGCTCGGCATCGGACGGCTGCGCTTTGACATTGAATGGAGCCACGTCCAGCCGAATAACAGCGGTCAATATTATTGGGGAAATATCGATGCGCTCGTAGCCGCCGCCACGGCCCACAACATCAAACTCCTGGCCATCCTTGATTACACGCCGACGTGGGCAGAGGACCCGGCGTGCGTCTCCACGGTTGCCGCAGATCGCTGCCCTCCCGCAAGCTCAACCCAATATGCCGCGTTCGCACAGGCCGCCGTCAACCGTTATGTGCCGGAAGGAGTCACGGATTGGGAGATCTGGAACGAGCCGAATGTGTCGGGATCTTGGCAGCCAGGAGCCGATGCGGCCGCGTACACCGCGCTGTTAAAATCCGCATACACTGCCATAAAAGCGGCACAGCCTTCGGCATTTGTTATTACCGGCGGACTTAGCCCGGCTGCGACCGCCGGTAGCAGCATTTCCCCCATCGATTTCCTTACCCAGCTTTATGCCGATGGTGCGCAGGGATATTTTGATGCGGTCGGCGATCATCCGTATTCCTATCCCGCAATGCCACTCTACGAACAACCATGGAACGCGTGGTCGCAGATGGCAAGCACGACGCCGAGCTTGCGTAGTATTATGATCGCAAACGGCGATGCGGACAAAACGATCTGGCTCACGGAATACGGCGCACCGACGGACGGCCCGGGCGTGCTTGAGAGCTCCGCGACCGACACCACCTTTGCCGGCTCCCCCGACCACGTGACGGAAGCATTGCAGGCTACGATGCTCGCCCAGGCGATCGGCGCGGTGCAGCAATATCCATGGGCGGGACCAATGTTCATCTACGGCTATAAAGACTATGGCACCGATCCATCAACGGTCGAAAATTTCTTCGGCATCGTTCGCAATGACGAAAGCACAAAACCCGCATATCAAATGATCGAAGGTCTTTCGTTGTAACACCCTATTGTTACGAATATGAAACAAAAAATCGTTAAATCTTTTTTTCTTACCCTGTCCGTATTCGGATTCCTAGGATGGTTCTACATAGTCCTGAATTCCGAGTTCCATATGTGGACCCTTTCGTGGCCGCTTACCCACTTTCTCCCCTATCCGCGCGAGGATACGTTCGGGGCTGTTTGCTATGTCGTCTCGATGATATCGTTTTTTATCTGGAATGTAGTACGGTAGGTACCCAGGAGTTGTAGCCTAGTCGTGTTCACGGGGACGGTTGATATACCGGTTTTATAAGGTTTTGCAAGTACCCATAACGTTGGGCGCCCTTATTCCGTATCATCTGCCGTGCCCTCGAGAAAAGCCCTATGATCTCCTTTTTAGCCAAACAAAAGAAAATTTGTGTTATCGGGTCCGGCCTCGTGGGAACCCTTCTCGCGATTCTTCTTACCGAGGCCGGCTTTGATGTTGATGTTTACGAAAAGCGCAAGGATCCCCGAAAGGAGTCCGGCAACGGCCATGGACGGACGATAGCCCTCTCCCTCTCCGACCGGGGCTGGAAGGCGCTGCGGAGCGTCGGCCTGGAGGAAGCGGTGCTCAAGAACACCAATCCCGCGTACGGGAGGATGGTCTACGAAGCGGATGGCGCGACCCACCTCCAGGATTACGGGGATGGATCGCAGGCAATCCACACGGTCAACCGAAGCTGGCTGAATATCGCTCTCTTAAAGCGGGCGATGACCACGCGGCACGCCACGTTTTATTTTGAACATGCCGCGGAGAGCATCGACGAAAAGACCGGCGACGTTGTTTTTACCAATCTCGCATCGAATGAAAAAGTGACGGAGCGCTACGATCACATCATCGGCGTCGACGGCGTTTTTTCTATGGTGCGCGCGGCTCTTTCAAAAAAGGACCGGTGGGCATTCGAAAGCTCCATCCTTGATTTCGGCTATAAGGAATTGCGGATCAATCCGAACACCCCGGGCGCGTACCCCCTGGCGGATCATCGCGTTCATGTATGGCCGCGAAAAAATTCCGTGATCATCGCGTTTCCGACGACGGATGATTATTTTGCCGCAACACTATTTTTCCCCGTGCTTGGCGAAAACTCGCTTGCCACGATCACCGATACAAAAAAACTCAGGTCGTTCATGGAGCGGGAATATGGCGACGTCATTCCGTACATCCCAAACCTCGAAAGCGACTTCTTCTATAACCCCGACTCCATTCTGACCCAGGTGAAGGGATGGCCCTGGCATTACGAGGATAAGGTGCTCCTGATGGGCGATGCGTGCCACGCCATCACGCCGTTCTACGGCATGGGAATGAACATCGGCTTTGAGGATTGCACGGTATTCATGGAAATCCTCAAAAAAAATAACTATGACGTTGGAATGACCTTTGCGTCATTTGATGTGGTGCGGAAACCCGACACGGATGCAATGTTCGATTTTTCCTATAAGAATTTTCGAAGCCTCAATGAAAGTCCCGACCCCGAATATAACACCAAATGGCTTCTTGAGCGGCGAATCTGGAAATTGTTTCCCCAAAAGTGGATGCCCGGTTATGTGCGCATCGTTTTTTCCGAAACTCCCATCGGGGAATTGCCCCCCATCCAGAAAAAGCAGGATCACCTTCTTGCTGTGCTTATGGCCGACCATCCAAACGCCATGGATCTCCCCGACGAAGAACTGAGGGCGGCGGTCAAGCCGTTACTGGCGCAATTTTTTTAGGCCTTACCAAAAAGGATTTTGATTCTCGATTATATGAGCGGATCTCGTTTGCTTCCAAATGTGCGCTTGCTTCAAGAAACTCATTGAATGCCCGGTATTCCCCCATCCCTTTAATATCCAGATCGTTCAGCTTCCAATCGTCCAGGCAAATGATGGTTTCTCGTTTTATCAGCGGCGCGACGAACTCGAGAACTTTTTTGGAAGAACCATAGGTATCGCAATCGACGAAAACGATCCCGGGATCGTTGAGACCGTACTCCGCCACGGTTTCTTGCTTGAGCGTATCCTCGTACCAACCCTTTACCCAGATGATATTCCTTGGATCGACGCCTCGTTTTTGAAGGCATCCTTCCATCTGTTCAAAGGAACACTGATACAGCCCTTTTCTCCACACTCCGCCATCATCGTGCTCGGCACCGGCCGGCAAACCCTCAAACGCATCAAATCCAAAGAACCTTGTCGAGTCGGCGCCAAGCTCTTTCGAGGCAAGATACATGCTGGCCAATGATGTCCCGTTATATACGCCGAATTCAAGATAATCGCCGATATGTTCTCCCCTGACTTTTTGCAAATAGGCCACCGAGCGCTTAAAAAACGCGTGCAAAACCTCGGGAGGAACAAAATTTACGGCGCAAATATCCTCGATTTCGCGGGGGGTGTATGTTGTTTGAGGCGTCGGAAAGACTTTCCGGTATATTTTCTTCGTTATTCTCGTAAAAGGGCCGTATCGAAAGCTTTTTGTGGACATATTTTGCATTATACTAGCAAAAACCCGCGTATTATCGGCAATGTGCCGACCACTTGATTTCAATTTTACATCTGGTATTATGAACGGCAGATGAAATTTCAACTCAATGGTTTTACGAGCGAACGCAACAAAAGAAAACGCGCAGTGTTTTCTTTTGTTTTTTTATTGCTGCTTACCGCTACGGTGGCCTTTTTTTCTCTAACGTACTCACTGGCGTTTGCGCAAAGCGCCCCGACGATCCCCGCCGACCTTACGGTCGTGGCAAGAACGACCACCAGCATTTCGCTTGCCTGGTCGCCATCCACTGATTCCGACGGCACCCTTGCCGGCTATAAGATCTATCGCAACGGCGTATGGCTCGTCACGCTTCCCGCGCCGGCCACCACCTGGTTCAAAAATAGTTCGTTAGCCCCCAATACCTCCTATCGCTATACCGTACTCGCGTACGACACTTCCGGAAACATGTCCGGCCAATCCTCTTCCGTAACCGTAAACACACTCGCGACTACGCCGGCGAATAACGGCAATAACACATTTGGGGTGTCGGTAGGTGAAGCCTTATTGGGATTGAGCACGGCTGACCGCAACGCATACCTCGCCAACATAGCGTCGCTTGGCGTCACTTGGATCCGCTTCGATATGGACTGGAGCCATATACAGCCGAACAACAGCACAAGTTATAACTGGAGCAATATCGACATGCTGGTTGCCGCAGCAAACTCCTATCATCTTAAGCTGCTTCCGATCCTCGATTACACGCCGACATGGGCGGAGTCTTCCGCGTGCAAAGCACTGAATCTCAACGCGAACCGTTGCCCTCCCGCCCAGATGTCGCAGTTCGCCGCGTATGCGAAGGCCGCTGCGCAACGGTATACTCCCGACGGGATCACCGACTGGGAGATCTGGAATGAACAAAATCTGTCGGGCATGTGGCAGCCGGCGGCGGACGGAAAGGCATACGAGGCTCTCTTGCAATTGACCGCGAACGCGATCCGCTCGGTAAATCCCACTGCGGGAATCATCACCGGCGGGATGGCACCGGCGGTAAGTTCGAACGGCAACCTCTCCCCGACCGACTTTCTTACGCAGCTCTACGCCGCAGGCGGTAAGCCGTATTTTAACGCCGTAGGAATGCATCCGTATACCTACCCGGCGATGCCCACCTATTATGCGCCGTGGAACGCGTGGTCACAGCTGGCAAGCACGCCAATAAGCCTGCGCAGCATCATGACGGCAAACGGTGATTCCGGAAAAAGAATATGGATGACGGAGTACGGCGCGCCAACGGGCGGCCCGGGGAATGTTGAAGATTCTACGCAGGACACACAGTTTTCCGGCGCGCCGGACCACGTGACCGGACCGGTTCAGGCTGCCATGTTTGCAAGCGCGATAACTTCCGTTAAACAGGATACGTGGTCCGGCCCGCTCTTTTTCTACACCCGCGTGGATATGGGCACCTCAGAAACCACGAATGAGAATTTTTTCGGGCTCCTCCACTATGACGGAAGTGAAAAACCTGCATACGCAACCATAAAAGATCTGCTGATAAACTAATCTTCGATTTACCGCCTATCGATGACAACGCCGCGCACATATTACTTTGTCTATCTTCTGGAATGCGCGGACAAAACTATTTACACCGGCATCACGACGGATCTGCTGCGGCGCCTCGCCGAGCATAAACACGGCGTTGGTTCGCACTATACCCGCGCGCATGGCGCAAAAAAGATGCTCTACTCGGAACGCCACGCGACGCGAGGCGCGGCGCTCCGGCGCGAAGCGGAAATAAAGCGTTGGACGAGAGAAAAGAAATTGACACTGGCGCGCCGTGCCCACTAGACAAACTCCCCTATTCGCTCTATAAGGAAGATGGTATAGGAGGAAACCACAACCATGAGAATGCAAAGGATGTTTGCTTTTTCTTTTGCCGCCTTGGTGTTCGCGCTGTTTGCGGGCATCCTTCCAACAATCTTTATCCACCACGCCGGCGCGCAGGAACAGCTGGTAGTGACTGGACCCACGTTTGACATCCAATTGCACAAGCCGGATTTTAAACAAAGGGAAAATACTTATTGCAGCGACTACTTCGTTCGCGAGCGAGCAACGAAGTATTCTTCAAACGAGTATGTTTTATTCTATTATCTCGACGAGAATAAAACGCTCGCGCACGACGAGGTTCAATTGGAACATCTCGTCGTGGCTATCAGCAAAGATGAGACCCTCACCGGCCCCAAGGCACATTACATGAATGCGGAGCGCGGTCAGATCAATTGGGATTTGATCATGACCCAAGAAATGTATGACAAGCTCTACGGCGCTTGCCTTACCGGAGTAAAAGTAAAATAGAAAATCAGGGAACAATCATTGACCGCAGGAATGGGAATACTCCCCGCCTGCGGTTTTTCTTTTTCCGAATAAGAACGCAACGCTATGCTATTTTTATATGTTCTCTCCCGTCGTGTGCTTGTGCCGCATGCCTGTGCGGGTGCGCGAGGTGTCCGATCTTGATGGCAATAAAATAGGTAACTGCGGCAAGCGCTGCGATATAGAAGCTTACCGGCCAGGAGGTGGCGAGCGCGAGGAGCAGGCCGCCCCACGTGAAGGCGACGCCGAGCGCGACGGAAATGGCGATGGCCGAGAATGGTTTGCGCGTAAGATGCTGCGCGGCCGCGGCGGGAGCGACGATCAGCGCAAACACAAGCAGCACTCCCACCACCTGGATAGCCTCGGCCACGGTGATCGCGAGCAGGAACATGAACAGTATTGAAAGCGCCTTGATTGGGACGCCGCGCGCCTCCGCGACCTCCGGATCGATCGAGCTGAATAGCAGCGGACGGAAGATGGCGGCAAGAACAATGAGTGTCCCGATACCGAATGCGAACGTCAGCATGATGTCCGCGTGCGTGACACTCAGGATCGAGCCAAAAAGCACGCTCACCGTCTCGCTCGACGAATTCGTGTATAGACGCAAAAATAAAACTCCGAGACCGAGCGCAAAGGAAAGGATCATGCCAATCTCCACGTCACGCCCGCGGATGCGTTTGCCGAGCGCTCCCATGCCGAGCGCGGCCGCCACAGTGAATCCCGACATGCCGAGCAGGCCGCTTATGCCGAGCAATGCTGCGAGCGTCGCTCCGGCAAAGCCCACGTGCGAAAGCGCGTGCGCGGCAAACGCCTGCGCGCGGAGGACCACAAAGTAGCCTACGATCGACGAGACGATCGCAATGAGCGTCCCCGCCATGAACGCGTTTTGGACGAACGATTGCTGCAATAATTCAATGAGTGAGTTCATGCGTTTTTATGACCGTATCGTAAGTAGTCGCACCGGAAGATATACCGCGAATGATATCGTGGCAATGTAAAACGTGACCGGCCAGGTGCCTGTTGCCGCCAAAAATATTCCAAGCCATGTATATGCGAGCGCGAGCGCGATGGAGGCCGCCACGGCACCAAGCGGAAAATGCACAAGACGCGTGGCGGTAGCGGCGGGACCCACGAGCAGCGTGAAGATAAGGAGGACGCCGACAACTTCCACCGACATCGAGACGGCGATGGCGACGAGTATTAAAAATATAATGCCGAGCGCACGAACCGGGACGCCGCGCGCTTCCGCGACCTCCGGATCGATCGAGCTGAATAGCAGCGGACGGAAGATGGCGGCCAGCACCGCGATCGTTGCAATGCCAAATATCAACGTGACGAGAACGTCGGTATGGCTGATCCCGAGGATCGTCCCGAATAAAATACTGTACGCCTGTTCCGCATAGCCATTATAGAGGGAGATAAAAAGCGCGCCGAGGCCGAGCATCAGCGTCATCACGATACCAATGTTAATGTCTTCCTCGCGTAATTCCTTGCCGAATACGCCGATTCCCGCGCCCGCAACCACAGTGAACACCAGCATGCCGAATATCGGATCAATGCCGATCAATAACGCCGCGGCGGCGCCCGCGAACCCGATGTGCGAGAGCGCGTGGCCGGCGAAGGTGAGTCCCCTCGTCACCAAAAAATATCCCACAAAACCGCCGACGATCGCGACGACCGAGCCGGCAAGGAATGCGTTCTGGATGAATGGATATTGCAGGATGGAAAACATGGGATAGTGTTGCGGCTATCGCCGCGCGTTCGCCGCTAAATTTCCGCGCCGACCACAAAGACGTGGCCGCCGCTCCGGATCACTTCCACTTTGGTGTCGTAGAGCTTGGAAAGCGTCGCACTCGTGATGATCTCGTCCGGCGCGCCCATCGCGCTGTGCCCATGCGCCATGTAGAGCACGCGATTCGCCGCCGGCAAAAGCGGATTGATGTCGTGCGAAACGAGCATGATCGTCACGCCGCGGTGTTTGGAGATCTCCGTAAGCAGGCTGATGATCTCCTGCGCGTGGCTGATGTCCAGGTTGGAAAGCGGCTCGTCGAGCAGTAATATCTGCGGGTTGGTGATGAGCGCCTGTGCGATGAGCAAGCGTTGCTGTTCGCCGCCGGAAAGGTGCCCTATCGCAGCGTTCGCAAATTGGTATGCGTCGACTTCTTTGAGCACCGCGTCGATCATCGCGTCGCGCTTCGCGCTGCCAAAGCCGATCCCCCATTTATTCCCGTCCAGCCCAAAGCCCACCACATCGCGCGCGCGCAACGCGAGGTCGGTTTCCAACACGCGATGCTGCGGTGCATACCCGATGTTGCCATCCCCGCGATGCGGCACGGCGCCAAGCACGCGGATCTCGCCTTTGGTCGGCTTCAATAATCCCAATAATAATTTAAAAAGCGTCGTCTTCCCCGCACCGTTCGGCCCGAGGATCGCCACGAATTCCCCTTTCTCCACAAAAAAACTGACCGCGTTAAAGATCGCGCGGCCGCCGAGTTCCACCGTCACCCCGTCAAGAGAAATAACCGTATTGTTGTTATCCATTGCTTTGGGCGAGTGCAGTTTCCAGCGTGTTCAATTCATCCATCATCCACGACTGATATGTGCCGTTCGGCGGCATCGTCTCCGTCACCGGGACAACCGGGATCCCTTTCGCCTGCGCCGCGTTCACTAAATTCGTCGTGATCGGCGTAACAGTCTGGCTGTTATAGATCAGCACGCTTATTTTTTTGTCCACGATCTGCTGGTTTGTGGTATTCACATCCTGCGCGGACGGGTCATTACCCTCCGCGATTGCCCGTTCAAAAGCAAATGGCGTGAGCACGCCAAGCCCCATCGGCTCGGTCTGATAGAGATAGATCGTTTCCGTGAGCCCCACCGCCGTGCCCGCGTACTGCGTCCTGATCTCGCTCATCTTTGCCGTGACCGGCGCGAGCGAACCGTTGAACGCGGCAAGATTGCTCTGAAAGAGCGTTGCGTTCGCAGGGTCGGTCTTTTCGAGCGCTTTCTCGATCGCGCCCGCGATCACAGAAATATTATTGATGCCGTACCACACGTGCGGATTTTCCATCAGCACGTCGGGCGCGATGTTCCCGGCGGTGATGACGATGCGGTTCGCATTCGGCGATGCCGAAAGTAATTTATCCATCCATGTGTCGTATTGAAGTCCGTTCTCGATCACAATGTTCGCGTTTGTGATCGCGATCCCGTCCTGCACGTCGGATTCGTATTCGTGCGGGTCCACGTTCGGGTTGGAGATAATGCTCGTCACCAAAACTTTATCGCCACCCAGCTGCTGCGCGATATTGCCATAGAAATCCTCCGCAGCGACCACTTTAATAGTGGCATCGCTTGGCGCATTGCCGGCCGGCTGACCCATATTGCCGCGTCTAATAAAAAGAAGCGTCCCCGCGCCAAGAACGATCACGATCAAAACGACGATCCATATTGTCTTCTTCATTACTATTCAGTATACGATGCCGGCGGAACGCGTGCAATTATTTTTTAATAAATAAAACAATGGGCCGCAGAGGAATAAATCGCTCTTGCGGCCCTGGTCCGATTGGTTATGCGAAAAAATTTCGTCGCTGCTGTTCCTCAAATTCGCGATTCGCAGCTAGCTTGCAAACATACGCGTCCGGCTTACCGCGCCGAGCTCTGGCACGACGATCATCCCGCCAAACAAAAAGAGCTAATCCGAGAAACACAACCACTGCTATAGTCCAGAAGATTATTTGATGGTGCATTTCTTCCTCCTTCCTAGAAAAGTATCATAGCACTTTTTATTGATATCAGTCAAATCTGTCGCCATTGACTAAAGATTTCAACAATGATACATAATAGTTAAGATCTTTCACAACGCATTCCTCCTGCGGCAAGCTTCGTCTGCGAAGTTTTCCGCAGGAGGAATGGCCGCATAAAGCGCGCCCAGCAAGTCGAGCTGTAAACTAACACTCCTTGCCTGCGCGCACTATCATGCGAAGAGCCATTGGCCTGGCAGCGCTGATCATAGTACTCGGGATCTTTATGCCCGCCGTACTGTCCGCGCTCACCGGCTTCCTGCTTGCTCTTTTCGGGAAGGCAACAGCGATGTTAAACTCGCTGCCCGCCAGCCCGGCAGATATGCACCTCATGGTGCAATAGACGCAACGGGCATCCACATGGATGCCCGGTTTTTTATCTTGATAAACAATTTTTCGGCCGAACCTGTGGACCCGCCGGAACTTGCGCCCGGTTTTCTGTTTTGGCAAAAGCAGTGTCCTACTCCATAGACGACGAGCCCCACTGTCCACAGGCAAAGCCACCATATCATAAAGACTATTAAAACTATCTAAAAAAATGAGTTTTTGCGCGGGAATAAACATAAACGACCACTTTATGGGTGGTCGTTTATGCGCCAAAACAGAGGTGGAATCCGTTGTCTAACGGATCACTGCTTTCATGAACTATAGTACTATCTTTACCAGCAAAGTCAAAAACTATTTAATAATTTTTTAATGCGTTCCTCCCGCCGGAGAGGTAAAAATACCGCTTCGCCGAACGGTCATCCGCCTGGAGGCGAAGCGGTATTTTTACCTCTTCTTCGCGTGCGGCGTCTTGATCACCCCGATCACCTTTCCGTTGATCGAGAAATCATCGTTCTCGTGGATATGGATCGCCGGAAAATCGTGCGTTGATTCGGACATGAGCAAGATCTGATTATTCTCTTTGTCCACATAATATTTTTTGATGTTCGCCATGCCTTCAATGACGGAAAGTACGATATCGTCGTTCGCCGCTTCGCGGTCTTCGCTGTCGATGATGACGTAATCACCGTCTTCGATCTTTTTCCCGCCGACATAGGCCATGTTCATGGACGGCCCGTCCACCTTGAGCGCAAACAGCCGGTGCGCGAGGCGTGGCCGTTCGAGCAGCGTGCTCGAAACGCGAAGATATCCTTCAATGTTCGAATTGGCAAAGACCATTGCCGGCCCGGCGTTCGCCGCGCCCAAAATCGGGATGGAAAGCAGTTTGGCGTTTTTTAATATCCCTTTTACCGTCACGCCCTCTTGCTTGGTGGTTGTTATAGTGTGTTCCATTTTATTTATATGTATGAATCCTTTTTTCTCAAGCTGTTGCAAATGATGTTTTATCTTTTGCGGCGACGTCTCTCCCACGAATCCTCCGATCTCCCGAAGGGTAAAATTACCCAGATTTTTCTTTTCCGCCAGCTCTAATAATTTCTGTTGTATGGTATGCATAATTTACAGTTTAATCCTTTAAATATTACTGTCAAGCGTAACTGTGGACAACCTTGACAAGCTATTGGGCGCCGTCAAACCTCATTAAAAGGTGGTAAAATGGAAGAAAATCAAAATCCATGCCGTATTTCAACTACAAAGGGTTCTTTACTCGGGAGCACGTCCGATCCCTCATAAACGCGCTGATCCTCCTTGCGCTTGCCGTCATCTTCCAATTCTACGCCTCAGCATACGTAAACCGGACTCCCAGCAACTCGGTGGCCGACCTTTTCCTGAGCATCCTGCCGGTCGTCAATTTAAATTTTCTTATCGTTGAGTGCGCGCTCGGCGCAATCGCCTTCAGCATCATTCTTATCCTCGCGAAACCGCAGTATCTTTTATTTACGCTAAAAACCGCGGCGATCTTCATCGCCACGCGCGCGGTGTTCATCGCGGTAACGCACATCGGGATTTATCCCGGGCAGGTGAACCCGGATCCGACGGGGTTTTTCGACCGTACATACACCGGGCTCGGGCTCGAGGCCGGATTCTTCTTTTCCGGGCACACCGGACTCCCCTTCCTTATGGCGCTCATTCTTTGGGATAAAAAATTCTGGCGTTATGCGTACCTTGCGATCTCGATCATCTTTGGCATCGCGGTGCTCTTTGCGCACGTGCATTACACGATCGACGTCCTTGCGGCGCCGTACATGGCATACGGCATCTATAAGATGTCGCAATATTTCTTCCCGGAGGATTTTAAGATGATAGAAGGCTGACGGCGGACGCTCCGCGCTCAAATTTTACCAAACGCCCGGCCCGTCGCCCTGCAAATACCACTTACCATTGATCTCGACGATCGTTATCGTATCGCCCGAAACGGTTTTGCATATGCCATACGTGTCGGTTTTTTGGAGGAGCTGCACGCACCCGCGGAACGCATAATAGTTATTGAATGTGCTGTGCGCTTTTTGTAAAACAAAAAACTGATCGATCGCGAGCGCGGCGCCGGCCACTATAAGAATGATAATGAGCACCGATAGTACGTTTTTCTTTTTCATCGTCTTTGTCTTCTTTTTCTACCGGCGAGGATAGCGGCTGGATCCCGATGAGCCCGAGCTTGGGCGCCGTGAGCCGCCATAGCCACCCGGCTTGTGAAATGGCTTACGTGCAGGGCTGCTGCCCGATGACGCCGGACGCGGCGAGGAAGAACCGTACGAAGGCCTGCCGGAGCTATAGGAAGGCCGCGCCGAGCTGTAAGACGGCTTTCCGCCGCCATATGCGGGCCTATTGAAGGCCGGACGCCGCGCATTGCCATATGAGGGCCTGCCGCCGTGAGACGGCGCTCCTGCCCCGCCGTGCCGATACGGCACATACGGTTCGCGCGGAATGTATTGCTCTGCCCGCGCCGGCGGTAATTCCGGAGTCTTGGAAAGCGGCAGTTTTGTGCGTATGAGCCGTTCGATGCCGTAAATGTCGCCGCGCTGATCCGGCGTGGCAAAAGAAATGGCGTGGCCCGCAGCACCGGCGCGACCGGTGCGGCCGATGCGATGCACGTAGTCCTCGGCGTTGTCCGGAAGGTCATAATTGATGACGAGCTCGATCCCCTTTACATCAATGCCGCGGGCGGCGATGTCCGTCGCGATGAGCACGCGGTATTTGCCGTTTTTGAATCCATCAAGCGCTTCACGGCGCTGGCTGAGCGAGCGGTTGGCGTGGAGTTCGGCTGCGGTGTGGCCGAGCGCGCGCACCGATGCGGCGATCTTTTTTGCGCCATGCTTGGTGCGCGAGAAGACCAGCACCGAGCCACGATACTCGTAAAGCAACTTCTCAAGTAAGCGCGACTTGTCGTTTTTAGAAATAAAATATAATTCCTGCGTGATCTTGTCGATCGTGGTGCCCGACGGCGCGATCTCGATGCGCAGCGGCAACTTCATATACGATTGAGCCAAAGTAAGGATGCTCTGCGGCATTGTGGCGGAAAACAACATCGTCTGACGTTCGCGCGGAACGCCCACCATGATGCGCTTGAGCTGCGGAGCAAATCCCATGTCGAGCATCCGGTCAGCCTCGTCCAGCACCAACATATTTGTTTTATTCAAATTTAATGTCTTCTGCTGCATGTGATCCATGATCCGGCCCGGCGTGCCGATGATGATCTGTGGCAACCGATGAATCGCCTGTACTTGGCGATAATTCGATTCCCCGCCCACCAGCAAAGCCGTCCGAATGCCAAGTGGCCCACCCACTTTATTGATCGTCTCCTGGACCTGCAGGGCCAATTCCCGCGTCGGAAGAATGATAAGGCCGTGTTTACCCGCAAGCGCCGCCTGAATCAGCGGGACGCCGAAAGCCAACGTCTTGCCCGTGCCGGTCTGCGCGAGACCCATTACGTCCTTTCCTTCGATTCCCGCCGGAATGGACTTTTCCTGGATAGGCGTCGGCGTCTTGAATCCCAGCTTATCGAGAATAGTTAAAATATTGGGCGCGATGCCCAATCCATAAAAGCCTTGACTTGATTTTGAAGATGTTTCCATGTGCGCTAACAATACCACACAAACCCCATAATAGCTATTATTTTGACTTTGCATTCCAAACAGGGATAGTATTATCTACAGAAAGAAAAACGGAGGATCTATCATGAAGTCACGCTGGCAGTGGTTGGTAGGAATTACCGTATTCCTCGGTATCGCCTTCCTGTTCGTCAGCCATGATCCACTTCTCATCACTACGGCGCTCATCTTTTTGATGCTCGTCGCTGCGTTTGCGGTGGATATATGCAACGGTAGCGAATACGAGTCAGTTCTAAAGAATATTCTTCATTGCGAAGTAATTGTCCTAGTGGCCATGGGAATGTTCGGATACTGGTCATTCCCCTATGCCTCGCCCATAGGCCATGTCCTCGCCGTGATCTTTGCACTTGAGATCGGAATAACAATCTACGCATGGCTTCTGAATCGTGTCATCAAGATACGATATTCCCAAACTCCGTAGCCTACCTCGCATCTCTCATCTCATGCCGCGACCCAGTCGCGGCATTTATTTCTCCACATCCGGCTGGACGATTTTCGAACGATTTTAGGGTTCTGAAATACAAATACCTTATTCTGTGGCTACCGTACGCTAGCATACATTTCCTTGAACTGATCCTCGGTTCGCTGCGCACCATACTGGACGCTGTTGGAATTGTGGTGCGGGAGAAAGAAAACTTGATTTTAGATCTTAGATCATTAGAATACGGGTAGCTGCAGGAGGCCAGCCATTATGCGCTATACCGAGGCCATGAACGGCGTACTCGACGCCTTCTTCGCAACATGCACGAAGTTCGGTGGCGAGAAATCGATGCCCGATCTAAAAACGCTTTCCGCGCAGGAAGCATTTCCCCACCTTCTTGAGCATGCCAAGCTCATGCATGATTGGGGAATGCCTGGGCTCGGCGAGATGAACCTTTTCTTTGAGGAATACCACATCACACGACTCCTTCTTCTCATCGCCTATCTCGGCATGTTCACCGATGAGATCCCTATCACCCAAAAGGATATTCAGGACGTGGATATCGCGTTCAACTCTTTGATCAGTGCCGGATGGACAGAGGAACGACAAACCGTCAACGTCCTTCGGGACTTCATCGCGACCGCAATGGCAGCCCGCGAGTTACCAACCAGCATGCGAGCCCTTCTCGGTGCGTGATGGGTTTTCGCGTGGTGCAGGCAGTACCGATACAAACGAACCAGGCCGGATCTTCGCGATCCGGTCTTTTTTTATCTTTAAACCGATCTTCGGTTCAGTTTGCGCACCAACCAGTATTTGGACCATCAACCTTAAACTATCGCGGGGTTGCTGTTTGCCCATGACATTTTCAGGGCTCCGCAGGCGGTTCGGCATGGTCCGTTCATTCTTATGAACGGCGAACCGCCGAGGACGTGAGCGAGCCCGTCGCTGGACGGGCGAAGCATACCTGAAAATGTCATGGGCAAACAGCAACCCTCCGCTCGGGTCGAAAGCGAGGGAGGGTTTGCTCTATTTATGCATGATGTATTTTTTTCTCTATAATTATTCCGCCCTCCGGCGGTCCATAAGCGTGTTGATGTTTGTTTATTTGCGACCTTTGACCCCCAGCGCCGGCGATCTCAATCTCTTTTTCGATGTGACCGGTTCGCTGATTAGTACACTGCCCTACTTTTCTTTATTTCAGTTTCGCCCCCAAGACGGTCCCGGAGATAAAGGAATTACTGATAATCCACGATCGTTTCCACGCCGGACGCCTCGATGGTGGCGGTCGCCACGCCGCGGCCGAAAACAATAACATAATTCCCGGGACTTATTCCGCCCAATTCCGACGCCGCGCCCGGCACAAGGAGCACGGTCGAGGTTTGGCCAAGCGCGTTTTCCAATATAAAACTACTGGTGGCGATCATGATCGCTTCGCCACGATATACACCGTTCATCGGTGAGGTCTCGAACTCATACACGCCGGTCACCACCGGAATAGGGTTTCTCGACACATAGCGATATATCCCGCCGTGGATAAGGCCCGCGGACAGGAAAAAGCACGCAAGCGAGATTACCACAATCAAAATCAGCAAAACATAGAGGAATGGCTGATGGTAGATGATCGAATAGCGCCGGAGAAGTATCCAAAGGATGAGGATCAGAGCGATAGACAACAGCAACAGGCTCCACGGCAACGAGGTCAGGAATACGACCCATCCGGAAGGCCCGAAACCGGCGGCGTAAAGTCCCCCGTTTTCTTGTAGCGCGAATACCATGAATGTGGCGACGAAAAGGATAAGGAAGAAGAGCAACATTGCGCCGAGGACCACAAACACCGCCCGTACTATAAAATAAGGACGTGAATGCATCTTCACACCGCCGCTTTTTATCGCATCAATGACTTTATCTTTCATCTTATTCCTTTACGATTTTCTTTAGCATTGCCCTCCCGCGCTGTAATCGCACCCCCACCGTGGAAATAGGGATGTGCAAGATGTCCGCGATCTCCCGATAGTCCATATCCTCAAAATAATACAACACGAGCGGCTCTTTATATTTGGCGTTCAGCTTGTTGAGCGATCCCTCAAGCATGCGTTTTACCTCCGCTTTATTGAATCCGTCATCGGCCGTCTCCTTGGCCACGAGATGCGGGAAGAGAACGTCAAAGTCGAATATGGAAACGTTCTCCCGCTCCTTCTGCCGCTTTTTAATGTTATTTACGAACTCATTATGCGCTATGCGATAGATCCACGGCGAAAAGCGCCGAGAAGCGTCGAAGCTCTGGATATTCACATACGCTTTAATGAAGACCTCCTGCACAAGATCCTTGCCCTCGTCCCCGTCAAAGAAGAACCGCTTTGCATACCGGGTCATCTTCGGCTCATACCGCTCGACGAGTATGCGGAACGACTCGATATCGCCTTTCTGCACCTGGATGGCGATCTCCTCGTCATTCCTCTCCACTATTTCTTGCATAATTATTGTTAGGACCCTGTGATTCTATTACACCAAAGGGCGCGGTTTATTTCACGTTTCCTTCATATTTGCATCCTGCATATGAACATACGATGAAGACCCCGGTAATGTTGCGAAAAGTATTGTTAAATACCCATTAAAACGCTAAAATAAAGGCTCAGCTTTTTCATGCAAAACGCCACCGAGGAACAAAAAAAGAGCCTGCGCCGGATCCGAATCGCCATCATTGTGATGTTTGCCATCTGCGCCGCGCTGGCCATTTTTGTCTACGTGCAGGGATTGCCGCCGCCTGCGCATCTCTACGACGCCCTCGCAAAGTGCATCGCGCAATCGAGCACCACGTTCTACGGCGCTTACTGGTGCCCGCATTGCGCAGAGCAAAAAACCAAGTTTGGCACCGGCGCGCAGTATCTGCCCTACGTTGAGTGCGCGATCCAGGGAACCTCAACGCAAACGCAGGCGTGCATCGATCACAACATCGTGCAATATCCAACATGGGTGCTTGCCGACGGCTCGCGGTTGGTGGGCGTGCAAACGCCGCAGACGCTGGCACAGAAAACCGGCTGCGCACTGTGATATAATTAATCTACTTTTAATTACTCCATGACCCCCATCGTCGCATTCGTCACGAACCTGCTTTCCCTCGGCACTATCGCGTCCGATATCGTAATAGTATTCCTGTTCGCAATCATCCTTACTCCCCTCAGCGAACACGGCTGGGGCAAGAAAGTTGACGACTTCGTCGGCAAGCGCGCGATGATGCTCTCGTTCCTTGTAACGCTCGGCGCCGTGGCGGGAAGCCTGTTCTATTCCGAATACGCGCACTTTGCGCCATGCGAGCTCTGCTGGATCCAGCGCGGATTGCTTTACACGCAGGCCGTGATCCTTTTCCTTTCTTTGTTTGCGCAGAGCGCGGAGCGGGTACGGCGATTCCAAAACCTGACCCAGAAGGCGTGCCTTGCCCTCTCGGCCATCGGATTCCCCGTCGCTGCGTATCATATGTATCTCCAGTTCGGCGGCGGCGCGATCGTCCCCTGCTCGGCCATCGGCCCCACCTGCTCGTATGTCTACTTTATCACCTACGGCTATATCACGATCCCCACGATGTCGCTTACCGCGTTCGCGTTGATCCTTTGCTTTATGCTTTTGCACCGGCCGGCGGTGGAGAAGTAGGTCACACCAGCTCTATCTCCACAATCTCGGACTTCGTCCCCAATCGCAGCGGCGGACCCCAGGTGCCGGCGCCACTCGATGTAAAGACCTGCATATTGCCAAGGCGCTTCAACCCGTAATCGAATCCTTTATAGATCTGCCAGGTAAAGAACATGAGCGGGAAGATCTGGCCGTGATGCGTGTGACCGGAAAGATCGAGTGATACGCCCGCGGCTTCCGCAACGTCGAGGTCGATCGGTTCGTGCTTAAGGAGAATGCTCGGCCGCGTGCGATCGACGCCGATGCGATCCAATGCTTTTTTAAAATCGTCGCGCTTGTGCGCCGATTGGTAGTCGACGCCGATGATATCGATGCCGCCGAGATCCACTTTTTTATCGTCGAGCACGGTAACGCCTGCGGCGCGGATCGCGGTCATCGCGCGCGGAACGTCGCGAAGATAGTATTCGTGATTGCCGGTGATGAAATACGCACCGCCCGCGGGATGCAGCTCGTGGAGCGGCGCGATCAACTTCTCTTCATCGCACACAACGCCATCATAGAGATCACCGCCGATCAATACCGCATATGGGTCGAGTGCGTTGATCTTTTTTACCACGCGCGCGGTGAACTTCTCTCTATACACATTTCCAAGCTGGAAGTCGCTCATAAAGACGATCTTTTTGCCCTTCCAAAAATCGGCGCGGAAACCGGGGAGTGCCGAGAATGGAATTTTAACGCTGGTTATCTTTGGCCGCTGACTCTGCATTGTGCCATAGAGATGGAGCAGAAATGTGACGCCGAAGCAGATGACGCCGACGAGCGCGGGCGAAACATAAACGTCCCGCACATAAAGAATGTTCAGCGTGAAATAGAATATCACCGCACCGCCAAAGAGAAAGTGTATCAGTCCGAACCAATACGCGGAAAACTGATAATAGCGATCGACAATCACATCTTTATAGAAACGCGAGATGAATGACGCCGAAACAAAGGTGAGCGCGAGGACGATGAACAGCACCTTCAGCCAGAGGCCGCTGATGCCGAACGCCGCCGCGAGCGTAGCGTACACCGCGAGATGCACGATGATAAGTAGCACCTCGAAGACGAGCATGGTCGCGATGAGAACAATAGGCATGGAGTTATTTATACTATAATTATCGCATTTATGCTCGCCTATTCCGCTATCACGTGATGCTCCGCGGTGATCGCTTCGCGCGGCACGTTGATGAAGAGTGCGCCGACAGCACCCACAAGAACGATCCCCGAAGCGACGAGGAATACCGTCGCGTATCCCGAGACCTGTGCCTTCAGGATGATGAGGCTCGTGAATTGCTGCATCAACTGCTGTCCCGACCCGTTAACAAAGCTCTGGCGTGCGATCGAGAATACATTCGAGTTGATGACGTTGTCGAGGATGGTGCTAAAAATGGCGACGCCAAATGCGCCGGAAATATTACGCACGAGCGCGAGGATCGCCGACGCCTCCCCGATCTCGTCGTGCGGCACGACGACCGCAATGATGTTGGTGCGTTGCGCCATGCCAAAGCCAAGGCCGAATGCCATCACCATGAGCGGGATGATGAGGTCGAGCGCGGTGGAGCGCGGATCGATCCACGAAAACATGAACAATCCGATTCCCGCCACGAGCGTGCTTCCCGCGATCACGTAGCTCGGTTTTACCTTTCCGATCAACCGCCCGCCGAGCGGCGCGGCAAGCATAAGCGCCGCCGCCATCGGAATAAAGAGGTATCCCGTTTGCGTGGCGTCATATCCCAAAAATGTTTCGGCAAAGATCGGGAGAAGGAAGATGCTTCCGATCATCCCCATGAAGACGATGAAATTATTGGCGAGCGTATTGACAAATGCGGGGATCTTAAAGAAGCTGAAATCCACGATCGGCTCCGTCTCGCGTTTCTCGACTTGATAGAAAAGAACGCCAAAGAGGATCGTGCCGACATAACACGCAACACTCGCAAGCGAGCTCCATCCCCATGTCTGCCCCTGGTCCAGCACCAGCGTGAGCGTAAAGAGCGATGCGCCGAGGAGCGACGATCCCCACCAATCAAAATGCGCCTGCCGTTTGGCGCCCACCGATTCGTTAATGAACGTGAGCGCGAGGAACAATCCGATGACGCCAAGCGGAATGTTGATAAAGAATACCGCGCGCCAATTGAAGTTATCGATGAGCGGGCCGCCGATGAGCGGGCCGAACACCGATGCCACGGCGAACGCCGCAGACCAGATACCGAGCGCCTGTGCGCGCTCCTTGAGGTCGGTAAAGGTGACCGCAAGAATGGCCATGGCGGTCGGATAATCTGCGGAAACGGCAAGTCCCTGAATGATGCGGAAAACGATCATCGACGGAAGATTCCACGCGACGGCGCACAATCCGGAAGCGATGATGAAGCCAACGAAGCCGATCAGATATATTTTTTTGCGCCCTGCAGTATCTCCCAGTTTTCCCCATACCGGCACAAATACCGCATTCGCCAAAATGTACGCAGTGGAGATCCATGCCGCGTCGGAAACGCTGATGCTAAAATCGCCGATGATCTTTGGCAGGGCGAGGTTGACCACCGTCTGATCGAGGCGGCCCAGGAACGTGCCAAAAATGACGGTGCCGAGCACCCACCATCGCACATTACTCTCCTCTTTTTTTACTTCTATTTCCTCCGCCACAATATGGTTTTCTTAATTTTTAAATTTCTTTTTTTTATCGATAAAAATGAAGGGGCTCCTCTTTTTGTGCACTCACTGTCCTCAGTGGCATTTGTGCATAAAAAGAGGAGCCCCCTTCATTTTTACTGTTTGTATACCCAGATCTTGGCGGACATGCCGTTCTTCAATTGCGGATATTGCGTTGGGTCAAAGCGCACTTTGACGGCAAACTGGTTGGTTGGTCGCTGATCGGAGATATTGAACACCACGTCGCTCTGTTCCGACGTGGGACTCACTTCATCCACGACGCCTTTGAAGACTTGCGAGCCGAAGGCGTCCACGGTGAACGTCGCCGGGTCGCCGACCTGCACGTTCGCAAGCCCCTTGTTCTCGTCAAGATTGCCCACCACGCGAAGCTGCGTCGGGTCGATCATGGTCGCCACCGTTCCCACTCCGGTCATCGTGTTCACGTATTCGCCGATGTTGGTATCCACCGAAACGATCTCGCCCGCCACCTTTGCTTCCACGATCTCATTCCCTACGCGCGCCACCGGCGTGTTGATCGCCACATCGTCGCCGACGTTCACATACACTGCTTCCAGCACTCCGGAATTGACCGGGGAAAGATTGATGAGCGGCGCGGTGATCTGCGACAGGTCGATGTATACCGTTTTGGAATTGACGTAATAATATAACCCCGCGCCCACGCCGCCAACGACAACGAATGCAACGATGACCCAGATGATAAGTGTCCCTCTTTTCATGGTTAGAATGTATTAATGTTATCGCCGACGTTCAATCCCGACGTGATCTCCGTCATGCCGTTGCCGCCGATCAATCCGATCTGCACCGGCTGTTTTTCTGTGGTCGCACCGTTCTTTACCAATACAAAGTAGCTGCCGGCGTCGTTCACCACCAGATTGCTCGGCACTTCAATCACGTTATCGTGCTCGGCCTCGACGATATGCACATTTCCCGTCATGCCGTCTTTGAGGCGGCTGTCCGGATTCGTAAAGTGAAGCGTCACCATATATGCCGCGGAACCGTTTACCTGCGTTTCGGCCGCGTCGATCGTGCTCACCGTCGCCGGAAACGTCGTGCCCGTGCCGAACGCGTCGAGCGTCACCATCGCCGCGTCGCCGGTCTTTATGTTCGCCACGTCCGCCTGCGAAACGTATGTTTCTATCTTTAAACCGCTGTTATTGACGAGTGTCATGAGCGGCGTGCCGGGCGAGACCACCTGGCCCACCTGCGCGGTAAGGTTCTGCACCGTTCCCGAGAACGGCGCCACGAGCGATGCGTTATTGAGCGCCACTTGCGCGCCGGATGCCGCTGCCTGTGCCTGCGCCACTGCCGCCTCCTGCGCCTGGATGGCTTGCGGCGTCGATCCCGCCTGCGCGAGCGCGAGCGCGTTCTGCGCGGCGGTGAGCGCGGACTGATCGCCGGACACGGCGCTGATGGACGCTTCCACCTCCGCGCGCGCGGCGGCGATGTTGCCCTTATATGCCGCGATCGTTGCCGCGGTAAGCTGCCCGCTCGGCGTGGCGTTATTCACCACGAGCGCGATCGCATTGATGTACGCATCGATCTGCTGGAGGTTGGTGGCGGTCGCGCCCGAAAGCGTTGCGGGGTCGAAGCCCGTACTCGTCGCACTCACTGCCGCATACCATTGCGTGAGCATGCCGCCGATCGTAAGGCGTTCGCTCGTAATATCATTGATCGTCTGCGAATTGCTGTTTGGAACGTTGAACGTCGGATTCTTTGTCTGCGGATTGGCAAACATATTGTCGAGCTGGTTCGTCACCGCGTCGTCGGATGCGCTGTACGCGTTCTCCACCGCAATGCCGAGCGACCGGTCCGCGCTCGCGATGGCGCTCTGATCGATCTGCAACTGCTCGGGCCGCGTGCCGCTTTGCAGCAGCGCAAGCTGCGCCTGCGCACCTGCGAGCGCCGCATTCGCCTGCTGCACGGCGGCGTTCAATTGCGCGGAGCTGAGGTCGGCAAGCACCATCCCGGCCGAAACCTGGCTGCCTTCGCTTACATACACATGCGCGATCTGCCCGCCCGTCTGGAAGGATACCGCCGCGCTGTTTTCGGCCAGCACGTTCGCCGCCTCGTCCACGGACTGCACGACATTCCCTTTCTTCACGGTCGCGCTGCCGAACGTCGGCGGGGTCGCGGAACTCACGTACCAATACCCGCCGGCCGCCGCAAGGACGACCACGATGCCGATGATGATCTTGTAATTTTTTGAGAAGAATTTTTTCATGCGTATCGGGTTATGAGTTGTTTTTTATTATTTTATCGATGATGGCGATGAATTGTGCGCGCTCCATCGGGGTGAGGATGCCGAACGTCTTCTTGAGCTCATTGATCTTCTTTGCCATCCCCCGCTCGAGGAGCTGCCTCCCTTTCGCGGTAACGCTCACCCGCACCGAGCGGCGATCGTTCGGATCCAGCACCCGCGCAAGCAATCTTGCCTTTACAAGCCCGTCGATCATGAGCGTCGCCGCAGGTGGCGTCACGTGGAAGTTCTTCGCCACATCGCGCATGTGCGGCCGACCGACATCCTTGACGTATTTAAGCGTCTCGAACTCCAAGAGCGAACATTGCCCGCTCGCGACGTTCTTATGCATTTTGTCGCGCATAAGCCGCCCCATGATAAATATGTGCGAAATGAGCTCCTCTTTACTTGCCGACGTATTGGGCATATCGATAGTACCAATATACTTGAAAAATATAACTATTAGGTTACTTAACTATTTTAGCGCAACACAAAAACGGCGTCAACTGGGGATATTTAAATCTCTCCACTATTACATACCATTCACCCATGCCCGCGTGATGGGACCGAAGTAGCCCGAGGCAGGAGAAATATTTGTCTTTTTTTGGAACTCGACAAGAGCGGCCTTGGTAAGAGGGCCAAAGAAAGTGGTGGCGCCGTGGGCCTTGAGCTTTTCTGCGGCAGGACCGCTATCGTTCGCGATGAGGAACCGCTGCAATTGCATGACATCGTTCCCCTGCGTACCAATCATGAGGTTCTTCGTGAAGACGAAGAACGAGTTTGTCGATGATGCCTGTGCCTCGAGGGTCTGGAGCTCCAATTCAAGTGATGCGAGGAGGGTCTGCGTCTCGGAGGTACTCATGCCTACGGGAGAGGTTGTGGCAATAGGGGGTGGGACGGAGGACGGGGTCGTAAGATCGATGCTTGCCTCCGCACTCCCTACGATGGTTCCTCCGATGGCGCGATATTGTATATAGACGGTCTGTTCCCCCGTGCTTGAAGCGAGCGTCCATGGCAGCGAGGTGACGTACGGGATCCATGTGGAGCTTGAGAAATCTGATATGTTTGAGATCTCCATGGTATATGCCTCGGTACCGTAGAGAGAGAGGGTAACGCTTTGGGTCGGGGTCGAAGATGCACCGTTGTCGATCGTGAGGTCGTAAGCCGAGCCGCCGCCACCGACGGTGACAATACTGGGTAAGGAGCTAACCGGAACGGGAGTTGGAACCGGGTCAACGGCAAGGGTATAGCTCTCGCGGTCAAAGAAGGGACCGGTCGAGAAATTGTCATCTGCTTCTATGGTAAATGCATAGGTACCCGTGGTCGTCGGAGCGCCCGAAATGACGCCCGTTGAGGTAGCGAGGGAAATGCCGGGAGGAAGCGATCCCGAATACAATGCGAAGCTCACGATACCTTGAGATGAGGTGGTGTTGATGGTCTTGGTATAGGTACTATTCACGATAGCATCGGACAGTGAAGGTGTCGTGATCGTGATGAAATTGAATTGAAGGACGCGATTGTTATAACTGTCATCTACGAACAGTTGATGATTATCCGGGTTATAAGTAAGACCATTAAAGTAATCAAATCCAGATTGCGTAGTAATGCCGGTGCTACCCGAATAATCCGACTGTCCTATCATACTTTCCGCGTCTTCTCCGTTCGCGATCGTTGAGGTGGCGACGTTAAAGATAAGAACGCGGTTATTATTTGAGTCCCCCACGAATAAACGATCTGCGGTTGGGTTATAAGCAAGACTAGAAGAATACTGGAGTCCGCTTTGCGTCGTAGTAGCCATGTTACTCATGAAGTCCGACTGGCCGAGGACGTAGCTGGCGTCTTCCCCATTCGTGATCGTTGAGGTGGCGACGTTAAAGATAAGAACGCGGTTATTATTGGTATCAGCTACAAAAAGACGCGCATTAGAAGCATCATATGAAACATCCAAGGGATTATTAAGATTGGCTCGTGTAGTTGTTGTATTATCACTACTCATAAAGTCCGGTTGGCCGAGGACGTAGCTGGCGTCTTCCCCATTCGTGATCGTTGAGGTGGCGACGTTAAAGATAAGAACGCGGTTATTCATTGAGTCGGGGACGAATAAGCGGTTGGTAGCTTGATCGTATGCCAACCCGCCGTATGGAGCATTAAGCCCGTTTTGGGTTGTGGTAATTGTATTACTTGTAAAGTCCGGTTGGCCGAGGACGTAGCTGGCGTCTTCCCCATTCGTGATCGTTGAGGTGGCGACGTTAAAGATGAGAACGCGGTTATTGCCATACTCAGCTACAAACAAACGACTCCCAATCGGATCATAAGCGACTCCCACTGGATAATTCAATCCATTCCGGGCGGTCACCGCGATATTACTCGTAAAGTTCGGCTGGCCGAGGACGTAAGCTGCGGTGTTTGTGGTTAATTTATTATTGCCATCTAGTGCGAATACCAATATCCGATTGTTGCCGCTATCCGACACGAATAGACGATGTCCCACTGAATCTAAGGCAGAAAAATAAGGAGTAAACATTCCCGTAGCGAATGGCCCGTTGTTTCCTGAATTTTTTGTATATAATGGGACATTATTGGTATCATACTCGCCAATCAATCCAATCGCATTCTCTCCATTCGTAATCGTGGAAGTGGCAACGTTAAATATCATAACTCGATTATTAGAAGCATCAGCAACGAACAGATGGCCATTGAGTGCGTCATAAGCAAGATCATTATCACCCAACCCAAAATTGAACTCCGACTGCGTTGTCAACCAACCAGGATTGGTGGTGAAATTTGACGGTCCAAGGACGTTCAAGGCATTTTCCCCGTTCGTAATCGTGGACGTGGCAACGTCGAAGACCATAATGCGGTTGTTATCGCCGTCGCTCACAAAAAGACGTGTAGTGGATGCATCATACGCAAATCCCCCGGGGTGATCAAAGCCCGATTGGCTGGTCGCAGCGCCATTACTTGTATAATTTGACTGGCCGAGGACATTGCTGGCATCTTCTCCGTTCGCGATCGTTGAGGTGGCGACGTTAAAGATAAGAACGCGACATCCATCCGAAACAAACAGGCGAGACCCCGCTGAATCATATCCAATCGAATGACCTTCCTGCTGGCTGAAACCTGCTTGGGTAAGAGCAAGATTACTCCTTGTAAAATCTGGCTGTCCAATGACATAGCTCGCGTTCTCCCCATTCGCAATTGTGGAGGTGGAGACATTGAAGACCATGACGCGGTTGTTGTTTGCGTCATTGACGAACAAACGACTTGAGACGGGGTCGTATCGGAGACCCGCGATATAGTTTGGATTATTGTTAAAAATTTCAACGAGACTAAGCGTATTTTGCGTTGTTGCCGCAGCGCTGCTCGTGAAATTTGGCTGGCCGAGGACATAGCTGGCATCTTCTCCGTTCGTGATCGTTGAGGTGGCGACGTTGAAGACTATGACGCGGTTGTTCCCTATATCAGTCACGAAAAGCCTTTCGTCGTTGGGATCGTAATCAATGCCACCGGGGTTAAAGAGGCCTGACTGCGTCGTTGCGCGAGATGCGCTCGTGAAGTCTGGCTGTCCGAGAACATAGGATGGGGTTGTAGTCGCAGTGTTATCATTTGTGTCTAGGGTAAAGACCAAGATACGATTGTTCGAACTGTCCGAAATAAACAGTCGGTGGTTAATCGAATCAATCGCCACTGCCCCCGGATAATAAAGACCGACTGGGTTAGCTCCGCCATTGGGAGACCCCTCCGTGTATACCGGAACATTGTTTTTATAAGTGCCCAAAAGCCCGCTTGCATTATAAAGCGCCGCAAGAGCGCAATGTGGCATACCTGCCAACATAAGGAGGAAAAGAACTATACCTACCCCTCCTACAGACTGCTTCTTTATATTCATTCAAGCGTCAGTTATTATTACCTTATTATTTATTACTATTTAGTATAAAACAAGGGGGGCTGAGTGGTATGAGGATAATAGGTGGCGCGATGGAAATAACTGTTTTATAAAAGGATGGGCTACTTCTCTCCAAACTTCGCCTCGCGCACCAATCCCTCGATGAGCAGGTCCACGTCGATCGACGCGACGCCCACCACTTTGTCCGCGCCGCCGTAATACACGTAGAGCTGATGGCGGAGCACGACGGCGCCGCACGGAAAGACCACGTTCGGCACGATCCCTTGCTTTTCGTATGCCGGCGTGGGTTCGAGGAGCGGATCGTGCGTGCGGTACAGGATCTTTGACGGATCCTTGAGGTCGAGCAGCGCGGCGCGGATGTTGTAATGCCCGGTACGCTTGGAAATGCCGTGATATAACAGCAGCCACCCATACTTTGTTTCGATCGGCGGCGATGAGATGCCGATGCGTTTGGAATCCCACGCGGTGTCGCGCGGCCGCATGAGTACGGTGCCTTCCAGGAATTTCCCGTTTTTGAATTCGAGGTCATCCACCCGGTCGATCCAGATCTCGGAACCGAGACGATGTAGGAAAATATATTTGCCGCCGATCTTCTTTGGGAACACTGCCGCATCTTTGTCATCCATCTTCGGCGGTGAGATCAAAATCGGCTCGGTCCACTTCCATTGGTGCGCCAAAAAATCCTTTACGCTGATGGAGGTGAACGCCACGCGCGGCGGGTTCGTGCCATCGTATGCGGTGTAGCACATATAGATCCGGTCGCCGATATGCGTGATGCGCGGATCCTCACAGCCGGAGTTGCCGCCGGGAACTTTTTTCTGTTCAAAGTCCGCACAGGGAGTGTAGATCGGGTCGGACAACCGCTCGTTGATGTCCACTCCATCCGGTGATGACGCATAGCCGATCACCGATGTGTTGTCCCCCGACATCGCGCGGTATAAAATGTGTACTTTGCCGCCTTCGTAGATGGCCGCCGGATTGAACGTGGCCTGCGATTCCCACGCGTGCTCCGCGATCGGCGTGATGATAGGATTCCCCTCAAAGCGCTGCAGTTGCCGCTTGGCGGTGAACACCAATTGCTCTAGCAATTCCGCCTTTTTGAACGTCGCCACACACGATGTGGTATCTGCCGCGCCATAATACACATGCACGTCGGATCCCTTAATGAGCGCGCCCGACGGGAAGACGATGTGCGGCACGCGGCCATAGAACTCGTACTCCTCCTGCGGCACGATGAACGGGCGCTTTACCTCGCCAACGATCTTTTGCGGATCCTTGAGATCGAGCAGCGCCGCCTGAATGCCGAATATCGGCGGCGGCGAGAAATAATTATAAATGTAGGAATAAAAAATAAGCCAGCCGTCTTTGGTTTTGAGCGGCACAGAGCCCACTTCGATCTGGTCTTGATTCTCGTTCTGCTCGATATCGATCACGTGCTTCTCGAAATCCTTGTACCACGCGTCCCAATATTCTTTTGACCATATTTGCTCAACACTATCAAATAGTGCAAGACATATCTTTGCCGGCGGCCGGTCGGTGTTCACCGTGATGAGCGCCGCGATCTTGCCGTTTATGCGCTCCGGAAAGAGCGCCATCGCCTTCGCATTGAACGGCGTCACCAGGTGCCGCTCGTCGATCGTCTTGAAATCTTTTGTGATCGCGACCGCCACCTTGATGCCATCAGCGAAAAAATCCGAAACGGCGGTGTAGAAAATATAATAGCGCCCTTCGAACTCCGTGACGCGCGGGTCTTCGCAGCCATAGCGCTCCCACGGCTCGACGGGCGCCACGAGCTGGCTATGTGCGCCAAATCGCACGGCGTTCTTGCCGACGGCGTGGCCGATGGAAGAGATCTCCACATCCATGCCGTTCATATGTGTTTTTGCACCGGCAGCGCGGAAAAGAAGATGCACCTTGCCGTCGCGCGATTCCACGACCGACGGGTTGAATGCCGCCTCCGCTTCCCATGCCACGCCGGCATCCGGAATGAGTATCGGATTTTCGGGCGATCGCTTAGCTCCCGCCATTGGTCTTTTTCGCGTTCAGTTTGTTTTCCGGCGTAAGCTTGGGCGTTCCGTACATCTTCAATTCGGTCAGAAATTTATCCAGGTCGGCCATCGCAACGCACACCACCGAATCGGCGCCGCCGTAATATACATAGAGCTCGCCGTCGTTGATCACCGCGCCGCAGGAATACACGACGCCGGATTTGAATCCATTGTTTTCGTAATAGAAATCAGGTTCGAGGATCGGCGTCCGTGAACGGTACAGGATCTTTGTCGGATCATTGATATCAAGGATCATCGCGCCGAGCTTGTAGCGATTCGGATCGCGAAGGTCCATTGCGTGATAGAGCAGCAGCCAGCCGTCTTTTGTTTTGAGCGGCGGCGGACCGGCGCCGCGGATCCAACTGTCCCACGCGCCGGTATTCGAAACGCGGCTGTATTTGCTTTTGATCACCGCCTCTTCTTCGTCGAAATCGTTCAAGTCGTCAAAATAATCCACCAGGATGTTCGGCGAGATACTGTGCAGGATCGCGAACTTCCCGCGGATCTTTTCCGGAAAGAGCACCCAGTTCTTGTGGATCTCCCCCGCGGGCGAGATCATCGCCGGCTTCTTCCATCGCCAATTTTTGTTCAGAAAATCCTCAAGGTCGATCGAGGATAGCGCGATGCGGATGGAACCCCATCCGTCGAATGCGGTGTAGGTAAGATAAACCGTGCCTTCGATGAGCGTAAGCCGCGGATCTTCGCAACCTCCGTTCCATCCCCCGCCGGAGAAATATGCGGACTCGAGCGGACGCTGTTCTTCCTTTGGTGTCGTGCTCTTTATGGTGACCGGCACGTACGCCGGCTCGTTCAACCGCTCAACGAACGAGATGCCGTCATCGCTCGACGCGTATCCGAGCACCGACACGTCGTCCCCGCCGATCGCGCGGTAGAGCAGATGCACGCGATGGTCGGCGTAGATCGCGCCGGGATTGAATGTGGCCTTCATCTCCCAATAATTTCCCTCGCGCGGCTCGATGATCGGATTGCTCTCGTGGCGCTCGAGCTGGTGCAACTTCGGCTGCGTGACCATCGGCCGCGCCGCGCGTACGGCACGCAAAAGTTTTCTTTGCCGCTCCGCCCGAGAAAGAACCTTCTTTACTGGCGCCGCTTTTTTGCGCAATGGTTTTTTCTTCTGAAGCTTCTGCTTTTTTTTGATCGCTTTTTTTATCGGCATCGTAAAAGTACTTGCCGAGGAACGCCTAAAGAACCGACCGGCGGTTCGCAGCAAACTATATCCATAGTATATACCCGTTCATCATGCGGCATGTGGTTTCCTGTGTATAACCAAAAAATCTCCGCCGGAGCGGAGATTTTTTGTCATTATTGCGTTGCGCCCGCGCCGGCAGGTGCGGTTGCTCCGCCGCCTCCATATCCTCCGCCCGCGCTGCCGGTCCTCACCTGGATCGTTTGTGCCGTCACGCTGCCGTCGGAATTGGTGGTCCCGCCCACCATCACGTTGGTCCCCACTTTAAGCGTGCTCGGCGAGACCGTCGTCGGCTCCGTTACCGGCGTGGAACTGGAGAAGAACACGACCTCCGAATTCCCGTTCGCAAGCTGGAGCGTGATGCTCGAAGAGTCCATCGCAGTGATCTGCCCGGTCACCAGTCCGCCGCCCGTCGCGCCCGCGCCTGCCGCGCGCCGCGTTGAAGAACCGAACGCGCCCGCGCCGCCGGCGAACGCCGACTGCAGATTGCTCGCCGCGCTCGCCTTCCCCCAATAATATCCGCCGCCTAACGCGATCAACGCGACTACCAGCCACACAGTGTGCACCAAATATTTTTTCATGTTTATTTAATTTTCTTATTTTTATAACGACGACCTTTTAAATTTCTATTTAACCTTTTCCTTCTGTAAGGATGAGGTATGCCCCTTCTTTTTCATACCACCTGTCCTCTGTGTGGTATGAAAAAGAAGGGGCATACCTCATCCTTACTCATAACGAAGGGCTTCAATTGGATTTAAACCGGCAGCGCGGCGCGCAGGATAGTATCCAAAGATGATGCCGATCGCCGCGGAGACGAAGAACGCGAGAAGAATATATGGGACGGACACGCTCGTCGTGATCCCGGCGACGAGAGATATGACGACGGCGGCAAGCCAACCCAAAATGATGCCGATCAATCCCCCGGTAAACGTGAGCATTACCGACTCGGCGAGGAACTGGAGCGTGATGTCGTTCTTTTTGGCGCCGATTGCTTTGCGCAATCCGATCTCGCGCGTGCGCTCGGTGACCGTCGTGAGCATCATGTTCATGATGCCGATGCCGCCGACAAGGAGCGAGATCGCGGCGATCGCGGCGAGCAGCGTGGTGAACGTGCCGGTAACGCTCGATGCGGTGGAAACGATGCTCGCCTGGTTCAGCACGTTGAAATCCGCCTGCGTGGGATCGGCAATATTGTGTCGCTGAAGCAGGAGTGTCGTGATGTCGTTCTGCACCTGCGTCATCGCATTCTGCGTCGATGCCTCCACGTCCACCTCCGTAAGATAGCTCGTGCTTCCAATGAGATAGTGTTGCGCGGTGCTGAGCGGTACGTAGATCATGTCGTCCTGATTACTGAAGCCGCTGCCGCCCTTGGCGACCGTGACCCCGATCACCGTAAATTCCGTCCCTTTGATCTGGATCGTCTGCCCGATCGCCATGTCCGGCGTGGCGCTCGCGTTCGTGCTCGGCGCAAAAAGCGTCTGGAGCACCGTGGGGCCGATCACCGCGACGCGGTTCGACTCGGCATTGTCCGTGTCGCTGATAAAATTGCCGGTGTCGATCGAAACGCTGCGCACCTGTTCATACGCCGCCGTCGTGCCGAGCACGCTCGTGTTGGTGTTGCTCGCTCCATAGATGACCTGATACCGCCCGCTCACCTCCGGCGCTACCGCGACGACATTGTTGACGGACGCGATCGCGGTCGCGTCGTCGGGCGTGAGCGTCTGCGAACTTCCTCCCGCAGAGCGCACCGTGGTGCCGATAGACTTCGATGCGCCCGGCATGATCATCACCAGGTTCGCGCCGAGCGAATCGATGCTCGACTGGATGGACGCCTGCGAACCCTGCCCGACGGCGACGAGCGCGATCACGGACGCGATGCCGATCACGATGCCAAGCATCGTCAAACCAGACCGCACTTTGTTGACGGTCACCGCGCTGTAGGTTTCCTCAAAGAGATCACGTGTTGTCATGGGGGATGTTTTTTTCGTTTCGCGCGATGCGCTTGTTGGGATTCTTCTCGTCGGTCAAAATATTGCCGTCACGGATATGGATGATGCGGTCGGCATGTTCCGCCACGTACGGCTCGTGCGTGATGAGCACGATCGTCTTCCCTTGCTCCGTATTGAGCGTCTGAAATGTATGGAGAACGATCTCTCCTGTTTTGGAATCGAGATTCCCCGTCGGCTCGTCCGCAAGGATGAGCGCCGGGCTGTTGACGAGCGATCGCGCGATCGCAACGCGCTGCATCATACCTCCCGAAAGCTGATTGGAATGATATTGCCAAAACGCTTCGGGAAACGCGGCGTCGGTGAGCGCCTTCGCGGCGATCTTCTCGCGCTCTTCCTTTGGCATATTCGCGTAGATGAGCGGGAGCGAGACATTGCGCAGCACGCTCGTGCGCGGGAGCAGGTTGAACGACTGGAACACGAATCCGATCTTCTCGCGGCGGATGTCCGCCAGCTCCTCGTCCGACAATTTGGAAACATCCTTGCCGTCCAAGAAATATTCGCCAGAGGTCGGCGTATCGAGCGCACCCAAAATATGCATAAGCGTGGACTTGCCCGAGCCGGACGGTCCCATGATCGCCACGAACTCGCCCTCTTTTATGGAGAACGTGATGCCTTTTAGAACGGTTACCGCCGTGTCTTCCGTCCCATACGTTTTTTTAATGTCCTTACATACGATGATGTCTTTCGTCATTCATTGAATGGTATTATCCTCCGCCGCCCACGCGAGTTGCGCCGCCGCCAGGAGCGGTCGTTTGCACACGGACGTTTCCCCCTCCCGTGCCACCAAGAAGCTGCAATGCATTACCGCCCGTCGACGCCGTGCTCTTGGCGGCAGTGGCGCTCGACTTGATGGTCTGTACGATGATCTGATCACCCACACTCACTCCGGATGTTACTTCTGTTTCCGTACTGTTAGAGATCCCTTTTGTGACCGGCACCTGCTTGGTCGAAGCGATCACAATACCGCCGTTCGCGCTTGCGGCAAGATCGGCCGCGGAAAGCGGCGTCGCCGGTTCAAGAATATACGACGAGCCGCCGGACGTCACAAGCGCGGCGTTCGGCACCGCGATCACGTTCTGCGCCACCTGCGTCACAATATTCGCCGTCACGCTCATACCGGGTTTGACCTGCATGGTACTCGACGTATCCGCCGGCTGCGAAAATCCTATCTGTACGTTATAGCTCACCACGCCCTGACTCACGGTGCCGACCGGGTCGATCTCCACGATGGTTCCCGCGAGCGAAAGTCCGCTGATCGCGTCGAAGCTGAGTGTTGCTTTGTCGCCAACCGACACCTTTGCCGCGTCGATCTCGTTCAACGTCACCTCGGCGACCTCGCCGTCGCCCACCATGGTTACCGCATCAGATCCGGGAGTCGAGCCGACGGTTGCGGCGATCGCAGAGACCGTTCCCGCGATCGGCGCGCGCACCGATGTGTACGCAAGATTTTCCTGCGCGGTCGTCAGGTTGGTCTGCGCCGTCTGCAAGCTGATCTGCTGACCGAGCAACGTGGTAGCCGTCGGGCCCGCGAGCGTCTCCGCGAGCGTTTCGCTCGCCTGTGCAAGCGAGTTCTGCGCGTTGATGATCGCATTGCGGTCGCTCGTGATCCCCGTTATCGTGCTCTGCTCACCCGACACGGCGCTGTTCATCGTCGTCGTGTAGTTGGAAAAATTGGTCTGGAGCGTGGTCGTGATCGCGGGAAGCGGCTTTGTGCTGCTGCCGTTCGACGGATACGTATTGATCACATAATTGAGAAAGTCTTTTCCCGCCTTTACGGCATCGCTCACCGTCTGTGCCGTGTTCAGCGTCTCCGAGAACAACGCATCTATCGTCGCCTGGCTTGAGCTTGCGCTTGTCGCGTGATAGTCGCTGAGGTTCTGCTGGTACGCAGTCGTCGCCGCCGCGTACGCCGACTGCAGCGTATCCTTATACGGAACAACTCCCACCTGAAGATAATCCGGCATCAGGCTCACGAACGCGTCGGGATCTGCCTGCGTCTTGCTGATATCATTGCCCGTCACAAAATCCTGCAGGCCGGTCATGACGGTCTGCAAGTTAACGAAGGTCGGGCCTAAATTGTTGAATCCATTCTGATAGTCCGTCACGATCGTCGCAGAGGCGTTCGCCGCCGACTGTTCTCCCGTGGTGACGGCATTCTGCTGTTGCAAGAGCGTTGTCGTGGCGACCTGATTCGTTTCCTGCGCGGAAAGCTGCGCCTGTTCCAAAGAAAGCTGCGCCTGTTGGAGCGCGCGCTGTTCGTTCGTCGGATCCAGCTGGAGAAGCAGCTGGCCAGCGGCCACATGCTGGCCGACCGTTACCGGAATGGACGTCACCGTCTCGGAAACTTTTGGCGTGACATTGATGGTGGTCCCCGCCTGCACCTGCCCGGTGCCGGAAACGGATGAGACGATCGTCCCCTGCGTGGCGGCTTCCGCCACATATTTGGTGACGGTCGGCGCGGCGCTCGCGCTGCTGTACCAATAATATCCGCCTCCCGCCACGACGATGACCACGATGGCCGAGATGATCTTATGCGCCCGCACGTATGTTTTTATTTTGGTGAACATGATAAATAGAATGGAAAAATTATTGCGTGGAAAGGATGCGGATAAAGCGCGCGTCTATCTGGCCGTCACTATCGGGATCACCGATGACCGCGATCTGGTCGCCGACCGCCATGCTGCTTATCGCGCTGTCGTTATCCCCATCCCGGATGACCGTCCCCGAAGATATCGCCACCGAATGCTCGTTGTTCATTTGATCGGTCAAAGAAACGGTGGACGTGCCGACATCGATGACGGTTCCCACAATGCCGTGCGCGGCGACCGGCGCGGGAGGCGGGGCCATCATTCCCACTGGACCGCCCGGCGATGCGCCGTAAAATATCCGGAAGTAGTTCTTATCAAAGCCCGATGCGAACCCCGCGCGCTGATACCCGACGGCAATGCCGAGCCCGAAGACCACAAAGAGAACGATCAGCCCTCCCAATATGATAAGCACCGCTCTTACTTTTTTGGACTCCAGAAAATTGCTCATGAGTAGGCGCGGCGGTTACGGAAAAGCGACGCCTCGTCGATGAGCGCCGCCATGGACCAGATCGCGAACAGCACGCCGCTTAAGAGCAGCGCTGCGGTAAAAATCGGGAACATTTCCATGACGGAAAACGCAAAGTCCGGGAAGTTGGCGGCCATCGATGAGAAGTCCGAGAACATGAGCGACGTGATCTGGAAAAATCCCGATTGCGAAAGGCTCGCCATCAGGTTCACATATCCCGCGACCGCTATTCCCACCGACACGCCGAACGCGCACGCCGAGGCGGCGATCTTTATGCCAAGCATCCTCCGCTCGCGCCGGCTGATGCGCGCCAATATTTTTTCCGCCAAACCGGCTGGCGGCTCCGGCGCGTCGAGGTTTGAAAAAAGTTTCTCGTAATTATGGTTCATAGGCGAGGCTTTTATTACCTTTCTTTATACGAATAGCCCGCCTATTTGGGTGCCGAGCGAATACTAGAGCAGCTTTCGGAGCTGGATAAGCGCCCGGCGATGCTTGCTTTTGATGGTATCAATGGGTTCCTGGAGTGTATCGGCGATCTCCCGGAACTTCAGGTGCTCCGCGTAACGGAGTAAAAGGACGCTCCGATACGAAGGGCTCAGGTCGGCTAAAACACCTTCAAGCTCCGCCTTGGTCTGCTTCTTTACAAGCAGCTCGTCCGGCAGGTCAGGGCCATCTACGTAGGGCGAAAGGAACGTATCAAGGTCGGTCTCTCCTTCTTCGATCTTTGAGAACACTATCGCTTTCTTTTTTTTGATGGCATCGAGCGCGGTGTTCTTTGCGATCGTAAGCAGCCACGTTTTGAAGCTCTTTGTCTGATCGAACTTTTTGATGTTCTTCCATACTTTTATGAACACATCCTGCACGACGTCGTTCGCGGCGTCGGCGTTGCCAACATAGCGATACGTGAATTTATAGACCATCGACATGTGCCGGTCCACGAGCGCCGCGAACGAATCGCCGTCGCCCTTGATAAACCCGGCAACGAGCGTCGCGTCATCGTCACGCGCATGCGCCATGCGCACTTCGGCAAGGCTTTTTTCCGGTTTTGTCCCGGGCGCGGCGAGCGATGCGCCAAAAAACATACTATCCAGACGTATCAACATGATGATGGTATTCTACAACATTTATTTGCGATATTCATCCTCGGCCGTAGAGGCCGACAAGTTCCGCGGTCGTGATGGTGTGCGCGTCTATTTCTTTTCGGAGCGCCGCCTCGGGCGCGCCTTCGGGAAGATCGAGGACCTCGTCGAGCGCATAAAGATAAAAGTGGTAGTGGTGCGGCGCTCCGGGCGGCGGGCACGGGCCGAAATAACCGATCTTGTTCATACCGTTCGAACCTTCCGCGCTTTCCGGCGGAGTGCTCTCCTCTTTTATGATCGCCGTGTCGGGATCGATGTTCCATACCGTCCAGTGCGTAAAGCCGCCCTCGATCGGCGCATCCGGATCGTGCAGGATCAGCGCAAGGCTTTGCGCTTCCGGCGGGACGTTCTGTATCAAAAGCTCCGGATTGATATTTCCGCCGTCGCACGTAAACTTTTTGGGGATCAATTCCCCTTCGTTAAATGAAGAACTGGTGATGATCATAGTGTTTGTTAATAATACGCTATTATTTGATAAAAGCTTTCATTCGGCGGCGCCGGGCGCCGGCTCCGCGGCCTTGTCGGAGAGGAACTCGCCGTATTCCTTCTTAAGGAACGCCGCGTCGCGCGGCTTTGTGACGCCCGGGTACCGCCACGCGCTGATCACCTTCCGTGCGCCGGCGACGTCCTGCACCATCACCCAGATCTCCTGCGTCCACGACTCCTTTTTGCCATTTAACTTCATGGAAACCGGCTGCATCATCGCCACCGTCTTCGGCGCAACGCCTTCCTCTATACGCTTCGGCGTATGAAGCACGTGCCGCACCCGCGAGGGCGTCAGCCGGTAGTGATTCATCTTTGCCCGCGCGTGGAGCGTCCATTGCAGCTGGACCGGCTTTCTTAAGAATGGCATCCATCACATTATACCGCGTCGTGCATTAAAAATAGCTTAACTGGCGATTAAATATAGAAAAAGCGCCGGGCATCCGTGAGGATGCCCGGCATGGGGGAAGATATGCATCGGGAGAAATTACTTGAGAGATTGCTTGCAGGGCGTGCCGCGCCGAAGAGGCGCTTTATCCGATATAGTGAACACTGCGCCCGCGACGATCCCCGTAAGCAGTGAGCTGATGACGAAAGCGGCAATACCTCCTTCCTTTGGATTTTTCGGATGCAAGCACATATACATGCATGCCCACAGAAAACAAAATACGAGGACAAGAAAATCGTCCCGCAGTGCACGCCCGACAGACTTTTTTCGTTTCAAAATTATTCCTCCGATGTTTTTATTTGATGGGGATCTAACCGCTACTACAACTCACCCACAAATTATCTTCCAATCAATTTCTTGAACTCCTCCACCATCGGCACCTGTTCCGGTTCCACGCCGTACATCTTGGCGCTGTAATACGCCGTCCAATCGGCGAGGTTGAGCGCATTAAAAATCTTATTTAACTCGGTTTTCCCCTGCAGCAATATGATCTCGGTTTTAAACCCGCGATCGCGATACAATTTTTCCAACACGTTCATTCGCTTAATGATGCGCCGATCATCGCCCGCATCCTTAAGGAATATAAAATGGAAGTTGCGGGAGAGCGGCACCGTTTTTGTCTTCACATCAAAGCCCGTCATTTCGTTATGATTGAGCTCCGGCACCACGTTGTAGAATGCCGGGATCTTGCCCGTCTCGTTGAACTTGATCTTCCAGTTCTGCGCGACCGCGCCGTTGCGCGTGGAAGCGTAGATGATCGGCATATTGCCGAACACGCGCCGCGCAAGGTCCTTGCCGCGCAGCTCCTCCCGCGAGGGATGCAGCTGCGTCGCAAGCAGCTTGGACTCCGCCAGCATGTTCTTCTCGCCCATGAGAGCCAGCATCGCGCGTAAGCTTAAGCCCGTCGCCATGCGCGGCTGCAGGTGCAGGTCCGGAAGCCGCACGTGCGGCACCTTGTTCTTTTCCGCGAGCGAGAGCAGTTTTCCCTTTGTGGCGATCACTGCCATCGCAAGTTTCTTCGCCTTCGCGGCGTTAAACGCATCGATCGTCTCTTCCGTACTGCCCGAATATGAGCTCAGGATGATCAGTCGATCTTTCAATTCTTTTTCCGCGAGCGGCGGCAGGCCGTAATTGGACCACACGATGACATCAATCTCCGGATGCCACGCCTGGATCAAACTCGCCGCCAGGTGCGACCCGCCCATCCCCGCAACCACAAATTTGCCAAACTTCTTGAGTTTGGCGGCGTTCTCTATCTGTGGCTCGAATTCGAACTGTTTGCCGTAATGCTTTATATCGTCGGGGATCATAACCTTTATTATACTCTTTTTGAGCGATTTTTGGTGCCAAGAATTTTGTTTTTGACAATATATTCTAATTATGGCAATCTATTGGCAGTCGAGCAGTTCTTCGACAAATCCAAAAAATGGCGAGCGTGACGCTTGCCATCCATGGCGTGACGCCATAGGAGGAGCACAATGAAAACGCAGGCTGACCTCAATAAGGATGCACAACCGATGCCATCAACAAAGGTTGATGTATTCTTTGAACAATTCCCATGGGCGAAGAAGTACGCTTACCGCGACCCCGTTTGTCACGTATACACCTCCCGAATCGAACCCGCGCTTCTGTCATATGAACCGAGTGTTGTCAGTCAAAAAGAGCGCCTCGAGGATGATTTCGGGTTCACGGAAACCTATACGAGCTATACCCGCGAAGATCTCTATTTGCTGGACGCGAGTGGAAAAATTATCTCGCGCGCGCAAAAAAGTTCCTCAAAGCATCGCAAGTGGATTTTTTTCGGACCCGAGATCGTTGAAGAGCATTCCCATGTCAAAGAGATAGGCCACGTGGGCGGAACGATCGCGAATACGCTGCGCTCGTTCACAAAATCCGAAAAGGAATCAATCCGCTTCATTCTCTCCTACTGGACAATAACAAGGGCTATGATCGTTTATAAGGTGCCCAAGGATTGTTCCTTTCCGGCCTGGATCGAAGCGGAGAAAGAGAGGGAACGGATCCTCCTCGAGAAAGAATGTGCGATGCTCGATGCAGAAGGCGCCTCTGTCAAAGACTGATCATTAAAAAGCAGCCCGGCCGCAGACAAAATCTGCGGCCGTTTTTTTTATTTCTTCCCCTGATCTATCGCGTGCCCGCCAAACCGGTTCCGGAGCGCGGACAATACTTTCCCGATATAGCTCGGCGACTTTTTTGATTTGACCCGGAACTTGAACGAGTTTTCGATGACCTGTACCGGCACTTTCAGCTTCTTACCGGTCTTGACCGTCCACTCGCCTTCTCCGGTGTAGGCGACGGAACCGGAAACGGACTTGAGATCCTGGCCATAGATCTTGTACGCGTCCTCCAGCCATCCCACGAGGCGCGACTCGATGACGCTCCCGCGATTATAGACATTCGCCACCTGTTCGAGATCCAGCTTGAACGGCGATTTTTTCATGATGGCAAAACCTTCCGCGAGCGATTGCATCATGCCGTACTCTATGCCGTTGTGCACCATCTTGACGAAGTGGCCCGCGCCCGCGGCGCCGAAGTACGAGTAGCCGCCCGGCACGGAGAGGTCGCGGAAGAGCGGCTCCAGGCGCTCATAGATCTCGCGCTCGCCGCCGATCATGAGCGATCCGCCGTTGCGCGCACCCGACGGGCCGCCGGAAAATCCGACGTCCATAAAATGGATGCCACGCTTTTTGAGCAGCTTCGCGCGGCGCATCGAGTCCTCGTAGAACGCGTTCGCGGCGTCGATCACGATGTCGCCCTTCTTTAAGTGCTGAACGATGCCGTCTTTTCCAAAAAGCAGATCGTCATTCCCCTTCCCGGCGGTGATCATGAGCCAGATGATCCGCGGCGTTTTGAGTTCCGCCACAAGCTCGGCGTGGGTGAACACGCCCTGGATCCCCTCTTTCTGGATCATTTCCACCGGTCCAGGCGAGCGGTTGGATGCGACGACGCGCCATCCTTTCTCGTGCAGCTGCCGTGCGACGTTCGCACCCATCTTTCCAAGGCCAAAGATACCGATCTCGCGGCGCATAAATCCGCGCGCGCGCGCGGCGGAATTTTCTTCCGCTTGCTCCGGCGGATCGACGATCATCGCCGCCTCGGCGACCACCGCCTCCGAGTCCGGCGCATAGCGACGCAACGGCACCAATCCTTTCTGCCATCCCTTTACGATCGGATCAACAAAGTGCCACATCGCGGCGATCTCGCGGCTTGATACAAAAAGCGTCTGGTCGCCGTCGATGCAATCGAGTAGAAGCCGCTCATATTCTTCCGTGTACTGGGACTTGTGGCCGCCCTCGCGCAAGTCCACGTTGAACACGCGCTCTTCCATCTTCATCGCAAGCCCGGGCTTCTTTGCCCAGAAGCGGATCGTGATGCCTTCCTTCGGATCCTGGCGGAATGTAATGGAATTCTTAAAGTGCCGCACCGGCGCGCCGGGCGCGGATTTGCCCTCGCCTTCAACGCTATAAAGCGCGCAAAGGCAGGGCTGATCATGCTTAAAAATGATCTCGATCTCCGTCACCTCTTCGTTGCGCTTAGGGTTGATGATGCGCTTGCCCGCCTCTATGAATATCGGCACGCCCTTCCAACGCGGATGCGTAAGCTCGAGCGCAACCTTAAAATATGTTTCAATGTTCGACTTCGGGTCAACGCCTTTGATGCCGCGATACCCGTCGTACTGCGCGCGGAACGTCTTCTTTGACATCTCGGACGGCGTGATCGGTTTGATCGTCTCGAGGATCGCGGCGCGGGCGTCGCGGATCGCCGCCGCGCTCATATCGCGCGGCTGATCCATCGCAATGAGCGCGATCATCTCGAGCAAATGGTTCTGCCCGACGTCGCGCAGCGCTCCCACGCTTTCATAGAACGGTCCGCGATCCTCCGCACCCACGTTCTCCAGCTCGCGCACATAGATCTTCTCGATCAGCTCGCGCCCCCAGTTGTCTTCAAAAAGATTGTTAAAGAAACGAAACGTTAAAATGTTCTGCAGGGTTTCCTTCGCAAGGTAGTGATCGATGTTATAGACCTGATCTTCCTTGAACAGTCGTGCGATGCGCTCGTCGAGCGCCTTCGCGCTCTTTTCATCGCCGCCGAACGGCTTCTCCACCACCACGCGCGTCCAGCCCTTGTTTGCGTCGCACAGTTCCGTCAGCCGCGCCTTGTGGATGTTCGTAAAAATCATGTCGTAGAACTGCGGCGGCACAGAAAGATAGAACAGCTTGTTCGAGCACGCGCCGTGCTCGTCGTCGATCTTCTTCAGCGCATCGCCAAGCGCCACGTAATCTGGAAATGCGTCGAACGTGATCTTGTGATACACGACGGTCTTCAAAAACGATGCGACGGATGCCGGCGACGCATCCTTCACCTTTACTTCCAGGATGGCCTGGATGTGCCGCTTAAGGTCGTCGTCCGTCCAGTCGCGGCGCGAAACGCCAACGAGGCGGAAATGCGCGGGCAACATTCCCCGCTCGTGCAAATTAAAGAGCGCCGGCGCGATTTTTTTTGTCATGAGGTCGCCGGTAACCCCGAGCACCACGAATGTGGTTGGTAACGATGATTTTAGAGTGGTCATGTTTATATATAGTAACTCTGAAAGAATTTCCTAACAAATCTTAGCGGTTCGGAAAATACCCGGCACCGCCTCATGTTCTGGCTTATCTCTACTCTTCTATTTTGTAGCCGTATCCGTGGACGGTTTTGATGAGCTTCTGCTCGTGGCCTTCATCTATTTTGGCGCGGAGGAAGCGCACGTGGACGTCGACCGTGTTGGTGAACGGATCGGCGTTGATATCCCACACGTGCTCCAGGATCATCTGGCGCGTCAGCGTCGTCCCGGCGTTGCGCATAAGGTACTCGAGCAATGTGAATTCCTTGCGATTAAGCCTGATCTCCACGCCCGCGCGCGTAACGGTATGCGCGAGCGTGTCCATCACAAGATCCGCGATGATCAGCTTCGGTCCCGTCAGCTTTTTTTCGCGCCGCAGGAGCGCGCGCACGCGGGCGAGCAGTTCGGCCACAAAGAACGGCTTGGTCAAGTAATCGTCCGCGCCGATGTTCAGCGCTTCTATTTTTGTGTGCGCGTCGTTCACGATAGAGAGCATGATGATCGGAAATGTGCGACCTTTTGCGCGGATCTCCTCACAGATATCGATGCCGCTCTCGCCGTGCCCGAGATTTATGTCCAAGATCGCAAGATCATACGCGTTGACCTTTGCCCACATGAGACCTTTTGTGCCCGTCTCCGCCCAATCGACCGTGAAGTGCTCCGCCTTAAGCCCGTTTATAATAAAATGCGCTATCTCCCGCTCGTCCTCGATTAATAAGATTTTCATACCCTCCACAATACACGAGGCACATTAAAAATATATTAAATTTTTTATCAAGAAAAGATAAAGAAAATCAGGCAAATACCCCTGCCATGCCTTTGAGGGACGGGTTCCGCACTGCTGCGCGGCCCCTCGCGCTCGCCGCCTTCGCGGCTCCGCGATGCCCTCAAAGACATGGCAGGGGTATTTGCCAACGTCTTTACCTTTTCTCTCTAAAAACTAGGATTAAGAAGTTAAGGCTCTGACTTCCTTTACACAGGCACCCATTGCGAAACTTTAAAGGCGCCCGATTGGGGCGCCTTTGTGATAACTATTTTTGGTCTACCTTATTTTTTATTGCGTCGACGAGCTCGAGACCGAAAGCAGCGTCACGGTAAAGTGCAGCGTCGCGTTCGGAGGGATTACCGAGCCCGCGCCCTGCGAACCATAGCCGAGCGCCGGCGGGATGGTAAGCTCGCGCGTGCCGCCAACCTTCATGCCGCGAAGACCCTGATCCCATCCCACAATAACTTGGGGCGGGTTTGTGCCGATGGTAAAGCTGAACGGCGTCCGGCCCGGATTGAGCGAGCTATCGAACGTGGTTCCGTCATCAAGCTTGCCCGTGTAATTGACTGTCACTGTGTCTCCTGCGGCGGCAACCGTGCCCGTCCCTACCACATCGTCTTTGATCACTAATCCGTCCATATTATTTTGATTGTTTTGTGTTGATGTTTGTTGTGCCGAAGATTGCGATGGCTGCGTCAGCGTATTCGCATACCACGCCCCCACCCCGATGACCGCTGCCGCGACCACCACATATACCGCAAGTAAAATACCTTTTTTCATAATGATTATGTAATACTATTGCACTACGAAATTTTTGCGCCCGGGGGAACGTCGCTCGCGGGCAGCACGAGCACGGGCGATCCGTCCTCGCCATGCGCTGCAAGGAGCATCCCGTTCGACTCCATGCCCATCATCATCCGCGGGTCGAGATTGGCGATGATCACCACGCTCTTGCCCACGATATCCTCCGGCGCGTACGCCTTTGCGATGCCCGAAAGGATCTGCCGCGGCGCGGGTTCCGCAATGTCGACCTGAAGCTTAAGCAGCTTCTCCGAACCCTCCACGCGCTCCGCGGAAACTATTTTTCCGACCCGCAGGTCGGACTTTTGAAACTCGTCTATGGTCATCAGGAGTGATTATAGCACGGTGAAATATATTGAAAAGGCGCGAACGGAGATCATCTATTCGCGCCTTTTTTATTGAGCCGATCGCCGGTTAGTCGGCGGCGGCGAACTCCAGCCTTGCCGGAAGGGCGGAGTGTTTTGTCCCAAACTCAAGCAGGCAATCGACCGTTTTACCCGCACCTTTTGGGCTGAAGTTCCGACAGTTCACACTGACGGAATGAAAGCCCGGGACCACCTTGCCAAGCTGTATGAACGGATTGACATAGGCATCCGTCACCCAGATGGTCTGGCCAAGAAGTCGGCGCAGGTAATTATGCAGATAGAGGCGTACGCGCGCGACGCGAAGGGCAACCAGTGCGTACTCCCCGGCGCTGAACACAAAATGGGCGCAGACGTAGCCGGGCTCCATAGTTGTGTAGAAGGCATCCACCAGCACATGTGTGCGAGTGAGTCCGTTCACGAGCGGGCCGATGTCGCAGATGCGACCGTTGGCGATCTGTTTGCCTTGTCCTTGTTTTCCGCGCGGAGCGGTGGTTGCCTCGGGGCGATAGAACGGCATCCCTTCCGGCAGTGAGTTGCGATTGAGCTTCATCTTGAAAACGATGAGGCGCGGGTTTTCGCGAACAAACAGTGATTTCAAGGCAATCTCCTTTTGATTGAGGTTGAGGGTTGATGAAATAAAAGAACTTACTAACGGGAGAAGTATAACTAAATATATATAAATTGTCAAGCTATCCGGGATAGGCTATCCTCCCGTCACTTCGTGCTTTGCGCCACCCTGCGCCATATTCTTTTGGTGCTCTTCGGTGTTGAGCAAACCGCAATGCTTCCACTTTTTTTTGCTACCACACGGGCATGGATCGTTGCGACCGATCTTTGGGCCGGGACCCATCTCGCTCGCGGGGGCGGCCGCCGGAATGTTGAGGCCAAAGGTCGCGCCGCCATTTCCGGCCGCGCCGGAACCCGCTCCCCCAACAGCGTTTGCTCCCCCGCCGGCGCTCGTGTTCGCCTGCGCCGCCAGCTTGAACATATTATTGAATATCCAGCCATTGAAGTTCCCCCAAAAGCTCTTGAACAAGCCGCTCGCCTCGTGGCGATATTCGACGAGTGGATCACGCTGGGCATATGCGCGCAAACCGACGGATTCCTGGAGCGCTTCAAGGTCCTCAAGATTCGTCATCCAAAGCATATCAAGGATGCCAAGCAGTTGATTTTTGGCAAGCGCGTTCTCAGCAACGGCGACGCTCCGCTCTTTTATGGCCGCAATAAAATCTTCCTGGGTCTCCAAAGCATCAACGCCGGATGCGGGCGGAACGATCGCGCCTTCTTTGAACGCCTTGCGCGTTTCTGCAAGCGCCGCTTCGGCTTCCTGCCCGAATTGTGCAAAGCCCGGCGCAAACGCCATGTTGAAATGCGCGGTCGCCGCTTCGGCGATGATGTCCGCGATCGCTTCTTTCTCCTTTAATTCCAAAAATTCCGTGCGGCGCTTATAGACCGCACCGCGTTGTTTATTCAATACGTCATCGTATTCAAGGAGATGTTTGCGCATGTCAAAGTTGGCGCCTTCCACTTTTTCCTGCGCCTGCTCGACAGCTTTCGTGACCATCCCGAACTCGATCGGCTCGCTCTCCGGAAGGTCGAATCGCTCCATAATGCCTTTGATGCGATCGCCGCCGAAGATGCGCAGCAAGTCGTCGTCGAGTGAAAGGAAGAATTGCGATGATCCCGGATCGCCCTGACGGCCGGCGCGGCCGCGGAGCTGATTGTCGATGCGCCGCGCTTCGTGGCGATCGGTGCCGATCACGTGGAGACCGCCAAGCCCGCGCACCTTCTCTGCCTCTGCTGCATCCGGCGGGTTTCCGCCAAGCAAGATGTCCACGCCGCGCCCGGCCACGTTCGTTGCCACCGTCACCGCGCCCGAATGCCCCGCCTGCGCGATGATCGCGCCCTCGCGTTCATTGTTCTTTGCGTTCAAGACCTCGTGTCGGATCCCCGCCTGCGAGAGCGCCGCGCTAATGATCTCGTTCTTGGCGATGGATGTCGTGCCAAGCAACACCGGCTGGCCAAGCTTCTGTCGCTCTTTCACATCCGCCGCAATGGCGTTCAATTTGGCCGTAAAGTTTTTATAGATAAGATCGTTCAGATCTTTGCGCGCCAGGCCGCGGTTCGGCGGAATGCTTTCCACCTCGAGTTTGTACACTTTAAAGAATTCCTCCGCCGACGTCTGCGCTGTTCCCGTCATGCCCGAGATCTTCTTGTACATGCGGAAATAATTTTGCGTGGAGATCTTGGCATATGTGCGCGATTCCTGTTGAACGGAAACCCCTTCCTTGGCCTCGATCGCCTGATGCAGTCCCGCCTGATAGCGTCGCCCGACGAGCAGCCGCCCGGTGAACTCATCCACGATGTACACCTGCCCGTCCTTCACCACATAATCTTTGTCGCGCGTAAAGAGCGCCTTCGCTTTAACGCTCTCTTCCATGTAATGGACCAGCCGGATATTCTCCGGCGCATAGATGTTCTGCACGCCGATCAGCTTTTCCACCTTCTCCACGCCGGCGTCATTGATCGTAATGGTCTTCTTTTTCTCGTCCATCTCGTAATCCGTATCCTTTTCCAAATTGCCGGCAATGCGCGCAAATGCCTTATAAAAGTCGCTTGATTGGGCATCCGGCGCCGCGATGATGAGCGGCGTCCGGGCCTCATCTATTAATATGCTGTCCACCTCGTCGATGATGGCAAAGTTATGCCCGCGCTGGACGCGGTCTTGCGGCCGATAGATCAAGTTATCGCGCAGGTAATCAAAGCCAAACTCGTGGTTGGTGCCATACGTAATGTCCGCCTGATACGCTTCCTGGCGTGTGACCGGACGCAAGAATTCCTGTTGCACCAAAAAACTTCCCGTCGTTTCCACTTTCTTTTCTTCGGCTGCTTCATCAACCTTCGGGATCTCCCATTCCGGATCGTAAAGAAATGCCGCGCCCGGGATGATGGATCCGACGGTGAGCCCGAGCAGGCGGTAGATCTTTCCCATCCACACCGCGTCGCGCCGCGAGAGATATTCGTTGACGGTGATCACGTGCACGCCGTCGCCGGCAAGCGCGTTCAGATACGCGGGCGCAACTCCCGCGAGCGTCTTTCCTTCTCCGGTCATCATCTCGGCGACGGCGCCGCCGTGCAACACGAGCCCGCCCAAAAGCTGGACGTCGAACGGACGCTGGCCGAGCGTGCGCTTTGCCGCTTCGCGCACGAGCGCGAACGCCTCGGCCGCCACCTCGTCCAGCACTTCCGGAAGTTGCCCGGCCTTCACCCGCTCCCGAAGCGCCACGCTTTTTGCGGTCAATTCGTCGTTCGAAAGCGCCGCGACCTCCGGCTCCAGAGCGTTGATTTCCTTGACTTTTTCCTCAAGCGCGGCAAGCGAGCGCTTCTGAAACATCTTCTTTAATCCTTCGAGCATACCAACGATTATAGGCGATTGCGCGCGATTTTGCGAATGAAATAAAAAACACCCCGGCGGATGCCGAGGTGTTTTTTAGAAAACTATGCGCGCTTCTTCGCGGTCTTCTTCTTGCCTGCTTTCTTTGCTACTTTCTTTGCTTTCTTTTTTGCTGCCATTGTAGTAATTGTTTTTTAGTTTATCGGGTTGCGACCACTCCGATAATTTTTTCCCCGTAGGAAAAAATTTACTATAGATTTAGTATAGCAAAGTGGTTTTTCGGTTTTTATGTTTTCTGTGGATAACTTTCCGCGCGGGCAGTGCGCGGTGGAAAAACTATTTTTCCCTTTCCTGCGGTCGCGCGTTCTTCGTTTTGTATTTTTGTATCTCCATGTGCATCATGTTGCGCACTTCGTCGATCGCTTTGCGGATATCCGCCGCCGACGCTTCGCTGCGCAAAACTTTTCCGGGAAGCGACAGGTCGGCGGACGCCATGAATATCTCGTCCCCTTTCTGATGATGCTGGGTCGTGCGGGAAACCTCCAGGCGCAATGTTATCTCGCCATCCTTCTCATACGGCTCCACGAATTTGCCAAGCGGCATAAGTTTTTCCTCTATATATGTCTCGAGCGGCGGGGTCACGTCCAGCGTCTTTTTTGTGATTATTTTCATATGGTAATTATAGCAATTGAACCTCTTCTTCCAAATGGATGGCGAACTTTCTATCGACCTCCGCCTTTGCGAGCGTGATGAGATTCGCCACATCCGACGATCCGGCGCCAAGCGCGTTCACGATAAAGTTGGGATGCTTCGGCGAGATCATCGCGCCGCCCGCGCTCACCCCGCGCAATCCGGATTCGGAGATAAGCTTCGCGGCAAAGATAACCGGGAACGGATCGGTCTTGACCGAGAACTGCGATCCGCGAAGCGCGAGTGACAACGCGCGAAGCGACTCGCGATATTTCACGCTCCCCTCTTTGTGTATCGCGCGCAACGGAACATTCTTGAAGATGCTGCCGATATTCGGATACTCGAGCGGGTGATGCTCTTTGCGATACTTGATCCTCTCATTTATTACCCGCGCGATCGCTTTTTTATTTCCCTTGGCAAGCTTGAGCGTCACGGACAGCACGATCTCCGCGCCGTTCTTTTTTTTGAAAATACTGTGGCGATAGGCAAAGCCACATGCGCGAGCGGTGCGCGTGACGACCTTCATTGTTTTCGTGTCAAAGCTCCGCACCGACACCACGCTGTCCTTTATTTCTCCGCCGAAGCAACCGGCGTTGCCGCGGATGGCGCCGCCGACCGTGCCCGGCAGGCCGCCCGCCCACTCGAGCCCCGCAAGCGAACGAGCCGTTGCGGCATGCAAAAGCTCGGCCATCGGGACCCCCGCGCCGACAGTGGCCGCAGTTCCCTTTATCTTTACGCCGCGGATGTCCGGCCGCAAGACCAGGCCATCAAAACCGCTGTCACTGATCAAAATGTTCGTTCCGCCGCCCAGCACAAACACCGGCACCTTTAGCTTTTTTGCTTCTTTGATGGCCCACGCAACCTCCCTCTCCGTCTTCGCTACAAAAAAAAATCGAGCAGGGCCGCCGATCTTGTAATGGCTAAATTTAGACAATGGCACGTTCTCCTTGAATTTTGGCATGATAAAAAAATAATTCGATCCGCTTCGCCCCCCCCTCCTTCTCGCACAAAAAAGCCGCTCCGCCCAATGCTCTATACGAAACCAATCAAAGTACTGGGCGGAGCGGCTGTGGTGACCTCCGGTTCTGTTTGTATTGAACGAGTGCTCAATCAGCCACTCCTTTATCAGTATACCAAGTATGAAAAATCGCGTAAATAGAGACTTGGTTTACCCCCCAGACCTCCAGAATTTTAAACGAGGCAAGGAGCATCGACGAGGCATATTGGAAATACGCCGAGGAGATGCGACACAGCCGCAGTTAAAATTCTGGAGGTCTCCATATAAAACTAAAGACCCCCTTGCGGGGGTCTTTAGCCAAACAGAATCGTGTGGGATTATGCCCAAGCCGTATTAATTACTCAAGCATACTCGCACCCATTCGAGAGTATGATAGCACGAAACTGCCAAAAACGCAAGTGCCTGGATGCCTATGCCGCGACCGTCGGAACCGACGCCTTCTTTTTGAACACAAAATACTTGTAACCGAGAAAGTTCCAGATGAACGTTACGAGAATGCCGGCGAGCGGCGCAACGATGTCGATCCACAGCTTTGTCTCCGGGCCGATCGCCTTCACGAACGTGGCCACGACCACATTGGCTCCCCATCCGATGAGGGCGACGGTATAGAATCCCGTCACTTCGCCCGCGTTCACCTTATCCGTGGACCCAAAGGTCCAATTTCTGTTCCAGAAAAAACTGTTCGTGGTCGCGCACAGGAACGAGATCGCCTTGAACACTGCAAAGATGGGGGTGGTGATCGTACCGCCATAAAGGAATGTTTCCAGGTTCAGCACGCCGATATCAATGAAGCTGTTCAACGTCCCCACTGCGGCGAATTGGCCAAACTGGTAGAATGCCTTCCACGCCTTCGCGATCAGGGCGCAGAGCCACAGCGCGAACGGCGCAAAGAGCGTAAAGAAAATGAACACCCCCGCCCGTATCACGAGATTCATATCATCGCCCCCGCCGAGCAGGTTCGCCAGGATAGGCTGAATGAGCAGGCCGACGCCCGCGCCGATGATCAGGCTTGCGGTAAGATCTTTTTTGGTCATGAATGGTAAATCAATGATTACCGCAACGCGTAGGTTATCGTCACGTTATCCGTCACATCCTGCGAACCCGGCTGGATGTTCGGCGTGGAGACCGCCTCGGGGACGGCCATGCCTGCCGTGCTCGCCGCCATATTATAGGTCCGGTACGGCTGCGGGATTACGCCGTTCTCCGAAATATTCACCACCGCACCAAGCGATGTTCCCGCCTCACCCGCCATCTGCCGTGCCTCGATCTCCGCCTTGTTCATCGCGTCCGCACGAGCGACCGCAAGGAACGTATCGGGATCATTGAAGGTGAAGTCCACGCCACCGATCTGATTCACGCCGAGCGGCGCGAGGCCGCCGAGCACCGTTGCCACACTTGAAAGGTCATGGATCTTCACTGTCACTGTCTGTGTCAGCGTATAACCCGTAATGTAATTACGTTGCGTGTTGTTGTCGTAGTTATATGCCGGCTCAAGATCATATCCCGTTGTTGCAATATCGCTCGTTGCGATATTCTGCGACGTAAGGAATTCCAACGCCGCATTCATTTTGCTCGTGTTATTCGCTTCGAGCGTCTGCGGATTCTGCCCTGTCGTAACCACCGAGAATGTTATTTCCGCGAGGTCCGGCGTTGCCGTTGTCTTTCCTTCCGCCGATACGGTGATCGTGCGGGCGGGCGGCACGGACGACGCCCACTGCACAAGCGCAGGCAACCCGACTCCCAACACCCCGATAATGATCGCGGCCAACAATGCGTCTAATAACACCCAAAACCAAAACTTTGATTCGTTCATATTTTTATATTACATTGCGTTAATTATTTTTTTGAACTCATCGGCCTTTAGACCGGCGCCTCCCACAAGCGCTCCGTCTATTTCCTTCAATTGTACATAATCGGCGGCGTTCTTGCCATTTACCGAACCGCCGTAAAGAAATTTCGGCGATATATGTTTCGTTTGCTTTAACGAAGATTTAATGAATGCTGCCATCTCGCGCGCGTCCTCCGGTTTATCGCTCCGGCCCGTGCCGATCGCCCAGATCGGCTCGTACGCAACGAGCAAGCTTCCCGCCTTCAGCGGAATGCCCTGGAGGTCTTTGAGCAGCTGCTGTCCGACGAACTTTTTTGCGACCTCGACGCCCTTTTCCCTCACCGAAAGCGATTCGCCGACGCACAAAATTATTTTCAATCCGTCGCGGACGGCGAGCGCGATCTTTTTATTGATCATCGCGTCCGTCTCCTTTGCAAATTTTCGGCGCTCCGAATGGCCGACGATCACGTACTTTGCGCCGAGCGAGCGGAGCATCGCGGGGCCGACCTCGCTTGTGTACGCGCCCTGCTCTTCCCAAAACACATCCTGCGCGCCGATGGCGAATCCCTTTCGCGCCGCGGCCGGCATCCGTTTGAACTCCCGCGCGATCTCCTCCAAAAAAATAAACGGCGGGCAGATCGCCACCTCTCCGCCATTCGCGCGAGGCGTGGCGGCGACCTCCTTAAAAAGCTTCAGCGCTTCCGCTTCCGTCTTCGGGTGCTCCTTCCAATTTGCGGCTATCAGTTTTGGCAATTTGCCCATAAGGAGATTTTAGCATAGAATCCATTCGGCATAGATGCAGCCGATCGGAGGTTGTATGGAAATTCGGGAGGGTCTCTCGGTAAAGATAATCCACATAAACAATCTTCCACCGAAGATATTGGCTCAAAAACTTGGGACGAGACGAAAAGATGCGGCGGGTATCGTCACCGACGCATCGGTATCCGGCTTCGATAGTGAGGCATTCCGCGTTGAGCACCGGGAACCGTTCGGGGAAAAGACCGGCGAATGGGGAATATATTTCCCGGGCGAACTCGAGGTAATCCCCGACCTGCTTCCACAATAACAAACGCCACGATGAAGCTATTTCACCGTGGCGCATTTTTATATCATACACCACGCTGGACGTATTTAGAACCGCATTGGAGCCCAGTAGTGTCCCTCCACTTCGGTAATTTTTCTATCCGCCACTAAAACTCGAAAACAAAAATATAAGTATCGAAAAAATAAATAGCAGGACGGAGATGGCGTAAAAAACTGTAAATAGAGCTACCTTACCCTTTCCAATGGATCCTTCTATATTTTTTGTTAGCGCCGCAAGGATTACGGTCAAAACTATCGCCCCTAGAGCAGATAGCGCTCCCCAACTATCGAATATTAAATCCCCAAATGGTGAAACGGTGAGTGATAAAAAGAATGAACAAACCAGAACAATGGCGATGAGAAATGCTGCCACGCCAAACGTACTTCTCCACCAATATGGTAGCGCTTCGTGCTTCGACTCATCCATAACCACATAATATCACACTCGGTTCAAAAATGAATAATCCCCCATCTAGAAAAGTAATACAAATGCGATTATTTTAGCAGTACACCACGTTGGACGCATTTAGAACGGTTGCAAATAAAAAGGCGCCATTTCCAGCATAAGCCGGATGTGACGCCATTGCACTTTAGAGACCTAACTCCTAGAAAATAAACATCAGGTAGAGCGTAGAGAGGCGCAGGCTTGCCTTCGGTGATTTGCTCCGAAGTATGTCCATGAGCTCTCCGAAGCTGTCCGGCTTCTCCAAAAGCATCCCACCGGCACAGACAACGGCATACACCTCGCCCATCTTGCCGCCTTGATCCAAGAGACCGTTAAGCAAAAACGGTACGACCTCGGTTGTTCGGGATACTTTACCGCCGAACCCTTTTTTGTAGATCAGCTTGATCGCCTCCATCGTTACTGCGCGAAGGAAGTGAACCATGCTCTGTTTGGATTTATCCCCAAAGACCCCAAGCAGGGTTTCGAGATCGTCCGGATTCGTCTCCAGCAACTCTCGAGCCCAAGCGATGGCCCAGATCTCGCGTTTTTCTTCATCTTGGCCGGGCACCTCGTTGAGTAAAAAAGCCACTTGTTCGGTTATTGGCGTAGTGCTCAACTCGCGACCGAACTTACCGCCAAGCAGCGTGCTGGCTCCAACGACCGCGCCGGAATGCATCAGATCAATCGCGGCCTCTTCGCAGTGACGCTTTAGTGCGGCTTTGACATTTGGATCTGAAAAAATTACCGCCACCATGGCTTGTGCGATCTCCAGATCTGAATATCCCTGCGCTTTCAAAACCTGATGAATCTCCATTTGCCCATCTCCTTCTCGCTGAAAATAGCCAGCGTTCGCTGGCGGTACTATAAATCTAAAATATTTCTGCGTCAACTCGCAGTACACCACTCTGGACGCGTTTAGAACTGCTTTTGCCGCGAATTGCTTAAAGTAAGCTAATTCTTAGCGGCACTTGACATATATATAATATATATGCTATAATACATCTAGCTTCCAGGACATCATCCTGGCATAAGGAGAATCGAAATGAGAACACTGAAGGTGTTTGTTATCCTGGCGGCGCTGATGTCCATTGTTGGTTGCAACACGGATCAGTCAAACCCCCGCGACCCATGGGACAACATCAATCGTCCGTTCAGGCTGGATCATTACAAAGAAGCCTACTACGCGAAGGTGGTAAAGACGATTAAGTCCACTGACGCTACGACGGGCATCACGATCAGCAAGGTCGTCGTAAAGGATAGCAGAGGCTATTTCCTTGCTGTCGTCCAACCGGCAGGTATAGCCGAGATTCCCGACGGAACCAAGGTCGAAGTCATGGATATGATGTACTGGACTGGCGGCGGTGATCACGACATTGCCTACCAGAACGTACTTGTCCCCACGAAGTGACTTGTAAGTTCTCGGCTCAGCAACAAAGGGCGCGGGGGAATTATCCACTGCGCCCTTCCTATTTTATATAACTCATCTAGGCGCGAGATTTTATTTTTTGAGTTCAAAAGTTAATAATCCCCTATCTAAGATAGCAATAAAAACGTGATTCTTTCGCAGTACCACCATCGGGATTTGAACCCGAGTTCCCGCCGTGAGAGGGCGATGTCCTAGACCAGGCTAGACGATGATGGCATGTCTATCGAGAAAAAGTATAGGGAAAAATCGCCGATAAAACAAGGACGCGGCACGTTCCTCGGGTTCAGCTGAGCGGCACCGCCGTCGGGATCGGCACTTCCCGAATCTCTTCCACGATCTTGTTCAATTCCATCGAGTGCGAGCCTTTTACCAATATCAAATCCCCCTTCTTTATAAAATCCTGCACCGGTTTTCGCGCCTCGTCGGCAGTGTCGAAGGAGAAGATCATGGCGCGCTTCATGCCCGCGGTACGCGCCGCTTCGGCGATGAACTTTGCCCGCGGCCCGACGGTAAAGAGCACGTCCGCGTCCTTTGCCGCCATGCGGCCCACCGCCTCATGCGCCTCCGGCGTGTACTTGCCGATCTCGAGCATGTCGCCAAGCACCGCCACTTTCCGCTTTGCGGGAAGCGTTGCGAGCGTATCGAGCGCGGAGCGCATGGCGATCAGGCTCGCGTTGTACGAATCGTCGATGATGGAGGTATATTTGATGCCCGGCAAAAGCTGCATGCGCGATTCGGGCGGCGCGTACCCGGCGAGCGCCTCCGATATCGTCACAAGGTTCATGCCGAACACGAGCCCGATCGCCGCCGCCGCGCCCGCAGCATACGCATGCGCCCTCCCAAAGACGTTATCGATCCGCACCGGCACGACGCCGCTGCCATGCTCGAGCTTGAAGGAAATTCCGGACGGCTGGCCATCTTTTATTTTGTTCTCGAACCGCGAAATGCGTACCTCGACTCCCTTATCAAAGCCAAATGTCATCACCCGCGCACGGGTGCGCGACTGCAGGTTCATCACCATCTCATCGTCACCGTTCAAAATCGCAAATCCGCCGACGGGCAAGTATTCGATCAATCTCCCCTTTTCCCGCGCGACCTCGTCCGGTCCGGCGTAATATTCCACGTGCACCGGGATGTCGCCGATCGCCGTGATCACGCTGATGTTCGGCCGCGCGATGTTTAATAGATTTTTAATGTCTCCCGGCCGGTCCGCGCCGTATTCCAATATCAAAATTTCCGGATACTCATGCGATGATGCAAAGACGATCCGCCACGCGGAACCAAAGATCACCTTTATCCAAAATCCTATCTTCTGGAATTTTTTCGTGCCCGCGGGCGTCGCGCGGCTCACGAGCGCAAGATCTTCGGCGCTCCAATCGCCGAGGATGGTGAGCGGCAAACCAATGTCGCTGTTCAGATTGCCGAACGATACGCGCACGCGCCGGTCGCGTTCGAGCACCGCTTTAATCGCCATCTTTGTGGACGTCTTTCCGGCGCTGCCCGTTACGCCGATGACCGCCGGACGATACCGCCAGATGGTCCACCGTGCAAGCCGCCGCAAAATTTTACGCAACAGGCTTACGAACATAGTAAGTTAGGGCAATTAGGGATGACGTCCTTTAGCGTCCGATCCGGCGCGATGTTGTAATAATTGATGATCCACTGCGCGAGTTGGTTCCATGCCGGCACCACCGTCTCCGCCGCAAGCGAGGTGACCGGGATGGTGTTCAACCGGATGAATGCGATGAAGCGCGGATTCGACGTCGGCCCAAAACCGATGTAAGAATCCGTGAGCTCGTTCAAGTATCCGCCGCCCGCTGGATTCGGGATATATGCGCTTCCCGTCTTCCCCGCCATCGTATATCCGTTGATCTCCGCCACCTGCGCGAGGTCGACGGCGTCCACCATCATCTGCGTCACCTGCTGCGCCGTGCTTGCGCTGATCACCTGACGGACCTCTTGCGGCTGGAGCGCCGCGTTGAGGTACGGCCGCATAAGCACGCCGCCGTTCGCGATCGCCGCGACCGCGCTCACGAGTTCCACCGGCGTGACCGCAATGCCCTGCCCGTACGCCGCCGTATCCCAATCCACCATCGGCGCCTTCGGCGTGAGCTGGCTTGTGTTGCCCGCCACTTCGCCCGGCAGATCAACGCCGGTCTTTGTATCAAGCCCGAATTTTTTTAGATAGCTCAAAAAGATGGAATTGCCCGTGGCATTCTCCGCCCAAATGGCACCGCTGTTGATCGAGTGCTCGATCACCTGCGTCATCGTGGTGCCCGCGCCGTACGCGCCTTCCGTCGTCAGGTTGTAGTTTGTGATGTGCGCGCCATTCACATTTACATATCCCTTGTCGTCGTACGTGGTATCCGGCGTGATCTTACCGGAATCGATGCCCGCCGCCATCGTGACGACCTTCATGATCGAACCCGGCTCATAGACTCCCTGCACGTCGGTATTCAAGAAGTCCGTGAGCGGAAATTGTCCGTAATTGTTCGGGTCGAAGCTCGGGTCGCCGCCCATCGCGAGGATCTTTCCTGTCTTCGGGTCCATCACCATCACGTCGCCGCCGGTCGCGCCGGTGGTCTGTACCAGATTATCCAAAATTTTTTCCGCTTCGATCTGAATGTTCGGATCGATCGTCGTTACAAGATCCGCTCCGCCGACGCCGCTCGTTGAGGAAGCTCCTTCGAGCAGGCCGTTATAATATCCCTCCAACCCGTAGTGCCCGCTCTCGCCATTGCCCGACGGATTCGGTCCAACATATCCCAACACCTGCGATGCAACCGTCGAAAGCGGATAGAACCGCTCCGGCTCAACTTCGGTGTACACACCGGGAATATTGAGCTCGTCCACTTTTTGCGCAACCGCCGGATCGGCTTTGTTCACCAAGAGCTCGTATTGGTCCTTCGGCCGCGAGAATATCGCCTTCAACGTGGCAACGGACATGTTCAGTATCGGCGCAAAGGTCGCCGCGGTCGTGGCGGGATCCTTGACCGATGCCGGCACCGCGTAGATCACCGGAAACGGCTGATCGATCGCCGCCGGCAGCGTGCTCCCGTTCTTATCGGTAAAATAAATAGCGCCCCGATCGGCGTTATTGCTCGCGGCGGACGATTGTTCCGATTCCGCCTGTGCGTAATAATAATCCCCTTTTACCAGCTGTAATTGATAGAGATGGAATCCTAAATAGGTAAAGGCAAGTACGAGCAATAATACTATTGTTGTGAAGCGATAGGCCATTGGTTATCGGTCGTGAAGTATTGAGGGTTCTTATCCTGCACCAGGCCGTCCGACGCCGCGAGCGAAGTAAAGTTAGCGCCTCCCAATGTTGCGAGGACCTGATTGTTCAGTGCCGTGTTCTGCGCTCCGACCGTGTCAAGCTGTGCTTTAAGAGAAACGATGTCGTGACTCAAATCTACCGTCTTATTATACGCGATAACCAGCCAAAATGTCCCGCCGAGCAGTGCGACGACCAACAACACGATGACCGCGTTCAGGATATTGATATGTTTTGAAGGTTGTATGAATGTCATCTTTTTATAAAATTCGCGCTGCTCCTATATTATTTTTGCTGCCCGTATCTTTGCCGACCGGCTCCGGGGATTTTCTTTTATTTCTTCCCGCGTCGCTTCCACCGGCTTCTTCGTGACGATCTCCACTCGTCCTTCCTTAGCCAATGATTGAAATGCCCGCTTTACGATCCCGTCTTCCGTTGAATGGAAACTGATGATCGCCACCCGTCCGCCGGGTTTTAAGATCTCTCTGAGGTTTTTTAATAACGTTTTAAGGTTCTCGAGCTCGCCGTTTGCGTAGATCCGCAATGCCTGGAACGTCCGCGTCGCCGGATCGATCCTGCCGTGCTCATACTTGCCTCGATGCGCTCCGTCGTGGCCACCCGTCAGCGCCTCACGCACGACATCGGCCAATCCACCCGCGGTCATGATCGGTTCGCGCCGTCCGTGATCTTTGATCGCCTTCGCGATCTGCCGCGACATCCGCTCGCCGCCGAACTCATAAATGATGTTTGCAAGCGACTTTTCATCCTCTTCGCGAATGATCTGCCACACCGGCGTCCGCGAATCATCGTACGTCATGAGCAACGGCTCATTCGCCGCCGCTTCGCCAAAACTGAATCCCCTGCCCGATGCTTCAAGCTGAACGCTCGAAAATCCAAGGTCGATCAGCAATCCGTCCGCTTTTTCGAGATCGTGTTCGCGCATGATCTTCGGCAGGTCGGCATAGTTGCCGTGAAGCAATGTCACATTTTTTTGATCCGCGAATCGCGCTTTGCACCGTTCGAGCAATCGCTCATCCCAATCGAGTCCGAGCAATGTTCCGGTCGGCCCGATGATGTCCGCGATCGCCGCGGCATGTCCACCGCCATCCACCGTGCCGTCAATAATGAAATCTCCTGGCTTCGGATCAAGAAACGTTATGACCTCGTGTAAAAGAACTGGTTTGTGCACCGACACTGAGCTGCGTTCCCCTTCTTCGATCGCCGCCATCGCTAGATTCCCAACTCTCCTAGCTGCTCGGCGATCGCTTCGGAAGAACTCTCCGTCTTCGTCTTATAGGTGGCCCATGTTGCCTCATCCCAAATTTCGATGCGGTTATACAATCCCGCAACCACAACTTCTTTTTTTAATCCCGCATACTTCCGCAAATAATCAGGGATCAATATTCTTCCCTGAGCGTCGAGCTCAACATCGCTCGCTCCGGCCAACATGAGCCGCGTGAACGCGCGCGAGTTCGCCTGCGCGAGCGGGAGCGCGATCAGCTTTGCCGCCAACGCTTCCCATTCGCTATTCGCGAACACGAACAAACAGTCGTCGATTCCGCGCGTGATGATAGCGCCCGCCGTTAATTTATCGCGGAATTTTGCGGGGATCGCCATCCGGCCTTTGGGGTCTAAATTGTGTTTGAATTCGCCTAATAGCATGAAAATATGGTTTTATGGGTGGCGGGAGGCGTTCCGAGTTATGCACAGAAAGTGGCAGTTATCCCCAGTTTCCTCCACAACCCACCACTTGTATACAATCATACTCCACTCCTATATATAGTCAAAACATCCCCTATAAGAGGAGCAATATGCCAATTAAGTATTGATTTTGCTGTATTTTTTAAACGCTTAGCGGCGGCAAAAATCGAAGATATGCACAGGGCATATCAATATTTATAAAATCGTTATTCCCCACCTGGCAAATTAAAAGGTAAGATATCAAAATGGGTATTGAAAACAAAGAAGGCATGCCCGAAATAAAAATATCTGACGCAACACTAGAAGACGCTCGCGGTACAGCGGAAGTTTATTACAAAACTTGGCTTGCGACGTATCCCAATAAAGAGGTTGGTGTTACCGTGGATGATATCGAAGATCAATTTAAAGACTCATTTACCGAGGAAGGACTAGCAAAGCAAGCTGAACGAATTGCCTATGCGCCAGAGAATGTTTCGTTTTTTCTTGCAAAAGATGGTGGCAAAGTTGTGGGGGTATGTAGAGTTGTCAGAAACCCCCAGAACAATCAACTAAAAACCATTTACGTCCTTCCTGAATATCAAGGAAAAGGAATCGGCCGACTTCTCTGGGAAGAGGCCCAAAAACATTTCGACGCCGGAAAAGATGTTATTGTACATGTTGCCACCTACAATACGGGAGCGATCGAATTTTATAAAAAATTAGGTTTTAAGGAGACAGGGAAAGAATTTTCCGATAAAAAATTTAAAATGAAAAGCGGCGCGATAATACCTGAAACAGAGCTCGTTATAAAAGCAAAAGCCGAAACTCAATAAATATTTCTCTACAAAATGAATCCCCGTACTTCTTGAGGGGTTCATCGGAGCCGCGAAGGCTGCCACTCTATCTCCCACAAAAAAAGCCCTAGGGTATTTGGCGAATTATTCTTATCACGAGCCAAATACCCTAGGGCTTTTTTGTGGCTCTCTTTTCTTCGATTAGAACCCATTTTACCCGAAACTTCTGACATTGAAAAGCCCTCGCAGGGTAGTCGTTGGGGTAGTCGTCCCGAACGACCACCCCCGCTTTCAAGGAAGGCC
>Ga0181520_10000982_pt1 | contig 60328 bp, 54 predicted proteins | sample PEATcosm2014_Bin_29_FD_132451 | JGI IMG/M metagenome (GOLD analysis project Ga0181520, IMG submission 132451) | Peatland microbial communities from MTU Mesocosm Facility, Houghton, MI, USA - PEATcosm2014_Bin02_30_metaG | ecosystem: Environmental > Terrestrial > Soil > Wetlands > Peat | place...
CAACCCACGCTTTTGACCAACTGCCTGTACAAGAACTACTTGCCAATACATCGTGTCAACTTAAAGAAAATAGCTTTTGTAACCAACTAACCCTCAATGGCTTCTAACCGGATGATACTGATCGACGCCAGAATATATTCGATGCTTGCCGATCAGAAACTCTTGGCTGTCGAAAAGCTAACTAAGGCTTTTGGGAATACCGTTGCCGTGTCGGAAGCCAGCTTCTCAGTATCGCCTCAAGAAATTGTGGCGCTTGCGGGCGGTAATGGGTCGGGAAAAAGTACGCTCATGAAAATGATAGCTGGTGCGCTTATCCCTGATGCGGGGAGGGTTGAATTCGATGGAATATCTTTAAAGCCCGGCAATACGCATTTGGCCCGTGAAAGAGGTATCGCGATGGTTTATCAGGATTGCGCACTTTGCCCCGATGCCAGCGTACTTGAAAATCTTTTCTTGGGACGGGAGCCCGTTTCTAATCTTGGTTTTCTGAAAATCGGCCAGATGCGTCAAAAAGTCATCGAACTGCTGGAGCAATACGACCTACCAATCGTAAATCTTGATGCTCAAACGGGGCAGTTATCCGGCGGCCAGCAAAAAGCGATAGCCATAGGCCGCGCACTCCTTTCTCACCCGCGTTTGCTTATGCTTGACGAACCAACCGCAGCATTGGGGGTAAAAGAACAAAAAATCATTTGTGAGATGATCAAGGATCTAAAATCAAAGGGAGTTTCGATTATCCTTTGCACACATTCACCATCGGAAATCTTGATGCTTGCCGACCGGGTTATAGTCTTAAGACGTGGCGAGTTGGTACGGAATCAATCCGCCAAAGAGATTACAGAAACAGACTTGGCAGTCCTAATGAGCACTTAACATGAAGCCTAAAACTCCATCTTGGTATCATCTGCTCGCAAAGAGTCTGAGCGATCAGTTGGGCTGGCCGTTGCTCATCATTGTTCTTTATCTGGCCTGCATTTTTGCTTTCCAGCCTGCATTCTTCTCGCCCACCAATCTCAACTCGCTCCTATATTACACATGTTTGCTGGTGCCTGCATTGCTTGGGGTGCACCTGTTGATTGTCTTGGGGCTTTTTGATCTTTCCATTGGCGCAGTAGCGGCGGCCTGTGGCGTTATAGCCGCCAAACTGATGACTTTAAATGTCCCCATACCCCTAAGCGTTCTTTTGGCTTTAATTGGAGGCGCTCTTTTCGGGGTGCTAAACTGGACATTTGTGGGAAAGTTCAAAATCCCCGCCCTCATTGGCACTCTTATCACGATGGGAGTTGCCCGTGCCGTTTCTTTGGGGCTAACTGAGGGTCAGGTAGTCAGCGGCCTCCCGAATGACTTTGGCGGGTTGGCTTCAGGAATCGCAGGGCAAATATCTCCGGCAGTATGGTTGGGAATTATCCTTGTGCTTGTTCTCGAATTTCTAACCCACCGCCATGTTATTTTCCGGCATATGTACCACGCGGGCAGCAATCGCATCGCCGCCAAAAACAGCGGCATACATGTGAATGGCCTCGAATGCATGGCCTTCGTATTGGCGGGAGTTGGTGCGGCACTCGTAGGCGTACTACAGTGCTCTCGTACACTTTCGGCCTCGCCCTATGCCTTCCCTGATTTGGCGCTTGAGTGCATAGCGGCATGTGTTATCGGCGGGGCAAGCTTGTCGGGCGGCAGCGGACGTGCGGTAGGCGCGTTTTTTGGTATGCTGATGGTCGTCATCTCTCGCAATTTGGCGGTACTCGCAGGCGTTAGCATTTACTGGAAGGAACTGGCGATCTCACTTGTCTTACTTGCAGCGGTTTTAATCAATCAATCTAAACAAACAAAGAAATGAAAACAAAACAAATTATAACCGGGTTGGTAATTTTGATAATTGGCGTTTTACTTGGGCTTTCTATGCATGGGCATCAGGCCAAAGCTGAGGTAAATCCCACAACCAAGCGGGTATATGCGATGAATACTTACTTTAGCAGTTGGGCTGGCTGGCAACCGACGATCAATATGCTCAAGCAAATGTCGGATACTTCAACAGGCTTTCGCGCTTCATTTGGCGGTCCGCTTGATAGTGATATAAGCAAGCAGATCGAGGAGTTGGATTGTTTGATTGATCAAAAAATCAATGGGATCATTATTCAACCCAGTGATCCCAAGGCGTTAAATCCGACGATTAATAAAGCTTTTGCTTGCGGTATCCCCTTTGTGACCATTTTTGGTGATGCTCAGGATTCCAAGCGTCTCACTTATGTTGCCGCCAATGAGCGTGAAAGCGCCAGGCGTTTGATGGAAAAAGTTATTGAATCCACAAAGAACAAATTTGAAAGCCATGACAAAGTGAAGGTTGTCATTTGTACAGGGCGTATGGGAGTCCCAACCTCTGATCTACGAATGCAGGGGATAAAAGATGCCTTGGCTAGCAACTCAAAAATGCGACTGGTGGATGTACTTAGCGATGATGTGGACGAAACGAAGGCGGTGGAGTTGATAAGTGCTGCATTTGAGCGGTGCAAAGGCATTGATATCATGGTTGGCGTTGAGCCGCGTTCGGCCATCGGTGCCATAGCGGTAGCTAAAGAAAGGCATTTGAAGCCGGGAGATATCACGATTACCGCGTGGGATATGGATGGGGACGTGCTGCTTGCGATCAAAGATGGCTGGATTGAGGCTACGTCAGTGCTCAACATACCCCTCATGACACAAACCTGCCTGTCCATTTTGGAAGCCTACAACATGCATTATGCCCCAACATTCCCTGATCGCATCGACATTCCCCAGACCTACGTCGACAAGACAAATGTAGATAAATTTCTAAACGCTCAGAAGTAATATGAGAAAAACAAAAATACTTATCCTTGTTTTGCTTGGGCTGGCTTTTGGCATAGTCATAGGGGGCTGGCTGCGCTCCACACCTGCAAAAAGTGAAACTGTTGTGGTCAAAGAACGTCATTATGTTTTCAATGGTGGGCTTATGGCGCAGCCTTTCTGGAAAGAGGTGATAAGCGCTATTAAACAGATGACGGCAGCGACCCCTGGTCTTAAAATAGACTTTGGCGGCCCCGCAGACCTCGACCCCGGCAAACAAATCGAAGAACTGGAGGCAATTATCGAGAGCAAACCTGACGGTATAGTAGTTTTTGCTACCGACCCCAAATCATTGGGGCCTACTATTAACAAGGCAATGGCTCAGGGTATACCAGTAGTCACTATGTGGGCTGATGTAGCCAGTAGTAAGAGAATGACTTTTATCTCGGCACCTGAAAAAGAGAGCGCAGAGCAACTTATTCAAAAGGCCTTGGCTGATCATCCTGAACTCTTATCCCAAAAGACTAAAGTTTTGGTGTCTTTACCCGCCCCAGGAATGACTAGTACCGATGAACGTTTAGAGGGTGTAAAAGAAGTCCTTACCAACTACCCTTCTTTAGAGCTTACCCAGGTAGTCAGCGATGAAGCAAGTGATGTAAAGGCAACAGAGGCCATTAGCGCCGCCTTGCAAAGAAATCCTGATATAAAAATTATCTTTGGTCTGGACGCACGTTCTGCGATCGGCGCTATCTCCGCACTTAAGGAGCGTGGTGCCAAGAAAGGTGAGGTTGTGGTTACAGGCTGGGATGGCGACGAGGATGTCCTGCGTGGCATCCAAGAAGGATGGATTCACTCCACTTCAATTCTCAATATTAGTTTGAGTATTCAAACCGCGTTCTCGATTCTCGAATCTGCACACCTTGGCTATCTTTACCCCACCATTCTTCAGTTAAAAGAGAAGAATTTGCCAACCCTTCCAAGCCGTCTTGAAATCCCCGAAGTATTGGTAAATCAAAAGAACGTTGCTGGCTACTTTCATAAAAAATAACAATATGAGAAAAACACAAATATTCATCATCGGCATCCTTGCCCTCGCAATCGGCATTGTTATCGGTGGCTGGCTTCGGTCATCACAGACAAGTACAAATATCGCCCATGCTAAGTCGGCAACTCAAACTGCGCGGGTAAACCAGCAAGAGAAAAACCTCTTTGCCATGAATGTCATTGTAAGCGGCGTGCCTTTTTGGACTGATGCACGTGAAACCTGGGCTAAAATAGGAGATACTGTTGAAGGAGTTAAAACCGTGTTTGGTGGGCCAACGGATACGGATGCCGCAAAGCAGATTGAGGAAATCGACAATTTGATTGCGCAGAAAGTCAGAGGCATAGTCATTAGACCCTGTGACCCTGCCACACTTGGGCCAGAGATAGATAAAGCGGTGGCCGCCGGAATACCAGTAGTAACAATGCTTGCGGACGTCCCCAACAGCAAGCGATTATGCTATGTGACATCGGAACTGGAGGACGCTGGCAAGCGCGTTGGTAATTATGTTGCTAAAAACGCTGGATATAAGGGCAAGGCCATTATTTCTATTGGTGAACTGGTTGACGACGAACAACTTCGGCGTGGAGACGGCTTCAAGCAGGTAATAGCAGCTAATCCTGGAATGGAGCTGGTGCAGGTGGTGGAGGATAAGTTTGACGATACAAAGGGCGCGGAAGCGATACATGCCGCGCTGGTTAAAACTCCGGACATTAAATTTATCTTTGGGTGTGACTCAAGATCGGCAGTAGCGGCTGTTACGGCCCTTAAGGAAATGGGAAAGAAGCCCGGAGACGTAATCGTCAGCGCGTGGGATTACGATGTAGATGTGCTAAATCTCATCAAGGAAGGATGGGTGCAGGCTTCCGCCGCGTCTGAGTCCAGCTACATGACCCAGCTATGCTTTAGCCTTTTGCAGGCCTATGACAAAGGTTACCTGTATCCTCAATCTCTTCCCTACAAGAAGTTCGACGTTTCGCCTGCTCCTTCAAAGATCGTTGTGCCCATTACTTTAGTGACGCCTAAGAATGTGGATGTGTATTCTCGCACGCCGAAAAAGTAACTTCATATGCGAAACACAAAGCTCATAGTCGTACTGATTGTTATAGTGGTTATCTGCGTGGCCGTTATTTCTTCAATCAAGCGGCAAAGCCATGCTGTCCCAAGGACATCCACTGCCGACCGTTCCTACGCCATCTGCGTCCCTTACAGTTCCGCGCCCGCATGGCTATTGCCAACGCATTTGATTAAGAAAATGTCTGAGGTTACACCAGGGCTGAACATCTCGCTAAATGGTGCACCCGATGGCGATTCGAGCCATCAGATCGAAGAACTTGATCAACTTATCTTACGAAAGCCCAATGGCATTGTCGTATGCGCCAGTGATCCGCATGCCCTTGTGCCGACCGTAAACAAGGCGGTTTCAAGTGGCATTCCGGTGGTAACAATCTTTAACGACGTGGTGGGTTCAAAACGATTAACGTTTATTTCCGCTGCCGATAGAGAAAGCGCCAGAGATTTGACCCAAAGAATCCTTGCAAGAATGATCAAGCCTCAAAATGGCGAACCACTTGAAGTGCTTGTCTGCTATAACAACCCCGGCATGTCTGTTATGGAAGAACGGCTCAGCGGCGTTAAAGACGTCATAAGCACCTTGTCATGGGTGAAAATTGTGGGCATAGTTACTAACGATACGGACGACGCCAAAGGCGCAGAGGCGATCGGCGCGGCATTAGAGAAGAACCCCAATATCAAACTTATCATTGGAATAGACTCGCGGGCAGCAATCGGAGCCCTGAGTGCTCTTAAAGAACGTGCCGACAGGTTCCCTCCGGGTTCGGTGACCGTTACTGGCTGGGATAGCGACGCGGACGTGCTGCAAGCCATTAAAGAAGGCAAAGTGGCATGCACCTGCGCCCCAAACATAAATTACATGGTACAGTTGGCCATTTCGATTTTGGAGTCCTACAACCTTGGCTATCTCTATCCCGACCAATTCCGACTAAAAGAGATGGGGCTGCCAGTACTCCCCGATCAGATCAATATCCAGCAAACGTATATTGATGGCACAAACGTGGATGGATATTTGAAAACCAAATAAGCAGACGGTTGATGTTATTATAGGGCTTTTATAACCCTTATGTCCTATTGCTTTTCGTGTCCATCGTAAATTGGTAAAAACCGTTTTACGATGAGCACGAAAACGGTAAGCGCAGAATCCGGCCAGCTAAAGCCTCTCTATACTCTAACGACCGTGCCCCCATTAATAACGCAATAGGGGCTTCCTTGCTGCGGGGCAGGCCTTGGGGTGGGTTAGAGGCCGAAAAGGCCTATAAAGACATTTTACCGCCACTATTCATTGGACCCGCGTGGTGGGTAAACTCACATGCAAAAACATGGGTTGTTCTTATATTAGAGTACTTGCACCTTTTTCTTAAAAATCAGTTAGTTTTTTTCTGAAGGAGCACGGGGCGGTTTTTTGCGAACTTTGCCAGAGGAACTGACCCCCTTACCCCACAGCCACATCGATCAAGCCACAGCTGTGTAGTCCTCTTCTTTAGCCTTTTCAATTATTGCAACAAGAACCTTGTAGGACTCCCGCCCAAGCGGGGCTATTTGGTATTGAGCAAGGAGTGGATCTTGTCGTGCCAATTCAAATTCGTTCTTTTGTGCATCCGAAAGCCGTCCTCCAATTTCCATAGTAGACGCAATACATCGCATGGCACCCAATCGTCTTCTCCTATAATCCTTTTCCTCGTTGAGCTTCTTTTGTCGGGCTTCCTCTTCTGGGTTGGGTTTTGACTCCTCGGCTGCCTGTGGCCTTACGGTTCCAATCGCCTCGACCATTGCCGCACCAACACATGTGACTGGCGACAACGAGGTTTGACCCGTGATCGCGCCCCAATCTTTGGCTTCTTGCTGTTCTTTTAGCTGCTGTTTTCTTGGACTAAAATTCGGGTCAGTTATTTCTTCTACTGTCCGGCTGTCGATCAATGGGCCGTAAGCACCGATACGTTCATATCTGGCCTTTTGCTTGGCCCAGTCTTTCTCTCGGTTGGCAACACGCTTATTGCTCTCGTAGTCGTTCTCTTTGGGTTTATCGAGAAACTCCCGCTTTGTGATCCAAAGGCTTGTATCCCGCCTATACTCGAAAGAGCGGTGAAGGCTATCCTCAAAGGCTTTGTGCTCCTTGGCGGCTCCGATCATAAAATCCGGCGAGTGTCCCTCTTTAACTGCCTTTGTAAAGGCTATCAAAGCAAGTGGTTTGCTTCCTTTCTGGTTTGAGTGTTTCCAAAACTCTTCAAACCTTAAGGAAATATCGTGACTCCCCAATCTCCCAGTGGGGGATATAGGGGGTATAGTAATTTCTTTGGTACAATCTTTAGTAGTATCTCTATTATATGTACGAGTGGGAGACTCTCCAACCTGACTGGGAGTTCCTCCTACCTCGGTCGTACTTTCTCCCTTTGGGGTGGGAGACTCTCCAACCCGTGAAAAGATTTCAGCGTTCTCAAGATTGAGTTTGTAGAATCGCCGGGGCCTCGCCGGATCAGACACGTCCTCAATGACCGTGATAATCCCCCGTCCTTGTAATCCCTTACGAGCTTCAACAAGCGGCTTAGGCGTCAGTCTACACCCCTTGTCCATCCGATCGCCGCCTTTACGCTTTCTCCCATGCATTATCTCGTCGTCGGTAAGCCGCACGTCTTTATTCCCGAACGGCACCAGATGTCGAACAAGGTAGAGTAGTAGTTTGTGTTCGGCCAAGGATAAGTCGTTTCCCTTTTCGATAATCGACAGGGGTATAGGCACGAAATCATAAGGGATCTTTGCTTTATCGGGTTTCATGACGCTCCCTACGATTAAATAGAACCTCCCCCGCCTGTCCGAATAACCTCGTAGCTGGCGATACGAAGCCGGACACGATCAAGGGAGGAAATGTAAATTTTGCCAGCATAGACAGGAGTGTTTTAGTTTTTTGGCTTCCAGTCATAGTCCTGTGGCGAACTGACTTTTTGTCGTGCACGAGCTTCAAATTCATCAAACCAGTACTCAGCCCGTTCAAGGGTAGCACAGGATTTTGCAGTCTTGCCAAAATCAGCATTGCACGGATATATCTCTGTCGGTGGATATTCCCGGCCAAAAATCCGCCTCGTGGGCTTAACTACGATGAGAAAGACCTCGTACCCGTGAAGCACTTGGCCTCGTGAAAGCGAATACAGGGCCGTATTCTTTGTCCTTTTTACAAGTCGTCGAATTCTACCGTCACCGTGGGGATATTCGTGCTCTAGGCTACGAATGATCTCCGGCGATGAGATACCTGACTTGTCCGTTCGTTTTGTGCGGTTATGGGGCATCACCGCAGGTTTATCTACGCGCATACCGCATCGTCCCCCCTTACCCGTGAGTTAACAAACTGCTCAATGTCTTGGAGCCTGTAGCGGACAGCACCTCCAACCTTTACATATTTGAGCGGGTAACGCTTAGTGCATCGCCATACACTTAGCGCATGCGGGGTGATATTGAGGCGTTCGGCAGCCTCTTTTGTGGTGAGTAGTTTGTTTATTTCTGGAGCCATATGTTTTCAAACATATGGATGTAGGAAAAACAATCAAAGGGATATGACCGTAGTTAGTAGCAAAGAAATTGCTTTGCTAGTAAGGCAATTTAGCGTCGCGGAACTTTCTTTCTTTGCTCAAGACTGTAAAGACGTAGTTTCCAAAGCTGTCTGGAGTCTCAATTTTCAATCTTTTGGCTTCTTCGAAGATCGCGGGAATTGGCAAAAGCGCTTTTGTGATAACATCAACAGCCGCATGCCTCTTTGCTCGGCGCTCCTCTTCGGATAATTTCAGATCGTAGTAATTTAAAATGGCAGCACGCACCTTCTCGAATTTTCTGGAAGCATTCCTCTCGTAATTCGTGCTTTTGAAGAGAAGCCCTTCGCCTTCTTCCGTAATCCCCGATGTCTTGAGTATGGAAGCAAGCAATCGGCTCATAATCCGCTCCCGCCAGTCTGGGGCTACGTCTTTAACAATGTCAGGAACCGGATCGAGTTCTTTCTCTCTCTTCTGCATAAGCAGAACAAAGATCTCCATGTCCATGAGGATCTGAAGCGACAAAACACACATCAGCGGATATTCTACCTCAAATTCATTGCCAAAGTCTTTTATAAATTTTCTGCCCTTAGAGGTCTGAATGTACTCCAGCAGTGCCTCGCCATTGTCCAATACCGTAGGCACAATTGCAAAGTGATCTAGAGAATAATAAGCGCCATAAATACCTCCGCCCCCATGCAACTTTTCTTCTCTTCCCAGATTGATGTCCTGTTTGTAGACATCGAGAGCATCGCATGTGTTCTTGGACATGTCTTTGAGCTTAGAGAAAGGGAATGACAGAAAATTGTCTTCATCCTCTGGTATGGGGTTAAAAACCCTCTTTCTGGCTCGAATGGCGCAATCAAAGACAGTGCTAAAAATGGCCTCGTGTTTGATTTCTTCAAGTTGAAAGATCGGCCCGTTTTCTCCATGCTTGAACAAAAGTGGATGCAACTCCAGCCAATGCTCAATTGTTCCCGCATGGACTCCGGGTTTGCTGTTTGGCTTTGAAAGAAGTGCTTCGATGGTTTTGGCATCTAAAATACCATCCTTTTGCAAAAGCTTCTTCAGCCTACTATTGACCTCGTCTATTGGATCTTCACAGAAATACAAAAGCCCGCCGCCGGGATAGAGTTTAGGGGAGAGCGTCGAATACACTCCCAAGAATGGTGGATTGAATCGAAGTCTCTTAAGCATTGTCTGATTTCTTCTTTTTGGGGTTAAAAATGTCTTCAGTTTTCGTCACGAAAGTTCTCACAGGGTCGAGGTTCAGCCGCTCATACACTCTCGTAGACAAAGGGCTCTTGTGGCCGAGGCTTTTGCCAATAATCGTCGTGGTCGCTCCTGCCGCTGCGAGATAGCTTCCAAAGGTACGGCGCAAGTCGTGAATGCGAAGGTCTTTGATTTTTGCGGCCGTCAAAATCCGCTTCCATGCTTTCTTGGGGTCTTTGATATGGGAATTTGCGTCGACGCCGGGGAATACCCACGGGGAATCCACCTTTAACTTCTTTTTATTCTTTCGCTTTCTCCCCTCCAGCACCTTTATAACCGAGTCCGTTAAGGCAATCGTGAGGGGGTCTCCATTTTTAGTCTCAGGAATGCGCCAAGTTTTGCTCGCAAAGTTGATCTCTTCCCAGCGCATTGAAAGCACGTTGGTCTTTCTTGCCCCAGTCTGCAGGGACACTCGTATATAGTCCGCCACAATTTTGTTCTTCTCGCTTTTTAGAGCTTTCAAGAATTTCGGCAGCTCGTTTGGCTGCAAAAATCTATCGCGGGATTTTTCTCGGTTCTTCTTAATGCCACGGGCGGGGTTCTCGCCCTGCCATCCCCACTCAATTGCTTTGTTAAAGATCGCCCTTATGCGTTCCAACAAACGGTTGGCCGCGTAGTCTCCGTGGTTGTCTGTTACATTAAGGTGTTTAGCAAGTACTTCGTGCTTAGCGATAGAGGAAAGCTTCCGATTGAACCACTCTCCAAGAAACTTGTTCACCTCTCTTTCGTCATACTTCCAAGAGCGTTTTTTCTTTTTGCTATAGTTCTCCATGTACTGATTAAAGAAGCCGCCGAAGGTCTCTTCCCGCCTGATCGCGTCCTTTTCCTCATTGGGGTTCTCACCGATAGAGAACTTGGCATAAGACTCGATGGCCTGTTTTCGTGCTTGCTCAATACTCATCTGCGGGAACTTGCCGATGGTTAACCGCACCGGATTACCATTAAAACGCTTGCGGATCTGAAAGCTTTTTGCGCCCGTCCGCGTTACCATCAGGATCAATCCCTGCTGTTTAGCATCGTAATAGTATTCGCGGTCAGCCTCTGTAGGGGAGGGTAGTGACTCAATTGTTTTCATAGTAAATTGAATCGTTGCGTTTTGCCTTCGGGGACACACCGGGGACACGCCGGGGACACGGAATTGATGAATATTGGTCATTTATTTACAATGTTTATGAATCTAAGATAATCCATAAGTCTTTAATTGTAAAGGGAAAATCAAAAATATGAATCTCTATGAATAACAAGGCCATATGGCTCATAACCTGAAGGTCGCTGGTTCAAATCCAGCCCCTGCACCATGATTTTCATAGAAGTTGGGAGTCCCTTCCTTTATAATCCCCCCATATGTCCCGTGTCATGCAGACAGATACCAACCCGACCCTCAACGGGGGGCTTTACGCTTTTACCAATGGCATTGATGTCGATAAGTTCCTGGCCTCGGCTGAAGTAAGAGTACAATTGTCCTGGGCGGAAGGGCTTGAGCAGATCGGATATCTGAAGCCTCAAGAGGTTTTGCAAATCCGTGCGACGTTGCAGGAAGCGCTGGAACTGATCAAGGCGGGCAAGTTTGAGTGGAGAATTGAGGATGAGGATATTCATATGAACCTTGAACGTTTCGTGACAGAGAAGCTGGGAATCCTGGGCAAGAAGATGCATTTTGGGCGTTCGCGCAATGACCTCATCGCCACCACCTTGCGGCTCTTTGTTTTTGAGAGCCTCGAGGAGACAAAAGCGAAGGTAATCTCCTATCTGCGGGCCAATCTGAAGCAGGCCGGAGCTTCGGTGGATGTTATCTTCCCGGGGAAGACGCATCTGCAGCACGCCCAGCCCATGAGGCTTGCGCAGCTCTTTTTGGCATACGCGCAGGAGAGCCGCAGGGATCTCGAGCGGTTGGAGGCGGCGCAGGCACGCGCGATGGAGTATTCGCCCACCGGAGCGGCAGCCTGTACAGGCACACCCTTGCAGATTGATCTTGGCAAACTGGCCAAGGGGTTGGGCTTTAGGTCGGGTCCGCTCAATAGCTACGATAGCGTGGGGGACCGCGATTTCATGTTGGAGACGCTGCAGGCGCTGGCTCTCATGGGGGTTCATTTGAGCCGTTTCTGCGAGGATATGATCTATGAGTCTTCAAGCGCGGTTGGGATGCTGAAGCTCTCCAAGGCCTGGTCCACCGGCAGCTCGATCATGCCCAACAAACGCAACCCTGACATTCCCGAACTGGTACGCGCAAAGATGGCCCGTGTGATCTCCGCGGCCAATGAAGGGCTCAACCTGGTGCGGACGGTGACGCACAGCTATGGGAGCGATTTGCATGAGCTGAAGCGGACGGTGCTTGTCTCCCTTAATGAGACGAACGCCTGTTTGGATGTGCTGACTCCCTTTACGGAGGGGCTGATGATTGATGAACTGCGCGCCCGCGAACTTCTGCATAGCGGCCACCTGCTGGCTACCGAGATAGCCGACGCCCTGACCGGCAGCGGCATGGCTTTCCGCGATGCCTACAAAATCGTTGGTGCGATGGTCGCTAGGGCGCAGGAGGTCGGGCGGCAGGTTCATGAACTTTCGAAAGAGGATCTTGCTGCCGCCAGAATTGAACTGCCCTTATCGGTCAATCTTGCGGCTATCAGTTACGAAAGCGCCGTTGAACGCCGCCAAAACATGGGCGGTACTTCAAAGGCGCAACTGCTGTCGCAAATAAAAGAGCTCTCAAAAATATAACGTAAAGGCGCGTGCCGGCGACCGTGAGACTGCAAGATTATGGACAAAAATCCATTGCTAATATATATAAGTTCGTCTACTTGACGGCTATTTCAACTCGTGCTAGGGTCTGCCCCATGACAACTATTCTTCACATAAAATCGAGTAGCAATTTGGCCAGCTCTGTTACCCGCCAAGTGGGATCCCTTACCGTGGAGGGACTCGGCAAGTCTCATCCCAACGCCAAGGTTATTACGCGCGATGTGGCAAAGAACCCGCCGCCGCACCTAAGCCCGGAGGCGCTTTCAGCCATTTCTGCGCAGCAGGATCACTCTCCGGTGCTGAAAACGCACAACGAGGTTTTGGGGGAGTTTCTCGCCGCTGACATCATTGTGATCGAGGCTCCCATGTACAACTTCAGTCTTCCTTCGGCGCTCAAAGCATGGATCGATTGCGTGGTGCGGGCCGGAAAGACGTTCAAATACACCGCTGAGGGTCCCAAAGGTCTTGTAAGCGGCAAGAAGGCAATTCTGGTTCTCGCGCGCGGAGGTATCTATACAGAGGGCCCCTACAAAGCCTTTGAACATCAGGAGTCCTATCTGAAGGCTGTCCTGCCCTTTATTGGCATTACCGACATTCAGACAGTGGTCGCCGAAGGGACCTCCATGGGACCGGACAAGGCCGCCGCCGCGCTTGCCGGGGCCAAAAAACAGGCCACGAAGGTTGCTGCGGACGTGTAGCCTACTGTGATTCTTAACCCCGTTCTTTATCTCCCCAGTAGATTTTTGGGATTAAGCTTTTGGAGGTCCTTGGGAAGAAAGAGCCCGTTCTTGCGAATGAGCTTTCCGTCGAACCATATCTCGCCTCCTCCATGCTCGGGGCGCTGGATCAGCACCAGGTCCCAGTGAATCTGGGATTTGTTTCCGTTCGAACACTCGTCGTAACAGCGTCCTGGAGTGAAGTGCAGTGATCCCGCGATCTTTTCGTCAAAGAGAATGTCACAGATGGCGTACTTGACGAATGGGTTGAATCCCAGCGCGAACTCCCCCACATAACGCGCCCCCGCGTCGCTATCAAAGATCTCGTTTAGTTTTTTGTTGTCTCCGCTGCCGCAGGTGGCTTTGACGATCTTGCCCTTCCTGAATTCCAGCCGGATGTTCTCGAAGGAGCAGCCCTGATAAACGGTCGGGGTGTTGTAATGAATGACGCCTTCGACGCTCTTCTTGACGGGAGCCGAGTAGACTTCGCCGTCGGGGATGTTCCGATCGCCGACACATTTGACAGCCCCTATCTTTTTGATGGAGAAGCGCAGGTCAGTCTCGCCGGGGCCTTTGATATGGACCTTGTCGGTCTTTCTCATCAGTTTTTCCAGCGCGACGGCCCCAGGAATCATTTTGGAGTAGTCGAGCGTGCAGACCTTGAAATAATGATCGGCAAACGCCTCGGTGGACATTTTGGCGGCCTGTGCCATGCTGGGGGAAGGCCATCTCAGGATGACCCATTTGGTGTGATTGACACGCTGATCCAGGGAGGGTTGTGTGATCTTGCCGTGGAGCTTCATCTTGTCGGAGGGCACGTCGGAGCTCTCGAACATATTTCCGGCGCCTCTGATCGCGCAGTAGGCGGTCATCTCTTTCATCTGCGGCAGTTCCCAGCGGATGGTGCCTTCAAACTGGGACTGGGTGCCCTCCCTGAGCAGCTCGCGGTTGATGACGGTGTGAACAGGGCGCGCCCAGACTGTGGCGCCTGATCTGCGGGCCTCGCGAATGAGCGCTACGGTCATCTCATCGGGGATTTCGATCGCATCGATGAGGAGCCGGTCCCCTTTTTTGAGGGACATCGAATAATGGCAGAGGTTGCGGGCGAGTTTGATGTAGCGTGGATCCATATGCCATTATCTACGGTATTTCCCGAGGGTTCGTCGAGCGGAAACTAAATTTTATCTTCACGCCGACTAGATTGGCCGCGGGATCAAAGATGACAATTGAGATGAGTTTGCCGAAGAGCGCGTATTACCCGGGGTGAATGCTTACAATTCCGGTTGAATCCGTACCCCTTGTCACTGTATAATGGCCCATTATGATGACTTCCGTGCAGATTCGCCAGGGCTTTCTGGACTATTTTAAGAAGCAGGCGCACACGATTGTGCCTTCCTCGTCGCTGCTGCCCAGCTCGCCCAATCTGCTCTTTACCAATGCCGGCATGAACCAGTTTGTGCCGATCTTTTTGGGGGAGTCCAAGTGTCCCTACAAGCCCGGACGCGCCGCCGACACCCAAAAGTGCATCCGTGCGGGCGGCAAGCACAACGACCTCGATGACGTGGGTTTTGACACCTACCACCACACTTTTTTTGAAATGCTGGGCAACTGGTCGTTCGGCAATTACTTCAAAAAAGAGGCGATCACATGGGGCTGGGAGCTTCTGACGAGGGTCTGGGGTTTCCCCAAGGAGAGACTCTATGCCACCGTTTACAAGCCGGGGGTGGGGGATCCCGCGCAGTTTGATCAGGAGGCGTATGATACCTGGACGACAATCTTCAAGAAAGAGGGGATGGATCCGGCCGTGCATATCCAGTACGGTGGCAAGAAGGACAACTTTTGGATGATGGCCGATACGGGGCCTTGTGGGCCGTGCAGTGAGATTCATGTTGATTTGACTCCAAAGGGCGACAGCAAAGGAGGGCTGGTCAACAAGGGAGATGCCCTGTGCATAGAGATCTGGAACCTTGTATTTATGGAGTTCAATGCGGCTTCCGATGGGACGTTTGTCCCCTTGCCAGCCAAGAACGTCGATACGGGGCTGGGCTTCGATAGGGTTGTCGGCATTATCGCCACCACAAACAATTTCAAGGATTTCGGTCAGCCGCATTCCAACTATAATGGCGACCAGTTCTTCGAAATCATAAAGGAGATCGGGCGTATGTCCGGCAGGAAATATACCGCTACCGTCCCGGCCAAACGCGAAGGGCTTTCCGAGCAGGAGCAAACAGACGTGGCCTTCCGCGTGATAGCTGACCATGTCCGCTGTGTGAGCTGCGCGATCGCTGATGGAATACTGCCTTCAAATGAAGGCCGCAACTATGTCATTCGCCGGATACTGCGCAGAGCGATCATGTACAGCCGCAAACTGGATCTGAAAACAGGCGATCTCTCGAAGCTCTCCGCAAAGGTGGTCGAGAGCCTGGGCGGGATCTTCCCTGAGCTAAAAAGCCAGCAGAAGACTATCGCGCAGGTTATTTTGGGCGAAGAAGAGGCTTTCGGCAAGACGCTGCAGAAGGGGCTCCTGCAGTTTGAAAAGCACGCCGCGCGAAAACACATTACTGGAGAGAATGCCTTTGAGCTTTACGATACCTATGGCTTCCCGCTCGACCTGACGGAGATTCTGGCCCAGGAACGGGGTCTAACCGTCGATCGTGCCGGGTTTGAGGCCGAGATGGAGAAGCAGCGCTCGCGCGCCCGTGCCGCGCAAAAAAAGTCAGACGTCCTTGTGCAGAGCGGCACGGCTTTCAAGACCACCTTTGTTGGCTATGAGGAGAAGAATCTTGAGAATTTTCCTGCCAAAGTACTCGCCAGCCAGAGCGGCAAATACGTTATTGTCGATCAATCCCCCTTCTATGCCGAGATGGGCGGGCAGGTGGGCGATACTGGTTGGATTGAGTTTAATGGCAAAAAGACCGCCGTTGTCGATACCAAGTTCGACGCCAACGGCCAGCAGCTTCATCTCTTCAAAGACGCGCTTGATATTCCAGCGGGCTCTTCAATCAAATTGACCGTGGACGTGGAGCGCCGCAGGAATATCCAGAAGCACCATACCGCCACGCACCTGCTGGATTGGGCCCTGCGCGGAACCCTGGGCACTCACGTGCACCAGGCCGGTTCCCTCGTCGGCCCGGACAGGCTGCGCTTTGACTTCTCGCATTTCGCTTCCGTTTCCCACGCGGAGCTCAAAAAGATGGAAGCCTCCATCAATGAAAAGATCCTCTCCAATAGCGTGGTAAAGACCTGCGAGATTCCCTTTACGGAGAAGCCCGCGGACGTGGTGGCCGTTTTTGGGGAAAAGTACGGCGACACCGTCCGCGTGGTGAACGTGGGAGACTTCAGCAAGGAGCTCTGCGGAGGAACACACGTCTCAACGACGGGGGAAATAGGTTTCTTCAAGATCGTAAGCGAGTCCGCGATTGCTGCCGGTACGCGCCGCATAGAGGCGGTTGTCGGACAAAGCGCGGTCGGTCTTATCCAGGCTCAAACCGAGGAACTCAAGTCGGCTGCCCTGGAACTGAATTGTGCCCCCGAAGATCTTACCAACAAGATCAAGCTCTTAAAGGCGAAGACCTCCGAACTTGAAGCCAGACTCAAGGCCAGCCGCCAGAAGGAACTGCAGGCGATGAAACAGGCTCTTATCAGCAAGGCTCCCAAGTCGGGAGGGCTTCCCGCGATTCATGGAGTGGTTGCCGACTGCTCTCCCGACGACCTCAAGAATCTCTCACAGATGATCCTTTCCGATATCAAGGAGGGCTCGGTGGTACTGGGATCTTCTTTTGAGGGCAAGGCCAATGTCATAGCGGCAGGCTCCAAGCAGGCTGTCGCGGCGGGATTCAACGCGGGCAACGTAATCAGGGAGCTGGCCGCGGCGCTGGATGGGAAGGGCGGCGGGCGTCCCGAGCTGGCCATGGGCAGCGGGAAAGCGGTGGAGAAGCTGCAGAGTGTGCTTGGGTGACAAAAAACCCCGGCGTGTACGCGCGGGGGATAAACAAGACGCTGGCGCTTAGGAAGCGTCTCCGTCGTTGTCCTTGTCCGAGGCTGAACCGGCTGACTGGCGAGCTCTGGCCGCGGCGGCAGCCTGTTGCTGTTGGAGGATCGCCATGCTGGCGGCTCCGCTTGAACTGGTGGGTGTGATACTCATATGGAATGTCGCGGTAGCGACCCTCCCTTTTACGGCGAGCGTGCAAAATTGTAAATATCTCTTATAAAGGTTATAAGATATATTAGGAATCTGTCTCTTAGCAACGCTTCTGTATAAGTTTTCCTTTCTTGCCTAAAACTCGACATTCAAAGAAGTGAAGATCCCGCGTCCCGGCGCATAGTACTGCATGAAAGGCTGCTCGTACAGGCGGTTGAAGATGTTCTTCACGCCCACTATCCACTGGATCTTCTCAACAGAGCTTGTCTTGAGCACCGTTGATATCTGGACATCCGCCTCAAAGAAAGCGGGAAAGAAGGTGTTATTGTTGACCGTGTCCGTGGAGCCCCAAACATAATGGCTCATCCACTGTGGCGTCACCGAGCGGAACACGCCGACGTCCTTGAACTGGTAACCGATTCCCTGTCCCAAAACAATTCCCGTCTCAGACAGATACTGATTCTCGTCATTCCATGTCCGGGAAACGTTCAGGTAGTTCTTCCAAGGGCTGGAGTCGGAGGTCTTCCACGCGGCTTCAAACCCATAAAGATCCACGGTTCCCACGTTCAGGCGCTTGTCGGTCACAGAGAAGGGTAGGTTGTTCTGTGTTTGTACCAGCCCGATGAAGTTGTTGATGCTGTCATAAAAGGCCGACACCGTAAAGTCCCCGTAATTATTCCCCTCGTGCTTGGCACCCAAGTCCAGACTGTAGCAGCGCTCTGGTTTCAGGTCGGGGTTGCCGTTGATCGTAATCACCTCCCCAAAATAATCCATAATTGTCTGCTGATATCTCTCATCCAAATCCGGTGAGCGGAATCCCGTGGCAAGCGTGCCGTAAAGGGACGTTTGGGGTGTGATCATGTGGGTGTAGGACAGCGATCCGCTCAGCCCCCCATCAGTCGCATCATTGGCGCTGTCGGTGTGGTCAATCAGGCTGAAGTAATCATAGCGCCCGCCCAGGATCAGGAAGTCCTTTGAGCCGAGATCCCAGCGGTCCTGTGCGTAAAATCCCTCGCGCTGCTGGGAGGCGTCCGCCTTCAGATCATAGCCGGTCTGGGAGGATATCTGCGGCAGATAGGTGTCGTCATAACCCAGGTCGCTGCCCACGGTTATGGTGTGCGGGTCAAAATCAAAGACTACCTGCGGCTGCAGCTCGGTCGTGTGGACGGTGTCGTTGGTGTGGACAAGGTCGGTGCCGGGGAAGGTCGGGGTCGCGTATTCAAACTGCCTGTTGAGCTCGCTGGTGTATATCCCGATCTTCCAGCTCTCAATGTGCCCGCTGGCGTTTGTCTGCCCGTACTCGGTGCCGATCATCTTGCGCTGGTAAAAGGGTATCCGGAAATAAAAATCCCCGGCCCCCTGCAGCCCCGGCCAGTTGGTCTCGTTGAATACGTCGATGTCCCGCGCCGTTACGATGTTGGCAAATATCCTCAGCGTACCATTGTCAGTCGGATGATAGACGAAGTTCAGGCTCTCTCCCTGCTTGAAATAGCCGCCGCCGACCGGAGCGCGGCCGCCGGGCAATATGGGATCGTTGGCGTTCTCGTACGAGCCGCTCATCACCAGCCCCCAGTTTTTATCGCCCACGTCGATATAGGCTCCCTCGGTCTCGGCGTTCCTGGAGCCGTCATAGGAAATGCGGTCCCCTCCATTGATGCCAAATCCATCCCTGTCCGTGGGCTGCCTCGAAAAGACCTGAATAACGCCTCCAAAGGCGTCGGTGCCGTAAAGCACGGAGGCCGGGCCCTGCAGGACTTCGATGTGATCTACAGATTCCAAATCATAGAGGGAGAGGTTGCCGCCGCCATAGCCGATTCCCTGTCCAGATTGGCGAATGCCGTCTGTCAGGACAAGCACGCGTTGTCCTCCCAGCCCACGGACGGAGAATCCGCTGTTCCAATAATCGGCGTTGTTGGAGGTGGTGTCGCCTCCCGAAGAGGGGGCCAGTCCGATGCCGGGGACAGTTTGCAGATACTCGTTGACGTCGGTTTTGACGGTGGAGGAGATGTCGTCCTGTGTGATGGAATCTACCTGTTGGGGAACCTGCAGGATGTTTTGTGGCGTGCCGCGGGAAGGAGTAACGACTATCTTTGAAAGCTCATAGGGTTGCTTGTTTTTGGGTTGACTCAGGGAGGCTTTGGCGGGGGACGTCTGAGTTGTGGTCGGTGTCATTGGACTTGTTGTGGCAGCAGACTGCGTTGTTTGGGCGCTGGGAGCGGAAGACGCTGCCTGTGGGGTCTGGGGCATGGAGGCAGCAGCCCCCATATTATCACCCCCTCCATGCGGGAGGGGGCAGGGGGTGGGAGTCTGTACGCTGCTCACCGCTTGTGAATTACTGGCGTCTGCGGTATCGGCAAAAACAGCTCCCGCCAGGGTGAATCCGCAAAGCACAAACACAGCCAAACGTGTATGCATAGAATACCTGACAATAAGACAATCCGGTGGCAAAAAGCAAAGATAAACAATGGATGGAAAATCACTGCAAAATCACTGCTCCTCAGTGATTTTTTCTTTGCTGATCATCTCCGCTATTGAATCTTTCCCAGGGTTCCTTTTCAGCTTCGTACATGGCTTCCCCAATTGGTTCGTGCCTATGTTCCTCTTTGATTTTGCCTTCGGGGCTGTCCGCGGATTCTTTCTTGAGCCCAACTTCGTCTTTGGGTGCCTCCGCAATCACCTCTTGGGGCGCATCAGGCTTCTCTATAGGTTGAACATCAATGGTTTTCTCCTCGTCTTGCGTTCCTTGTCCGAGCACATGGTTGATGGTGAGGGGCACTCTCCCGCACACGCGGTTGAGAAGAATCTCACAGGCTTTGAGATTGTTGGTGCCATGTCCAAGCGCCAACATAAACATCCTTTCCAGAATAGCCCGCTTGCGTGTTCCCCCGCCGTAGTCTTCGTCTTCGTCCATCAGCGTGCTCATGAACTCCAGAACGTCCTTGTCAACTGGCACGTGCCCGGCGGGGTTGCCTGACTGGCCTTTTGACCAGGGGGTGAGATTTGCGAGTGATTTTGAATTGTATGGCATAACGGGGGCTATTGTACCATAGAAAAGAGACCCCCCCGGGGGTAGGCACATGGACGCTATGGACGAAGTGGACATTGCGGACGATATGGATGCAGTAGTCATGTGAGACGAAATTGCTTTCAGTTGGTTGCTAACCCGACTGGGGTTAGGGGGCTTTGCCCCCTTTTATCATCCCCTCCTTGCGGGAGGGGGTAGGGGGAGGGAGTTATGCAAGAATTCTCATGGTGAGATGAATGTCGTAGCAACGTTCGCGCTTAGCAGCCCTGCGTCAAAAGCGCAGCCCTAATGCCTTCTTTGACCCTGACGCGGCGGCGGAATATACTTCGGCGGGTCATTGGGATCGCGGTAGCGCGCAATGATGAGACCCTTGTGGATATCGCAGGGAACCATCTCTATCTTGACCTTGTCGCCCTCCGAAAGACGAATAAAGTTCTTGCGGAGTTTCCCCGAAATGCTTCCCAGAATTCTGTGCCCATTCTGCAACTCGACGGTAAATAGCGTGCCAGGAAGGACGGCGACGACCTTGCCATTGAGTGTGATGGGAGTGGAACCTGACATGAAAGCGCCCATTATGAGGCACGCCCATCGCGAAGTCAAGCGGCAGCCGCTTATGATCTCCGTGCTGGCTGGGGCTGGCTGTTTTCCGCCGCGGTCGTCTGTCCCAGGGTCTGAACACGGAACTTGCGCTGTTCAATGATCTGTTTGTCCAGCGCCGGATCGTAAGGCACGGGATAACGCCCGTCGTAGCAGGCCAGACAGAAATTATCCGCGGGCAGTCCTGTGGCGGCAACCATGCCTTTCGTGGAAAGATAGTGCAGGCTGTCCGCGTTGAGATATTCGCGGATGGACTCCAGTGTCTGGGTGGCGGCCATGAGCTTGCTTCGGTCGGGGAAATCAATCCCGTAGACGCAGGAATAACGGTGGGGCGGGCAGCTGATCATCACGTGGACCGTCCTTGCCCCGGCCTCCTTGAGCGTCTTGACGCGGTTGCGACAGGTGGTGCCGCGGACAATGGAGTCGTCCACTATGATCACCCGTTTGTCTTTGACCAGAGAAGAGATCAGGTTGAGTTTGATTCGCACATCCGCGTCCCGTGTGTCTTGGCTGGGCTGCAGAAAGCTCCTCCCCACGTAGTGATTGCGCACGAACGCCATTTCGAAGGGTATGTGTGACTCTTCCGCGTAACCGATGGCGGCGCATACCCCGCTATCCGGAATCGGGACGACGATATCCGCCTGTATGGGATGCTCGCGGGCAAGCTGCCTGCCCATCTCCTTGCGGACCTGATAAACGCTCTTCCCGTTCAGGATGCTGTCCGGACGCGCGAAATAGACGTACTCGAAGACGCAGAAGGCGCTCTTTTTGCGTTCCGGAAAAGCGTCGATGCTGGTGATGCCCTTCTCGTTGATGATGACTACCTCTCCCGGCCGGACGTCACGGACAAACTCGGCGTGGATCTGGTCAAAGGCGGCGGTCTCGCTGGAAAGCACATAGGCTTCGCCGATTTTCCCGATTGAGAGGGGTCGGAACCCAAAAGAATCGCGCGCGCCGATAAGCTCCTTCTCCGTCATGATGACCACGGACCACGCGCCCTCGATCCGCCGCAGCGTTTTGACGAGGCTGTTGGCCTCCCTGTCCATGAACGGCTGCGCCAGCATCATGATGATGATCTCGCTGTCAACGGTGGTCTGAAAAACGAGCCCCTTCTGCTCCAGCTCCTCGCGTAGCGCCGAGGCGTTGGTAAGATTTCCATTGTGGGCCACGGCGATATTCCCGCGCGCGCAATCGACCGTAAGCGGCTGGGCGTTCCGAAGGTTGGAAGAGCCCGTTGTGGAGTAACGCGTGTGTCCGATGGCGGTGGACCCGCGTAGTCCGGAGATGTTCTGTTCGTTGAAAATCTGTCTGACGAGTCCCATCCCGTGGCACTTGTGGAATACGCCCTCTTCGCAGCTGACGATCCCGGCGCTCTCCTGCCCGCGGTGCTGGAGCGCGCACAGCCCATAATAGGAGAGCTCGGCGGCCCGCGGATGCCCGTATACTCCGAAGACCCCGCAGTAATGCCTGGGATGGTTTTGTTCCTTCATTACGACGCGGGACATTCTCCGGTATCAAGCGGATTGACGCAAGCAGGAACACGACTTTGCGCGGTTACACCAGTTGCTAAAGTAAACTGGACTTTAGACTAGGGCATTAACAGAAATCATGTAGCCAATTCTCTTGCTCGCCACCGGTAAAAAGCACCCTCCTTCGCCGAGGCTTCGGCGGGCAGGCCTCCACCGGTGGCTATATAAGGCAACTCGCAAGGGGTTGAGTGGGCAGGAGCAATACATATTTTATGGAAGTGCTCTAAGGGGGTATGGGGGCACCGCCCCGATATTATCCCCTCCCTGAGGGAGGGGCAGGGGTGGGTGATAGTCCAAAGTATTTTGGCTATTTGTATTACGGGGCTTTGGCGTATCCGCTCAGGAAACCGCGTACCTCCCTGGAGCCGCTTTTCTCCAGTTGCTTCGGGGTGCCTGTGGCGGCAACCGTTCCTTTGTCTATGAATACGCACTGCTCGGCGATCCTTTGGATGCTGTGGACATCATGGGAGATGATAATGAATGATGTTCCCAGGCCTTCATGCAGTTGGAGAATAAGCTCGTCCAGCCGCGCGCTGGTCAGCGGGTCAAGCCCGGAGGAAGGCTCGTCCAGGAATAGTACAGCCGGATCCAGGGACATGGCCCTAGCCAGTGAGGCGCGTTTTCTCATGCCTCCGGAGAGATCTTCGGGGTAGGTGTTGGCCGCTTTTTCTAGGCCCACGAGAGCCAGCTTGTAGCGCACGATGTCCTGAATCTGTCTTTCGGGAAGGCTCGTAAATTCTTCAAGGGGGAACGCGACATTCTCCGCGACAGTTCTGTCGGTCCAAAGAGCCCCTCCCTGATAGAGTACTCCTATATGCCTGAGCAGGCCTTCTTTTTTCTCGATGGGAATCTCGTAGAGGGAATCGTTTTCGTACAGGATTCTGCCCTTGATTGGAGGCAGAAGTCCGATCAGCCCCTTGAGCAGGGTGCTCTTGCCCTGTCCGCTGCCTCCCATGATGACGGTGATGGTCCCGGAGAGAAATTGCAGGTTGACATTCTCCAGAACCGTTTTGTCCGCGTATCCCAGGGAGAGATTCTCGACTGCAATGGGCTCGATCATAGTTTGAGCGCGTTCAGGAGGACGGCGAACAGACCGTCAGCCACAACGATAAGGGTTAAAGAAAGAACCACGGCGGAAGTGGCGGCCTTGCCGACCGCGTCGGCGCTATTTCCGCAACGCGAGCCTCTCCAGGCTCCCGCGAAGGCCACCAGGAATCCGTATACAACGGACTTTAGGACGCCTATGATGAGATCGTGCAGGGGAACGGAATGGGCGGTCTCGTTGATGTATTGGAACACCGAAATGTCCAGAACGGAGTTGGCTACAGTCAGTCCGGCAAACATCCCGACAAAGGTGGAGAAAATCGACAGCAGGGGCGTCATGGTTGTAAGCGCCAGTGTTTTGGGGAGGACAACCATGGTGATGGGGGATAACCCCATGGTTCTGAGGGCGTCAAGTTCCTCCGAACGCTTCATGGCTCCTATCTGGGCGGCATAGGCTGCTCCTGTTCGTCCCGCCATGATGATCCCTGTCATGAGCGAGCCCATTTCCCGTGTCATGGAGATGCCAACCAGGTCCGCCACGTATATGGAGGCTCCGAACATCTTTAGCTGTATGGCACTCACAAAGGCAAGGATCAGACCTACCAGAAAACTCAGAAAGGCGACAATAGGCAGGGCTCTGCAGCCCGCCTGGAAGATTTCCTCCAGCCAGTCGCTGGCACGGAAATGCTCGCGGGTCTTGATGTTCGAGAATTTGGCAAGATTGATGACCAGCTCTCCGAGAAAGGAAAGCGCGTCCAAACACGCAGAGCGGGCATTGTCCAGCCAGACGGCTGCCTTGTAGCGGGTTGAATGTCGTATTGCCGGCGGGGTGGCAGACTTCTCTCCAAGAGTGGAGGATACCTTGTATTGGGGGTGCGTCAGACCGTCCGCGTTGGCTGTTCCGGCGTCCGCGAGAGCCATCAGTTTGAAGAGGTTTCCGGTGGAGCCGACAATACGCACAGATGAGCCATCAGGCAGCCTTTTTATGTGCCACAGCCATGCTATAAGAGAGGAGTCCCAGCTTTCAACGGCAGTCAGGTCTATGGTTCCGGGCACTCTCTCTGGAAAGTCAGGCGCGGGAGCGGAGAGAGTCCAGTCGCCTTTCAGGATCAGGCAGGAGTCTTTAAGCTCGATGGCCGGGGCGCTCATATGAGATGTTTTAAGCGGAAACAGGGATTGAATCAATCGCAGACTTTACATGAATGGCAATATGGCCCTATGAAACGCGATTATTTATACTTTGACTTACGGGTGGCCCGCCTGTTAGAAGGAGGGGATATCATTTTCTAAAATGTCGAATTCTTATTTGTTTTCCTCCGAATCTGTGGGCGAGGGTCACCCGGACAAAGTGGCGGACGCCATAGCGGACTCCATCCTTGATGAATGCCTGACGCAGGATCGCGCCGCCCGCGTGGCGGTTGAGGTGCTTGTCAAATCGGACCATGTGGTCATTGCCGGAGAGGTGACAACCCAGGCCCAGTTTGACGCGGAGAAGATTGCCCGTCAAACCATCCGCGATATAGGCTACGTCTACCCCGACTGTATTTTCCACGCGGACAAGATATCCCTTGTCAATTATCTGGCCAAACAGTCGCCGGACATAGCTCAAGGCGTGGACGCGCGCGCGGTCGATGGCAAGGCCACCGCTGAACAGGGGGCAGGGGATCAGGGTATCATGTTCGGATATGCCTGCAATGAGACGCCGGAGCTGATGCCTGCGGCGGTCATGTACGCGCACGCGATCAACAGGAAGCTTTCGGAGATGCGTCGGAGCGGTCGGGTGAGGTGGTTGCGTCCTGATTGCAAAAGCCAGGTGGCGCTTCGTTATGAGAACGGGCGTCCGGTGGAGGCCGCGGCAATAGTCTGTTCGACGCAGCACGCGGATGAAATTGGTCATGCCGAAATAGAGAATTTTGTCATGACGAATATCATACCCGGAGTGTTCCCCAAGGGCTTTTTGGGCAAGAATACAAAATATTATATCAATCCAACGGGGCGCTTTGTGATCGGAGGCCCGGAAGGCGACGCGGGGGTGACGGGACGAAAAATTATAGTCGATACCTACGGTGGAGCTTCCCGACATGGCGGCGGCGCTTTCTCCGGCAAGGATCCCAGCAAGGTGGATCGCTCTGCGGCGTATATGTGCCGCTGGGTGGCCAAGAACGTGGTGGCTGCGGGGCTTGCGGGGCGCTGCGAACTTCAGGTGGCCTACGCGATCGGATATCCGGAACCTGTTTCGATCATGGTGGAAACATTTGGGACCGCAAAGGTCGCCGAAGATGTTATTGCCAAGGCTGTCTCGAAGGTTTTCTCGTTCAAGCCTGCCAATATCATATCGCAGTTGGATCTGCTGCGTCCCATATACCGCCAGACGACAAATTACGGGCATTTTGGCAAGCCAAGTCTGCCATGGGAGCAGACGAACAAAGTGGAGTCCCTGAAAAAGGCTTTGTAGAATAGCAGCGGCGTTTACATATGTAAAATAACGGGTGGTTGGCCCTTGTGTTTGGGACGGAATGTGCGATAATAGATACTTCGTTTATGAAAACAGGAATCATGTTCTCCGGCCAGGGCGCCCAGGTAGTGGGTATGGGAAAAAGCTTCTATGAGGCTTCTGCGACGGCCAGGAGTATCTTTGACCTCTCCTCGGCGATTGTCGGGTGGGATCTGAAGAAAGCCTGTTTTGAAGGTCCGGCGGATTTCCTTACCCAAACCAGAATCTGCCAGCCGGCTCTCTTTGTTCATGGATTTACGGCTTTCACGCTTCTGAAAGAGGCGAATCCAGGGATGGAAGTAACGGCACTGGGCGGACTCTCTCTTGGCGAATTGACAGCCCTGGCGGCTGCAGGTGTTTTTGATTTTGCGACGGGGCTCAAAATTGTCGCGCAGCGGGGACGCCTGATGCAGGAGGCCTGCGAAACGACGGCTGGCGGGATGGCCTCCATTATTGGTGCGGACAAAGCAAAAGTGGCTCAACTTTGCGCGCAATGCGATGTCGATATGTCCAACCTGAACTGTCCCGGTCAGATTGTTATTTCAGGTTCGAAAGAGAAAATTGTGGCCGCCGTGGCCGCGGCAGCTGGAATGGGATTCAAGAGGGTGATACCTCTCAATGTGGCCGGGGCCTACCACAGTCGTCTGATGAAGCCCGCAGCCGAGGCTTTTGAGAAGTTCCTCGCCCCCATCAAATTTAGTGCTCCCCGGTATCCCGTGTTCACAAATACGACCGGACAAAGAGTCGAAGATGTCGAGGCCATCAAGGCAGCCCTTGTTAAACAGGTGTATTCACCAGTCTTGTGGGAGGACTGTTTCCGCGGCATGGTTGTGCTGGGCGTTGAGCAGTTCTATGAGTGCGGCGTGGGCGGGGTTCTGACAGGTTTGGCCCGCAGGATAGACGATAAAGTCACCGCCGCTTCGCTTGCCGAAATGAAGGATATCGCGGCGCTATCAAAAGTTACAGCCTAGAGACGTGGTGTTATAGTCTTCTATATGGACATGGGTGCATCCCAATCCGGGGGTATGGGGGCGAGGCCCAGACAATCATTCCCTCCCTGAGGGAGGGGTAGGGGGGTCATCAGCTTATCGCGGTCATGAGCCCACAGCGTTACCCTTAAAAGCGATGAAAGACGTCCCAGAAAATCGGATGACGCACGAATCCAGATGTATTTGCCTTTTGACGGTTTGTTAAGACCTACCTGCGTGCGGATCAGGCCAGAGCGCGGCAACGAATTATCTTCCGGCTCGAAGAGAATGGTCGTTGTAAGTGGGTGCAACAACCGATTTAAGTCCTGAAGCCGCGCGCGAACCCCCTTGTTTTGGTATCCGTTCGACGGGAAAATCGGCGCATAAAATTCAACTCGTCGCTTGGCGCCAACATTTTTGCCGACGAGTTTTCCCTGGATTTCGAGGACACACGTCAAATCCTTACGCTGGCCAGCGGCCCGAGGAAGAGACAAAACCTCGCCGTTGGGAGTTTGTGATTCCGGCACGCCCTGCGCCCGGAAAACAGCACTTTCATTGAGCGGCGGCACAATAAAGATGATCTGGTTTCCCTCACGTCGTAAAAACTTCCGCCATGAACCCAACAGCGCCGGCGGGGCCATTCCAACTTTGCTTCCGCCGAATACCACCAGAGTCCCCCTCCGGCCAGCTATCAGACGTTCGGATTGTCGCGCAGCGGCGAGATCATCACGGATAACCGGATCAGAAGCCAACGCCCATGCCTCCTGAAGCTGCTCATTTTTCAAAGTGGGCAAAACCTTGACCAGATCGGCAAGGCGTTTTTCTGGAATTCGCAACCAATTGCGCTCGTAGCCGCTCAAATGTTGAAACTTGATATGTAGTTTATCCGCCACCTGCCCTTGAGTTAACCCAGCCGCAAGCCTCGCGGCCCTAAGCAACTGCCCAACTTTTACTGATTCCTCCATAGTGCAATTGGCACAATTTTCCGTTGAATCTTCAATGTAATTAGGTGGACTGATACCCTATGCGTTGAAAATCAATTGCTTAAAATACATAAAATGTCAACTTGCAGTGAAACTAAAATATGCAATTGTGACCGACAATCATTCCCTCCCTGAGGGAGGGGTAGGGGGTGGGTGCCAATGTATGCGTGAAACGTTATATCAGGCGCAGTCTTGTTTGAATTCCTTCATGCAGAACTCGCCCAGCTGCTGAATCTCCCTGCCTATGGCGGCGGCGTCTTCCGGGGTAAGGTTAAGCATGAGATCATTTTTCGCGTTGGGCTTTACTCCACGCAGTTTTAGAAAGACGGTGGGCTTGTCTTTCCAGGATGAGCCTATCTGTATCTGTTTCTTTTTCATTGGTGGTAAGTTGTATCGATGCCTTTATGAAGTGCCATATGTGAAAACCTTTCCTTCCACTTTCTAAGTGCCCGGAGTATGCCGACGCGCTGTGAGCCAATGCGGCGCCGAATTTCATTCCATTGGTTGGGCGCGTCGCAAAACTTGAGTTCCATTCTGGTTGTCCGGAGTCTTGCGATCAGGGGGCGGAGGGCGGCAGGGAAGAATCGCATACAGCCATTTTACCACAATTTTGGGAGGGGGGTATGGGGGGCGTGCGGCCAACAGTACCGGACCAGCTCTTAATGATGGGTGATTTGATGACGTTGTATGCGCAAATGCCGTTTATTTCTCCAAGTCGTTCAGGGAAGCCCCCGGCGGTTTCCAAGGGTATATCCAATTTTTGGGAGGCCCAGAGACTTGCCAAACAGAAAGCGTGGGAAAGGGCTATTCATTCCAGAAGAATACCGCTTGCGCAGCTGACACTCTTCACGCAGCAGCTTTCAGCCATGTTGGATGCCGGGCTTCCGCTGGTCAATGCCCTGGAGGCCCTGCAGGATCAGGTGGATAACCCTGTCTTTCAGCTGGTTGTCCGCGACGTGAAGACAGACGTATCGTCGGGAACGGCTTTTTCCGCGGCTTGCGCGAAGTTCCCCAACGCGTTTCCGAACCTTTTTGTGAGCATGGTGAACGCGGGCGAGGCCAGCGGCAATTTGAGCGCGATGCTTACAAAGGTATCGGGATACTTTGCCGCGACGGTCAAGCTGACAAAACGGGTGAAGAGCGCATTGGCCTACCCAATCACAGTCCTCCTGATCGCCTTCGCGCTTGTCAACGTGCTCCTTATCTTTGTCATACCGGTTTTCGGAGAAATGTTCGAGGGCTTCGGTGCCAAATTGCCCGGGCCCACTCTCGCGTTGCTTGGTATCAGCAACTTCATGAGAGCCTATTGGTGGCTGATCTTGGGCGCGGGCGCTGGAGTCTTTTGGGCGATAGGGCAACTGTGCAAGACCGCCCGCGGAAGGATATCCAAGGACCATTTTATCTTCAAGGTGCCCATTATGGGGCCGCTTACCCAAAAGGTGGCGCTCTCACGTTTTTGCCGCACTTTCGCGATTCTTTTGCGAAGCGGCGTTCCAATATTGACGTCCCTCGAGATCTGCTCGAGAGCCAGCGACAACTCTTTTGTCGAGCAGGCCTGCGCCGATCTCTCCAAGCATATCAGCCAGGGCGGACAATTCTCCGATACCATCTCCAACAACCCCTATTTTCCCGCCATGATCCGCCACATGAGCAGAGCGGGCGAACAGACCGGCAACCTGGACGGTATGCTGGAGAAGATCTCCGACTTTTACGACGTGGAAATCGAGAATATGATCGGTTCGCTCACCTCTTTGATGGAACCGATGCTGATCACATTTCTGGGAGTGGTGGTGGGCGGGATTGTCATGTGTATGTTTATGCCGATCTTCCAGATGTCCAGCATCATCACGGCATGATTTTGCTGGCTCTTTTGGCGCGGTGACGCGTAAGGTACCGAAAAACATCATCCGGTAGGTGGCATTTTTTCTCTGCGCGCCTCTCCTCACGTATATGAATACGCTCGGAACCGGTGCTCGTACCAACCTTGCCCCGCATCCAAAATAGCAACGCAAAATCCAGAGATAGTATAAGTTCTCGCTACGGGTTGATCTAGCCTTCGCGCAAGGCTACGGCGGACAGGAATCCGAGGCTAAAGCATTTGCAAAAATTATGTAGGCTGTCCTTTTTTTGCCCCCCGTAAAGAGCACCGCAACGGGGGGCTATATTATGCACAAGGGGTTGGGCGGTCGGGAATAATACATATTTTATGGGAGTGCTCTAAAGCCGACTGCCCATTCGACATATTTGCTTTGTTCATGGCTCAGGGCCTTCCGGCTGTCGGCCTTGCAGTTGCTATCATTCCATCACGCATACGCGGGAGGACTAACGCGACGCAATATCGATTAAAGTTTTTTTGGAATAAACTTCACCAGGCGCAAACGATATGATATAAGTTGCCTGTGGATAAGAGTCTGTTGGCCCAATGGAGAGAAGATGAAAAGGCGTTTTTTGAAGGCTGGGATTTCTCTTATATCAAGGATCGGTTCAAAGAGGATGATCCTCCCTGGGACTACAGAATGCTGGCTAAGGAGATGGTAAGGAAAGCGTCCTATGTGCTCGATGTTGACACAGGCGGCGGTGAGGTCTTCTCCTCTTTCGCTCCTTTCCCTCCAGAAACTTATGCGGTTGAAGGCTATCGCCCAAATTTCGGAGTAGCTCAGAAGCGGCTCTGCCCGCTGGGGGTAAAAGTGGTGGAGTCGGATTCCTCCCGGCTACCTTTCAGCGATGACTCTTTTGACCTTATTCTTAACCGACACGGCGGCTTGAATGTCGGCGAAACATATCGTGTGCTTAAAAAGGAAGGACGTTTTATTTCGCAACAGGTGGGAGGCGATAACTGGGATGATCTGGTAGCAGCTTTTGACAGGAAGGACAGATGGCCGGAAAACGTACTGCCCATTGTACGCAAAAAAATGGAAGCTGTGGGCTTTACCATTGAGATGGCGAAGGAGTGGCGAGGCAAGGTGACTTTTAAAGATGTTGGTTCAATTGTTTATCTCCTAAAAGCCACTCCGTGGGCTGTCGATGGGTTCAGTGTCGACACGTATTTGAATTATTTGGAAAGACTCCAATCAATCATTGAGAAGAAAGGGAGACTAGAGTTTAATCGTTCCCTTTTTCTTGTGCAGGCGAAGAAATTGTAAAGCTGTCGTCGCTATTTCTTCTTCTTGTGCTCGTGGACGCCTTCGGTGATCTTGGCGGCATCGACCACCAGCTTCATCGCCTTGCCCAGCCTCAACGCATGGGTAAAGTTATTCAGCCTCTCGCGGTCGGCGGAAAGCTCTTTGACAAATTTTTCCGGGGCTTCCTGACGCCTCATGGCCTCGTTGACGACGGCCCGCTGAAGATCCTCCTGCGTGACCTGCACCTTCTCATCATTGGCAATCTGGCGCAGAACCAGGCGCATCTTGACGCGCTTCTGGGCCGCTTCCTTGGCCGTCTCGACCATTTGCTTCTCGTTCTTTTTGATGAGTTCCTCGCTCACGCCGCGCTGCTGGTTGTCGGCGATGATCTCATCCAATACCTGCTGGCTCTCGGCTTTCAGAAGCGCCTCGGGGAGGGGAAAGTCCGCGCTGTCGATTAAAGCGTCGCTGATCTGGTGGTTCTTGTCGTCCTCCTGATCTTCCTTGGCGCGGTTTTCCAGGGAGGCGCGGATGTTCTTTTTGAGTTCCTCCAGGTCTTTGACGCCAAGGGCCTTGAAAAATGCCTCATTGAGCTCCGGCAGCTTCTTTTCGCGCAGCTCCAGAACTTCGATATCGTAGGAGACTTTTTTCCCGGACAGGGCTGCCGCCGCAAATTTTTTGTCAAATTCCATCTGTACGGTCTTCTTGTCGCCTTTCTTCATGCCGACGAGGCCCTCGGCAATCGCCTTGATGCCATTCTCATGGTCACCCGCCTCTTCCCAGGTATTTTTCTGGGTTCCATAAATCGGTTGGTCGGGAACTATCTCCGAGACTGCCTTCCCGTTCAGGGTGCCGTGATAGCTGATGCGCACATAGTCGCCCTTTCTGACCTCGCGTTCGGCGGGGGTGAATTCGGCGCGTTGACCCCTGATGAACTCAACGGTCTTTTCGACTTCGGACTCCTCAATATTGATTTTGGGAAGCTTGACCTCGATGCCCTTGTAGTTGGGCGTCTTGAACTCCGGATAGACGTCGGCTGTGACCTTGACGGTGGTGTTTCTGCCGACAACAATCTTGTCATTTTCCACGTCCACAATGGCGCACAGCTCCAGATCGGCCTCTTTGAGCGCCTTCTGGTAGCCGTCGCGGATCACCTTGTCGCGCAGCTCTTCCTCGATGAGTCTGGCGTACTTGGAGCGGAGCATGGCTTCGGGGGCGTGTCCCTGACGGAAGCCTGGGAGATTGGCTTCCCGTGTGATGGAGGCAATGACATCGGCCTCGGCCTGCTTGACTTCCTCGCCTGAGACGGGGATAACCAGACGTTTGCGCGTTTTGGAGATATTTTCTATTTTGACAGAGCTCATGGGAATGAATGGGGCATTCTACCACAAAAGCGGTCGGGGGGCAAGGTAAGATAAATTGCGGATTGATATATTAGGCAATATATGTTAGCCTCCGCCATATGCCAGCTACGGTGGATAGCCAGATGACGTTAGTTCAAGCCCTTCAAGGATCGTCTGCCCCAACGGCCGTTTTGGACAAGCAAGTGTTGGTGGGCGTGTATTACTTATCCTTTGACGGGAAAATACATCGTGGACAGTTGGTTTTGCGCAAGGACTTGGTGGTAGAGGTACGCGAGATCTTTTGGAAGATGTTGGAGTGGCGTTTCCCTGTAGGTAAGGTGGTGCCTGCCGCCGTCTATGGCTGGAATGATGAGAGGATGATGGCCGATAACAATTGCTCGGCTTTTAACTATCGTTTTATCCGTGGGTCTCAACAGCTCTCCAATCATTCGTATGGCACGGCCATCGATATCAATCCTGTGCAGAATCCCTATGTTGCCGCTACAGGAGAGGTATTCCCTGCGGGAGCACAATATCTGCCAGCGCGCCTTGGTACCCTGGTGGCGGGTGACAGAGTAGTAAGGCTTTGGGAGAGCCGCGGATGGTTTTGGGGCGGGAGAGGTATAGGAGTGCGCGGAAAAATCGATAAGGATTGGCAGCACCTTGAAAAGAGATAGCGGGCGTTTGCTGGCTTTCCTACATCATCTCCACAATAAAGGTCATGTCGGCCGGGGCCGAGACTGAGGCGGGGCGATTTTTCCACAGCTTGATGCTGGCGTGGGCCGGCAGCCTGGATATTTTGATCACCGTCTCGGGTTGATAGGGGCTTTCATTGTTGCATCCGCCCGGGTATCCGCAGCTGCTCCCGCAATGAACAAACTGAATGTTTGGCGCGATCTTCCCCACGGCAGCTCCACTGACATTCTCGGAATAGTCGGGGTCTATGGAGAAGTAGGCGTAGCCAAAGTCGCGGGCATTGTAGGTGTTCAGACATAGCGTTCCCACGGAAGCGGCGTCTCCCATGCGTTTTTGCCAGGACCAGAAACTTCTCACGTCATATGTTACAGTAGCGCTTTTGGCTTCTTTGTCCCAGAAAAGCGCCAGCGGAATAGGATAGGAGAATGAGGGTATGTAACCCTTGCCGGAAGCGATGAGCGCGCTATTGTTTTTAAGGCCGATGAGAATATACGGGTTCATTACAAATTCGGACTCCCTGGAAGGTCCCTCGATGCTCTTCTGCCCGGGGCCATACCCGCATATGCCGAGCATTCCCCACCAGGGCTTGCCGTCGATGATCTGTCCAAAGACCGCCTCGCTGGGACTGTAATGGGACGGGGCCAACTCCGCGTGCTCCTGAACGCGCTCTTTGCGCAGTTCAAATATCTCCTGCTTGGTTTTTCCATTGAGGCTGGCAAGCTCGTAAATGGGGACTTGCACGGCGGCCTGCAGCGGGATGGATAAACTCAGCATCATGAGAGGGATCCAGAGTCTCATATGGAGCGGATTCTTGCGGCGGCAAGCCTCCCTGTCAAGGATCTCCCTCGACTTTCAGGGGCGTGAATGCCATATTACAAGCGTGTTGCAAACGAACGAAAGCAGTATATCCGAGGGCATTGAGAAATATCTGGCCTATCTGCAGTTGGAGCGTGGAGTCAGCTCCCGGACTTTGGAAAGCTACGGCGGCGACCTGCGGCAGTTCTGCGAGTTCGCGACCCGCAAAGGTCCGGCTTCGCTGGAGGAGATCGGAATGCCGCTTATTTCCGCGTATCTGGCGGAATTGACCTCGCGCAATCTGAAGGTGGCCTCGGCCAGCCGGAAGATCACGAGTTTACGCACGCTTTTGAAGTTCCTTTTTGCCGGCGGGTTCATAAAGGAGGACTTTTCCGAGAAGATCGCCACTCCCAAGCAGAGGCGAAAGCTCCCCGAAACTCTTTCGCTGCCCAGACTCGAAAAACTGATAGCGGCCATCCCGGAGAAGACGCCCGGAGGCATCCGCGACCGCGCGATAGTGGAGCTGATGTTTGGCAGCGGCCTGCGCGTAAGCGAGATTACGACCCTGCGCCTGACCGACATTGATGAGGAGAGCGGATACATCCGCGTCTTTGGAAAGGGAGGAAAGGAGAGAATCGTTCCGCTCGGAGGGAAGTCAATCGAGGCGGTGAAGCGCTACATAGAAATGGCGAGACCGCATTTCATGCAGGCGGTGATAAAGCCCTTCAAGCCCCGCGAGAATCGCAAACGGGCAGCAACCTTCAAACTCAAGGCGGCGTCAGTGCTCTTTGTCGGTGAAAGGGGAGGGGCTCTCGCCCGCTGCAGCATCTGGTGGGCTCTTAAAAATTACGCAAGGCGCGCGGGGATCCCGCCGGAGATGGTGCACCCGCACATCCTGCGCCACAGTTTTGCCACGGAGCTTCTCAAGGGCGGGGCCGACTTGCGGATGATACAGGGATTGTTGGGTCATTCCTCGATTTCCACCACGCAGATCTATACGGCGGTGGATGCCGGAGAACTGATCAAGGCGCATGAGGAACATCATCCCAGAAGCCGGATGAAGGTGTAGTTTATTGCGTTTATCTCGTTTTTCCCCTACACCCCGATCTTCTCTTTCAAGGCGGTGGAGATGCGGCTATTCCAGTGCTCGAGGACTTCCTTTTCCGGGCCTTCGAAGAGAAGGCGCAGCTTTGGCTCGGTGCCGGAATAGCGGATAAATACTCTTCCTTCCGGAAGCGCCTTCTCGGCCTCCCTGATAAGCGACGGTATGCCGGGGATATTCTCAATTGGAGTTTTCTCGCGTACGATGACGTTGGAGAGCACCTGCGGGTGGCGCGTCCAGAACTGTGTCAGCTCGGAGAGCCTCTTGTTCCGGGCCTTCATAACCCGCAGAACCTGCAGGGCTGCGGTGAGTCCGTCCCCCGTGGTGGCGTGGTCGCGCACGATGATGTGCCCGCACTGTTCGCCCCCGAGGTTCAGATCCTGTTTGAGCATCTCGGCAATGACATTCTGGTCTCCAACCGGCGTGCGGACAACGCGCCCGCCCGCTTTTTCGACAGTTGCCACCAGCCCACCGTTGCTCATGACGGTGGTAACAAGGGTTTTCTTTGAGAGCGTGCCGCTGCGCAGTCCTTCAATTGCCAGGATGGCCATGATATCATCGCCATCGACGAGCTTACCGTTCTCGTCGCAAAGGATCACGCGGTCGGCATCCCCGTCATGGCAGATGCCCACATCGGCGCCATGCTCTTTTACCAGCCCGACGATTCTTTCAGGGTGCAGTGAGCCGCAGCCCTGATTGATGTTGAGTCCATCCGGAGTGTTCCCGTACGCGAAGACCTCCGCTCCCAGTTCACGCAAAACACAGGGGGTGGATTTGTAGGCGGCCCCGTTCGCGCAGTCCACCACAATCCTCATACCCTCAAGCGTCAGGTGTCTGGGGAACGAACTTTTGGCGTACTCAATGTAGCGGCCCAGCGCGTCGTCTATTCTTACAGCCCTTCCGATTTCAGCCGCGGAGGGTCTTATCTTCTCAATCTCGCCGGAAAAGACCAGCTCTTCGATCTTCGATTCCACGGCATCATCCAGTTTGTAGCCATCGGCCTGAAAGAACTTGATGCCGTTGTCGGCATAGGGATTGTGCGAGGCCGTGATGGCCACCCCAGCGTCGGCGCGCAGGCTTCTGGTAATGTATGCAACGCCGGGAGTTGGCAACGGCCCAATAAAAAGCACATCCACTCCCATTGAGAGAATGCCAGAGGAGAGCGCGTTTTCCAGCATATAGCCGGAAAGCCGGGTGTCTTTGCCTATGACAATCTTGTGTTTGCCGTGGTCGCGGGAATGGCTCTCCAGGTTCTTGAAAACGTGGGCGGCGGCCTGTCCGAGTTTGAGAATCGTCTCCGCGGTGACCGGCTCCACATTGGCGGTGCCGCGGACTCCATCTGTTCCGAAAAGTTTCTTACTCATGGTCTTTGCGCATATGGTATATCTCTTATCCAGAAAGTGGAAGCTTTTTTGGAAGATGGACTTTGTGGACAGGGGGTGGGTGTGTGCAAAAACTCTATTCTTGCCAAAGATTAAAGTAGAGTCTAGCGTCTAGGTATGCGTCGGTTATATTTGGCCTGTCTCTTCTCGGTTCTCCTGATAGCGCCCTTGATGGCGGATTTCACCTATGATACCGCCTCTGGCTGGAAATCAAGCGACGGAACTCTGGAGAAGCGTCTGACGCAAGGGGTTGAGAACCCAGATGCCATGCATCTGATGAATGAGGCCTCGGCCATATACGCGCGGGGTGACCACGAGAAAGCCAGACTTACCTTCAGGAGCGTGGTTCAGCATTATCCGACCAGCCTTCTGGCACCGGAGGCATACTATCAGATTGGCAAGATCCGTCTGGAACAGCACAAGATCGACAAGGCCTATGAGGCCTATGGGCATATCATTGGCGAATATCCCGGTTATCCGCGTTTTGACGCGCTCCTTAAGGAGATGTTCGATCTGGCCGAGACACTCTCTTCCGAGAAGACAAAGAATGTCCTGGGCATATGGAACTACAAGGATCGGGACGCGGCCATCAGTGCCTTCGAGAAGATCGTGACAGCAGCCCCCTATAGCGACTATGCCCCCCGCGCGCTTTTCATGATTGCGCGGCTTTACAAGGAAAAGAACGAGCCGCTGTCGGCCATAGATGCTTATGAGAGGTTGGTCGGCAGCTATCCCTCGCATAAGCTGACCCCCGACGCGTATCTGGCGTTGGCTCATACCTATCAGGGCATGATCGCCGGTCCCGCCTATGATCAGGGCGCAACCCAAAAGGCCATACAGTACTATCAGGATTTTGTCGCGCAGTATCCCAATGATCCGCGTGTGGGCGAGGCGCAGGGGGCTATTGTCCATTTGCAGGAGATTTGGGCGCAGGGTAAATACGACCTGGCTGTGTTTTACTACGAGAAGAGGGGCAATGTGTCGGCTGCCAGCAATCTTTTGAAGGAGGCCATCCAGATAGCCCCTACGGCTCCCATTGCCCAGAAGGCCCAGCAGATGTTGGAGAAGATTGCCAAAGCGCCTCCGAAGAGAGCAAATGGGCTGGATAAGATGGTCGGTGCGCTGATCTTCTGGCAGAAAAACTGATTTTGTTGGCTCTCGATTGTTTTTTGGAACTAGGTATTGCCAAAAACGGATAATTCCTCTAAGGTTTCCCCTATGATGAAGCTGTCGCGCTACTGGCTGCTCTCTCTGGTCTGCCTTTCCACCCTGTTTTCCGGCTGTGCCCATTACCACTGGGGTACTGGAAACAAGTCGCCGTACCACACGATTGCTTTTGCTCCTGTCGTCAATCATTGCTACGCGCCGCAGATGCAGTCTCTGGTGAGCGACGCTCTCTTTCAGTCCTTTGCCCACGGTGGCGGTATGGCGGTGGAGAGCCAGCAGGGGAACGCCGAGGTTGTTCTGCACGTTACTCTTACAGATTTCAAGAAGCTTATGGGAGCCACGAGCAAGCTTGATACGGGAACAGCCCGAAGCTTGGTTATGGTCCTTTGCGCGCGTGCCGAGCTTGTCGATCCGTCGGGCAAACCGGTCTCCGCGGGTGATTTCGAGGTGCGGCAGGAATTCTACGCCGATAGCGGCATGGAACGCGCCGAGGCCGAGGCTCTTCCCCAGCTGGCACAGTTAATGGCCGAGAAGATCCACAGAGCCGTAGTCAGCAACTGGTAGGGTTATACTGGTTCTTTGTAGCCGCTCAAGCGGCGATACAGGCGCGAAGCGCAGCAAACCGTTCCCTTCCTTTTGAAGGAAGGGTCAGGGTTGGTAGGCAGCGCTGAGAAGATCCACAGAGCAGTAGTGAGCAACTGGTAGGTGCCCGGCCGCACGGGAATACACGCGCGCACACGCCTGGCGTTCTCTGTTTATAGAGGGCATCTATTATCCAATTTACAGATGATTTACGCATAGGCAGCTTAATTAAGCTATTACTTGCCCGATGTTATGGATATATGAAAAGGCAGATATTGCTCGTAATGGCGCTTGGAACCCTGGCGACTCTCGCTGACGCCCAAGTGTGTCCTACCATCTATCCCCCATGCACAGTGCCCTCGGCTTGGGGTACGCTGAACGTACCCACAAGGGAATATTACTATCCAACTCGCGGGCCGGGAGCCTGCTACAAGACAGAGGCGATCCGGCAGATGGCGACCCCCTGGATGAATGCCCAAGCCTCCTCCTGGAGCGCCGATCCCCGCGTGCAGGAGATAGTTGTAATGGCCAGAGGCGTGGACATTCTGGTTTTTGACGGCCTTCGGCTCGTCCGTACCCGTGGCGTTCTTGAGGATAGGGGACCCATAGATGATTTGGCGGTTCAACGGATCAGCATCTACTTCAACGTGAATATGTCGGAGGCTCGCGCGTGGCTGATTGCCTCCCGGCTCATGCAGATCGGACACTATGGTGAGCATTTTGCCTTTGAAGCCCAACTCGAACAGGAGCTTACGAATGCCGCCGGTGATATCGCGCTGAGGGTCGAGACCTATTTTGGAGACGCGGGGGTTGCCGCCCTGATGCCCAGGTTTGCTGTAGCCTGGGGTTTGAGAATGCCGGTATACGCCCACTCTCCCCGGTGTATGTGCGGATGCCACCACCATCTCCGCTATGGAGAACCGGTTTCACAGGGAACATTCTCTTATCCGGAAGTCTGCACCCCGGTAGGAGCGGCAGCCGAAGGGGCCACCTGCGGAGCGATCGAGTGGGGCGGAGTGGGAGAGTAGCCGTCCCAGGTGAATGGGATCTGCGGGATTGCCATAAATATTGACAAGGATACCTACTTGTTTGTACCATTGGTGTGTCGTGACTACGACTTTCCCCAAAGTTTCTCGCCTTATGGTTGTTGGCTACGATGGACAACCACTGGTGGAATGTGGCGTAAGTAGGCCTTTACTTCAGGACACCAGTACCAAAAGGTGTTTTCTTGGACGGGAACAGATGGGCAATGGTGATATACTTAAAGAGTGGACGCAAGAGGGGCGTATTACATTGTTGGTAAAACCTGTCCCGCTTATTCCACGCGGGGTTGTGGTCTATGTCTCTAAGAAGTTATTGGGGCGAGCGGGAATTCCCCTGCCAAAGGAATGCGACGACCGTTTTGTCTACTGGCAACGAGACTCTCGTTGTTCAGAGACCGTTAGGGTAGGTGTTGTAACCGCTGTGGGTGCTAACCAAATGCGAGACTATTGGGCTTTGATTCTTAAGAATAGAGCAATGGTGCTTCTGGGGCAGGGATCAGTTCATCACAATAAAAAGCTTCTGGAGCAAGCGAAAAAAACCGCTTTGATGGCACGTGCGGCGGCACACGGGAGAGTCTTAAGAAGAGAGGTGCATTTGACATATGGTCTCTCTATGGCGTTGCTGGATCCATCAAAGCTTGGCAGGGTCTTTGATATTACGTTTCGCTCGGAATATCCTGACTGGGATTTTGGGAGATACAGCAGGAAGATTGAATCTATGAGAAAGGCTCTTGGATCTAAAAATGAAGGTCTATCTGGGCAAAGATGAAGCTCTTGAACTAAGGCCGATATTGCAGAATACAGCGTCATCGGCATTTCACATTTTGTGTCGATGTTATGCGCGGTCAAGCACACGGAGAGGGAGGGATTCGAACCCCCGTTACCCTTGCGGGTAAACCGCATTTCGAGTGCGGCGCATTCGGCCACTCTGCCACCTCTCCAAAGGGAAACCGCAGTATAGGGATTTGCTCTCTCTCTGGCAAATAAAATGGAAGTCTTGCAAATGTATCGCGCTCTCGTGTATCTGCTCCCTGCCGGAGGAGCAAAATAGCCTTGCTCTCCGGAGTGGCCTCCTGCATAAATATACCATGCCACGTTCGGCGACACCCTTGCAGGTCGGTACCTTTGTTTTGGTGGCCCTTTTCCTGGGGCTGGGTATGCTTCTGTTTTTCAGCACCACAACGCTCTTTACCAGCACGCAGACCTATATTCTGTATTTTCAAGACTCTGTGAAAGGCCTTTCGGTCGGCTCGGCTGTCAAATACAAAGGGGTACCCATCGGTCAGGTGAAGAAGATCTATATCAGTTACAACCAGCCGACCAACTCAGCGCGTATTCCTGTTCTGATCCAGATCGAGTCCGAAGAGCTCTCCCAGATGGCCGCCCTGCGGAAGGTTCCCGTGGGGGATGTTCTCAAAAAGGAAGTCAACAATGGTCTGCGCGCCCAGTTGGAGCTGGAGAGCTTTATCACGGGACTTCTCTCGGTCAATCTGGATTATTTCCCAAATTCCGGTCCTCCCGAGTACATACAGCAGACTCATGTGTACAATGAGATTCCCACTACCCCCGGGGCCTTCAGCCAGCTTGGAAACAGCGCCAACGACCTTGTTGCCAAATTGGACACAATTGATTTCAAGGAGCTGGCAATCAATTTGAAAAATCTGGCGGGCAGCCTGAATCGCGCCATAGAAAAGACCGACCCCAAGTCAATCCCCGGTATTCTAGCCTCGTTTGACTCGGTCATGAAACAGGCCAGTGACAAACAGTTTGGCTCTTCCCTGGGGGATCTTACCAAAAACCTCAGTCGGGCTACCGCGGAAAAGGGCGAGCTTACCGAGTGCCTGAAGTCTCTGAGGGGGGCCTCCCAGCACTTTGCGGGGCTCTCCCAGGAGCTTTCGAGTGCTGTCCGCGGCGACAGCGCGGCCGGAGCCAAACTTTATCGGTTGATGGATTCCCTTACAGAGGCGTCGGAGTCGCTCTCGCGTCTGGCCGACTACCTGGAACAAAACCCCAATGCCATCTTTACCGGCAGACAAAGCACAACGGAATAATTTATGAAGAGATTGGAACTAAATATCCTCCGCGCGGGAGTGCTGTTGCTTCTGGTACTGACGGGCTGTATGTCCCTTCCGGCGGGGCTCTCGGCGCCAACGCATTTCTACAGGCTCGAGGTCCCCAGCCATCCGGCGTCCGATAGCGCGGCTTCAGCCCAGCCCAGCGTCGCGCGCGTATTGGTAAAGGTACAGGTTACGGATTCCCTTTTGGGAAGGTTCATGATAGTGGCCCGCTCCGACTACGAGTTGCACTATCAGGATACTGAACGCTGGGCCGAGCCGATAAGTCACGGGCTTTCAAGGCTGATAGCTGCCGAGTTGAGCCCCTATTATGCCGCGGCGGAGAGTACCCCGACCTCCTCGGGATTCTCGCCCGACTATCGCGTGGAGGTGACGGTAGACAAGCTCTGGGGAACTGCCAAAGGCGAGGTGGTTCTCTCCGCCCATTGGAGTGTCAATGATTCGCGTGACAACCCGATTGTCTTTGGACGCAGGGAGATCACGCAAAAGGGTTGGGATACCGGAGACTATAAGGATCTGGCCGTACGCATCAGCCGTATGTCGGCGGACCTTTCTCTGGCCATCAACGACAGCCTTGCGGAGGCCGCGCAGAAAAAATAAAATGCTTCTGGTTTATTGGCACAAATAATGGTGTATATGGATGAAACAACATCCTTGTGGCTTCTTGACTTTGAGGAGATGCTGTTTTATACTGCTATTTCTCGATGCCTGGTAGCTCAGTGGCAGAGCAGGTGACTGTTAATCACTTGGTCGTAGGTTCGATCCCTACCCGGGCAGTGGTTCGACGCATTCCGCTGACGCATGGTTTCAAATTTAGAAATCGGCGTGTCTGTTATGACTATCGGCAAGACAGAAGAGCAAGTTTTAAGGGGAATCCTAAGTGAATTGCCGCCTGTGCTATAATAAGAGCATGAGAGAATTGTCCTTAGCTCCTGATCAAATCATTTCTTCCGGTTATGAGATATTGCATGATATTGAAATGTTGCAGGCATACTTTCAGATCTGCCAAATGGGCGCGGACAAGCTTCCTCCTGTTCCTGTTATGCATCGCGATCTCTTTGCACCGCATTTCAACCCCGCGCTGCAAGCCAAATTTAGAGTCTTTGCGGAAGCCAACCCTCGGGCTGAGTACTTTCTGTTGGACGGAAGTCATCGGACGACGGCTGCTTGTTTGACCCATAACGAGTGCCCAGCCGTGCTTATGGCCGACGACAATGATGTCAAAGAAATGAAACAACTGGTAGCCCAAGGACGGGTTTTCAAATACACCAGTGATTCCATTGAAGAGAATCGTGGTGATATGCTGAAACATTTTGAAAAAATGCCGAATTTTCAGACGACTGCGCAAAAAACAGCAAAGATGGTCAAGCGTGGTGTCGTTCCTGAGTACATGACAATTTGTTTCAAGGCGGCACAGCGGCCAGTAGCTCGACGTAGCGCAAGTGACTCCTAGTACATTATCTTGCAGCCTGATATGGGTGTATGATAGCCTGCCGTTGCCATGACAAAATACGTCTTAAACTCAGGCGCCGTTGGCAAAAACCCTGAATTGTCGAGGCGGTATTTCATGGAAATTGTCAAAGGCTTGGGCAAGAAGCCGCAAATCCTGATATGTTATTTTGCCCGTCCGCGCGAAGTGTGGGAGGAAAAGTTTGTTGAAGATCAGAAATTCATTCCGGCGCTTCTTTCTCCGGACGTCCATCCCGGCCTGGATATGGCAATGCCGGACAAGTTCTCCGAACAGGTCAGGCAAATGGATGCGATCTATATCCGGGGCGGTGACGATTTTCTCCTGAGATATTGGCTTAAACAATTTGACCTGCCGAAACTTTGGGTTGGCAAAGTGGTGGCGGGAACCTCCGCCGGGTCCGACGCGCTTGTGAACTCTTTTTGGACCTGTGACTGGCGGCAATGCATGGATGGTCTGGGAATTCTTCCCGTCAAGTTTTTGCCCCACTATCAGTCAAATTACGGGTTGAATGACACGCGCGGTCCTGTCGATTGGGAGAAGGCCTATAGGCAACTGCAGGAGTACGGCAACAGGACCCTTCCTATTCATGCCCTTAAAGAAGGCGAGTTTGTGGTGATTGAAAAGTAGGGGCGCAGACTTGAGTGATGCGGGTATATCTGTTATGAGAAGAGGTGTTATGTCCGTCGATGATTTTCTCTCCAAGCTCCGGATGGGGGATGTGATACTGGTCAACAAAAGCGGCTTTGACTTTGGCAGCCTGCCCATACGCGTGGCAAACTGCTGGAAGCGCGGTTATGGCGAGAGACTTTGGACTCATGCGGCGCTTTACGTGGGGAATGGCGATGTCGTGGAGGCGTATCCCCAGCAGATATACAAGAGAAGTCTTCGGGATACCTATTTGACGAGCGGGCAGTACCGTCTCATGGCGCTTCGTCGCAAGGGAATGACTGCCGAAGAGATCGAGCGTGCCTGCGAGTTCTGTGCCGCCCAGACAAGCGACAAATACAACTTTTGCGGGCTTGTTTACTTTGCCGTCTACGCGCTTATTCCCTACCAGCTGCATCCTTTCTTGGATCTGCCCTGGATAGAGAAGCTCTTCACCGTTCAGAATTCATATTTTTGCTCCGAGCTGGTGGCTGCCGGGCTGCAGAACGCCGGAGAAGGAGTGTACTGCTTTGAAGAAGAGCCAGCCAGGGTAATGCCGGTGGATTTTAAAAACAGGCTGCTCTTTGAAGAAGTGGGTTCCTTTGTGCCGGGGAAGTTGCCGGGCCTTTGGGCGGCTGTTAAGAGGATGACCGGGCGGTTTCTAAGTATTGTTTTTTACGCCATCATGCTGCCGATAGGGATATGCATTTCGCTACTGGATATGCTGCTCCTCCTGCTGCCTTTCGCCCTTATATGGCTTGCTGCGTGGGGGCTATGGAGAATGCGAATCTGATCCTACTCTTTTTTGAGTTCCACTACCAACTTTAGTCCCTGCGGGCTCCTGTTCTCGGCCCACATGCGGGCCCCGTGAGCCTCCACAATCGCCCGGCAGACCGTGAGACCCAACCCCGCGCCCCTGCTTCGGGAGGATAGCCGGTAATATTTCTCGAAGATTTTTTCCAGCTGATCTTCTGGAATGCCCGGGCCATCGTCCTCAATAATAAGTCGCGGAGTATCATTTTCAATCGCGGTCTTGACGAGGATGTTTCCTCCGGTTGGTGTGTATTCCACCGCATTGTCTATGATATTGAAGATGACCTGCGAAAAAAGGAGCGGATCAATCTCTACATAGGTGGCCTCGAGCGGCGTTTGTATGGTGATCTCATGCGAGAGCCGGTTCTTTTGTATTTTGCCGGTCTCTTCGCGCACAAAACGGTTGAGCTCGACTCTCTGAGTGTGGACGGGCAGTTCTCCGTGCTCAGATCTCATGAAGTGCGTCAGATTATCAATACTGCGATGCAGGCGGAGCGCTTCATCATGAAGGTCGACCATGAGCGCTGTTCTCCCGGGTCCCTGCCGGGTCTCCTCGATCAGTAGCTTTTCGCTCGCCTGCACAATTTCAGAGAGCGGTTTTTTCAGACCCTCAGAAACAGAGGTCAGCAGATCGGAACGCAGCCGCTCGCGCTCGGCCTGCCAGTATATTTTCTCGGCGTTCTCGGCGACCAGCGCGCCCTCTATCCTGGCAGCAAGCGGCTGGGTGAACCGTTCAAAATAAGTTAGTGGAGGCGGGGGCGGCTCTTCCCCGGACTTCTTCTCCCTGGCTATGACAAGAATACCGACCGTTTGCGATGTGGCGGTAAGCGGCAGATACAGCGCCCTGGACTTGGGGAGGGTTTGTGTCCAGGCTCCGGCGGGGCGCCCGTTCTGGGCCACATATTCGGCGACTCCCAGCATATTCGGACTTTGCATGAATGTGGTGCTTTCCACAAGAAGCGGTTTGAAAGCGTTCTTATCGTCCGGCAGCAGCAATACAACCTCCCGATCAAAAGTTTTTTCCAGAAAGGTCTTTGTGGTTGCCGCTATCTGATGGAGTCCCATTGCTTCTGAGAGCGCCATCGTGAAATTGTACAGGCTTTCTGTCTGTTCACGCTCGCGTTGCGCGATCTCGGCTTGGGTTTTGAGACGCGACGTCATCTGGCTGGCCAGCAGCCCTATGATCAGACTGATGCCAAAGTCGACCAGATACTGGCTGTTTTCCCAGGATACTCTCCAGGTAAAATTAGTCAGACCGAATCCCAGACAGAACGCCGAGAGGAAGGCTGCCCAGGCGCTGGCTCCCTCGCCGTGTATGACGGCAGCCAGAATGACTCCCAGAAGATAGATGACGGTCAGATTGGCTTCGGGTGCCTTCAACGCGCCCAAGACGGCCGCAACTAGAAAGGTGAAGAGGACTATTCCCGTCGTCTCTATATATGGGCGCAACACAAACTTTTTTTGTGCGTCGGGTATTTTTTCCACGGGCCCTGCTTTTTCGGGATTCCCTGAGACCCAGATGATGTCCAGATCACTCCCAAACAGAAAAAAGACGGTGCGCTCCAGCCAGTGCTGGATGTCCCACGGGGCAGGACGCGCGATAAGAAACTTGGTGATGTTTTCCTTCCGCGCCCAGCGCAGCGCCTCGCTGATCCTGAAAACCCCGGAGAGCCTCACGGTTTTGCCGCCCAGCTCTTCGACCAGGGCAGCTGCCACCTGGTATTTTTTTTCTTCGGAAGGAAGCCGGGATATCTGATTGGAGGACTCCACATCTAGGGCGTACCACGGACACTGTGACATGGAGGCCAGTCTGGCCGTCGCGCGTAGCGCGCTGAGGCTTGCGTTGTCGCTGTCTATCAGGCAGCAGAGCCGTTCCTGGGTGGGGATGACAGTCTGGATGCTGGACGTCAGTCTTGCCAGGTCCACGTCGGCGTGGACCCGTTCGGCGGTCCGCCGCAGAGCGATCTCCCGAAGCGCCACCAGATTGCTCTTTTTAAAGAAATTGGCTACGGCCAGCTCCGCTTGGGCGCCGTGATAGACCTTCCCTGACTGAAATCTCTTGAGCAGCTCGTCAGGCGTGATGTCTACCAGGGTTACCTCGTCCGCCTGGTCAAAGACGCCGTCCGGGACCGTTTCGCGCACGGAAACTCCGGTGATTCTGGAGACAATATCGTTGAGGCTGGCCAGGTGCTGCACATTGACCGTCGTGTAGACACTGATGCCGGCTTCCAACAGCTCGTTGACGTCCTGCCACCTCTTGTTGTGCCGGCATCCTTCGGTATTCGTGTGCGCCAGCTCATCAATAAGGACCACCTGCGGATTCCTTTTGAGTACGGCGTCGAGATCCAGCTCTTTGAAAGCTGCGCTCCCGGACTTGACGGTCATGGGCGGAATCTGCGGCAGCCCCAGCAGCAATCCTTCCGTCTCGGCCCGGCCGTGAGCCTCCAGGTATCCCACCACCACGTCTATATGTTGCGCTTTGAGCTCGTGAGCACCTTTGAGCATGGCGTAGCTCTTTCCGACTCCGGCCGCGTAGCCAAAGTAGACCCGTAGTTTACCCTTCGTGGATCCTTCCTTGTTGGCAGGTATCAGCAGACTGTCTGGACTGGGACGTTCGTCGGTCATGGAATCATCGCTATCAGTTTCATAAGGATAAGCGGGAATATCGCCCCGCCAAGCCCATAAATCACAGTATGCTTGAGCAGGAGCCCGTCGGCTCTTTGTGGTTTGGGACTGCCCATGAGAGCCAGCGGCATCAGGAGGGGAATCACCACGGCATTAAAAATCAGGGCCACACGCATGGCCTCCGTGGGGCTGTGGAACCCTATCAGATCGAAGGGCTTTAGGACGGGAAAGAGCGCGGCTGTCATCGCTGGCAGCACGGTAAAGAATTTGGCTATGTCATTTGAGAGGCTGAAGGTGGTCAGGGCCCCGATGGTGATCAGGTTCTGCTTGCCGATGTGAACGACCTCAATGAGCTTGGTGGGGTTGGAATCCAGATCGATAAGGTTCCCCGCTTCCTTGGCAGGCTGGGTGCCGCTGTTCATGGCGAGCGCCACGTCGGCCTGAGCGAGGGCGGGGGCGTCGTTGGTACCGTCCCCGCTCATGGCCACCGTATGTCCCTGCGCCTGCAGCTGGCGGATCATTGAAAGTTTTTTCTCGGGAGTGGCCTCGGCGATGAAGCGATCCACTCCCGCATCGGCCGCCACCGCCGCAGCTGTCAGGGCGTTGTCGCCGGTCACCATGATGGTTTCAATTTTAAGGGCGCGAAGCTTGTCGAAGCGTTCGCGCAGGCCTCCCTTGACCACGTCGCGCAGGGCTATAACGCCCCTTGCGCCGTTGCGGTTGTCGGCCAGAACGAGTGGAGTCCCGCCGACTTGGGCAATTCTGTCTGCCTGCGTGCGGACTTCCCCCGGGAAGGGCAGTCTTTGGTTTTTAAGCCACTGCTCTATGGCGGATACTGCCCCCTTGCGCAACTGCCTCTCCGGCAGATCCACGCCGCTCATGCGCGTTTGGGCGCTAAAGCCGATAAAGCGCATATTCGCCGGGTTATATGCCTGTTCGCGGATTGAGAATCTCTCCTTGGCCAGGACCACAATGCTGCGGCCCTCGGGAGTCGTGTCGGCAAGGGACGCCAGCTGTGCCTCCTCGGCGAGGGTTTTTTCGGGAACTCCCGGAGCCGGATAAAACTCCCGGGCCTGGCGGTCTCCCATGGTGATGGTCCCCGTCTTGTCCAGCATCATGACGCTGATATTCCCAGCGGCTTCCACGGCGGCTCCGCTCTTGGCGATGACATTGGCTTTGATCAGCCGCAGCATTCCGGAGATTCCGACGATCGGCAGGAGCGCTCCTATGGTGGTCGGCGCCAGGCAGAGGAAGAGGCCTATCGTCTCTACCGGCCCAAAGGCCGAGGGGACGCCCTTGACCTTACCCCATGAGGCCGATAAACACGCCACGGCGACCGATAAGGCCAGAAAAAGGATTGTGAGCATCGTAAGGATCACCTCCACCGAGATTTCGGTGGGGGTCTTCTGTCTTTTGCTCCCCTCGACCATCGCTATCATGCGGTCCAAAAAGCTCTGCCCGGGGATGGCTTTCACCCGGATAATAATCCAGTCGGAGAGAACCTTGGTGCCTGCGGTAACCGAGGAGCGTTCTTCGGAGGGCTCCCTGATGACCGGTGCGCTCTCTCCGGTGAGAGCGCTTTCGTCGACGGCGGCCACTCCTTTGACTACTTCCCCATCGGCCGGAATCACCTCTCCGGCGCGTACAATGACCAGCTCTCCCGCTTTAAGTCCCGAGCCGGAACAGTCCGTGGTGGGCATCTGCGGGCCTGCCTGCTCAAGGAGAGACTCATCCACCTTGCGAGCTTGGAGGCTCTCCCGTGCTGCTTTCAGCGAGCTGGTCTGTTCGCGGGAGAGATGCTCGGTGGCAGCCTCGCACAGGACAGTAAAGATGAGAGTTAGAGAGACCCAGAAGGTCATGCAAAGCGTCTCCCAGGCGTTCGCCTTTGCCAATCCCAAGCATACCGCGATCGCCCACAGGAGGCAGACGGCAGTCGCGCTCCAGACGGCGGCCCGCATGGGAGATCTGAATGCGTTTTGGGGCAGAAGCGCTGCTCCGGCTATCTTCAATATATTGGAGATCCCCTTCATTTGATTGCCTCCAAGAGTGGTCCCATCATGATAAGAGGCAGCATCGAGAGCACCGCGCCAACCAGCATCACGGCCACCCAAAAGCCGAGCATAACCGCTCCATCCGGTTCGACCGATGGGGGGAGCGCTGGATCGTCCTTTTGCTGGGCGATCGCCCCCGCGAGCATGACCACCGAAAAGAGCGCCATAATCCTGCCGATTCCCATTACCGCGATGGATGTCTGGATGAAGATCGGCGCGTCTGTAGCCAGGCTCATGGCGCTGCCGTTATTCTGCGTCCAAGAGCCGATTGCCCACAAAAGAGCGCTCATCCCGTAGGGACCGTTGGTCTTGAAGAGTGCCAGAGCAGCGGGGGTGAGCACCAGAAAGGCGGCCGTACATAAAAGCAAAAGCGGCGGCCCCAGCGTTCCCACGGCGGTTGCGCCGATAAGTCCCATCCGTGTTTTAAATCCCAGGAATTCGGGTGATCTGCCCGCCATAAGGGCTGCCAGGTAGGTGGCAATAAGCAGATACATTAGCAACGTGCCGACCCCAATGCCCAATGCGGGCGGTAGCGGCAGCCCGCCCAGAAGCGTCAGGAAGGGTGTGAGACGTCCCATTGGTTGGAAGTTCTCCACGGCGGCATTCTGGCTTCCATTTCCACTGCCGGCTGTGGCGTTGAGCCACAGCGATTCGCTGAGTGCCCACCTCGGTTTGTCATGCAGGTTGGTTGTGTATGCCTGGGTTGCACAAGTGAAGGCCAAAAGTATGCCCAGCATCACCAGCGTCAAAAGGACCATCAGCTTTCTTCTTTTGATCAGGCCTCCTGTGGCAAAACAAAATCCCACGGGAAGGGCCACAAGTCCCGCCAAGAGCGCCATGTCGCTTGTGGTGGACGGGTTCTCAATGGTAGAAAAGGCGTTGTCGGAGGTCCAGCCGGGGCCTGCTCCCACCGAGACGCTGCAGGCCGCGAAGGTGGCGACCAGTCCTTCGGAGTTGTGTTTCGGGGTAAGCGTCTCGCAGACTCCCTGGGAAATCAAAATTGCCGTCAGAATGATCTGCACGGGCAGCAGTATCAGTATCCCACGGTAGATTCCCGCCCACGCGTTGCCGATGGGCTGCCTGCTGAGCGCTTTTACAAGGGATCTCCAGGCGGCCACGCATATGGTACCTACCAGGAAGTTTCCCAGACAGGTGGCGAAGGCCTGCGTGAAGGGGGTCAGTTCTTTTTCAGGGGCGAAGGGCTGCCAGTTGGTATGGGTCGTGACGGCCATTGCCAGATGCAGCGCGTGGAGAAGAGGCAGTCCCGCAAATTTGTCGGGATTCATTGGCAGCCATCCCTGGGCGAGCCCCGCGGCAAATACCCACAAAAAGACCCCCGCGCTTAGAAGCAATATTCTGAGGAGATACCCCCATCCGCTCTGAGTTCTGAGCAAGTCGATGCGCAGGAATTTGGAAAGAAACGCCTCCCCGCGGTCTTCTTTCCCCTCAATCCACTCCACCCACCAGGCAAAGGTGATGGAGACTGCCAGGATAACTGCAACAATAAGAAGACCTTGCTGCCAGAGTAGGGGAGCCATACGCAACTACTTAATACGGCTCAAAGGACGCCGAGGGCAAGATTGAAGGGGGCTTTTACTTCGTTTCTTTGGAGGCCAGCTCAGGGTACATCTGTGCGATGGCGTCCGCCTGATGTTGCCAGGCGGGAGACCCCTTGAGGCTCTTCACAAGCTGCTGATAATCTTTAGCGGTCTTGAAATCGCCCTTCTGGGCGTAATACCCCATCAGTTCCTCCGCCACATAGGCGCGGGAGGTCTGCGTCAGGGAGGTGTTTTCCGCGACAGATTTCAGCTCTTGCAGGCCTTTGGCCGGATCAAGGGCAAAAGCTGAGAAAGCTCCCCCCAGAATAGCCTGCTCAACGAGAGCGGGCTGATCTTTCAGGCCGCTGATGGTCACCTTCTCATAGGCGGCTTTGGCGGCCGCGTAATTGCCACTGGTATAGTATTTGTTGGCCTGTCTTAAAAGAACGAGCCCCCCGAGTGGATGATCCAAATGCATCTTTGCAAAGCTCTCTTCCGAAGCGGTGCTGTCATTCATGGCCAGATACTCGCGCTGGAGCTGTTTTTCCTGGGATTGTCCGGCCAGGGTAATGCCTCCCCACACAACAAAGATGATGGCAAAAGCGGCCACTACTCCCCAGAAGATGAAGCCAATGCTCTCGGTCTTGCGTGAAGCGCTCTCCAACGCGTCGGAGTGCTGGGCTTGCCGCGCCGAAGCCCCGGCGGGTTGCTGGTTTTGTGGAATAGTCTCTTCGGACATAGCCGCAATTGTCACCTTTTTTGTGGTGGAAGGTCAAGGTTTTCCTTCTTTCCAGCTCCCCTAATTCTCAACCCAACCGGAAGAAGATGGGCCGGGCTTGCTTATTCCTTTTCCCAGGAGGAGACCTGCAATTTGTCGGGAGTCTCTCCCATCAGCTCCGCTTTGAGCGTGCTGCCTCCCGGGAGAACATTGAAAGCTGCCGAGCGGCTTGGAATCGCGACGGGACTACCGGGGTTGCGGCAGAGTTCCATGGTTACCTGGTGCCACTGCAGGGTTTCCAGGGAGACCTCTGTCGTCTGTCCCGCGTCTATGTCGGCCACAGTAACAGTGTCCACGATGCTTTGGGTGGCGGGATTAATGCCGTGCAATACGATTTGCGGTAGTTTTTGCGAAGAGGCGTTGTGTATGACGAGGGTGCCAACCGACTGTCTCTTGAAATAGAAGAGTACCGCTACCGCGATTCCCACAACGAGGAGAATCTGTACAAGAACGTCACCCCTCTGACGGCGTTTGAAAGAGATGGGACTGTTCATTGCACAGATGTACGGTCTTTATGGGCCTGTCGATAAGATTTTCCTTCCAGCCATAAAGTATAAGAGAGTGGGGAAATAGTGCCCTCATATTTTCTCCTTTCCCAGGCAGCCCCAATAACCGTAGTATAGGCCTCATGGCTTCCAAAACCAAGACAGTCCGCGACATAGAGGTCGCCGGCAAACGCGTGTTCGTCAGGGTCGGTTTTGACGTTCCACTCAACAAGACCACAGGGAAAGTGGTTGATGCCACCCGCATAGTGGAGGAAATCCCCACGCTCAAATATCTCTGTGAAAAGGGAGCCAAGGTAATTGTCGCCAGTCATTTGGGTCGCCCGAAGGCTGGTCCTGAAGCCAAGTATTCCCAACGGCCGGTTGCCGAGGAACTTGCCGCGCGCTTGGGTCGCCCCGTCGCCTTTGTCGACGATTGCATCGGTCCCAAGGTGGAGGCTGCCATCGCGCAGCTGCGCAACGGTGACGTCCTGATGTTGGAGAATCTGCGCTTTTACAAGGAAGAACAGGAAAATACCCCTTCGTTCTCCGAGAAGCTCGCCAAACTTGCGGATATCTATGTGGATGATGCTTTCAGCGTGGCTCATCGCGCCCATTGCTCTATTGAGGGTATTACCAAATTTGTCAAAGGTCCCAAAGTCTGCGGCTTCCTGATCGAAAAAGAGCTCAAGTTCCTGGGCGAGAAGACCGAGAACCCCGAGAGGCCTTTCGTGGTCATACTTGGGGGGGCCAAGGTCTCCGACAAGATCACCGTCCTTGAGCGCCTCGTTGAGAAGGCCAATACGATTCTCATCGGTGGGGCAATGGCCTATACCTTCGCGCTGGCGCTGGGCAAAAAGGTCGGAACCTCCTTGAGCGAGCCCGACAAGGTGAATGTGGCCAAAGAGATCATGGACAAGGCCAAAAAGAAGGGTGTGGAGCTTCTGCTGCCCGTCGATAATATGGCTACCGACAAGTTTGACTTTGACAACAAAGCTATTGGCGCCACCAGGATTTTTGAGGGCGACATTGCCGACGGTTGGGATGGCATTGATATCGGCCCCAAGACGGTAACCCTCTACCGGGAGAAGATTACCAAGGCCAAGACCATCCTCTGGAACGGGCCCATGGGCGTTTTCGAAATCAAACCGGCCGACTCGGGTACGCGCGCCATTGCTGCGGCGGTTGCCGACAACAAGAATGCCACTTCGATTATCGGTGGAGGCGACTCGGTAACGGCCATCAATCAGGCCGGATTAGGTGGCAAGGTTTCCTTCATGAGCACGGGAGGGGGCGCTTCCCTGGAGTTTCTGGAAGGCAAAGAGCTTCCCGGAGTTGCCGTGCTCGACAGAGTATAGGACATCCGGGGATTGCAATATCTCCCCCATGAGGCTATCATGATCGCATGAAAGTTTATTTTGCAGGATCTATATGCGGTGGCAGACAAGACGTGGCCATTTACGCAGGGATTATTCAGCTTTTAAAGGGTCTGGGTTGCATCGTTCTTACCGAACACGTTGGAAATGCCAATATCACGCAGGCGGGGGAGAGCGCTGTAAATAAGCTAAAGGCCTCCGAAATCTATGAGAAGGATTGTCGGTGGCTTCGCGAGGCGGACATAGTGATAGCCGAAGTAACGCAGACCTCGCTGGGGGTGGGCTATGAACTCGGTTATGCCGAAAGCCTTGGCAAACCGATAGTATGTCTCTATCGGCCCACTCCGGAGAAGGTATTGACGGCTATGCTACGCGGAAATCCCCATTTTAAGATCGTTGAGTACGCGCAAGTTGGTGATCTCGAAAAAGTACTTTCGGCTATCCTGAAGTCTGTATCCCCAGTTTGATCTTTCCAAACGCTGATTGCTCTTATAGGATATTCCTGTGACCGGCTATTCCCGCCTGAATCCATTTCCAGCTCCGCTGGTGCTTAACCGCCTGCTTTCCGGGAAGGGTTCATCCAAAGAGGTGCGTCAGATTGCCTTCGATCTGGCCGGAAGTGGAATGGAATACCGCGTGGGGCAGTCTTTGGGCGTGTGTCCCTCCAATGCCCCGGAAAACGTGGATGCCCTCTTGCGCGCGGCAGGCTTTGGCGGTCAAGAACAAGTAACGCTTCCAAAGGCCATCGCTCCGGTTTCCCTTCGCGAGGCTCTCCTGAAGGAATTCCATCTGGGTGCCCCGTCCCCAAAGATAGTGGATGCCCTTGCCGCCGCTGCTCAGGAGCCTGTACAGAAAGCCCGTCTTGAGGAGCTTCTCAGGCCGGAGAGCGCCGCGCAGCTCACGCAGTTTCTCTCCGAGCGGTTTTTTGTCGATCTCTTTGAAGAGTTCCCGTCGGCCAGAATCCAGCCCCAGCAGCTTGTCGATGGCATGAAGAAGCTTCAGCCGCGCCTTTATTCGATCGCCTCCAGTCCCAAGACCGTGGGAACTCTTGTCGAACTGACGGTGGGCATTGTCCGCTATGCCACGAACGGCCATAACAGGGACGGCGTCTGTTCCACCTTCCTGGCCGACCGTCTTCCCCTGAATGAAAAGGCGCCGATCTTTGTCTGCGATAGTCCCTTCAAGCTGACCGACGACGATTCCGCCCCTATTATCATGGTGGGGCCTGGCACGGGGATCGCGCCCTTCCGTGCCTTTCTGCAGGAGCGCGCAGCCCGCAAGGCTTCCGGCAAGGCCTGGCTTTTTTTCGGCGATCAACATCGCGGCCACGACTTTCTTTATGAGGAAGAGCTTACCGGAGCCCTCAAGCAGGGGGTGCTGACACGCTTGGACTTGGCCTGGAGCCGCGACCAGGAGGAGAAGGTCTACGTGCAGGATCTGATGCGCAAAAATGCCGCCGAGCTCTGGAAGTGGCTGCAAGACGGCGCGTATTTCTACGTCTGCGGAGACGCAAAGAAGATGGCCAAGGATGTCGATGCCGCTCTTGCGGAGGTCGTCTCACGCCAGGGCGGCATGGACGGCGCTCAGACATTGGAGTATCTCTCGGCCCTAAGAAAGTCCGGCAGATATATGCGGGACGTGTATTGAGAGGCGCAAAAGAACTCTGTTTGATGGATTGCGTTGACTTGATAATAACTCGGTCCCAGACTAGAGCAAAGTATGAGTCTTTCTGGCCCTCAAATAACACTCAATTGCGTGAGACTGGACAGGAACAAGAACCTGCCGAAAGGTGCGGAGCCGGGTGGGGAATTGTCCCATATTATCATGCTTCACGGCTGGCAGCAGGATCACAGCTCTATGCAGCTTCTGGGAGATCTTCTTTCCGCCTCGTATCACGTTCATATTCCCGATTTGCCGGGCTTTGGCGCAACTCCCATTCATGATGGTTCGTGGGGCTCCCCGGAATATGCCGAATGCGTGTACGATTACATGACGCAAGCCGGTATTTCAAAAGCCATTGTTATCGGACACTCTTTCGGCGCGCGCGTGGCTCTTCGTCTGGCGCACGCCCACCCCGAAAGTGTCCAGTCTCTTATTTTTATTGGGGGCGCGGGGTTGCCTCCAATTGGTTGGAGGAAATTCAAAAGAAATGCCAAATTGCTTCTGAATCGTCTGAAAATCACCAAGTTCGCGTCCAAGGACTATCGCGAATCCGGCCCTCTCAGACGGACCCTGGTCAAGATTGTGAATGAGGATCTCTCCGAACAAGCTGGCTGCGTTCGGGTTCCGACGCTTCTTATGTATGGCTCCAGGGATACCGAGACGCCTCCCTCATTGGGAAAGCGCTTTCATGGACTCATCAGGGGTTCCCAGTACATAGAGCTTGAAGGCAAGAATCATATGCCGTTTCTGGGCACGGGAGCTTCCTTGTGCGCCTTTTATATTCAAGGGTTTCTTTCAACACATCTAAAAAAATAAGAGTATGCTAAATGTGTTTTTTCTGATTTTAATGCTGGCTGCAGTGCTTTTCTGGGGTAACAGGCGCATTCTCAGATATATGCAGTTTTTTCAGCAGGAGGAATACGATGGCGCGCGTTTTTTGGCCTGGCTTGCGCGCAACAGGGCTTTTGACACCCGCGCCTCACTGGTGTGCGCAATCGTTCTATTGGTGGACATTCTGTGCAAAGGCGCCGTGAGTCCCTGGGAGTATTTGTTGGCGGGCCTGGCCCTTGTATGCATGGGCTTTCTGGAGGAAGATCCCACCAGGCATGGAAAGATCCTTTTAAAGATCACCGATCGCGTGCGGAGAATCCATTATGTTTTTCTCGCACTCTTCCTGGTGCAGGTAATCTTGCTGGGGATGGACGCCCATGCCTGCGGTCGGGGTTGTTCCTGGGCGGTCTGGTGTCTTTTGTTTTTGGTGGTACAGGCGATGCCGCTTATTCTGGTTCTCTCCAATATGTTTCTTATGCCTTTTGAAAAGCGCTTGCAGGGCAGTTATGTGGCCGAAGCGGCGGAGGTTGTGCGCCGGGTACACCCGTTGGTCGTGGGTATTACGGGCAGCTACGGCAAGACCTCCACCAAAACGATTCTCAACGATATGCTCTCCGCCGCGGAGCCCACTTTTACGCTTGGCCGCAGCATTAACACATTGATGGGAATCACGCGGGAGATTCGCACGCGCATGAAATATGGACAAAGATACGCCGTGATTGAGATGGGCGCGTATCAAAGAGGTTCCATCAAGAACGTTTGTGCTCTCATTCGCCCGCAGGCGGCTATCGTGACTGCGGTGGGCATCATGCATCTGGAGCGGTTTGGTTCACAGGAGAACATTTTTTTGGCCAAGTCCGAGCTCGCTCAGGCTGTGCCCGCAAACGGTATCCTGGTTATGAATGGCGATGACGCGTTGGTGCGTCGCATGGCAAAGGAGAATCCAAAGGCGCAGGTGTATTTCTACGGGTTCGACAGAAGCGCTCCGCTTGACTGTTGGATGGATAAAATTGTTCCAACCCCGACGGGTTCGGAGTTTTCAATCTTTTGGAAAGGCGTGGAGTACAGGGGAAGGACCTCATTGAGCGGAAAGCATATGCTTTCCAATATCATGGCGGCCTTCTCCATGGCCTGCGTGTTGGGTCAGGACCCGCGCCATATGCTTGCGGTAGTGGCTTCGCTGGAAGGCGTTGAGAACCGTTTGCAGGTCAAGAGGACGGGGGGCCTTACCGAGTTGCGGGACGCCTTCAATTCAAACCCTGTCGGCTTTGCTTCCGCTCTCGATGAGCTTTCCCGGGCAAAGGCCTCCCGCCGTATCCTCATCACTCCAGGCATGGTGGAACTTGGTACACAGCAGGCGGTGGCCAACGGGGCAATGGGACAAAAGGCCGCGTCCGTGTGCGACGAAGTCATTGTGGTGGGCAAAACAAATAGAGAGAGCCTGGTGGCGGGTCTGTTGAAAGGCGGATTCAAGAACGAGCACATTCACCTCTACGACAACCGAACCGCCGCCTTTGATTTTCTGAGGAAGATGCAACAGGATGGAGACGCCATTCTCATCGAGAACGACCTGCCTGACCTCTACGAAGCCAAAACGGCTGCCAATTTCTAATCCGCTTCTATGCAACGAAAAAATATCGCCATTCTTTTTGGAGGACGCTCCGTTGAACATGAGATATCTGTTATTACCGCCAGAGAAGCCCTCGGCGCGGTGGATACTCTGCGCTACAATCCCATACCTGTATACGTGACGCGCGAGGGACGCTGGATGTGCGGGCCGGTGTTGCGCGACCTGATGTTGGGGGACAACTACCGCCGAATCTTTGCCAGGGATGCCGTGAAGACGCAATTGGAAGCCTTGCTGGACGAGGTGGTCTTGCTGCCCAAGCCGGGTGTCGGCGGGCTGGTCAAGCTGGGTAGAAACGGCGTTCCACTTTCAGGGAAGAAGGCGTTGGTGCCAGTGGATGTGCTCTTTCCAGCCTTCCACGGTACTTATGGCGAGGACGGCTGCATGCAGGGACTCTTCGAACTCTCCGACATAGCCTACGCCGGATGCAACCCCCTGGCTTCTTCCATTGGAATGCATAAGCATCTTGCCAAGGGACTGCTGTTGGCTGGAGGGGTGGATTCTCTTCCCGGGCTTCTGGTTCACAAAGACGAGATGAAAAATCTTGATGCCCTGATGAGGCGCATTGCCGGCAAGATCCCGACGCCTCTTTTTGTCAAACCCTGCAACCTGGGTTCGAGCGTGGGCATCTCCGAAATTTCCATAGTCAATTCGGAAGAACGCTTGCCGGAGACCCTTTCTTACGTTTTCAGGTATGATGAGTCTGCCATCATTGAGCCCTACCTGACCACCCTGCGGGAGCTGCAGGTGGCTGTCTGCGAGGGCAAGACTATCCACGTGTCTGCCGTTGAGGCTCCCAAAGTCAAGGGAGTCAATACGGCTGCCGCGAAGTATGGCACCAATATGCTCAACGCCGGCACCAAAAATGTCAGAGATGCGGGGCTGTTCAGTTCGTCGCGCGAGTTTGATCCCCAGGACGTGGATCCGGCTGTCTTGGATCTAGTCCGTTGTTCCGGAAAACGCGTTTATGATATTCTGGGTTGTGGAGGAGTGGTACGCGTTGATTTTTTCTACGATACGAAGGCAAATAAACTGTATTTCAATGAAATCAACACGCTGCCGGGGTCGTTGTCTTACTTCCTGTATGAACGCAGGGATCCGCCCATGCTTTTTACTGTGCTCATTGACGAGATTATTCACTCGGCCCTCAGGTGCCACGCCCAAAGGGACAACTTTAACAGGACGTATGTGTTTTAAAGAATCTGAAAGGTATTTAAGGCTTTTGCGTTGTTTATGGTTGAACCTCTTCGAATCCGGCTGCCTTATAGAGTTTCCGTGTTTCGGAAAGAAACGTCTCCCACGATGTAGCTGCTTCAGCGAGTTTATAGGTCTGTTCGGTCGTTTGTGAGAACAAAGTATTGGCTTCCGGGGTATCAGATCCCTGGAAGTACAACCTCTTAAATTGCGTCTTCATTTTTAGTGATGCAATATATAGTTTTTTTTGTGCCGTAGTTTTCATGGGGTTGTTCTCTTAAGGCCTAGTTTAGCTCTTTAGCTCTGCTTTGTCAAAATTCCTCTCAACATCTCTTTGGCCACCGTTCTATCATCAAAGGGCACTATCCGTCCGCCCATCTCCTGCGTGGCTTCGTGTCCCTTGCCGGCAATCAGCACGCAATCCCCGGTCCGGGCCGCGTTGATGGCCTTCCCGATGGCCTCGCGGCGATCTTCCACAAACTCGATTGACTTCCCCTCGACGATGCCAGCTTGCATCATCTTGAAGATCTCGGAGATCTTCTCCAGGCGGGGATTGTCGGCGGTGGCGATGGTCAGATCGCTACCAGTCATGACCGCGCGAGTTATGGAGCCCCTCTTATCGGCGCTGTGTCCGCCACCGCAGCCAAAGACCGTCGCAATTCTTCCGGCGGTGATCTTTCGCAGTTCGGCGAGGGTATTTTTAAGGCTCTCCTCAGTGTGCGCGTAATCCACCACCACTTCGAAGGGCTGTCCCATATTGATCCTCTCAAGCCTTCCGGGTACCCCGGCAAAGTCTGCAAGGCAGGCTGCCGAGTCCTTGACGTTCTCCCCCAGGCTGTACGCCACGGCCATTGTGCCCAGCGCGTTCATCACATTCATCTCTCCGATCATGGGGAGGGTGGCGTTGTAGCGTCGATTGCCCAGCCTGAATTTAAAGGCGACGCCGCTTTTATTCCCCGCCATCTCCTCCACGCGTATGTCGCAGGCCGGCAGCGTCCCGTAGGTGATCGTCTCGACGTGCTCGTGGATCTCTCCATGTAGCCGCTGCCCGTACGGATCGTCCAGATTGATGATGGCCGTTTTGGGTCTGCTTCCCAGGCTGCCGTCAAAGAACTTCTTCCAGAGCCCGTACACGGCCTCCTCCTGGCCGCACTGAGCTATCAGGTTGGTAAAGATGGCCGCCTCGAAATCAAGGCCGAGTGTTCTGCCCTGCATAATGGCGGTGGGGCTTATCTCCACGATGGCGCTTTTGCAGCCGTACTCCACCATTCGGGCGAAGTATCCGGCCAAATCGATCGCCTCCGCTGTCGTCTGATGCGAAGGCATGATCCTGCCTCCAAAGTCGTTCTCTATGGTGGAGAGCATCCCGCAGTCGTTCCCCGCGTTTGCAAGCAAATGGCGCAGCAGGTGGGAGAATGTGGTCTTGCCGCGGCTTCCAGCCACCCCGATAAGGCTCAACTTCCTGTCCGCCATTCCAAAGAATCTCCGGGCGGCATCCGATATCGCGTGCGGCAGCGAGGGCACCTGAATGGTGGTGACGGGCAGTCGGGAGGGCAGGGGACGATGGCTGACAACCGCCAAGGCTCCGCGCGCTATGGCTTCCGGCACAAAGCCCATTCCGTCCACTTTCGCGGACTCCGGTACAAAGAAGAGGCTGCCGTGTTCCACCTTCCGGCTGTCGCAGGTCAGCTCCATCGGAATTTGCGTCATGTCGCCTTTTGACGCGACGATGTCAGGGAAGAGCTCCCTGAGCGTCTTGACGGGCCTGTAAAAGGCGCGCTGCGATCTCCGAAAGAGTTCCCCGAGGGCGTTGGCGATGGGTGTGTGGGTCTCAATGAAAGTGGTTGTCATATTATTTTTGGGGCTGACCTAGGTAATGAGCTTTTTTAGAAAGGAAAGCTGTTTTTTTGGTGAGGGTATATTAAAACGGAATTCACATTCTTTCAAGAAGAGAGGGAAGTGTTTTTTGGGGATGCCG